>Ga0315277_10009167_pt1 | contig 12669 bp, 11 predicted proteins | sample YL17G05_15_MG_FD_203695 | JGI IMG/M metagenome (GOLD analysis project Ga0315277, IMG submission 203695) | Sediment microbial communities from Yellowstone Lake, YNP, Wyoming, USA - YL17G05_15 | ecosystem: Environmental > Aquatic > Freshwater > Lake > Sediment | place: USA: Wyoming | collected... | reverse complement strand
TTCAAGCGCCTCGGTGGCGGGGATCTCGCGTTCACCGTCTCACCTTCCCCAGGTGTGAACGGCTATCGTGTCAAGGTCACTCATCGAGAGTTCCGCGATACCACCGTGACTCTTGGCCTGACGAGGGACAGCGCGAATTTCGACGCCTTCACGGCGCTCGCGAGCGCTCTCGAAGGACGCATTCAACTCAAGGGATCCTTCGTCCAAAGTTCACTGCCCACCGGCACCTGGGCATACGTGTACATGGTGAAAGGCACCACTCAAGTCGAGGTCACCAACACCGACTTGCGTGACAAGTTGCTCGTATTCGAGCAACTCGTCAGGGCGAAGCTCTGATTCCGGCATCCGATGCATTCCACCCCAGCCAGGCGGTCAAGCTGATGCAGGTAGCTGCGCGTACCACAGGTTGGCCAGCGAGCCCCCCGTCGCCGGTCGCATCTGGCCGACGGGCGGTCCTCAAACCTGCTTGTCCACCCAGCGGTTGAAGATCCACACCGCGAACGCCGACAGCAGGCCGATCGGCATCAGGATGATCGAGAATCGGAGATGGCCGCAGAACACTCACCCTGGTGGCGCGGCAGGCGCGGCGAGTGGTTCGTCGTCGGTCAAGTCGTCCTGATCGCCGCTGTCTTCCTGGGCCCGCGGACTCTGAACGGCCTGCCTACGTGGCCACTGCCTGTCGTCCGAGTTTCGACACCCGCCGGAGTGGCGCTCATGGCTGCGGGCGCGTGTCTGCTGCTCGCCGGGGGGCTCAGGCTCGGCGCGAGCCTCACTCCTTTGCCCTACCCACAGCCGCACGCGACGCTGGTTCAAACGGGTCCCTACCGGCTCGTGCGGCATCCGATGTACGCCGGCGGCATACTGCTCGCCTGTGGTTGGGCTCTCGTTGCCCACGGCTGGCTCACGCTGATCTATGCAGCCGTCCTCGTGGTCTTCCTGGACATCAAGTCCGCGCGCGAGGAACGCTGGCTCGTGGAGAAGTTCCCCGACTACCCGGACTACCAGCGCCGCGTGCGCAAGCTCATCCCGTTCATCTACTGATCCCGGCGCCGGTCCCCCGAACCCTGAAACCTGAAAGTCTGACGTTCAGTTTTCAGGGTATCTGCAGGGCCGTGCCGCGGGGCTCCGTAGAGCCGCCCTGCTGCTGCGCGGCCCCTACGCCTCAGGCCGCGGCCGTGACCTCCGCGTTCGCCGGCGCCTGCTTCTCGACCCAGCGGTTGAAGATCCACACCGCCAGCGCCGAGACCAGGCCGATCGCCATGAGGATGATCCAGCCCAGAGCGTTCTGACCCGGGACCAACTCGAGCAGGCCGTCGGGGCGGGTCGTGGCGTTCCTCGCCATGATCTCGTTGAAGATGATCGCGCCCACCGGGCCGCCGGTGAGCGAGCCGACCGCCACCGGCAGGCTGGCGTAACCCAGGAACAGGCCTTCCTGCCCCTTGGGCGCCAGCGCGCCGATGTACTCGTACATGCGCGCCGAGGTGAACAGCTCGCCGAAGGCGATCAGGGCCACGGTGAGGATCAGGAACACCGAGCCGATCGGCAGCCAGTTCGCGACCAGCACGCGCACGCCGCCGGCGGAGTAGACCGGGAAGAGGTTAAGCGCCATCGAGAGGCCGATGATCACGGTACCGATGACGATCGAGCGGATGGCCCGCACCTTGCCGAAGAGCGCCGTGATCAGGAGCTGGAAGGCGACGATCACGAACGGGTTGGCGGCGGTGTAGAGGTCCATGGCCGGACTCGCCTCGACCACGCGCTTCGCGTAGAGCGGCAGCACGTTGTAGACCTGGTTGTAGAGGAACCAGAACCCGCTCATGACCAGCAGGAACAGGGAGAAGCGCGGGTTCCTGAGGACGAGCACCATGTCGAGCAGGATGCGCCCCGCCGAGCGCCGCGGCTTGTCGGGCGTGGCCGCGGCCGGCACGTCGGTGTCGCGGTAGAAGAGCAGCACCACGAAGAACGCCACGACCGAGGCGACGGCCGCCACCCCGAAGATGTACGACAGCTCCGAGCCCGTGCGGACTGCGGGGCCGGCGCGGCGGAAGAGCCAGGCGATGGCGAGCCCGCCGACGACGATGAGCGCCACGAGCGGCAGCGCGATCCACCCCCGGTGCCCCTTCTGCGTCTTGGCCTCGACCGAGCGGTAGACCACCAGGATCAAGCCGGCGGCGACCAGCGCGCAGATGCCGACCACGGCCAGGATGGTGGGGAAGCCCGCGCCGTTGCGCACCACGAACGCCACGCCACGCCCGACCAGCGAGCCGATGTTGATGATCATGTAGAAGATGGCGAAGCCCAGGGTGACGCGCGCGCCCGCCGTCTTCTGCATGGTGCCCGAGATGCACGGCTTGATCACCGAGCCGCCCATGGCGATCAGCAGGATGGCGACCACCACCGTGGCGACCAGCCCGGCCGAGGCCGTGAACTCCTTGTGGACGACGGGGGAGAGCGTCGCCCCGCCGAACCACACCGGGGCGCCCATCAGCAGGTAGCCGGCCGCCAGCAGCACGAACGCCACCAGCAGCGAGCGGCGGAAGCCGACCTGGTCGGCGATGGTGCCCGAGAGGATCGGCAGGAAGTAGACGATGGTCCACAGCACGCTGTTCAGGTTGGAGGGCCAGTACGCCCCGAGGCCGAGCTGGCCCAGGTAGATGACCACGAAGCTGGCCATCGAGTAGTAGGCGGCGCGCTCGAACAGCTCGGTGACGTTGGCGCTCCAGAACGCGTTGGGGAACTTCTCGGCGGTCGCGGCCATGTCGGTCTCCAGGACGCGGGGATCGGAAGTCGAGGGACGGCTCGAGGCGGAGGCGAGGAATGAGGCCTCGCCGGGGCGCAGGATAGCATCCACGGCCGGGCGTGCCACGTGGGCTCTGCCCCGGATCTCCGCCCTCCGCCCCACCGTCTGCGGCGGCCAGGGGCGAAGAGCCCTTCCGGTCGGGTTAGGCGGGGGCTCCCGAGCCAGGTTGTCGCTACCCCTCGCTGGGAGTCCCTTTCGGGACCTCTGCCTCTCGACGGCGCCCGCCGGACCCGCGCGCGCCGCTCCAGCGAGGAGAGCATCTTGATCCGGGCCGGATTCCGCTGCATGCTCCGGGTGCCGCGCGCGTGCATTGCCGAGATCGGGCGCACGAAACCGCGGTTCGGGAAGGAGAGCCTCAATCTCACCTTCCTGGGCACACCCACGCGCTGGCTCACGCTTGCCGAGCCGATGCTGGCACTGGGTCCGTACGGCTTCCATCGTCGCGTGCGCGCCATCGGCATCGAGCCCGACACGGCGGAGGCGTTCGACCGCATTCTTGATTCTGGGCCCGTCCAACAAGGCGATGCGGCCGAACGGCCGCCCCGCGGTCGCTGCTGATCGCCTCGGCGTCAGCGCATTCTCTGTAGCATGACGAGCGGCAATCCGCCCATTCGGAGATCGGCAGCCGCACCAGGAATCGGGGGGGGCGTGAACGTAGCTCCATACGTCCGGGAAGCAGGGCACGGTGAATCCGTGATCTGCCTGCACTCGAGTGTGAGCTCGGGTGGCCAATGGCAGAGTCTGATGGATCGCCTCTCGTCACGCTGGCGGGTGCTGGCGCCCAACCTCTATGGCTACGGCAAGAATGCGCCCCAGGATCGACTCGCTGACTATCGCCTGGCCGATGAGTTCGACTGGCTGGCCCCGGTGTTCGAGCGAGCGGGGGACCAGTTCCACCTCGTGGGTCACTCCTACGGCGGCCTGGTCGCGCTGGTGGCGGCGCTGCAGATGCCGTCCCGGGTGAAGAGCGTCGCGGTCTTCGAGCCGGCGGCCTGGTCCCTCGCCGTGCATGCGGATGCGGCGCATCCGGGCGCGGTGGAAATCGTCTCGATTCGGCGCCAGACGATTCACCTGGTGGAGACGGGCGAGCTGGACACCGCCGCCGAGAAGTTCATGCGTTACTGGGCGGGATCGGAGGCCTGGGAGGCGATGCCCGCCGAACGCCGGCGAAACACGGTCCGGGGGATGATCAAGGTGCGCGGAGAGTACCTAGCCGAGATGCGCGCTCATGATTCGGGCGAGGCCTCGTTGAGCGCGCTCTCCAGGCTCGCGCTGCCGGTCCTGTATCTGATCGGTGCGGAGACCAAGGTGGCAGTGCGCAGGTCGGCCGAGCTACTCGCTCCTGCCTTGAGGAACGGCCGCCGCGTGGACCTGACGGGCGTGGGTCACATGGGGCCGGTGACGCACCCCGACGCCGTGAACCGGGAGATCGACGCCTTCCTGGCGTCACAGAAGCGGCGCGACGGATCTTCGTGACCCTGCAGCCCGCGAAGGGGCTGGCTCTGGCCGCGCCGCTGGTGGGTATCCGGGGAGGTCTTGATCGGACGTCTTGACGTCATAGCGTCTTAGTGCCACAGTGGAGCCATGAGGACCCAGCCGAAGCGGGCCACCGTCTACTTCCAGCCCGAGATCCATCGGGCGCTGCGCCATAAGGCTGCCGAGACGGAGCGCTCCGTGTCGGATCTTGTCAACGACGCGGTTCGCGCCAGCCTCGCAGAGGACGCCGAGGACCTTGCCGCGTTCGAGGAGCGGGCTGCAGAGCCGAGCCTCTCCTTCGAGCGCGTCGTTCGAGATCTGAGGCGGCGTGGCAAGATATAGCCTCGAGATCAAGCGCTCTGCCGCCCGCGAGATCGCAGACCTGCCGACCAAGAAGGACCGTCGGCTCGTCGTGGAGCGCATCTCGAAACTCGCCGACGATGCCCGACCGCCGGGCGCTGAGAAGCTCGTGGGCAACGATCGCTACCGAGTTCGGCAGGGCCCGTACCGGATCATCTACGAGGTTGACGACACGGCGCGAGTGGTGTGCATCGTGAAGATCGGCCATCGCCGCGAAGTGTATCGGCAGTGAGCCGTTCGGCTCCCGCTCGCACCCGGCGGCGGATGCCGGACGTCCTCAATCGGGCTGGTGCAAGTTCAGCGCCCGCCGCGCGCTCTCGTAGGCCTGCTCGCAGGCGCGTGCGCCACCCTGGTGGGCCCGCTGAGTCCGTCACGCAGCGGCTCGTCGAGCCCGCCATTCGGGCTCGCTAGCGACTCTCGTCAGTCTGCCGGGGTGGCCAACGCTGTTTCGCACGAACACGCCGTTTCGCCGCATTGTCCCGTCCCCGGCAAGGCCTTAGAGTGTCCGGCGCTTCTCCGGGGGCGGAGGCTCGATCCGGGGCAAGGTGCTTGCTTTTGAGGGGAGATCCCGACTCCATTCGAATCATCTGGTGATACGGGGCGCGTCCCGGAACGGCGGTTGAGGCCGGTGGCCAGGCCTGCCGCAGCGGGCGCGACTCCAGGCAGCGTGCCCGCACTTCGAGTGAAGGGCACATCCTGAGGAGGTCCTGTCGTGGCGAAGAGGTACCGCATCGCGTGGTTGCCGGGCGACGGCGTGGGCGTGGAGGTGATGGAGGCGGCGAAGATCGTGCTCGACCGCGTCGGCCTCGACGCGGAGTACGTGCACGGCGACATCGGCTGGGAGTTCTGGCGCCGCGAAGGTGACGCCTTCCCGCAGCGGACCATCGAGCTCCTGAAGAACGTGGACGCGGCCATGTTCGGCGCGATCACCTCGAAGCCGGTGAAGGCGGCCGAGGCCGAGCTCATGCCCTCGCTTCAGGGCAAGAACCTCGTCTACCGCTCGCCGATCGTGCGCATGCGGCAGCTCTTCGACCTCTTCGTCTGCCTCCGGCCCTGCAAGGCCTACCCGCAGAACCCGCTCAACTTCAAGGAGGGGATCGACCTGGTGGTGTTCCGCGAGAACACCGAGGACCTTTACGCCGGCGTCGAGTTCAACACCGTGCCGGACCGGCTGCGCGACACGCTGGCCGAGCTGTCGCCGCCGTTCAAGGCCTTCAAGGACGTGCCGGGCGACCAGTACGCGATCTCATGCAAGATCAACACCAGGAAGGGCTCCGAGCGCATCGTCCGCGCGGCCTTCGAATTCGCGCGGAAGTTCAAGCGCAAGAAGGTCACGGTGGTGCACAAGGCGAACGTGGTGCGCGCCACCGACGGGCTGTTCCTCGAGACGGCGAAGCAGGTGGCGAAGGACTTCCCCGGCATTGCCATGGACGACGCCAACATCGACGCCATGACCATGTGGCTGCTGAAGAACCCGTTCAACTACGACGTGTTGGTGGCGCCGAACCTTTACGGCGACGTCATCTCGGACCTGTGCGCGCAGATGGTGGGCGGTCTCGGCTTCGGCTGCTCGGGCAACCTCGGCGAGAAGCTGGCGGTGTTCGAGCCCACGCACGGCTCGGCGCCCAAGTACGCGGGGCAGTACAAGGTGAACCCGATCGCCACCATCCTGGCGGCGAAGATGATGCTCGACTGGCTGGGCCAGACCGACGCCGGGAGGCGGGTCGAAGGCGCGGTGGCGGAGGTGGTGCGCGAGGGCAAGGTGCGCACCTACGACATGGGCGGCGCGGCCAAGACGCTGGAGATGGCCGAGGCCATCGCCGCGAAGCTCTGACCGGCGGGCGAGGAACGCATGGCGCGCAACGCAATCCACGAGGTCGGCCCGCGCGACGGCCTGCAGATGGAGAAGCAGGTGGTCCCGCTCGAGACCAAGGAGGGCTGGATCCGCCGCGTGATGGAGTCGGGCCTGGACATCGTACAGGTCGGCTCGTTCGTGCACCCGGAGAAGGTGCCGCAGATGGCGGACACCGACGATCTGTTCCGCCGGCTCACGGCGGGGAAGGCCTCGACCACGGTCCTCTCCGGGCTGGTGCTCAACGAGAAGGGGCTCGAGCGCGGCTTGAAGTGCGGCGTCGAGATGTTCTGCCTGGGCGCCTCGGCGAGCGAGACCCACAGCCTCAAGAACACCGGCATGGGCACGGCGGAGGCGACGACGCGCATCATCGCCGCCGCGCAGCAGGCGCTGGCCGCCGGGAAGCGCGTGCAGGTCTCGGTCCAGTCGGCCTTCGGTTGCGGCTTCGAGGGCGCGATCCCCGAGGAGCGCGTGCTGGGCATGGTGCGCGCCTACCTCGACGCCGGGCTGCGGAACATCAGCCTCGCCGACACCGCGGGCCACGCGCACCCCGCGCAGGTCGAGCGGCTCTTCGGCGCGGTGCTCGACCTCGATCCCACGGTCGAATGCGCCTGCCACTTCCACAACACCTACGGCCTCGGCATGGCCAACATCTTCGCCGCGCTGCGCTCAGGCGTGACCTCCTTCGAGACCTCGTTCGCCGGGCTGGGCGGCTGTCCCTTCACCAAGGTGGCGGCGGGGAACGTGGCCACCGAGGACTTCGTCCACGCCCTGCAGCGGCAGGGCGAGCGCCACGACGTGGACCTGGAGGCGCTGATCGGCGTGGCCCGCGACGTGGGCGCGCATTTCGGGCGCGACATGCAGGGCTACGTGCACAAGACCGGTCCCATCGCGGCGAAGGAGCACGCATGAGCAGGTCCATCCTCTCCGGCATCCGGGTCATCGACCTCACCAACGTGCTGGCCGGGCCGTTCTGCACCCTGCACCTCGCGCTGCTCGGGGCCGAGGTCATCAAGATCGAGAACCCGAAGGACGGCGACCTGGCGCGCAAGCTCGGCATCCTGCCCGAGTTGAACGACCAGCTCATGGGCACCAGCTTCCTCGCCCAGAACGCCAACAAGAAGTCGGTGACCCTGAACACCAAGAGCCCCGAGGGCAAGGAGATCTTCAAGCGGCTGGTGAAGACCGCCGACGTCGTGGTCGAGAACTTCCGGCCCGACGTGATGGGGCGGCTGGGGCTGGGCTGGGATGTCCTCCGGGAGCTCAACCCCCGGCTCGTCTACTGCGCGATCTCGGGCTTCGGGCAGACCGGGCCGGACGCGCTCAAGCCGGCCTACGACCAGATCATCCAGGGTCTGAGCGGCGAGATGGCGGTGAACGGGGACGAGCGCCTGAACCCGCTGCGCGCCGGCTTCCCGGTGTGCGACACCGTGGGCGGGCTGAACGGAGCCTTCGCCATCATGGCCGCGCTCTACCACCGCGAGAGATCGGGCGAGGGGCAGTTCATCGACGTGGCGATGCTGGACTCGATCATGCCGCTCATGGGCTGGGTGGCGGCGAACCTCCTGATCGGTCACGAGCAGCCCGTGCTGATGGGGAACGACAACTTCACCGCGGCGCCGTCCGGGACGTTCAAGACCAGGGACGGCTACATCAACATCGCGGCGAACAAGCAGGAGCAGTGGGAGTCGGTCTGCGACGTGCTGGGCGTGCCCGAGCTGAAGACCGACCCGCGCTTCCAGAAGCGCGACGTGCGCAAGCAGAACCGCAAGCTGCTCACCCCCCTGCTCGAGGCGAAGCTCGCGGAGCGCTGCACGAAGGAGTGGGTGGACCTGCTCAACGCGAAGGACGTGCCGAGCGGGGAGATCCTGAGCCTCGAGGACGCGCTCAGGCAGCCGCAGATCCAGCACCGCCAGACGCTGAAGGACGTGACGATCGAAGGCATCGGCACCCACCCGCTCTTCGGCCTCACGGCGAAGTTCGAGAAGGCCCCGGGCGAGATCACCGCGCCGCCGCCGCGCCTCTCGGCGCACACCGCGGAGGTGCTCGGGGAGCTGGGGATCACGCAGGACGAAGTGGCCGCGCTGAAGGCCAAGGGCGTGGTTTGAGGGCCGGGATCCGCGGCGCGAAGCCGGACGGACCGGCGAGGGCCGGCGAGGGAGGAATCGAAAGACCATGGGCATGACCTACGTGCAGAAGCTGCTCGCCCGGGCGTGCGGGAAGCCGGAGGTGGCGGTGGGCGACGTCCTCGAGCCGCCGGTGCATCTGGCGATGTCGCACGAGAACGCCGCGCTGGTCATCAACCAGTTCCACGAGATCTTCTCGGGGACCGGCCGCGAGCCCCGGGTCTGGGACCCGGAGCGCATCGCCATCATCTTCGACCACCGCGTGCCCGCGGAGTCGTCGAAGACGGCGAGCAACCAGAAGAAGATCCGCGAGTTCATCGCCAAGCAGGGCATCCGCAAGTTCCACGACATCCGCGGCGACGTGGGCGGCATCTGCCACCAGATCTTGCCCGAGAACGGCTACGTGCGGCCCGGCCAGGTGGTGGTCGGCACCGACAGCCACACCACCACGCACGGCGCGCTCGGCAGCTTCGCCTTCGGCATCGGCGCCACCGAGATGGCGGCGGTGTGGGCGCTGGGCAGCATCCTCAACGTCGAGGTGCCCGGCACCATCCAGGTGGTGGTGAACGGGCGCTTCGCCGAGGGGGTCTACGCCAAGGACCTGATCCTGCACCTGATCGGCAAGCTCACTGCGGAGGGCGCCAACTTCAAGGTGATCGAGTTCCACGGCGAGGCGATCCGCAGCCTGGCGACCACGGGCCGCCTGGTGCTGTGCAACATGACCGTGGAGGCCGGCGCCACCGCGGGCGTGGTTCCGCCCGATCCGGAGACGCAGCGCTACCTGCGCGAGGAGGCCGGCGTGAAGGACGCCCTGGACCTCTTCGGCCCGGACGCGGACGCGGTCTACGACCAGCTCGTGGAGCTCGACGCCGCGCGGCTCGAGCCGCAGATCGCCTGCCCCCACACCGTGGACAACGTGAAGGGGATCTCCGAGGTGGCGGGGAAGAAGGTGCAGCAGATCGTGGTCGGCTCGTGCACGAACGGCCGCCTCGACGACCTCGAGGTCGCGGCGAGGATCCTCAAGGGCAAGCGCGTGGCCGACGGCACGCGCCTGCTCGTCTTTCCGGCCTCGTGGCGGATCTACTCGGAGGCCTTGCAGCGCGGCTACCTGCGCGACCTGGTCGCGGCGGGCGCGGTGGTGATGAACCCGGGCTGCGGTCCGTGCCTGGGCGTCCACCAGGGCGCGCTCGGCGACGGCGAGACCGCGCTCGCCACCACCAATCGCAACTTCAAGGGCCGGATGGGCAATCCCAACGCCGAGGTCTACCTGTGCTCGACCGCGGTGGCGGCGGCCAGCGCGATCACCGGCGTGATCTCCGACCCGAGAGGAGTGGACTGAGATGGCCACGGGCAAGGTCGTGCGGAAGCTCGGCGACGATGTCTCGACCGACATCATCTACCCGGGCAGGTTCATGGCGACGGTGCTGCCGGCGGAGACGCCCCAGTTCGCCTTCGCCGACGACGCGGAGTTCAACCGGAAGCTCAAGGCCAAGGAGGTTCCGCCGGGGAGCTTCATCGTGGCCGGGAACAACTTCGGCTGCGGCTCCTCGCGCGAGCAGGCCGCCTCGTGCATCAAGGGCCACGACCTGATCGTGGTGGCCCGGCACTTCGCGCGCATCTTCCTGCAGAACTCGATCAACGTCGGGCTCAAGATGGTGATCTGCCCGACGATCGAGGCGGAGGAAGGCGACGAGCTGGGGCTCGCGGGCGGCGCGGTGCTGAACCGCACGTCGGGCAAGTCGTTCCCGGTGCTGCCGCTGCCCAGGGCGCGGCAGGCCATCATCGACGCGGGCGGGCTGATTCCCTACGCGCGCCGGCTGCTGCTGGAGCGCGGGGCGCGCTGACGGTCCACGGCGTGCCGGGTCGCCCGTTCGGCCCGGGGCGCCGCGCGTACGCGCGCCGGACCCGCCGGGCGGCTCACCGCATCACGACGAAGCGCAGCTGCACGGTCTGCTTTGCCGTCTCGAGGCGAACCAGGTAGAGCCCCGAGGCGCGGGCCGGCGGCTGCCATCTCAGCTCGTGCTCACCGGCGCTCTGCACGCCGTCGACCAGCCTCGCGACCTGGCGGCCCATGATGTCGTAGACCGACAGGCGAACGTGCGCCTCGGCCGGCAGCGCGTAGGAGAGCGTGGTCCAGCCCCGGGCCGGATTCGGCCGGACGCAGGCCGTCACGCGGGACGGCAGCCCAGCGGCCACGCCGGAGTCCGGGCCGCGTTCCAGACTTGCCGGTTCGGCCCCACGCCCGCCCTGGTCGTGCGGCACGAACACCGTGTCGCAGGCGACCGTCGTGTCGCCCCGCGCGTCGATCGCCCGGTAGCACACCGTGTAGATCCGGCCCGTCCCTCCGCCCAGGCGCTCGGCGCGCAGGCAGAAGCTGGTGTCCCGCGTTCCGATCGTCGCGCCGGTGATGTCCGTGTCCTCGCGGCGCTCGCTCCTGCGTGCCGCGGGCTCGTTGCTCGTCACCGAGAGCAGCTCGATCGCGGCCGGATCCGCTCCGCAGCCCCGCGGCAGCGTCAGGTGAGCCGTGATCGTGATCAGCTCGTGGTTGGGCGGCCACAGGATGTCGGGCGTCAGCGCCACCATGACGGGAGCCGCCCTCGGCGCCGTCACGTTCACGGTGGCGTAGCAGGTGTCCGACAAGCCGGCGTCGTCGGTGGCGATGAGCATCACGGACGTCGTGCCCACGGCGAACGGGCCCGGCGGCGCCAGGGCGAGCGTGATCGGATCGCCGTCAGGATCGCAGGAGCCGTCGTTCACGCCTTCCGGCCGCACGTCGGCGGTGCAGGCGTCTCCCGCCGCCGCGGTCGCGCTCTTGCAGCGCGCGACCGGCGGCTGGTTGCCGCGCGACTCGAACGTGGCCCAGCACCAGGAGCTCCATGACGAGCCGTCGGAGACCCGCACGCCCGCGTAGTACGTGCCTGCGGGCAGTGGCGATTCCGAGTAGGTGAGGCAGGTGCCCGTCCCGTCGTACACGGGCGGGTTCCACACGTTGATGCTGGTTTGATCGGGTCCCGTCCAGATCTGCGCCTCCGCCCAGACCTGGGGATCGCCATCCTCGTCGGAGTAGGTCCAGCAGATCACGGGCCGGGAGGAGTTCGTCGCGGTCACGCCGGGGGGACAGGCCCTTGGCGGATGGTTGGAAAGGAGCGGCTGGAAGTTGTATTCCGTCAGCCGATCCCGCGGGCATGGGGAGCCATAGCGGAAGCCCCACAGGTCCTGGAGGCCGTCCGAGTAGAGGACAAGATACTTGATGTCGGCCGACTGCTGGTAGTCCCAGGCCGTCGCGAGCGGCAGGATGCCGTCGGCGGTCATCTGCACGTAGTCGATCCCGGCGTTGGCGAATTGATAGTCCTGCCAGACCCGGACCCGGTACTCTCCGTTGGGATCGGGCAGGAAGAGCGAGAGGTCGAAGTCGTGCCGGGCCTTGCTCTGCGGATAGCTGTACGAGTCGCGCACGACCCAGCTCGATCCGTCCCAGGTGGAGACGAGGTAGGTCCCGCTCCCGGGGACGTAGTAGCCCCTCGCCACGAACACGAACTCTCGCGTCTCGCCCGCGGCCAGCGGGAGCACGGGGAACGCCAGGGAGACCTCCTGCCCGGACGACATCTGGAAGTAGTCGCCGTCCGCGGCGACGAGCTTCTCCAGGACTTCCGTGGCGCCGAAGCTCGCGTGGACCGGCGCCACCCGAGTGGCCGTGATGGCCGGCGCGAGCCCGACGCCGAGCGCCACGTAGTCGATGAGATGGTACTTGATCGAGTGCGAGATCGAGCGCAGCCGCACCCGAGCCGGAGTGCCGCTGCCCAGATCGGGAAGATCGAACGCCCCCACGGAATAGTCGTAACGCGGGCGCAGGAACCCCCGCTCCTGCCACCGGCCCGCGGTGTCCTCGGTCTCCACCATCACCGCGGGCGCCGCGGTGTACGGGTGATCGGCGCCCGTGCCCGGCACGAAGCCCGTGACCCCCAGGACCAGCGTGGCCCCGCTGGCTCCGCCGAGGTCGCCGAAGTCCACGACCACGGCATCCTGGTCGTATGCGGCGTATCCCGCCCCGTCCG
>Ga0315277_10009164_pt1 | contig 12670 bp, 11 predicted proteins | sample YL17G05_15_MG_FD_203695 | JGI IMG/M metagenome (GOLD analysis project Ga0315277, IMG submission 203695) | Sediment microbial communities from Yellowstone Lake, YNP, Wyoming, USA - YL17G05_15 | ecosystem: Environmental > Aquatic > Freshwater > Lake > Sediment | place: USA: Wyoming | collected... | reverse complement strand
TTTTTTTTTAGCAATGTCATGTTGATTGTCGTTATTTCCTCAACGATGTCAAGAAGCTTCTTGTAGTTTTGAGAGTATTGTCTGGCCTTATCTTCCTTCTCTTTCCCCAAGTAAATCATAGATGTCTTTTTGTTTTTGTTGAGTGAGAAGTAGGGTTGCACATAGAATAACGATTATATAATCATGAATTCGAAAATATTACAAAATTATATTTACCATAGTGATGAAATATTATAAAGTATTAATTGCTTTAGTGATGACATCGTCAAAGGTGCGTCATGGGTGAGATATTTATAACTATCTATAAATACTGAACTTATATGGATTTTAAGATTGGCAGGCACAGTCGGCAATATATTGAATTATAATATATCAAGGACTTGGAGTGATTATGCGAAAATGGTTAACCCTCCACAAACACACCATGCGCCGCATAAACACTACTTTTGACGGCGGTACCTATTAGTATGCAGATAATATAATCTTTACAGAGGTTAAACTAATTACCCATACCAAAGAAAGGTCGATTTATGGAAAAGGAAAAAGGGTCATCGTTTACGGAAAAAGACATTTCGGGGAAATTTCTTCGTTTACCTGTATTTATTGTACTGGCTGTCAGCGTTGCGGCGATGTATCTGGGCGCCATGCCCGAAGGTATCATCGGCAGCTTGTGTATTTTGCTGCCATTAGCCTTAATCCTCGACTGGGTCGGGGGGAAAATTCCTATCCTGAAAGACTATCTGGGCGGGTCTCCGCTGCTGATTATTTTTGTGGGGGCGGGGCTGGTATATTTGGGGGTTTTTCCCAAAGGCAGTCTTGGCATCTTCTCTGCTTTTATGAAAGATTCCGGCACGAATTTTCTTAACTTCTTTATCTGCAGTCTGGTTACCGGCGCTATTTTTGGAATCAACTCGAAAATGCTGATTCAGGCCGGTCTGCGATACGCGGTTCCTCTACTCGGTTGCGTTGCGCTTTCTTTAGTTGTCGTGCCCGCAATCGCAGTGTTGCTGGGATATCCCTGGAAGGTCAGCATCCTGGCGATTGCCCTGCCGATACTCGGTGGAGGCATGGGCGGCGGAGCGGTACCGATGGCGCAAATTGTCAAGGAAACTACCGGCAAGGACATGATTTCGATTTTTGTACCGGCTCTTGCTCTCGGTAATACCTTTTCCATTATCGCCGCCGCCCTGCTGGATCGTTTAGGCAAAAAATTCCCACGGCTCACCGGCGACGGGCAACTCATGCGCAATTCCGATATCGCAAGCGAGGAGCCGGAAGTGAAACTGACTGTCGCCAATATGGTTATTGGTATGGCTGTTGCCACAGGTTTTTTTGCCGTCGGCAAAATTCTGAACCACTTTATCTCGCCCGTGCATGAACTGGCCATGTTGATTTTCGCGGTAGCCGCCTGCAAGATCGCGGGCATTATTCCCGAATACATCGTTAACGCCTGCTATTCCTGGTATCGGTTCATGCTCAAGGCATTTACCGGCGTGGTCTTGATATCTATTGGCATCGTCTATACGAATCTGGGCGACCTGTTCAACGCCATCACACCGACCTATGTCCTTCTGTGCGCATCCTGTGTCATCGCGGCCATCATCGGCGCCGGTTTTGGCGGAATGCTGGTTGGATTTAATTTTGTTGAGTCCGCGATTACCGCAGGTCTGTGTATGACCAATATGGGCGGAACCGGCGACGTTGCCGTGTTATCGGCCTGCAATCGTATGAACCTGATGCCTTTTGCCCGCTTTTCAACAAGCATCGGCGGTGGTTTTATTATCTTCCTGTGCGGCGTAATGGTTAAATTTTTAACAAGCTAATACGTTATGAATGGAAAATCTTTTCTACCTATTGAATACGCCAACTTGAACGACTGGAAATCTCTATGTATTCCATACGGCGAAGAATCCCTCTGTGTGCGCGTACCCCCTGAATGCGTAACACTGAGGATGAAAAAATTGTCTTGCCCGCCCTGCTCCAGCGACGCCATTGCCAGCGCCATTCAACATCCGATAGGTTCCAGCAGGCTGGATGAAATCATTCGCTCCAAAGGCAAACCCATCGACAAGATGAGCGTATGCATTACAGCCTCTGATATTACGCGCCCGGTTCCTTACAAGGGGAAAACAGGTATTCTTCGGCCCCTTCTGGACGCCATCGAGCAAACCGGGATCAGTCCAAAGCAAATCGTAATCTTAATCGGCAATGGTATGCATCGTGCCAGTACGCCGGACGAAAAGATATTGATGTTTGGTCAGAATATTGTCGATCATTATCGCATTGTAGATCATGAGTGCGAAAATCTTTCATCGCAGGTACTGGCCGCTCATACAACAAGGGGCACGGCGGTTTATGTCAATAAAACATTCTATGAGGCGGATGTAAAAATTGTTACCGGCCTGGTGGAAAGTCATTTCATGGCGGGAGTTTCAGGCGGACGCAAGGGCGTCTGTCCGGCGCTGGTCAACACCACGACGATTCAAAAATTTCACGGGCCGGACTTTCTTGAGCATCCCAATGCGGCCAATATGATACTGGACGGTAATCCCTGCCACGAGGAATCGCTGGAAGTGGCTCTGTCTGTTGGCGTTGATTTTTTGGTCAATGTCACGCTGGATAACCAACTGAATCTGACCGGCGTCTTTGCGGGCAATCTGGTTAAGGCGCATCAGGCCGCCGTTGACGCTATTAAAAAGTATGTTCAAATTCCCATTGAAAATCCCTTTGACATCGTGTTGACCCATGGAGGCTACGTCGGCAGAAATCATTATCAGTGCGCCAAGGCCGCCGTCGGCGCCATGCCGGCGGTCAAGGACAACGGCATTATTATCCTGGCGGCCAATAACCATGACGCCGAACCTGTCGGTTCCGTCGAGTACAAAACGCTGCTGCATTTACTTAAGATTCTTGGGCCCGATCGGTATGTTTCCATATTGCGGCATCCGGAATGGATTTTTACCAAAGACCAGTGGCAACCGGAAATGTGGGGCAAACCTCTTCGTAAAGTCGGCATGGATGGATTGATTTACTGTGCTCCTCAAATCCCCCGGCAGGACCTTTACATGATACCGGGAATCAGCGGATATGATTTTCTTGATCCAACGCAGACATTTAATTCCGATAAAGAGAAAACCGAAGCGATGGTTCAAAACGCACTGATAGCCGCGGTCCATCATCCCCGCTTCGGAAAACAAAAGCCAACGATTGCTTTTATCGAGGAAGGTCCTTACGCGATTCCCGTACCAACGGCATAATCTATATAAAACCCAATTCAACACATGAATACTATGGAGGCAAAAAATGAACGATTTCGACCTTGCAAGAAGTTACTTAAAGAATTTTAAATCAGATCATTATCTTTTCGGCACCGATATTTTAAATAATGTCGGCAAAATAGTATCCCATGCGGGGAAAAAAGCGGTTTTGATTTATACTGTTTTTCCCGGGGTCGAAAAATATCTGGATATCATCCGCACCTCGGTCAGTCGGGCCGGCGCAGAGATTGTCATGGAAATTGAGGGCGCCAGACCCAACGCTCCGCGCGAAGACCTGGCGCGAATCACCGACCGGCTCACAGGGGCAAATCCAGACGTTATTATCAGTTTCGGCGGCGGAAGCACAATTGACGCCGTCAAAGCAGCCGAAGTCCTGCGCACCCTCGGCGGCGGCATCGACGATTATTTCGGAATGGGGTTGGTTACGAAAAAAATTCAGGAAACCGGAAAAAAACTGACTCCGCACGTTGCCATTCAGACCGCGGCAAGTTCGGCTGCACATTTGACAAAATACTCCAATATCACCGATATTCACACGGGACAAAAAAAACTAATCGTAGATGACGCTATTGTCCCGATGTATCCAGTGTTTGATTATACGGTTACGCATACCGCACCGGCAGACTTAACCCTGGACGGGGCGCTGGATGGAGTTGCGCATATCCTGGAAGTATTTTACGGCGCTATCGGAAAACCGTATTATGATAAAGTAAAAGACCTGGCCCTGACCGGCATCGGACTTGTGGTCAAATATCTGCCCGTGCTGAAAAGTAATCCCCGGGATAAACAGGCAAGAGAAGCGATCTGCCTGGCGACCGATCTGGGCGGATATGCCATTATGCTCGGAGGGACAAACGGGGGACACTTGACCAGTTTTTCGCTGGTGGATATTCTGACGCATGGCCGTGCCTGCGCTCTGATGAATCCCTACTACAGCGTCTTTTTTGCCCCGGCGATTGAAGAGCCGCTGCGGGTTGTCGGTAAAATATTCAAGGATGCCGGATACCTTTCCGCTGATTTTGAAAAACTCCGGGGACAGGCTTTGGGTCTGGCCGTGGCCAATGGGATGTTTGCCTTTGCCAGAGCAATTGATTTTCCCACGACGCTTGGCCAGGTTAAAGGGTTTACACAGGAACATATCGAACGGTCGCTGAAAGCCGCGAAAAATCCGCAGTTGAAGATGAAACTGGAAAATATGCCGGTTCCCCTGACGGCAGAAATGATTGATGAATATATGGGGCCGATTTTGGAAGCCGCCCGGACAGGAAATCTGAACCTGATTAAATATGTCTGATGCGATGAATGTTCAAATCCTGCGGCGAGATGCGTATGACATTTTCTGCGCCGGCCTCAAAGCGGTCGATCCGGCAGAGGCTGTCCGGCGGTTTGTCTCGCTTGACAAAAGCACTCTCCGCATCGGACAGACTCATTACGACCTTCAATCCATTGAGCGTCTCTATGTCATCGGCGCCGGGAAAGCCGCCGCTTCGATGGCAAAAGCTGTTGAAGCAATTCTTGCAGACCACATCACAGAAGGAATACTGATTGTCAAATACGGTCATGTCCTTGAGACTCAAAAGATTGTCCTGCATGAGGCGGGCCATCCCGTGCCGGATGACGCGGGGCTTTCTGGAACCCGCCGCATCCTGCGGATGCTGGAACCGCTGACCCAAAAAGATCTTGTGCTGTGCCTTCTTTCTGGAGGAGGTTCGGCCCTGCTGACTGCACCGGCAGATGGAATTACTCTTGCGGACAAACAGCAGGTTACCCGACAGCTTCTTCAGTGCGGCGCAACCATTGGCCAGATCAACGCGATACGCAAACACCTGTCCGCCGTCAAGGGGGGGCAACTGGCACGGATCGCTTATCCCGCCCAGGTGATCTCTCTTGTTGTTTCAGATGTGATCGGCGATCCGCTCGATGTAATCGCATCCGGCCCGACCGTTGCAGATGAATCCACTTTCGATGACTGTATGGCCGTGCTGAAAGAATATAAATTGACTGAGACCATCCCCCCGGCGGCAATGAATCGGATTTGTCAGGGGGCCAAGGGACTGCTTGCAGAAACTCCCAAGCCGGATGATCCGGTTTTGTCCGGTACTCAGAATCTGATTATTGCCAGCAATTCTCTGGCCCTGGAGGCGTCCGCCCAAAAGGCCAAAGAACTGGGGTACAACACCCGCATCCTTTCAACTACTGTGGATGGCCCTACCCGCCTGGCGGCTTTGGCTCATACGGCCCTGCTGAAGAAAAAACTTGGCTCCGAAAAACCGGTATCCATCCCGACGTGCATCCTTTCGGGCGGCGAGACAACAGTCATCGTTCGAGGAAATGGACTGGGGGGGAGAAATCAGGAATTTGTCCTGGCCGCGGCGATCGATATTGAAGGGATGGACAATACCGTCATTTTCAGTGCGGGTACTGATGGTACCGATGGGCCGACGGATGCCGCGGGCGCCGTTGCAGACGGGCAAACGACAACTCGCGCCAGGGCAAAGCAAATGAATCCCAATGCGTATCTGGAAAACAACGATTCCTACCATTTTTTCGAATCACTGGGAGACCTGATTAAAACAGGTCCGACCCATACCAATGTAATGGATCTGCATCTTCTGCTTGCGGCAGATTAACGGAAGAAGAGCCTGTTGCACAACCCATTTTCGAGCAACTCGGAAGCAGTTTTGATAGCAAAAACGGGGTTTTGATGTTGCATTTCGGGTATTATGCAACAGGCTCAGAAGCAATAAAATAAATCTGTCCGGTATTAACCCGCTTGGGCGAACAAAACGACGCAAGTTTTATTTTTCGTTTCGCGCGATGTCAATATCTTTTTGGACATCTGATACCAGCGCATCCCAGTCGAAAACACCATGTCCGGCAAAACGCACTTTTTCATAAGATGCATTTAGTTGAGCGGCGTAATTCTTCCACTCATTGAGCGCTTTTTCAAGATACGAAACAGCATTATTTTTATGCTCATTGTTCTTGTTCTTTCTAAACCGCTCCAATTCCACCCCTCCGCGGATCTTATAGGCCCAATAAAGGCCAAAATGAGCCTGGCTTTTTATATCTCCAAGGGTCTCCTTGAGTTCAATATTCCCGCCATCCGTCATTCCGGAAATACCACTAAGGGCGGCTTTGGCATTGGCTTCAAGACTGTCCGCAACCACCAGCGGTGAAATGCCGGACTTCTTACCTTTCACAAAATCTTTGATGTTGGTATAATCGCTGACATTCTGTGTTTCATTTTCAATAACATGATTAATGTTATGGTAGCCGTCGATAGCTTTCCCGAATCCGTTGCTCGTTCCTTTCTCAACGTACCATAAATAATCCCAACCCCACCAATGGAACCGGTTGACCATGGGAATAACTTTGGATGCTGACTGCCAGGCATTTAACATCTTGGATGCGTCAACGGTTGGGAAGCGGTATTGTATAAGGCCGGCCAACAAGTCTTTCGAGGTGTAGGGGTCATACCCAAGCCTCCCCCAGAGCAGGAAATTGTACCAATGTTTTTCATTCTCGAGCTGCCGAGGCGTTTGGGGGTTTTTGCTCATGCTTTCCCGAGCCCAGAAAAAACGGTCGGAGCCCATCACATAACCGGCGGTAAGGCATGGGGATTTAGTACACGGCTTGCTTTTATGAGGAAAGTTAAGAATGAACTCTTTGACATAATCCGGATCACCCCAGCGCTGAATATAGATATCATCGTTCCTGAGTTCCCACCAGGTTTCCATGTCTAACGGTATAGTATCGAGTTGTTTGGCGGCATAAGACGGATTGGTGGCAGAATACAGACGGGCCTGAGCATACTTACAAGCCATCTCAAATCCATCCGGAAGCTGATTGAAACGAGTTCCAATTTCAGCCCATTCCGTAAGCCAATTCCGGTGGACAAAGCGAATGTTTCTGTTGGGTTGCAACGCTTTTACATCCATCACACCCATACCATATGTATCCCACACCCACTGTTCCTTTTCACTATCGGTGTAATCCTTCATCCGTTCTCCAGCCGTTATTCCAAATCCGGCCAGGCGGGGATAAGTCAGAAAGAGCTGCTTGACCGACTTGCGTATGTAGTCGATCGTAATCTTGTTGCCTTTTTGAGTGTTGATACCGTAAGTATTACCTTCGGTACCCTCCAGTTGAACATTCCAGACAACCGGCCACACCTCAATCCCTCTGTCGTAGGCCAGTTCTAATACCTGATTCCAGAACTCGATCTTTTGTTCGATGGTGAAATTGTTAATATACACATTATTCTGACCCATGACACCCTGCAGGGCGATGTTCTCATAACCGGGAACTTTGACCAACGAAGGGAATGGGTGTTTGTTCCACACAGAAAGCACGTTGTATCTCTGACGAGCCAAAACATCAAAATACTCTTTCCAGAAATTGATATCCCACACATCATCTCTGTTGGTATTTGCCGCGTCCCCTCCATCATCAAAGCTTGGAGTACGCTTATCCAGCGGAATATTAAACTTCATCCCTCGTTTAGGTATATAGGGGGTTTTGTTTTCGTTGCTAAATCCTGCCAGTAAACCGGCGGCGACGATTTCGCCGATATGAATGCCGCCGTACATCGCGCCTATCCGGTCTCCGCCAAGCGCCCAATACCCCTTATTGCTGCCGGATCCGGTGACCCTGAGAGCATAGTCCTGCTCTCCGAGAGTTCCAACAGACTGACCGCCCGCGGCAGTCAGTTTGGCTTGCAGATCGGCACTCTTTTTGGCAACGACAAAATACATACCGGACGGCGTACCCGAAAAGTCGCTCAGGGGCTTCAACGCTGCCTTTGTCCCCTTTACCCCGAGGATTCGCTGCAAATCCTGGGCGGCAAATACGATAGCTTTTTCTTCTGTGTCATAATATAGGTCAGCGGCATGACAGAGTCCTGCAGCAAACGACATGGCAAAAAGAAAAAACGACAGGGCCAACTTTCCAAAGACAGAATTACGCTGACGCATTATATACTTTCTCCAATTTTAGGATAAGACATCAATTTTATAGATTCAATTATTAAAGCTTCGCAAGCAGCTATCGCGGACTTTCCGCCGGGCCTGTGCCGGTGGGTGCCGCTCCCTGGGTCAGGACGATGCAGTTGATCTCATCACCCTGTTGTCGGCGAACAATATCGAGTCTCTTGACGTCCGGGGTACTGACCGTTACAGCCCCTATCTGTTTCCAGAACCACTGAATCATAACCAGACGAGTTGTCTTTAGACCCGCAGCCGACATTTAAGCCAACCCGAACCACTTCCTGCGGACGCCCACTCATTTACAATGTGTTTGGCGATATCGCCGTACTGTATTCAAAAATTAGCGGATAACATATGCTTGCGGAGTGTGTCTGTCCTTTTGTACCCATTCAGCATGACTGTCATAAAAGACGGCATTACTTCCATCCCGCTTGTGTCGATCTCCTTCAACCCTCCAGTAATCTATATCTGTCGGACTGGACGGATTCTTTGTATAGGGCAGATTCAGGGGATTATGATGGTCCAAGTTCGCTCTGTTAGTCTGAAGTTCAGTGTAATTCTTGATGATGTAAATGATTCCGGCTGGACGTTGCCTCTCTGCACCACTTGCATCTTTATACGTCGGGCTGGCATAATCGGTAATGTATATTTTTGTTCCGGGGTTGGTGTAATCTGTTAGTTTGGTCCGAGCGTCCGCTTCATCACTACCATCCAGGTTTTTTCCCCAACTGCTGATAATGTAGTCAACTGTCTGTTCAGGGACCGGATAGCGGGGACAATTAAAAATCTCTGATCTTGTGTAATCTTCAAACTTTTGAAAATTTTCACCGACATAAGGCGCAAAAGCCAATATCCAAAAAATGTTTACGTCATGGGCAGTTCCGCCATTTTTGGGGATATTCCCCTTATTGTTATTCGCATATAACGTAAATCCCTTGCCGATCTGGTTGAGATGGCTTAAACACATTATATCCTTGGCGGAATTTTTGGCCGCGCGAAGAGCCGGAATAATAATCGAAACAAGAAGGGCAATAATCGCGATGACGACGAGCAGCTCAATCAGAGTAAATCCGTTTTTTTCCTTAATCATTTTTTTCATAACACAGTCCTTAAATAAATACAGGGTTTTAAGTTTGAGTTAACACTGACATAGGCAGTTTCACAAATCCAAGATTATTTCTTTGTTTTGCACTTTCAAAAAATGTAAAGATAGGCAAATTGAACCATGAGCTGTTCCTATGGCCATTGACCACTTGCAAGCCTCTCCGAAACGCGGCGGAACAGCTCCGTCGCAGACCTTTCGGAAAGCGACGCACCTCTATTTTAGCGAAAATTACTGCTCTCGTCAAGTCTAAAATCTTTTTTTGATCTTTAATCTTTAAGCTATAACTTATTTATTTATATGTTTTTATGCTTATTACAATACTGTATCATATCCGTAATAATACAATATGCTCACTATCAGAAACTATGAAAGCTAGGCCTCCCGTTGGTTAGTCTTAGCGGATACAATGTTCCGCAGAACGAGCTGGCCGCAGGGGTCGCTCAAATAGTTTAGAGCCTCTAACAAGGAGACTCGCCACCGGTGCCCGCATCGGCACCGGTGGCGACTCCATTGCCATCAGTTTATTCAGTTTGCCAATAGAACAAGCGCTGCCCATGATGAGCCGGGGTCACTGGGCGGATTGCCCAACGAGCGGGTATCACCGCCGGAAATCTTTTGGATCGAACCATCTTGCAGTCCGCCCCCGTCACTTTTCCGAGGATTCCACCATTTTACAGCAAACGTTCCCGATTGATTACTCAAGTCCAACCGAATATCGCTTCCTATTTTATGATAGACAATGTAAATGCTTCCTTCTTTCGCAAAGCAAAACGGGGGCTCATTTTTTCCTTGATTTCCTACAAGACCATCGGCTGATGCCATCTGGGGAAGGTGCTGATTGACTTGCGGCAGCGAAAGTAATGCGGCAGGACTGATAATGTAATCCAGCGTCTTTTTCATGCGGGAAAAATCTTCCAGACTAATATCTCTATAGGCCGGGTCGTCATAGCCAATATACAGGTCCATGCCTTCACCGCCGGCGCTCATCACCGCCCATGCATAACTTTCAGCGCGATCGATCTGATTTTCATTAATCGGCCAGATTTCATCGTGATTGAATTTTCTGACAGAGTTGGGCAAACGAATCCTTCCCGCCGTATTTCAGGATCACGGAGTGACGGCCGGCCAATTCGATGGGCCGGGGCGGTGCTGCTGGAGACAGAGAAACGATTCTACCGTATCAGAGGACATTGTGAAATGCCGATGCTGGCTGCAATACTAAAGCGAAATGTTGACATTAAGGAGGCCGCAGCTTAAACTATGAAACCGTCCCCGACTGCGTGAATTCCAACGATAACCGGGACAACTTCTTTTTTAGGGCTGGCTGACTTTTTAACTTCAAGCGGATAAAACTTTTTGTTCTGAATCAAAACAAAATCAATTTCGACTTGATCTTTATCCCGATAATAATAGAGAGAGGGGTTTTTCACCCTTGATGGCTTCAATAGCCACTTTTGCCTTGAAGTCTTTGCCAAAATGCCGATGTTGTGCCATAATCCGACTCCTTGTCATATCGCATTGCCGATAAAATTATAACACAACTTACACCAAATACACTGGTCTCAATTTCGGGGAGTATTATAATATTATAAAACAATGAATATTTTTCATGAAGGATAACCGTTGGGACGGTCTCAAATTTTTCAGTTAGGGTTTATGTATGAAAATATTTACAGTTGGTTATGATGGCAGGAAACCCGGTGAGTTCATTGAACTCCTAAAAAAGAACGACGTGAAAATTGTTGTTGATGTAAGACTTAAACCTGAACGTGCTTTTATGGGGATATATGCGAAGGGCAAAGACCCGCATAAGGGTATTCAAGGTCTACTTGAACGTGCGGGTATTCAATATATCTGGGTTCCAGAATTGGGCAATATCTTCAAGGACGATGAAGAATGGAAACAGAAGTACCAATCATATCTTGAGGGAAAAGGCGATTTGCTCTGTTCAAAATTATATGAGCTGAATACATCGTTTTGTCTGTTGTGTTGTGAAAAATATGCTTCAAGTTGTCATCGCAAGACCATTGCAGACTATCTTGCGGACAAAGGTTATGAAATTGAACATCTGGAATAATTTATGAAAGATATCAAAGCAATACACCCTCTCTGCCAATGTTTGGGCCATAGGCCCTATCAGGTATATTTTGGAGAACCATAAAAGTGGATAAATTAAGGCATTATTTGCATAACATGCAAACGGGCAAGGTGGCTGATATAAGCAATGTCGAAAGTTTGCTTGCAGAGTGCTGGGAACGATTAGATGGTCAAAGTGCCAGCGGTATGGCCGGATATAAAATTTGCGGAAGAACAGAAAATATGGAATGGAATCCACCATTTTTGAAATTTACGATTGAGCGACATGGGGCAATGAAGTTTGGCTCATCACGGGCCGAATCACAGTGTTGGAATGTAAATGTTGATACGGGCACCGCCTCGTACATCGTAGGAATTCGCCAAAAACGCGACATCGAGCCTGTTCTTAAAACAAAACCATTAGCGGAAAGTATAGGCAAGTTAATCCTTGAGAAAAAGGACTGTAAGGAACTTAAATGGAATGACGATAAGGCCCATGTGCGTATAATGGCAGGAGAAATTATTCCAGATGACGTAGCCAAGCAAACTCTGGCTGGCAGACGAAAAAGATTCAGAAAAGATTTGACCAAATTCCTGGAGAGTTATGGGTGGCAGGAAGTTAGATCGAATAATTACCGCTTTGTGCCATCACATTAAAAGTGGTGGCAAATAAACCGGTTTCTGCTACAATACCCTGTCCTATCAAGGGCGGCTTATTTCAGAGTTGCCCTTAAAATAGGGTTCAAGACAGTAAAAAACCGTGTTGGTATAGTAAAGAATAGAGAGTACTTAAATCTTTATCTTTACTTGTGTTAAGTGTTAAATACAGGTTTTTTATAATGTTACAAAAAGAGAGCAGATTGAATCCCGCCCTCTCCGCCATTGAGTCGCCTCCGTTATTTGGTACATGTTTGAATTAATGCTTTGATCGCTGACTTTATATGCTGGGGAAGTGTGGGCCAGATATCAACTACAGCACCAAGCCCGGGGTCGTTCTGCAGCGAAAACGCCAAGCTGGACGCCAAGTGGTTTTCGTTGCTTTCTGTAAACTCTTGATTTACAATAGCTTTGTGATTTTCAGCGAGGGTTTCGAATCCCCCCGCCTCCATCCTCCATAGCTCTGCTTCGCAGAGCGACGGAGGATGCCCCTCGCAGCTTTAGCGGAGTAGCTTTTGACGACCTTACCCGTCACACGCCATTTCTCTTGTTATGAAACCCCGCCC
>Ga0315277_10009162_pt1 | contig 12671 bp, 6 predicted proteins | sample YL17G05_15_MG_FD_203695 | JGI IMG/M metagenome (GOLD analysis project Ga0315277, IMG submission 203695) | Sediment microbial communities from Yellowstone Lake, YNP, Wyoming, USA - YL17G05_15 | ecosystem: Environmental > Aquatic > Freshwater > Lake > Sediment | place: USA: Wyoming | collected... | reverse complement strand
TGGGATCTGTCGCCAAATTAGTAGGATTCACATGGAAATTATCCCCGGCAATGTAGCCGATGGTGATTAGAAGTGACTCCCCGGGACCAATCTCATCGAAGGGTCCAAAAGACAGAAGATAACGGGTGTCAAACCCATTAGCCAGATCACCACACATCTGCGCATTGACCGGAAGCCAACCATCATCTGGATGCAAGTTAGGCCAGACGCAGGAGTGTATCTGGTCATAATCAAATTCTCCATTAGACATCATGAAATACTTGGAGACGTCCCCTCCCGGAGTGCCTAACACATTATCCGGAAAATTGTTGCCGCTTCCATAAGGGTTCATCTTTTCCCAAATCTTCTGGTTCTCTGTCTTCCAGGGACCCCAATCCCTTGGAGATCCGCTTTGATTGGAGATAAACCAGTTGAATGAATATTTAAGTCCTGGCTTGGGGGATCTCACCACCCTGGTCCCGGTCACAGCTATGGGGCTCTCTTTTGTGAAAACTTTAGCTCCTGCCCCTCCATCCTTGTCTCCATGCCCATCATTGTCCGAAATCCACGCTAAGTTAACCGTATCGTAGTAATCTCCTTTGGGAGAGGTGACCAGATGCTTGAAACCACAGATGTCATCCTGGGCACCATATTGTCCATATGGATTTTCGTCTTTGTGCCCGACATCCGCATCAACATACAGACCCAAATACATGTCTCTTATTTTCTTAAACCCTATGTTTTTTATGGTAAAGTCGATCAACACAAAATCCTCAGCGTATTCATAACTCCAGGAATAGCTTTTCTGGGTGACTTGCACATTCAAGGGGAAATGTTTTCGGTTATCCCAGCTATCGCGCTGTTGTGGCGACAGAGGAACATCAGCCGAGGTATCAGTGTAAACCGTAATTATGTCTTGTTCCGAGATAGCATCACGAGAATAGCATTTAGAGCCTGGTCTGGTGGTTTTTTCCTCAATCGCCCCTTTAGGGGCTGGACCATCCGGGAACAACTCATGAACCCACTGCCATCCATCGCATCCCACCGTCACATATTGTTTATCATCCACTATGGCTCCTATCCAGAACCCTCCCCAAAACAGATATTCTATACGCGATCCAACCGGATACTCGGCTGAAGGGGCAAAAATTTCCTTATCCGGATTAGGGTTAAAACATCCCCCCACCGATTCTTTTAAATCATACAGGGGATGTCCCTGCCCGTTTCCGAAAAATCCCCAATTGGTCATGCAGATGTTCAGAAGTCCTACTCGATGAACCCTTTGTTGCACGTTAGGATAAACGGCCGAAAGTTTATGTTGAACATCCTGAGGATAATTTTTTTCGGACCCCGTTTTTTGTTTCTCGTATGGCTTGGTGATGGCCAGACTTGTGTTTAAGTTTACTAAATCAACAATGATAAAGACTCCAGCAATGACCAAATATCTCAAAATAATTTCTTTTGTTAATCTTTTCATAACTCATCTGCAAAAGAATAAACCATAGATTTCTAAAAGAAGAATTTCATAGTGATTCTGAATTAAGAAGTTTTTGACTTTTGTGAATTTCACCTCTTAGCAATTCTTTTTGTTATTCTCATCTCACTGCCGAATCGTTCGTCCTCGGCTCAATAAGATGACATACATATAAGCAAAGAGAAATAAAAAGTCAATAAATTATTCAAGAGAAGACAAAAAAATATGAACCTGGGTTCATATTCTGAAAAAATTGAAGATATTACATGAAAACCTAATTCTCCTAGCAGGCCAGAACAGGTATCTTTATGTCATATTTCTTCATTTTGTTTCGCAAGGTGGCTTCGGGGATGCTCAGAAGTTTGGCGGCTCTCAGTTTTATCCAGTTAGCTTGGCTCAGAGCTTGAATGATCTCTTCCCTTTCAAATTCTTCCACTTTTTTAAATAAAGAGACATCGGTTTTCACCCCAGAGCGCATATCATCGGAAGGATGAAGTTGGTCAGCTTTTCCCTCCGCCAAAAGCGAAGGAATTTCATATGAGAATTGATGGAATCTTTCAGATAACAGCGCGGAAGGATCGCCATTTGAAGGACCGGCTTGGGCTAAGACCACCATCCTTTTCAGCTCATTTTCAAGCTCTCTTACATTTCCGGGCCAGCTGTATTCCGAGAATCTTTTCACCACTTCTTTGGTGGTGAAATCTTTCAGGTTTCCCGCTTTAATCCCATATTCTCTTAAAAAATGCCTGACCAGAAGAGGGATATCCTCTTTTCTTTGTTTGAGCGGAGGAATTTTTATGTGAAAGGTATTGAGGCGATAGTATAGGTCCTGCCGAAAAATGCCATCCTGGATTAATTTTTTCAAATCTTTGCTGGTGGAGGAGATGATTCTTACATTAATCCTTTTCGGCATGGTTTCGCCTAAACGAACGATCTCCTTCTCCTCGATTGCCCGTAAGAGCTTGACCTGGGTGAACATGGGAACTTCGGCAATCTCATCCAGATATAAAGTGCCCCCTTCAGCCTCCTCAAATAATCCAGCTTCGTCCTTGTCGGCACCGGTGTAAGCACCCTTCTTGTGTCCGAAAAGCTCATTTTCTAAAAGGGTCTCAGGAAGTGCGGCGCAGCTTACCGGGATGAATCTTTTATCCCTTCTTTTGCCTGAATAATGGACGGCTTTGGCGATCAAATCCTTTCCGGTCCCCGTTTCACCTTCCAAAAGAATGCTGATGTCATAATCTTTGATCTGTTTTAGTTTTTCAATGACTTCCCTCATCTCGCCATTTTGAGTGATCACATTGTCGAAGGTCACTCTCCCATTTGATTTGGCGATCATGCTTGCCCGAAACAGAGCATTCTCTATGGTCCGTCTTAGATCACAAACCTGGCAAATCGCTTTTTGTTCCTCTGTTTCCTGGAAGAGTTTTTCTGCATCGGTTAAGAAAAGCTGTGCACTATCATATTGATTGTGCTCGACTAAAAGATTGGCTATGGAAAGATTAACCTGACCCAAATAGTAAAAGGACCCCAATCCTCTGAATTCGATTTCGGCATTGGACAAAAAGCCCAATCTTTTGTAATAATCGAACTGGCTTGATCTCCCTGCTTCCAGATAGGTCCTCGCCAATTCATATCTGGCTCCAATCTGCTGAAGGCAAAAGATGCTTTTGTTAAAATATTCTAAAGCTAATTCTTTATCTTTTTTGGCAGAATGGATCTGCCCCAAGATTCTATAAACCGCCCCCTCCTCTATTTTTTCTCCTAAGGATTTGGATACTTCTAAGGATTTCTGACAGGAGATAAGGGCTTGATCATATTCTTTTTTAGCCACCTGAAGCTCGGCTAAAAGACGGTAAGTTTGGGTGATCATATCTCCGTCAGGTGCGGTTCTCTCCCATTTTTTAATGATCTCATTATAATGGTCTCCAGCTTTTTTGTAATCCCCTAAATCAAAGTTTAGACTTCCCATATACTCATGATAAATCACCAATTCTCTCAAATACCCATTTGGGGCTGCAAGTTCGAAAGCCTTGGTTAAATATTCATGAGCCTTTTGGAATTCTCTCCTCAAACAGCAGACGAAACCTAAAGATAGTAGGCTTCTGCACAAGTTGAGTTCATTACCTTTCGTCTGGTTGAATTTAAGACTAACCAAAAGGTTTTCTTCCGCCTTTTCCCACTTCCCCGTCAGTATGAAAATTCTGCCAAGATTACTGCCGGCAATTGCTGCCATTCTAAAATCGCCAAGTTTTTCCGAAAGCTCCTTAGCTTTTTCAAGATATTCTGTTGCTCCCCCAAACTCAGATTTCATAAAAAATATTCGCGCAATTGTATTATAACAGTTAATTATCTCTTCCTGCGCTTCAATTCGGCGGTAGGTGGTTATGGCATCTCTAACATACATCTCAGCGTTTTTCAAATCGCCTAAAGATAAATAGATGCGTCCCAAAATCAATTGAGTTTGAGCGACTCTCTTGTTTTCAGACGTATCCCTGAAAATTTCGAAAGCTTGCTCAGCTTTAGTCAGTGCCTCTTCATATCTTCCCAAATTGTATAATGTCACAGCAGACAGATAATGTAGACTTCCTCTCTCTATGGAGAAATCCTCACTCTCTTTTTGATTCTCCACTGCTTCTATCTCTTCCATCGCCTGGGTAAGTTTGTTCTCCCCGACCAAGGATTCAATCCATTCAATCCTTGTTTTTACGGCTGGATTCAGGCTTTCTAATTCTGTTTTCATCTTTCTCACCATGGGAAGATGATTTGAAATGACCTCCCATCGGTCTTGGTAGAATTTTTTTGATGGTCACTTCCTTTGGGCTTATCCTTAATGTAGATCCAAATAAAGAAGTCCGAGAAGATCCGGATCTCGATTACTTTGCGATTGTCTTGGAGAAACATTCCACTACAGCCCGAAGGTCCATTATTGTTATTAAGCTCTTCCCAGGGATGCCCTTTTACAATAGGTCCGAATGTGCTTCCCGGTGGTACCCTTCCCGAATATACCGATCCTGCTGTAAGGATCATAATTGCCAAAACCAGGATGATTGCCAAGCTTTTCGTCTTCATCTTCTTTTCACCTCCTAAGACACAAAAAACACAAGATTTTTATTTCTTCTCAAAAAAATGTTTAATTTCTAAAAGATCAAGTTATTTGGATGGGGTCTCTGGCTCAGTTTCGATGGGGCATAAAAGCTAAACCTGATTGTTATGACTTGCCGATGGGAAAGAAGTGAACTATCCATTCTTTTTTACCCATCCAAAAAATGATATGACTCTTTCTAAAATTCGACTAACTTAAAGAAACATCCCGTCAAAGTAAAAACAATGCAAAAATCACGCCAATTTTTGTCTACTTTAATATTTTTCCCTATTTATGTAAGTTGTTTTTATACAATCAATTAACTGGTAGAAAAGGTGAGGGGATAATTAAGGCGAAAGATCATAAATAAAAATTCGCAGAAAACTGCGAGTTATCTATTGAAAATGAGTTAATCAACTGAGTTAAGAGGCTATTGGACAACAAGAAAGCAAATTCGTCAAAAATTGCGAATGCCTGATAAAAATAACGAATAAAAAATGACGAATAACTAATTTCAAAGAATAGTGGATAATAAAGAGTTGTTGCCTCACTCTGTTTATCCATATGGAGTCATATGAGTGTCTTTAGGTTTAGGCGTAGTTCTACAAGCTCACTACGAGTCGGGCACGTTTCGGTTCAGTCAGTCGGTTTCATCCTTCCCGCTATTTGCTGGGGCAGGGGTTTAACTCCTGCCCCGACCAATAAAACGCGTAGCCCCCCTTTGTGCGGGACATCAGCCTTGAAATTCTAAAGCCGTGAAGGCTCTGCTAAAAAAGCGGTCAACGGATTAAACGGATTGACTGGGAGCGGATAGAGTTATTGGTCAGGGTGGGCGAAGCTACTCAATAATGAATTGGGGCAGGGAGTCTCACTATTCCCTGCCCCAGTTTGGTTTTCAGCTTCCCTTTGGCGTTGCTTACCAACGGGATAATTTTTTTCGGTTAGTCAAGAAGACCAACCTTAAGCAAAGTATTTCCTCTAAACTCTCTACTCTGAACTCTAAACTGCTTTTAACAGGAAGGCGGTGGTCCACCTACGAAAAGATAATTGATCAGAAAGATCACATCCGACGCATTAACTTTGCCGTTGCAATCGGCATCTCCCGCCTCCAAGGGAGAAGGTGCCGGACCTTCTACAAACAGATAATTTATCAGGTAAACTATGTCCCCTGAATTTATCTCCCCGTCTCCATTGGCATCCCCTCGAGCAAAGGAGGGCTTGCCTATCCCAAACCAATTCATGATCCTTTCCATCACCGTCTTGGCATTATTAGGATCCGCTCCACTCTGGGGAATTGCCTCAAAGGGGAAGGCAAAGAAGACCACTTTGTAGGTGGACGATCCTGACGCAGGATAACGCAAAGCACAATAATTATTGGTCTGATCGCCTTTATCCAGTTCGATGCTTGGCAAAGTTAATATCCCATCCCGTGATAAAGGCGCGTTCTTGCCCGTGCGATAAAATATGCCAGCCGCACCAGAACCAGAAACTATATAATCGGAAAGATTGCTGAAAGGATAGCTCAGAGAAATACTCATTCCATTAGAGATGGTGTCACCTGATACCCCAGCTACTGAATTTATCCCTTGATCATCATTATGCCCAGCCACATGCAAGTAATTGATGATGAAATCGTTGGGGTCGTTGTCATATAAAAGATCCTGGCTGGATAAAAATAGCTTCCCTCCATTCTCCAGATACACCTGTAAATTAGCTTGATCTTCGGCTGTTAAGGTGGAAGGATCACCTATGGAACCGAAATCCTCTCCCGTAGTCCATACCACTGCCTGATATGAGCTAAGAACCGAATCCGAGGGTGATCCTGAGGACTTATACCTCCATACATCACACAAAATCCCTGAAGAATTCAAAGCCGATACAAAGAAAGTATCAAAGCTTGCCCCATCGTCATCATCCACCAATAAAACCGGCTTCCGGCCAATCGAAATGTGAAAAGTATCAGAAACAGAATAAGGTCCAGCCCCGGTGATCCCCAGGACAAATTCAACCACATAACCCGGCGGGCAATTGGTGTGGACATTAAATTGATAAGGAACCAAAGAGCTGACTGAATTATCCGGAGGAATATCCGGATAGGCAGAGCTTGAAGCTGTCACCGTCACATAAGGACTATTGCAGATCAAGTCCGCGGAAACCTGGACTGCTTTTTGGCTTCCTTCATTCTTCAATACGACCGTCATGTTGCAGGTTTCCCCAGGATCAGGTTCGCCATTCCCATTCCCCCCAATGTCGTCAATAATATTCGACTTATAAACCAGAACTGGGGCATGAACCAAAAGGTTCAGGTCTCTCCAAGTCCAACTACCATTGGTCGCAGTTATGTCTAACTGAAAAGTGACCAGCTCACTATCCTTTACTTCCGGAGATACCGTAAAACCAAAATCGTCTGGACACCTGACAGTATCATGAGCCGGTATATCGCCATAGGTCTCCTGATTATCAGTTAGGGTGATAAATGGATTGGTGGTGCTCAGGGTAGCTTGCACATTAAGGGCGGTGGAGTCTCCCATGTTTTTTAATACAATAGGAAGTTCAATGGTTTCCCCAAGATCAACATCCCCATCACTATTCCCCAAACTCTCGCCTGAGCTGTCATCATCCACATACCATTTATCAAAGAGGACATATGAGCCCGGTATTACCATGATGCTGTCCTCGAAGGTGAGGGCGTTGTGAGCGGTTATGGTAAGCTCCATATATCCAGGGGTAGTAGGTGACACAAAAAGGGTCACCTGACCTGAGGCGTTGGTATATCCGGTTTCAAAAACCTCAGACCCTTTTCTCAGACACACTAAAGCGCCATATACTGCTCCCCCTCCTTCCTTCTGCACGGTTATGGTGACGTCAGAAGGTGCCATCGGAATGCCAGATGGGTGGTCCACCAAAAGATTTGAGGCAATATAGGTCCATATATCCACTGAAGGATCACCCAGCACGTTATACATGTCAAAATAGTATTTGACATTGGCGACATCCCCATAATATTGATAAAGATACCACAGCGCCTTATCGGTCATGGATGCTACTGAATAACAGGTATCCTGAAAGGCAGCCAAAAACATTCTTTTTTCCAAAATATCATCCTCATTCCAGTAACTGGAGTTGGAAGCGCCCCAAAACGCTATGCCGCCTTTGTTCGCTACCTTAACCCAGGTTTCGCCAAAACACTCGGTTAGGTCGAATTGTCCGGTAAGGCAGGCGTGAGAAAGAACCAGGGGGTATTCATTCAAATTGCTTAGAGCGCGGATATTCGATTGGCCATATGATCCGGTGGCCCAACTTGTCGTCGAACCATGCCCTGAATAACAAACTATTGCCTTTCCCGCATTTATGCTATTGCTTATTGCAGTTGCAGTCACACCTCCCAATCTCTCCCACAGGCTATCAATTATATCTCCATTGGGTATAAGAAAGTTCTGGATTACGAATCGGTGGGTCCCCTCTGATATTTGATAGTTGTCGTATGAGGCAATAAATAAATCGTGCCTCATCCACTCCAGGTCAGTTGAGGTGGGATTTTCATAGTAGAGGAGCTTGTTTACCATGTCGGTGGCTTCGGTGGTGGTGCGCACCGGGAGTCTGGCCCGAAAGATATCTGCAAATCTGTCCGAGTTCATCTGCACGTAGTAAAGATCGGTGGCGGTCCCGCTGAATGATCCAGTGTAGGTGGGAATCCATCCCACGTCACCGAAGAAGAGGACATAAGTCGGAGGAATGGGCCAGTTGTTGTAAGCCTGAGTAATATAGCTTTTAATGCTGGCAGTGGTGGTGCCGGTCTGGGTAGTGTTTGCCACGGTCACATGATACCCTTTTTTCGTTTTCCAGTCCGCCAGAGGAGTCACCTGTGACTGAAAATCGTTGTGCACAATGATAAGGTATCCAATCGGCAGGGTAGGAAGTCCTTTGAGCAAATCCGCATAGGTGGAGTAGTTGATGAACAAATCCTGGCACAGTTCCTCAAATGGTGGCGAGGCATATCTGGACAGCATGCTTTCGGTGGTACTCCGATCCGAGCCGACCAAATTCACTCTAATCCTTATGTCAGAGTATAATTTCAACCTCCCACTGACAGGATTGTAGCTTACCGGAAATACCTCTACCGTCACAAATCTGTGCCCCCGGATAATCCCAATCTCACCTTTTTTTACCAACTGGGTGGGGAAGAATTGATCGGTTTGATAGAAATCTTCGTGAATCACAAACTCTGCCTTTTCCCAGGCGCCCTCGATCTTGGGGATAGGGGGTTGAACCGGAATGATCCGATCGGTTATCCCCAACTCTGAAAGACTCTTTTCGGAAACCTCAGAAGCTACCACCTCCACATTAACCATAGCTCCATAAGGAATTTGGACCATCTTCCTTATCACCGGTAATTCAGGCTCACCGATAACATTGGTGATTCCGTATTCGGGAAGGGATAGCTGATTGAAAACTCCCCCCTTGGTTTGCAATTCCTCAGACCGCATGCCAAAGACTCTGACCTCAAATTCTATTCGGTCTAAATTAGATTCCATAACATTGATCTGGGGGGTCTTCTCCTCACCGGGCTTAAGCTGAATCCATTTTGGACCAGAGCCAGCCCACAAAGCGGAGGAGCCAAACACAAACCAAAGAGCTACAAAGACCAGAATCGTCTTTGACAGACTTATGCCTTTAACTCTCATGGCATTAAACCTCCTTTAAAGATTATATGATTTAGGTGAAGCAAAAAACAAATCTCCGTCTTTTGTCTATAAAAATTCGCTTCTCATCACACCTTAAAATTTTTTTCAGTCAGGCGGACCTTTCCTTCTTTCCTAATACGACCTAAATTAAAAATAACACAAAACTTTCTATTGTCAAGCCTTTTAAACAAAGCTTTTGAAAAAAAACACTACATTTCTGGTGAAAACCTGTCCAGCGTTTCCTTTGAGTCGTAAGTATCCAACTAAAGACGTCTTAAAATAGAATTTTTGTGGTTTTTGACTCTTCTAAGGCTGAAGATGCCACTAAATTGAGCCTTTTAAGGGCTGTTGCCTAACTCTGTTTATCGCTTTAAGTCTCGGACACGTTTCGGTTTCGTCAGCCGGTTACGTATTTCCCGCCAAAGGCGGGGTAAACGAAAACGCCATACGATAAACGATACGTAACCGCAACCTTTTCTAACCAAACCTATGAGAAAAATAGTTCAGCAACAGCTCCTTAATTCGTAAAGCCTACCCTTGAGGATAAGCCCTGACGCCTTAGCGTTAGGAGAACCATCTTAGTATCAATACTTTATCGGAAAAACACAGAAGTATCCTTAGAATTTAAAGAGCAATTTCAGGGCGGGAATGGCGAAGTTGATGGCAAAGGCTAATGAGACCATATACATTAGCCAGTGGACCTCTCTTCCCTTACCGGTCAAAAGCTTGATCAAGGTGAAGGTTATGAAGCCGAACCCAATGCCGTTGGAGATAGAATTGGTCAATGGCATGACAATCATTATCAAGAACGCAGGAAAAGCCTCCTCGAATTTCTCAAAGGGAAGCTCTTTCACAATGGAGAGCATCAGAAAGCCTACAATGATTAGAGCTGAAGCGGTTGCCTCTTTGGGGACCACCCCGGCAATGGGAGAAAGAAAGATGGCAAAAAGAAAGAGAACGCCCACCACCACGGTGGTCAAGCCTGATCTGCCACCGGCTGAAATTCCAGAAGCGCTTTCGATATAGGTGGTAACGGAGCTGGCAGAAGAGGCACCTCCTGCGACAGCCGCAAGCGAATCTACCAGGAGAACCCGGTTTATCCGGGGTAGCCTTCCCTCTCGGTCCAATAACTTGGCCTCGCCTCCTAAGCCAATTACGGTCCCCAAGGTGTCAAAGAAATCAGATAGCATCACGGAAAAGGTTAAAATCAACGCGGCTACCACCCCCAATTTGGAGATAGCATAAAAATCAAATCGCCCGATAGTAGAAAAATCGGGCATAGATAGAAAAGAAGTTGGTAGTTTGGCTATGTTGGGTGCTGTAAATGCACTAAGACCAGAAGCATAGTTGATTATGATTGCAAGGACGGTTGAGCCGATGATTCCGATCAAAAGCGCTCCTTTCACTTTAGCCTTAAGCAGAATGGCTGTCAATAAAAGACCGAAGATTGCCACTACTATCCGCAGATTGTTGAAGCTCCCTAAAGTGACCAAGGTGGATTCGCTTTCCTGTATGAACCCGGCGTCAACCAGCCCAATGAACGCAATGAACAGACCGATCCCTACAGAGATGGCCTGTTTCAAAGAGAGCGGTATGGAGTTCATCACCGCCTCTCTGAATCCAGTTAATACCAGAAAGGTGATGATCATTCCTTCCAACACGATTACCCCCATGGCTGAGGGCCAGGAAAGTCCCATTCCCACGACCATCTGATAGGCCACGATGGCATTTAGCCCCAGCCCCGGAGCGAGGGCGAAAGGGTAGTTAGTAAACAATCCCATGGCGATGGACATTATCCCGGCGGCAAGACATGTGGCGGTAAGGACGGCGGAGATAGGAAGACCCTGGCTTTGCCAAGCAGGGTTTCCAACCAGGCCCAAGGTGTTGGGATTGACGAAGATGATGTAAGACATGGTGAGAAACGTGGTGACCCCAGCCAAAACCTCAGTCCTCACATTAGTGTTTAGCTCATCTAATTTGAAATAATTTTTTAACATACAGTTCTATTTGATTGAATTATTGGTTATCACTTGTTCGCCGCTCTCAGGATCCGCCTTTCCAAATCTCTGAGAGGTATTTTTTGACCGTTTTTGTAGAGAAAAGTATATCCGTTTTTATTTCCTTCTTCTAACTTAACCAATTTGCGAAACATCTCTCGATTCAACTCATATAACTTTTTGAAATCTGCCTCGGTTTTATATGCCCCGCACCAGCATTCTGTCGACGTCCCCATAGAATGCAACAAGGTTTTAGGTATGCCATTGCTGTTTATAAAAGAATTCACATCCTCATCAGTCCAATGAAATATGGGGCTAACAGAAAGGCACTTGAAACTTGGGTGATACCAAATTGGTATGTATTGTTTTCTTATATTAGATTCCTCAGCCCTTATTCCATCAAAAACAACCTTTGGCTCTTTTATGCTATCTAAATATTCCTCAATGGGCTTGATTTTTAATTCCCGACAACACCACCTATACCCAAAACTTGGGATACCCCACCTTTTTGCTAAAGTAAAATAATCTACTTTTGGTCGCACTACTTTGAGATTGATTTCTAAATATTTGCAGACCTTTTTTACATATTTTGTATTTTCAGGAAGCCCAGCTGTTGTGTCAACATAGATCGCTGTCAAATCAGAACCTGTGTTCTTTGCAATGTCTTTTAGATAACTTAAAGTAGCAAGGCTATCTTTTCCTCCACGGAATAGGACAAACGATTTTTTCGATTCTAAAAGTTTCTTAATATCACTTTCGAATATTGAAACTTTATGACGGATGCTATTAGATTGTTCTTCATCGAGTTCACATACTTTTCTCACCTTCCCCCATTTAATATGAAAAATGTAAATAGGCTTTAAAGTCGGACCTTTAATCCATCTCGTAACAACTATCCCTGGTGATTTACATTGCGGGCATTCGACCCTAAGTCCTCTTAAGGAGAGTCCGGTAAAGTTATTTTCTATCGGTGCCCACCACCTATGAATAGTCTTATTGTTTTCATTTTGATTTGAACTTATCATGAAGTTACCTTATTTTCTCAATTAACTTAATAAACTTGATAAAAGGTTCATAATCGATCGTTTTTTGCCACAAGTCATCATCCATTCTATAAAAATAGAAAACCTGGTCATATCCTGCCTTCTTTAATTGTCGCTTTATGGTTTCCGTTCTGCTTTTGCTCTTTGCCCAACAACATTCAGCGACATACCAAACTTTAGGAACCAACTTCTTTAGCTCTTTACAATAGTTTTCATCTTCTTCGGTCACACTTTGAATACTGCTACGGACTTGAATCACTATTCTGGCATTCTTTTTATTAACAAAGCCGAATTCCATGGATCTATTCTTAATGTGTGGAAAAGGTTTACCTTTGTGTATTATGATATCACATTCTTTGGACAAGGTATTTCCATCCTTTTCATCTATAACCTGTCCCCAGACTGCGTGGT
>Ga0315277_10009161_pt1 | contig 12672 bp, 15 predicted proteins | sample YL17G05_15_MG_FD_203695 | JGI IMG/M metagenome (GOLD analysis project Ga0315277, IMG submission 203695) | Sediment microbial communities from Yellowstone Lake, YNP, Wyoming, USA - YL17G05_15 | ecosystem: Environmental > Aquatic > Freshwater > Lake > Sediment | place: USA: Wyoming | collected... | reverse complement strand
AAAATAAATATGAAGGGGAAACATGTTGTTGTATTAAATCGAAACTTTTTTATTGGGCAGGCTCTTGCATCTTTGTTAAGTCAAGACAATGAGGTTGGGAATGCAACTGTAACCATATGTCATGAACATACTTTAAATTTACAAAATATCTGTAAGAGTGCAGATGTGATAATATCGGCAGTTGGCAAGAGAGATAAGTTTGTATTAAATGATAAGTATGTTAATAACGGAAGTATAGTTATAGACATTGGGGTTAGTCGATTTGACAAAAAAATCATTGGTGATGTTGATTTAGAATCAATTGATAAATTAGCCCAATTAGTCACCCCCCCAATTGGTGGCATTGGGCCAATGACAATAGCATGTCTTTTATCTAACTTCGTGCTTGTAGCACGCCATCAACTTGAAAAACTAAGGAAAGATCGTAAGAGGGAATATAATAAATATGCTGCAAAAGCAAAAAGGGGTAAGTTAAAAACTGTTGGGAAGTGTCAAAAATGTGGGGAAAATTTAGACCGAAAAGGCACTTTCTGTTCATTGTGCTGTGAACAAAACAACGATTATTGGAATGATAAAAAGAAAAAGAAGTTGGAAATGGGGGAGTGTTTTACTTGTAGTAACAAAGCTCTTACTGCACAAACTAGATGCGAGGTATGTTATCTAAAATGTCTTGCTTACAGATGTTTGGATGATAGGAGTAAGTGGGAACAACTTAAAGATTTGTTTGAAAAACAAAACATTTGTCCCTACTCAGGTGTTCAACTTCAACTTGGTATTAATTCTAGCATAGATCATAAAATCTCTATTGAAAAGGGTGGTATCAATATGATTGAAAATTTACAATGGGTGTACACTCCAGTTAATACTATGAAATGGGACTTTACTGAAGATGAGTTTCTTAATTTGATTAAACTAATTTACGGACATAGAAACCGTAGCGGCGAGGTTACAAAATGTTAAATAAGCTATTATCAGTGCCATTTTTTGTGTTTATAATGTGTATGCCATTAGGTATAATACTTCTGTTAACAATGATTCCGTCATTCGAAGCTTGGTTTGGCATGTATGGTGAATGGTCATTTAGCCAGTGGGAAAAAAAGCGAGATGAGCTAGCAGAGCGTTGGGATGATGGTTTAGATGAACAGCCTCACTAGGAGCGGCGATGAATAATTTACGAGTATTCGGTATGAACGCCACTTCTAAATACGCAGAAGCTGTGGCGGATCACCTTGATGTGGGCTTATCCAAACATATAGAGAAATATTTTCCAGATAAAGAACCATATGTTCGCGCCGACGAAAATGTTCGTGGCTGCGATTGTTATGTTATTCAATCTTTATACTCTGATGAAACCGAGTCTGTTAATGACAAGTTCATGAAACTTTGCTTTTTCATTGGGTCTTTATGGGACGCTAGTGCTGATCGTATAACTCTGGTTGCGCCATATCTTTGCTATCAACGGCAAGACAGAAAAACGGAAAGTCGAGCAGGCATTCATACTAAGTATACTGCCATGATGTTAGAGCAGGCGGGATTAAGACGCATCCTAACTATGGATGTGCATAGTCTCAAAGTTTATCAAAATTGTTTTCGCTGTCGAACCGACCATTTGGAAGCTAAGAATTTAATGGCAGATTATATCGTAAACGAATTAAAAAGTGACTCGCGTGAAATAGCTGTACTTGCACCTGATAGCGGTGGCACCGATAGGGCTGACCGTTTCCGTAAGAAGGTTGCTGTAAAGATGAACAGGAAAGTAGACCTTATCCACCTGGATAAGATTCGTGAGGGTGATGTAGTCCACGGAAGCCGAGTTACGGATGATGTAAAAGACAAGATCATTGTGGTAGAAGACGACATGATTGCCAGTGGTAGTACGCTGGTCAAGGCACATGAAACGGTAGAGAAATTTGGCGGTACGCTCTATGCGGCGTGTGCCACCCATCCATTATGTGTTGGCAACGTCAACGAAAACTTAGCCAAGTTAAAACGTCTGGTAGTCACGGACACCATACCCTTGCGGGTATCAGACGAAATAAAAGCTAAGACAAAAGTTTTATCTACGACTAAGTTATTCGCGCGAGCGATCCGCCGTATTCATGATGAAGGCGGGTCTATCAGCGATCTTTTACGTTAACGGTGGACTTACGCTCACTGTTTCTAGTTCAGACCTTAAAACTGAAACGTCCTTGTCAGCTTCTATCCCTAGTCGTACCTTGTTCTTGTTGTCGATTCGTACTACGGTGATCCTGATAGGATTTTGCCCTGGTTGTTTGATTAGAATTGTCTCATCCTTTTTGCGGCTTAGCACTAGCATTCGATACCCCCTTTAAAAAGTGTGTGCCATAATGCTTTTACTGGAGTAAGTTTAAGGAAATTCTTCAAATTCAATTTTTTCCTCCTTTACAAAGTCGAAGTGCGGCGTATTATAAGGGTGTCGCTTATGAACGACGGGGCCAAAAACGAAGATTAGACCCGCGTAACGGCACCGTCATAACTTATTTCACCAAAGGGTCTTATGGAGAATCGGTACTATGTCTAACACTGCTACTGCCCCTGTCTCTGCCGCCCCTATTCAGCCAACTTTTTTGGCTGATATGACGACTGCCCAGCTTTCTGAGCGTATGACGAAGCTGGCTGAACGTCATGACGTGTTGAAGGCTTCCGTTGCCGAGTTTTCAACGGTCAACGCCGATCTGAAGGCTACTTCTGATGAATTTCAGAAGCGGTTTGGCATCGCCGCACCAGCGGCTCCCGCCTCCAAGTCCAAGGGTTCGTCTGCTCCCCGCGCTCCCCGTGCTAAGAAGGACGGCGATTCCAAGTATCCGTCCTTGAAGGAAGTTGTTCAGACCATTCTGAGCAAGAATGCGGACGGCCTCGAACTCAAGGGCATCGTTGCCGAAGTCCAGGCGCTGATTACCCGCAAGGAATATGCTTCTGGCGCTAAGAGCCTTTCCGCTGTGGTTAGCCAGGCGGTTAACGCTCTCAAGCAAGAGAGCCTTATCAAGCACGACCGCGACACCAAAAAGTATTCCAACGTCGCTGCTGCCTAAATCTCACCTAAAGAATAAAGCCTCTGTGCGTCTGTAACGCAGAGGCTTTATTCTTATCTACAAAAGGAAATTAAATCATGGTTCAAACTCTCCCCGTCCCCAAGGGACAAAAGAAGCTGTTGGTCCGTCAATGCCTGAATGAATTGGGGGTTGAAACAAGTTTCGGTATGGCCAAGAAGTGGTTCATGAAGAATCACAAGCTGACCCTGGCCGACGCTACCTTCTATCATGTGCGGAAGGATATGCGGGGGGAAACTGCCGCTGCGAAGACCGCGCCGCCTAAGCAAGTTTCCAAACCTTTTGTTTCGCCCCTGGACTTCAGTATTGTTGAAGTTGTTTTGGCTGCTCAAAAACTGGTCGATAAGCTTGGCAAGGAAGAAGTGCGAAAGCTTATCGACCTTCTGTAACCAAAGGGGTTTAAATTGGACAATCCTTCTCTATCTCAGCTACAGCAGCTTCTGACCAATCGTTCTACGGAAGCGGAAACCATCAAGCGTGATTTAGAGTCAGCGCGGCAATTGCTAGTGTCTTGCGATGCGCGACTGGCGAAGCTGGTCGGTGGGCCTCCGCAAGCGACCGTGCAGAAGTCTCTTCGTATTTTTATCAAGAATGTCTTGAACGCCAGCAATGAACCGCTGACGGTTAAAGAAATCTCCGAATTGGTCCTTGAAGCTGGATACAAGACAGCCAGCAGCAAGAATTTCCGTAACATCGTTCAGCAATGCCTGCTGAATGATTCGGAATTCAAGCGAAAGACCAAGCCGAAGACACGACCTGCACGTTATGCTGTCGAAGAGTAACAAAAATAGTAAAAGGGGTTAAATATTTAACCCCTTTTACTATTTTTGTTAAGTGCTTATTTATGGTTCTCAACTTTTATTTTACAGTAGTAATTAGCGTGTTTCTTTGAGAAACAAGCACCCATTAATATTGTGTCGTTAGTCAAAGATAAATCGGAATAAATCAACCATCGTTTGTCCAAGATGCCCATGCGCAATACGATTGGATAACCGAGTGGAAATTGGTCAAGGAAATCGGATGCGAAAATAGTCTTCATGCCTGTGAAGACATTACTCATTTGGGGAGAGACGACGAGCCAGAAATAACCTCTGCCACCCTTTTTGACAACCATTTCGGTTATTTCTAATAACCTGGCTAATAACTTTTTATACTTGTTTTCCTTGTCCTTATTATCCACAACTTCATTCCAGTCGATGGTTTCCGTGGAACCAGCGTTGTTCAGGAACCACTCCACAACTGGATGGGTGAAGAATTTATCATTCGCTGGTTCTAAATCCTCTGGTAAATTAACTGATTTCATATTATCCTTTATTTTCGGCTGTAGCCATCATTAGATTTTTAACATTATCTGCACAGAAGCCGTGTTCCCCACGCTCAATGAATTCATAAATAACGCCTGTAAGAATAGATGGTTTAGTAAACACTTGAGTTAAACCAGGACATTTCATCGGTTCATCACTGCTGAATTCTGCATATCCTTTTAACTTCCATTCTTGCATCGTTTTTTCTACACTATCAACCTGATAAGCGATGTGGTGGATACCACCGATGCCGTTACGTTGTGCGACCCAATCGCCAACGATGCTTCCTAATGGGCCATCACTTACAAATATCTCAGGGGGAAGGTGATATTCTTGATGCTTCTCCCGAAGATGACGAGTAGCATTCCAAGTTTCGCCCGAACTAATTAGTCCCATGAAAGTCCAAGGAACTTGTTTTTGTTTTTCAGGTGGTTCCAAAGCCATGCACTGTGCAGTAGTTCCGTCATCGAATTTGATAGCAAATTCTTGTTGAATCTTGTATCCTAAAGCATCCATGAAGAATTGTGCTGTTTTCTGCCTGGAAGCCACCCTGTAAGCGATATGGTCGAGACGCATAATACCTCTTTATGCTATTATAGTAGGACATAACATGAATTTTAAAATGGCTGATTATTTTGGTATACCTTTATACTTAAATATACTAGCAATACCCTTCGCGGTATATATACATTTATCATCAGGAGATATCGGTAATTTAGCTCTGGCTATCTTTTTTATTAGTCTATTCTTCGTTGTTTTGCATGAGTATGGCCATTGTTTTATGGCCAGGAAATTAGGATGGAAAGTTTTTGACATTACTATTCTCCCCATCGGTGGGGTTGCTAGGATTAATTTTAAGCACAGTAATCCACAACATGAAATGTTGGTAGCATTAGCTGGTCCAGCCGTTAGTTTATTTTTCGCTACATTATTTTTCATTCTGATGATGGTGGCTGTTTATAGAGAAAATTTTCAAATGTCTTTTGTATGTGCAGTACCATTTATCAGCAATGCAATTATTTTATTGTTCAACTTACTGCCTATATTTCCGATGGACGGTGGTAGGGTTTTTAGGGCGTTGCTTTCTCTTGCAATTGGTCATTCGAGAGCAACGTGGTGGGCAGTTAGGATTGGGCAAATTGGCGGGGTAGTGCTTGGGTCTATAGCTCTTTACTATGGGTATTGGCTTGCTGGTTGTATTCTTATAATAATGACTGCGTTTTCTCAAAATGAGTTAGCTCATGCAAGATTGCTAGCAATTTTATTTAAGATTAGGAAAGACGTGGCAATTAGTCTAAATAAGCCTGAGTTAGAACAAGCTGATTTGCCTGAGTTGATTTCTGCTGTAGAAGCTGTGGAAGACTTGAATTTAAAAGAAAAGGTTCAGGCGGAAGAGTTGTTGCCACTTCTGAAAGACCTGAAGCAAAGCAATCTTAGTATTTGACAATGCGAGGAAAAGTAGTAAAGTAAGGTGTTGTCTGTCGTTCCGACAAATTATAATAAAGGAGAAACAAATGAGTCGAAAGAGAAAAGGCACTAGACTACCCTATTTTTGTGATTTCTGTGGAAATTCAGAAGAAGAGACAGGCCGTTTGGTGCAAGGCAATGGTGGGCCTAACAATGGTAAAGCTGTGGGCGAAAGCCCTGTCTATATCTGTCAAAAATGTATAGGAGATTGCACTACTATCATGAAGCAAAAAGCCAACGTTTACGTTCCGTCTCATATCCCTGCGCCGAAAGAAATTGTCGAACGCCTTGACCAATATGTTATTGGCCAAGAAAAAGCGAAGAAAGTTCTATCCGTTGCAGTAAGCAATCATTATAAACGGCTTGTCGATGAAGACAGGATTAAGAAGGCACAACCTTCTGATGATCCTCTTGCCAGTGTTATCATTGACAAGAGTAACATCTTGCTTCTCGGCCCGACAGGTTCAGGCAAGACTCTCTTGTGCCAGACTTTGGCAAAAATCCTTGATGTACCTTTTGCCATTGGTGACGCAACTACTTTGACAGAGGCTGGTTATGTCGGTGAAGACGTTGAAAATCTGCTCTTGCGGTTGATCCGTGCTGCGGATTTTGACTTGGAACGTGCGCAAACTGGCATTATTTACATTGATGAAATTGACAAGATTGGCAAGACAAGTCAGAACGTTAGCATAACCCGTGACGTTTCTGGTGAAGGTGTTCAGCAGGCGTTGCTCAAGATGCTGGAAGGCACTTTGGCCAACGTACCGCCGCATGGTGGCCGCAAGCATCCTGAACAACAATACATCCAGATTGACACAACCAACATCTTGTTTATTTGTGGTGGAGCATTTGTCGGTCTTGAGGACATTGTTGGTCGCAGGGTTGGCAAACGTAGTATTGGGTTTGGTGTAAAGATTGAAGAACGCGACTGCGATAAGAAGAAGCAGCGTGATTGGCTATTGAATCAGACAACAACAGATGATCTAATCCATTTTGGATTGATCCCTGAATTCGTTGGTCGTTTGCCCGTAATCACTGCATTGCAAGAATTGAATGAAGATGCACTTGCCAAGGTTCTGACAGAGCCGAAAAACGCTCTGTTGAAGCAATACAGGAAGCTTTTTCGTTACAACAATGTTAACCTCGAATTCACGGATGGTGCAGTCCGAGAAATCGCAAAGAAAGCGTTGAAGGGTGATACGGGTGCGCGAGCATTGCGTGGCGTGGTTGAAGAACTAATGCTTGAATGGCAGTATAATATTGAGGATGGTAAGGGGCAAATCTTCATCGTTACTGAAGAAGTGGTCCGTGGGGAAAAACCACTTATCCCTCAAGCAAAGGCTGCTTAATGTCCACAAATACTGCGGACTACCATTTCGGTATTTAAACCTAGTGGTAGTCCGCAGTACCACATTCGGGGCAAATAACATGTGTGTTTTATAATGTATAAAAGGAAAGAAAATGAGCAAAGATAAAGTAACGCACCTCCGAATCATCGGAGATTGTCACGGTAAATTTGATAAGTACCTCCATCTGGCGAAAGAGTCCACCTATTCGCTCTGCGTGGGCGATGTCGGCTTTGAATATTCATACTTTCAGCGTCTCCTAGACCCCGAATTTGGAAAGTTCATTGGTGGCAATCATGATAATTACACCAAGGAAATATGTGGTTGTCAGGACAAAATAAACGGCATTAAGGAAGCTCTTGGTCCTTCGTTGTTCGCTGCTGGGGGTGGTCCGCTGGCTGGTGAGTTAGACGCTTTACAGAAATGCGATAAGTGTGAAGGACGTGGGTTTGTATTCACAAAACTAAGCCCCCATTTCTTAAAGGACTATGGTGTGTGGGAAATCCCTGATTTTGGGACCATATTCTACGTCCGTGGTGCATGGAGCATTGATCGAGACTGGCGGGTTACTAATGTCTCTTGGTGGGAGGACGAAGAACTTACCTATCAGCAATGCGTTAATGCAATTGACGCATATGAGAAGTTGAAGCCAGAGTTTGTGGTTACGCATACGGTTCCAGAGTCCGTAATTCCATCTATCCCTTTCAACAGGATGTTTGGTGATAAGATTCATGGTAGTCGCACCGAACAAATGTTGGAGAATATGTATCATATCCACCAGCCTTTAAGGTGGATTTTTGGCCATTGGCATACGGATTGGAAAAAGTGGTTTGAACATCCAAAAACCAATAAAAAGACAGAATTTATTTGTCTCAATGAATTGGGATATATTGATTTTGAAAAAAAGTTACAAAGTGGCGATTAAATTTATGGTAAAACATATATTTAATTTAGTTTGACTCTTGGAATTTTACCGCTTGACAAGTTGCAAAATCGGAGTACAGTAATGGACGACTTTCTGTTCGTCTACGGAAGTCTGAAATCTGGTTTCCGTCACAACGATTTAATCCGAGAAAATGGTTTTTTCGTTTGTAAAGCCAAGACACATCCCTTCTATAGAATGTATGGTTGTGGCAATTTTCCAGCTTTAGTTAAAGAAGGTAACGGAATAGCCATAGAAGGGGAATTGTGGAATGTAAAAAAGAAAACATTCCGCGAATTAGATGATTTTGAAGGAGTGGGTATAGCTCTATACCGCAGAGAAATTATCCTTCTATCGGAACCATGTGTTCTCGCCCACACTTACTTGTTCTGTCGGGCAGTTAATAATCTGCCTGATTGTGGTCCTGTTTGGACAAAGGGAGTCTGCAATGATCCAATTCAAACCACTGAATGATGTAGAGAGACGGCAGTTAATTGCTTCTCTACGCGGCAACGCGGAAAAGAATAGGGCAATTATCATGGACCACCGAGACACAAGTTTCGTAGGTTCTGCTGATGAAGTCACAGACGAAGAAATGATTAATGCTATTAGGTCTGTGCCTTGCCATTATTGAGTTGATTGTCTAAGAAAAGGCAGGAAAATCCTGCCTTTTCTTAATATATGGGTGTAATATGAATAAGCAAAAAGATAGAAGAATTGGATACCAGCGTCCACGGTAGGCACCCCTATGAAATTAATTTCACTCAAAACCCCGCAGTATGAAAATTGTGAAGTGCTGAGTCCAGAGGGGCAACTTATGTTTCGTTGCTGCCGAAAGAAAGCTTTATGGTATTTAGATAGAAACCTGGGTAAGAAAATTATTGATGACCCTCTTACGGTTCAACTGACATTTGTTCCAAAGGGGGCAGGACACATTGACGATCCTTATTTCTTACAAAAGATGGAGAATCGCTGCGTTGTTTGCGGCAGCGAAGAATTTCTAACTCGGCATCATATTGTGCCGTACTGTTACCGCAAGTTCTTTCCCGACCAACTTAAAAATCATCGTAGCTATGATGTAATGGCATTGTGTATTCCTTGCCATCGGTCCTATGAAGAACATGCGTTAGAACTTAAAGAAATTTTAGCAAACCAACATTCCGCGCCGATTAGTGGCACAGGGATCAAGTACGACAAAGAACTAGCGCGAGCTAGAGGCGCAGCCGCTGCGCTGCTTACTAATCGGCATAAGATGCCGCCTGAACGACAAGAAGAACTTCTTAGTCGAGTTAAGACTTATTTGAAAAAGGAAATTACTGACGTTGATATGCAGGAGTTAGTTGACAAAGACCCTTACGATTTCGGCAACTATACACATCATGGAAAAATCGTCATTGAGCAAATCACTGATATAGAAGTATTCGTTCAAGAGTGGCGACAGCATTTTATATATAAGATGCAGCCGCAGTTTTTGCCTTCCCACTGGACGGTTTATCGGCCCGTTGACCACAAGTGATTTTACAATGGCGAAATTTGTAGTATAGTAGGGGAAGTGCCACCCATGACCCCAAGGGCTTTTACTGATGCAAGAAATTGTTGAACTAACTGAAAGCGACAAGGAATTCATCAGAAACTATGTTGCAGAAGTAGAAGACGAAGAAGAGAAAAAGTTGCGCCGCAAAGAATTGGCAGAGCAGTACGGGGTTAGTCTAGCCAAAATTTCCGCAGTTACAGCCTGGACAAAAATCAGAGCGCAGCGAACAAATTTAGTATCGCGTCCAGTTGAGGTTATTGTCAAAGAAGATAACGCAGAGGGATGCCACGCTAACTATGATAACCCAACAAAGCAACTTTGGCGACAGAAATGGAAAGAATTCATCGCCAAGCATACTGTTCCTAGCGAACGGGCAAGGATGAAAGTTCTTTGTTTGCCAGGCAAGAAATGCCTAGAAATTCCCTTATATTTAGAACTAGGATTTACCCCTAAAAACATTACTGGCGTAGAAGGTGGGGATGAAGCCGCAAAAAGCGAGTTTCATTCTAATGCTTATCGTTACGGCATCGTCTCTAAGCTAGGCAGACTTGAGAACTTCCTGCCACACGATAAAAGCGTCTATGATATTGTGAGCCTGGATTTCACTGGCCCTCTCTCTAAGACGTGTTTGGACATTATAAAAGTTGTGCCGTTGGCACCAGCCGCCGATAGCCAATTTAACACAAAATCTCTGTTCATGATTAACCTTCTGGCGAAACGTGAACAAGCTGCTGGTCAATCCTGCATTGACTTCTATGCTTCGTTCACTTGTCCAGAATTGATGGAAATGTATAACGAGCCTGGCAGTATAGATAAGTTCAATGCTATTTTTAGCTATGTTAATGACTTAGCTGATAAATCAATCAGCGGCGAAAAGGTCTATGAAAGTGCCGAACTAAAGGCTAAAAGAGATATCGGTCTGACCTTTATGTTTACCAGTTTGATTGCTAAAGAAAAAAGGTTTCATGAGTCTGTCTGGACTAGCTACAAGGAAAAAGAAGTCCCGCTAAAGCTGCGGCATGAAATCGACTTCCCCCGCTATGCTGGAATTGCTCTCACCACGCTTGTCGGTGGTCTTGGCTGTTTCATGAAGGATAGTAAGCTTCTCGATATACTGATAGTTGCGGTGCCGCAAATTGTTGAAACCGTCAGCAATTACAGGCCATTTGTATATGATATCGAGCAGTATCAGTATATAAGTCCTGTCAATAATTCAAACTCTCCGTTTATCACGGAGATGTATGAATTCATGACGCCGATGGCTGATTACATCAGGCTTAGATATTTAGTTAGATTCTTTATTGATACTATTTTCTGGCAGGGACTTAATGAAGGTAAGCCGATTTACCTTGACGTTCGTGATAGGTACGGACATTCGCGTAAGCCTGGGTATACAATTGGTTATAAGGACAGTCTGGCTTTTGTAACCGAAGATGGGTTTGTGATTAATACAATCAACTGGCAGCGGCTTATGGATGGTGTTCAGTCCTTTGTCAGTCACATTGATAAAGATAAGAGCATGAACATTTTGTCAAAGGGACAAAATTCCAGAATTAATTTAAGCGTGTGACCAAAACTTCCGATTACAATATTAACAACCTTTTTAACAAAAACGAGAACAACTATGGGTATCAAACTAGGCAAGAGTGAATTTCCGAGAAGTGCTGGTCCAAACGATTTCCAATGCTTCGGCCCGCCAGCAACGGAAGACGGTCAATTCGATAAGTGCAAAATCGCTGACCTTGGCTGCTTCGATCAGTCAGGCAAGGATTCTAACAAGTATTACCATGCTGCTGTTGTGCAGCATAAGACCACTAAAAAGTGGTATACATATTTTGAGTGGGGCCGTACAGGTGCCACTTCCCCCCAATTTCAATTCGTGGAATGTAGCTCCGAATCCGATGCTCAAGAAGAGTTTGCGGATCAGTTGCATGACAAGAACGACAAACGCGGTATGTGGACTACCATTGCTGGTATCAAAACATTGACCGCCAAGCCGAATAAGGACTGTTATTTGGTTCGTCCTATGGCGACTCGTTCAACTGGCCTTCCCGATGCGAAGACTATCAAGTTGAATGAAGGGGCTAAGACTGACAAGGCTCCTCCTGCCGTTATTACCGACAAGTCTGCTCCAGTGGCTAAGAAGGCTTCCATTGATAAGTATACTGTTAAGCTCATGAAAGACCTCATGGGTGGTACGGTTGCTTATACCCGTGGTGCAATGGCTAGTGATTCGCTTCCTACCCAAAAGTCTATTGATGAAGCCCGCCAAATTCTTACCGAGGCGCAGAAGCGTCTTATTAAGGTCGGGGATAACGTTGATAAGCAAGCTGCCGACAAGGAACTTGTCCAGCTTACAACGGTCATGTATTCTCGTATCCCGAAGAAGAAGGCGTTGCACTGCCCAGCCGAAGACTGGATTTTGAATAAGAATAACATCATGCTCTGGAATTCGGATTTGGATGCGTTTGAATCGGCTCTTTATGTGCATGATGATATGACCACCGACACGGTTAGCGATCCATTGCAGGGTATGCCTGTGAAAATGGAATGGGTTGATCCGACTACGGCTCTTGGCAAAATGCTATACGCATGGTGGCCAAAAGCCAGTGCTAATCGTCACTACGGCGTTGGCGAAATGAAGATCAAAAATATGTGGCAGGTAGCTCGCCACGGGGATCAAACCAAGATCGGCGGCGCACAAGAGAGCATCCTAAAGGAAAAAATGTCCATCAAGGAACGAGCGCCATACCAGCCAAAGGAACGCAACGATCTTGATGATAACACTTTGATTAAGCGTTATCATGATACTAATACTGCGTTGCTTTTCCACGGTACTCGTAGCGTTAATGTTACTGGTATCTTGCGAGAAGGCTTGCGATTGCCGAAGCAGCTAGTTGGCGTTGCAATTACAGGCGCTATGTTCGGCCCTGGTTGTTACTTCGCAGACGATTGGCGTAAGTCGGCTGGTTATACCAGCTTGAGCGGTGGTTATTATTCCGCTGGTAATGGTAGCGTGCGCGGACGT
>Ga0315277_10009160_pt1 | contig 12673 bp, 9 predicted proteins | sample YL17G05_15_MG_FD_203695 | JGI IMG/M metagenome (GOLD analysis project Ga0315277, IMG submission 203695) | Sediment microbial communities from Yellowstone Lake, YNP, Wyoming, USA - YL17G05_15 | ecosystem: Environmental > Aquatic > Freshwater > Lake > Sediment | place: USA: Wyoming | collected... | reverse complement strand
CTGGGTGATCAACTCTTCCGCGTTGTAGTTGGCCGTGGTAGATTTGACCGCCTCCTGGATGTAGGGCTGAATGACCAGGTTTACATAATCCCGTCGCAGACGGCGATAAATCTCCCCCACTTGGCTGGGTGTCAACTGGTAGTTTAAGGTGACTTCGGTGGTGACCACCTGCAAATCCTTGCTGGACGCGGTGGCCGGAGCGCTGTATTTCTGAATCTGGGTGGACATCAGAACCACCTGATGCACGAAAGGAATCTGGAAATAGAGACCTTCATCGAAGACCTTGTCGGTCACGGCTGAAAAACGCAGTAAGACGCCTCGTTCTCCTGCGCCCACCGTGCCCACGGTTTTCGATAGGAAAACCAGGGCGACCATGACGATCACAAGAACGACAATCTTTTTCCCCAACCCCGGCGGAATTTGAATTCGCGGAAATCCAATCTGGGGACCAAAATCCTCTGGCATTGCTGCCTCCTTCTAATCCGATTTTCCTTTTCAATTTTGCCTCTTAGGAATAGCGTACGCCTACCACCCTCGCCGTTCAAGTTCCAAACGCTCCGGTCCGCCTGCCACGGATGGCGGGCGCAACAGCCCCTAAACCCCGCTCTTCCCCACCGCGACCGAGTGGGCTTCATGGTTCGTGTCCGATTCGCGGGCGCGGTCCCGAAAAAGCGGTGGCTCGATATCGGATTCTGGATTCCACGCCGCATCTTGCGCCCGCGGGATCGCGGGAAGGGAATCGACAAGGCGTTGCTTCTGCATCTCGCGAAGGGCGCGGTGGATAAGGGTTGCGCGCGGTTCGAATGGCAGGTGCTCGCGTGGAACACACCCGCGATCGAGTTCTACGAATCGCTGGGCGCGCAAGTGTTGAAGGAATGGCTCACCATGCGTGCCAGCGGTGAAGCGCTCGAGCGGCTCGCCGCGCAAGCGGTGGATTAAATCCTTCGACAGCGCGTCGGCGTGCACGGAAGCTCTGACGCTGGCGATATGGCCAGATGGTCCTGCGCTGGGCTGCCGCAGCGCTGCTCATGACCGAACACCATTTCCGCAGGATGATGGGTTATTGGGATCTCTGGATGCTGAAAGCTGCTTGGGATCAGAACCAAGTTCTTGTTCAACGGGAGGTGGCGTGGAATGAAACGATCCGTCGTCCACCTCCAACGACCCCTGGGGCACCTTCCTGCCAGAACACGGCGGATGCCTTTTCCCTGCACCGACGTTATCGCTGATTTAGCGCAGGGGAGAGTGGATGCCCCTGAGCACCCGATGGCTGCCCCAGTCCAAGGGCAACTGCCAACGTTGGAGCCAAATCGATGGCCTCGCAGGGGGTGGCAAAGGTGCCCGGCCTAAAGGCGGATCCCCAAAGCAGTAGAGGAACTTGGGCGTCGTATTCCCATGGGGACCCATGGGTCGTTTCCGTGTCCCCGCCTGAAGGGACTGCAAACGGGTCCAGGATCAGGAAAACATCACCGCTCCTGTGGCTCTCAAAGGCGTTCGAGGCCTTCCGGGCCAGTGGGGATTGCCCAGCACTGCCCGTCACCAACTGGGTTCGGGTGAAGGCCGCCTTGACACCGGGGACAAGTGCCGCCGCTCTCGCCGCCTCGGCCTCAACTTTCTCTGGGGAAATCTGACGTTTTGTCATGGCGGTTTGGTTCAAATAGATGTATGGAATTCCCACGCTCACAGTCCACTGGTCGCGCCCAAAAGCCTGAGTAAGTGCCGCATCAACAGCCTCTTTGACCATTTCCCCGCGGAATAGTCCCATTCCCAGTTTGTGGTTCTTGACGAAGGCCGGCGTGGGAGCGACGCCGTGGTCAGCCGACAATGCAATCCACACATTGTCCAACCCCACAGCACGGTCAACTTCAGTAAAGAAATCAGCCAGATAGCGGTCGGTCCGCAACGTCATATCGGCCACTTCGGGGCTGTAGGGCCCAAACGCGTGACCGATGTAGTCGTTGGCGCTCAGGGAAATCGTCAGAAGGTCCGTTGCGGGACCCTGTCCCAGTCGTTCATTGCGGATTGCCTCGCCCGCAAACTTAAGCTCGACATCGGAAATGTAGGGAGTGCCGTTGAGCCCCTCCAGAAATCTCAGGTCGGGACAGGGGGCACCGGGCGCGGCCGCGAGCTCTCGAAAGACTTTTCCGCCCGCGCCGGGAGTTTCCGGGAGCGCCTGCCAAGACTTTCCACAGTAATTTTTGGCGGACGAATTCTCGTTGAATTTGGCTACCCAGTCCGGCAGGGCACTCATGTAATACGTGCCGGAAACGAAGTGGCCCGTAGAGGACTTGTACCAATAGGCGGCGTTGGCCATGTGGCCTCCCAGAAGAATCGCCCCTCGGTCCTTGAGGGAAACGGCAATCACTTTGGATTTGAAATCGGACGCCATCCGAAGTTCGTCACCCAAGGTGCTTCCTTGCAGGTTCTTCGGTGAGCCACCTGATTGGTCGCCCTGTGCTCCAGCAACGTCCACGAGCTTCGAGGTGGGATCTTCCACGCAGTTGATTTCCCGGCCCAGGGAGCGGTCATACCAGGCATTCTCGATGATTCCGTGAATGTCCGGGTAAGCCCCCGTCAGCAGGGTGGCGTGGCCCGGACCCGTAGCAGTAACGGCATAGTCGTAGCGGCAGTTCACGAAGTTCGCGCCGCTCAAGAGTAAGTTGAACCCCTTCTCGACGAATTGCGGCCGGAACCGCACCAGGTAGTCGGGGCGGAATTGGTCGATGACGATGACGATAATTAATTTGGGCCGGCGGACAGCCTCGGGAACAGCAGGTGTGCCGCCTGATTTCACGCCCGAGAAAACGACCAGAAGCAGAAGTACGATCAGCAGCGAGTAGCCAAGCAACCGCTTGGGCAAGGGAGCCTCCTCATTCTGATGGCGGCGGGCGCTTTCCCGTCGGCCCATCCCGGCCGTGAATGAATCGCCCGCCGCCATCAGACCGAATTTGAGACCGAGCAGTGTACCAAATGTGGCGCGTGGATGGTTTGCCAAACATACAGCCTAGTCCAGGGGCGAAGCGCGGGAATCGTCTTCCGATTCCGGGTCACGCTCCGGCCTTGTGCTCTTTGCCCGATTCGGTTAAGGTTCGGTGAGTCAGACCAAAGCAACAACCAACGGAGCGCACATGAAGCGAATCGCCGTGTTGACCAGCGGAGGCGACGCTCCTGGAATGAATGCCGCCATTCGCGCTGTCGTGCGGACCGGGCTTGCCCGAGGGTGGGAGGTCTTTGGAGTGAAGCAGGGCTTTTCCGGCCTTCTGGCGGGCAAATTCGAAACCTTGGGCGCGCGCGACGTAGGTGGCATCATGCAGCGGGGTGGGACGATGCTGGGCAGCGCCCGCTGCCCGGAATTCAAAACCGAAGAGGGGCGGCTGGAGGGGGTCCGCCAGCTTCACCAACAGAGTATCGAGGGCCTAGTCGTCATCGGGGGCAACGGGTCACAGACGGGCGCCCACGCGCTCGCGCAAATGAACTTCCCGGTCGTCGGCGTGGCGTCGACGATTGATAACGACCTCTGCGGGTCGGACATCACCATCGGCGTGGATACGGCCCTCAACATCGCCCTGGAAGCGATCGACCGGCTGAAAGTGACTGCGTCCTCGCATCAGCGCGCCTTCTTGATTGAGGTGATGGGACGGAACTGCGGCTACCTGGCGCTGATGGCGGCCCTTGCAGGTGGCGCCGAAGCCGTCATCATCCCCGAACGTGAAACGGACCCGGACGCCGTGGCTGCAGAGCTGCACGATGCCTACCGGCGTGGGAAACCGCATGCGCTGATTGTGGTCGCCGAGGGCGCGCAGTACAACGCCGAAAGGTTACTAAAGTACTTTCAGGATAACCGGGCACGACTAGGTTTTGACTTGCGTGTGACCACCCTTGGCCACGTGCAACGCGGGGGGACACCGACGGCGTTTGACCGCCTGCTGGGGACGCGGCTGGGCGCGGCGGCCACCGACTGCCTGGCCGATGGCAGGTTCGGAGTCCTCGTGGGTGTGCGCAAGGACGACATCTCGGTCACTCCCCTGGCGGAGGTGGTTGCCCAAAAGAAGATGCTGGATCCGCGCCTGCTGGAGCTGGAACGAGTCCTGGCCATGTAGGCGCTTCCGGCTCGCTACAGTTCGGGGAGAGCGCCCCGGCCACCGCTGCCTTGACGCTCTGCGCGTTTTCCCATAGATTTAGTGCTCTGCCGAAAGCGACTGAAGGGTTGACTGGCTCGTTCTACCGGGCCGACCCGCTCGGTGTGGAGACCGCATCCACTTGGGGCGGGCAATCCAGTTCTTCATGTCACCAGCGAGACAAACACGAGTGAAGGCGCTGAAAGCTCTCCCTTATCTGGCCATCCTGACCTTTACCCTCCCTGCTTTTTCATTCAATCCCGTGGCCGCCCGCCAGGGGATGGTGGTTTCGAGTGAGCCTCTGGCATCCGAGGCGGGTTTGGAGATACTGCGCGCCGGAGGAAACGCCGTTGACGCCGCCGTCGCCGTCGGGTTCGCGCTGGCGGTCACCCACCCCGAGGCGGGCAACATCGGCGGCGGGGGATTCATGCTGATCCGCCAGGCAGGTGGCGAGTCGGCCGTGGTGGACTACCGCGAGGAAGCGCCTGCTGCTGCCTCCCGCAACATGTTTCTGGACGCGCACGGTGAACTGATTCCCGGGGCAAGCACCGAGGGCGGGTTGGCGGCGGCTGTGCCGGGCACGGTCGCCGGGCTGGCGCTCGCTCACCAGAAGTACGGGAAGCTCCGCTGGGCGCGCGTGCTCAGACCGGCGATTCGTCTTGCCGAATCAGGATTCCCGGTCAGCTATGAGCTGAGCGAATCGCTGCGGGCTGACCGCGAGTTGCTTTCGAAGTCTGCGGAAACACGCCGGATTTTCCTGCACAACGGCAGGTTCTACGAGCCCGGCGAAGTTTTCCGGCAGCCGGAACTGGCGCGGACGCTCCGCCAGATCGCGGTGGGCGGACCGGGGGTTTTCTACCGTGGCCCGATTGCTCGCGCCATCGCGGCTTCCATGGAGAAGCATCACGGACTCATCAAACTCGACGACTTGCGGCAATATCAGGCCAAGATCCGCCCGCCGCTGCGCGGCGATTTCCGCGGTTTTGAAATTTTGACAGTCCCGCCGCCGAGTTCCGGCGGAGTCGGCCTGCTTGAAATGCTTAACGTGCTTGAGCCCATGGACCTGGGCGAACCGAATTCTTTCCAGTCGATCCATCGGATGGCGGAAACCATGCGGCGCGCTTATGCCGATCGCGCCGCCTACCTGGGAGACGCAGACTTCGTTCCCGTGCCCGTCGCGGGGCTGACCAGCAAGAAATACGCTGCGATACTGCGCGACGATATTTTGCAGGCCCGAGCTGAATTGGCGGTTCAGGCGGGCAGCCCCGCCGAGTTCGAGTCTGCACAGACGACGCACTTTTCCGTGGTCGACGCCGCGGGAAACGCCGTGGCGAACACCTACACTCTGAACGGCAGTTACGGGAACGGTTTAACTGTTGAGGGAGCGGGCTTCCTCCTGAACAATGAGATGGACGATTTCGCGGCCAAGCCCGGTGAGCCGAACATGTTCGGGCTGGTGCAAGGTGAGGCCAACGCCGTTGGCCCGCACAAGCGGCCCTTGTCTTCCATGACTCCGACGATCGTTGCGAAGGACGGGAAAGTTCGCTTGGTCCTAGGTTCGCCCGGCGGTGGGACCATCATCAACACGGTGCTCCAGGTCCTGCTGAACGTTCTAGTCTTCAAGATGAACATTCGACAGGCCGTGACGGCTCCGCGTTTTCATCACCAGTGGATGCCCGACCAGTTGACCCTGGAGCGCTGGGGTTTTTCGGCGGACACGGTTCAGAAACTGCACGAGGCGGGCTACAAAGTCCACTTCCGGGAACGGATGGGAGCCTGCGAGGCCATTGAAGTCGACCCCAAAACTGGATGGCGATTTGGCGCGGCGGACCCGCGGGCGAGTGGAAAGGCGGTCGGATACTGATGGAATTTGCGCTCTCGACGCACCTGTTTGTCAGCGAGCGGTTGAGTTCCCACATCCTGGACCAGATTCTCGGGGCAGGGATCCGCAAGATCGAAATCTTCGCCGCGCGCCAACACTTCGATTATCATGATAAAAACCACGTCCGCGATGTGGCGCAGTGGTTCACAGACCACGAGGTGGCGCTGCATTCTCTGCACGCGCCCCTCTACGGCGATTTCGATTGGGGCCGGGGCGGTGGCCCTCCGGTCTCGGTCGCGCACCTGGAGAGAAGGAAGCGGATTGATTCCATGGACGAGATTAAACGGGCCATCGAGGTGGCGGAGCAGTTGCCGTTTCGTTATCTCATCCTGCACCTCGGTCTTTCCCACGAGGAATATGACCTGGCGAAATTCGATGCGGCCCTCACCTCGATTGAGCATCTGAAGATTTTTGCCAAGGAGCGCGGCGCTCAGATCCTGCTCGAGAACACTCCGAATGAACTGAGCACGCCGGAGCGGTTGCTGGAGTTCATCCACTACACGCGGCTGGAGGACTTGAAAATCTGCTTTGACACGGGCCATGCCCACATGACCTGCGGGGTGCAGTCGGCGTTTCAAACGCTTCGGGACCGCATCGTCTCCACGCACATTCACGATAACCTCCGCGAAAAAGACGACCACTTGCTGCCTTTTGACGGGGAGATCGACTGGGAGCAGACCGTCCGGGACTTCCGCACTGTGGACGGCCAGTTCCCGCTGCTCTTCGAGTTGCGCGACTATGGGCCCGAAGTGACCGGGTTCGCCCGGCTCCGCGAGGTGATGGAGAAGATCGAAGCCATTCGCTGAGCAAGACTGCGGCGCTCGATGAGCGCCGAACTTACATCGGCGAACGGCAATCACACACCCCCGCTACCAATCACGGAGGGAAACTGCTGTGCCCCCTGTTGTCGAGGTTCGAAACGTTTCACAGTTTATCGGCCAGGACGTTCTGATCCAGGGCTGGCTTTATAACCTGAGAGAAAGCGGGAAACTACTCTTCCCCCTCTTTCGGGACGGGTCGGGGATCATCCAGGGTGTGGTGGCGAAGAGCGCCGTCACGCCGGAGGTGTTTGCGCGCGTGCGCGAGCTGACACAGGAATCGTCCCTGCGCGCCACCGGCAAAGTGCGGGCGGACGCGCGTGCGCCGGGCGGCTTCGAACTCGACGTCTCGGATGTGGAAGTCCTCCAGCTTATTCCAGCAAGCAGCCCCTACCCGATTACGCCCAAAGAGCACGGGGTTGAATTCCTGATGGACCACCGGCACCTCTGGCTGCGCTCGAGCCGCCAGCGGGCCATCCTCTCCGTGCGTCACGAAATCATTAAGGCCTGCCGCGATTTTTTTGACGACCGGGGCTTCACGCTGGTCGATACCCCCATCTTCACTCCGGCCGCCTGTGAGGGTACGACAACGCTTTTCGAAGTGGGTTATTTCGAGGACAAGGCGTACCTGACGCAGTCCGGCCAGCTCTACAACGAAGCGACCGCGGCTGCCGTGGGCAAGACCTATTGTTTTGGGCCGACGTTCCGCGCCGAGAAGTCAAAGACCCGGCGCCACCTGACGGAGTTCTGGATGATCGAGCCGGAGGTTGCCTTCGCGCGCCTCGACGACGCCATGAAACTGGCGGAGGAATTGGTGGCCTTCGTTGCGGCCCGCGTGCTCGACAAGCGTCGCGCCGAACTGAAAACACTCGAACGCGATGCGAGCAAACTCGAGAGGTGCAAACCACCGTTCCCGCGTCTTAGCTATGATGAAGCGGTCCAAATCCTGCAATCCAGCGGCAGCGAAATTCAGTGGGGTGGTGATTTCGGCGGTGGAGACGAAACCATTCTCTCGGAGCGCTTCGATCGGCCGGTGCTGGTCCATCGCTATCCGAGCCAGGTCAAGGCGTTCTATATGGCCCCCGACGCGAACCGCCCCGAGGTGGCGCTCTGTGTGGACGTGCTGGCGCCGGAGGGGTACGGCGAAATCATCGGGGGCGGCGAGCGCCTGGCGGACTACGACCTGCTCCTGCAACGCATCGAAGAGGCCAAGCTGCCGCGCCAGGCCTTCGAGTGGTACCTGGACCTGCGCCGGTACGGCAGCGTGCCGCACGCTGGTTTCGGCATGGGCATCGAGCGCGTGGTGGCCTGGATTTGCGGCCTCGAACACGTCCGCGAAACGATTCCTTTCCCGCGTATGCTTCATCGGCTGACGCCATGAAAATTCGCACGGGCGCATCCCGGCCGGCCCAACTGGAGGAACCAGAATGAAGCTCCCGCGTCAATGGTGGGGAGCGCTGCTCGCCATCCTCTTAACGGTGAGTTGGATGGCGGGCCAGCAGCCGCCCTCCAGCATCGTGGCTGAAGGTGTGCCCGCGGTTCCGGAAGAGCTCCGCGCGCGCATGAACCAGTATATGAACATGCGCGCGGCGGTTTTTGCGGACTGGCATCCCAGCGAGCGGTCAATGCTAATCCTCACCCGCTTCGGGGATACGATGCAGGTGCATTCCGTCCAGGCCCCGGGCGCCTACCGCCAGCAACTCACTTTTTTCCCGGATCGCGTGTTGGATGCTTCATTCCCACGGGCCGTTGGCAAGAATTACTTTGTCTTTGGAATGGACACAGGGGGCGCAGAATTCTATCAGTTCTACAAGTTCGATCTTAGGGATGGCGGCGTGAAGTTGTTGACAGACGGCAAATCGCGCAACACCGGCCTGCTTTTTAACCATCGCGGCACGCTGGCTGGGTATATGAGTACCCGGCGCAACGGTCGGGATAATGACCTATACCTGATTGACCCGGAAAACCCCTCCGCCGAGAAACGCGCTCTCGATCTGAAGGGCACCTGGGCTCCGCTCGACTGGTCCCCGGACGATTCCCACCTTTTGCTGCTGGAGGAAATTTCAATCAATGAAACCTACCTCCACCTTTTCGATGTCGCGAGCGGGCGAGCCGAGCTTCTGACCCCGGCAGGATCGGAGAAGGTCGCTTACGGCAATGCCCGTTGGTCGAAGGACGGCAAGGGCTTCTTCGTGATCACCGACCGCGGGTCGGAGTTCCAGCGGTTGAACTACTACGACCTCGGCTCCAAGGCGTTCACCTCGCTTACCGAAAACATCCCCTGGGACGTGGAAGACCTGGACTTGGCGCCGGACGGCCGGATTCTGGCCTTTACCGTCAACGCCGATGGCGTCAGCGAACTTCACCTGCTTGACGCTCGCACGCGGCGCGAGCTCCCCCCGCCCAGGCTTCCCAAGGGTCAGATCTCCAATTTGAAATTTCGTCTGCGAGGACTCGAGCTGGCCTTCAACCTCAACTCCGCGAAGTCGCCCAGCGACGTGTACTCCTACGCGCTGGATTCGAGGAAGGTCGAGCGCTGGACCTTCAGCGAGACGGGCGGCTTGAATCCTGAAACATTTCAGGAAGCGGACCTGATTCATTTTCCTACCTTTGACCAGGTGGCGAGCAAACCGCGCGTGCTGGCCGCGTTCGTCACGCGCCCTCCCGCGAAATTCAAACCACCATATCCCGTGGTCATTGACATTCACGGCGGGCCCGAGGGTCAGTCCCGGCCGGGATTCCAGGGGCGGTACGACTACTTTATGAACGAAATGGGCATCGCGCTGATCGAGCCCAACGTGCGCGGCTCGACGGGCTACGGCAAGTCTTTTACGAAACTCGACAACGGGTACCTGCGCGAGGACACGGTAAAGGATATCGGCGCACTGCTCGACTGGGTCGCGACCCAACCCGATCTGGACGCGAAGCGCATTGCGGTGATGGGCGGCTCCTACGGCGGCTACATGTCGCTTTCCACCATAACCCATTACAGCGAGCGCTTGCGCTGCGGCATCGACATCGTGGGGATCTCGAACTTCGTGACGTTTCTCGAAAGCACGCAGGAATACCGTCGCGATCTGCGACGCGTCGAATACGGCGACGAGCGCGATCCGAAGATGCGTGAATTCCTTCTTAGCATCTCGCCCCTGACCAACGTCGATAAAATCCGCGTGCCCATGCTTGTTGCGGCGGGCCAGAACGACCCGCGCGTGCCGGTGACCGAGTCCCAACAGGTCGTCAAGACGGTGCGTTCAAACGGCGGCCAAGTCTGGTACGTCCTCGCCAAGGACGAAGGACACGGCTTCGCAAAAAAGCCGAATGCTGACTACGTTTGGCACGCCATCGCGATGTTTCTGGACCAGTTCTTATTGAGGTAGGGCAGGGAAGTCGCACTGCGAACCAGTCACTCCAGGATCTGGCTGAGGTGATGCGCCAGATGCCGCACATAATCCTTCACCAGAAACTCCAGCGTAACCGGCTCGGCTGCGCCTACTGAGCAGAGGTTTTTTCGCTTGTCATCGGGCACGTGAGTGATGACATGCAGGAGATGCCGGTTGTAGCTGTCCCACACCTGGACCAAGCCTTTCCAGGTTTCCTGCTGGTATTGCTGAACTCCCACCCACAGTTCTTGTTGGTAGCCGGGAAGAGAGACGCTCGGCTCAAGCTGGGTGCGAACAAACCGCTGGTGATTGTTCGAGGCGGAATCAATCAGGTGACCGAGGATTTCCTTTTTCGACCACCTGCCTGGAGCGGGACGTGCTTCAGCTTCGGATTCCGTAATCGTATTGAGGCGTCCGGGAGTTTCATCGAGTAGGGCCTTGAATCTTTCCAGCGCCGCGTTCATGGGATCTCCTCTTTTCGTAGCACTCAGGTGGATTCCGACAGCGTCAGTATAGCCTTCGAGAACTTCCCGGCGTCGGTTATCATAGAGATGCAACAGGTTCAGGGTTCGATGCAAGACTGGGGTTGATATGCTGAAAATCCGTATTCTCGGCGTGCCGCTTGACTTGGGGCAGGAGCGCCGGGGTGTGGACATGGGGCCATCGGCCGTGCGCGCGGCGGGACTCAACTCGGCGCTCAAGAGCCTGGGGCACCACGTCGAGGACGCCGGGAACATCCACGTCCGAATTCCCGAGGAGCAGCCCTTCGGCGACCGCCACGCCAAGTATTTGAACGAAATCGCCGAGACCAGCCAGGGAGTGGCGCACCGTGTCTACGAGACTCTGGAGGCGGGATACTTTCCCCTCTCGCTGGGTGGCGACCACACGGTGGCGATCGGCACGCAGGCGGGGGTCGCCAAGTTCTTCCGCGACCGCGACCAGTCCCTCGGATGCGTCTGGCTCGATGCCCACGCCGACATGAACACGCCCGAAACCAGCCCCAGCGGCAACGTCCACGGCATGCCCTTTGCCGCCACGCTGGGCTTGGGCGCGGAGTCGCTGACGAAAATCTTCGGATATTCTCCCAAGATCAAACCTGAGAAATGCGTCCTGATTGGCGCACGTGACCTCGACTCGCGCGAGCGCCGCTTGGTGAAAGAATCGGGAGTCAATGTTTTTACGATGCGGACCATCGACGAGCAGGGCATGCGCGCGGTGATGGAGAAGAGTCTGGTGCTCGCCAGCGCCGACACCGCCGGGTTCGTTGTCTCGTTTGACATGGACGTCGTCGACCCCGATGAGGCGCCCGGCGTGGGCACGCCGGTGCCCGGCGGTATTACATTCCGCGAGGCTCACCTGGCGATGGAGATGATTGCGGACAGCAAAAGGATGGTGGCCATGGAGTTGGTCGAGATCAATCCCATCTTCGATATTCTCAACAAGACGGCGGCCTTGGGTGTCGGATTGGTCAGCTCGGCGCTGGGGAAGAAAATCCTGTGAGCAAAAAGATCCGCGTAGGGATTCTTTTCGGCGGGCGCTCCGGCGAGCATGACGTCTCCCTCACTTCGGCGGCGTCGGTGCTGAAAGCGCTCGATCCGAACCGATATGAAGTTGTACCCATCGGCATCACTCGAGAGGGGAGTTGGCTGGTCGGCTCGGCGGCCGACAAACTTTTGCCGGAGGTTCTTGAGAATGGCAAACCCGTGACTCCGTCGGTTGACCCCTCGGGGCCCAAACTTATTCCGTTGAACGCGGAATTGTCTCCTGCCGTTCGGCAAGGGCCCGAGGTGGATGTTGTGTTCCCGGTTCTGCACGGCACCTTCGGAGAAGACGGCACCGTGCAAGGACTGCTCGAACTCGCGGGCGTTCCTTATGTCGGCGCCGGCGTGCTGGGTTCGGCAGCGGGCATGGACAAGGACATCATGAAGAAGCTCTTCCGTGACGCTGGCCTCCCGGTGGTTCCGTGGCTGGTAGTTTTGCGCAGCGAATGGGAAGAGGGACCGGCGCGCCTGGCGCGGCGAATTGGCAGGGAGATTCGTTATCCCCTTTTCGTCAAGCCGGCGAATCTGGGCTCATCGGTGGGGATCAGCAAGGTCCGTCAGGCGGGCGAATTGGCGGCGGCCATAGATCTCGCCGCGAGCTTCGACAGGAAAATCCTTGTCGAGAAGGCGGTCGACGCGCGTGAGATCGAGTGTTCCGTCATCGGCAACGACCGCCCGGAGGCTTCGGTGGCCGGAGAGGTCATCCCCGTCAACGAGTTTTACGATTACGAGGCTAAGTACGTGAAGGAGGGGTCGGAGCTGATCATTCCGGCCCGGCTCAAGTCTCGCCAGATGAAGCAGGTCCAAGAATATTCGATTCGCGCTTTTCAGGCGGTCGACTGCGCGGGGATGGCGCGCGTGGATTTTCTGCTCGACCGCAGGACGGGGAAGTTGTGGGTTAACGAGATCAACACCATCCCCGGTTTTACCCCCA
>Ga0315277_10009159_pt1 | contig 12673 bp, 11 predicted proteins | sample YL17G05_15_MG_FD_203695 | JGI IMG/M metagenome (GOLD analysis project Ga0315277, IMG submission 203695) | Sediment microbial communities from Yellowstone Lake, YNP, Wyoming, USA - YL17G05_15 | ecosystem: Environmental > Aquatic > Freshwater > Lake > Sediment | place: USA: Wyoming | collected... | reverse complement strand
TGGCGGCTTCGCCACCCGGAAACTGATGAAAATCGCGACGCCTCGGTTCGTGGCTGGTTTGACAGGAGTTATCCCCGGTTTCTGGGAGGGAATTTTCGAGGTAGGGTAGGGTGAGGGGCTTTTTTTCAAATCCGTGTCTTGGTTGAAAAGCGAAAAACTCATCCTTAAACCCTACCCACAGATTCTTTGGAAGACCCCTTCATTCTAACATGAGTTTTGCAGCGCTGGCAGTAGCCCTTGCGATAGCTCGCGATATGATTCCGGGTGAGAGGAGGTGTCTTCCTTCTATTACGAATCGCCGAAACCCGTGGTTTAAACGATCTCTACCTGTCGCTCTTAGTGGCCTTTGACTTCTCCCGGGGTCTCCACCTCCGTCTCCAGGACGATGATCCGATCCAGCAATGCCTCATCCTCTCCGGAGGCCATTGTCCAGAGGGCCGTAAACCCGGCGGCAAACAACAACCAGGTCAATCCGAAAACGATCATTATCAGCGTTGACCTGCTCGTGCCGGAGGCCAAAACTGATTCTTCGGGATGGGAGGGGTTGTAAAGCACCTTGAGGGTTAACGCGCCGCGCAGTTTCTGATGAATGGCTGCATGTCCCGCATAGGCACTGCTTCCGGTGTAACCAAACGCTATCCGGTCGCCCTCATAGGCGCGTCCATTGACCGTGTAAGAGTACTTGACGGAGACTCTGAAGGTGCTGCCATCTTCGCCGGAGCTCTTGATGAGTTCGTTGCTCTGCAAAGTGCCTTGGGCGGACAGCCAACCTCTCGCGTTTTGCGCCTTCACGCAGGAACGAATACCGGCGCCCAGAATGAAGAATCCCACTCCGAAGAAAACGCTGAGAATGAGCACGATTGCCATTTTCTCAACTCTCGTTTTTTCTCGGTATTCCCGCATCTTCAGTATGCCGCACCCTGGTCTCTGCGTTTCAGGGACAGGATACTAAACAAGGCCATTTCGTATCCTGTCCCCGAAATGAGCGTTTGACGTCGAATTTGCCGTATTCAACACCGCAGTGATGGGAGGTCCGGGGAGGGGAGTTCGTGACCGCCGCTCACCCTTGGAAACCCTCCATGCGGCCAACAGCACAGGGTTACTGATACACCCTACCATCGAGTTCGATGCGTCTCTTGATCCACTGCGTGATGTACCTCAGGAACTCCGGGAATGGAAGCGACATGATGTCCGCCTTGCGGAAACCGCGCGCGATCAGTTCCCTGTGCAGATCAGCCATGAAGTCGTTGAAAGCATACCAGATGGCCGTACCACCCGGAGCGTCCACACACGCCTCGTGAGCAAGCCAGTTCCGGACGTGGCGAACAGCAAGTGCGGGTCTGTCCCTGTGGGAGTAGACATCGGAGTTTGAGAGATCAGACAAGGCCGCCAGAAGCTTGTACTTCTCCTTCTCGAACACCATGCACCGCTTTGCCTTGAACCTCACGCCGCCGAACCCCCGACACCCAATGTCGAGACCAAGTTCGAACGGCATGTTCATGCGGTAGTATTCTCCACGGCGTGTGGCTCTTAGGCGCGACAGATCGTGGATTGCGTATCGCGAGCGCCTTACCAGGTCGATGATCCGATCTATCCGCGCTGTTCCTGAATCGGCGCGTTCCTTAGCCATGCGTGGTTTGAAGCCAAGGAAGCATACGGTGAAAACGATGGCACGCAAGATGGGATCGTATGTTGCATCATAGGGGCAGTTGATGAACACATTCTCTCGCGAGGCTGAGGTCATGGGTCTCATCGTTTCACACGAGGCGGGAATGGATCCTTCCTGTAGGTATCTCTCTGGCGGATTCGTCCATCCCGCCCGTGGATGACCAGTTCAGCGGATCTGCTCCTGGCAACGGTCCGGGCATAGGAGACGGCCTCCGAGCAGGCGCCGAACACGCGTGAGGCACGACCTTCGCCAGTCTTTCTCACACTCCATTTCTCGTCAGGACGACTGACAACATGATACGTGACCAGCCGTTCTGGCCCCTCAGACGCGTGCCTACAAAGCGCCGGGGGAATCGCGTCCTTACTGCGAATCGTCTCGCTGTGCCCTCTTGTGGCGAGTTCCCTCGCGCCACTGTGCTCCAGCGCGACTCGTGACTTGCTCATTGTGTTCTCCTTCCACCGGTCAGATGATCGGCGCACATCACACCTCCAACATCCCTCTATGCCGAGTCAGTGTCAATCCTTTTTCCCGCCGAGGAGGAGTTCGCGGAGCTTTTTGTCGATCTTATTCATGAGGTCGGGGTTGTCGTGCAGCACCACCTTGGCGCCTTCGCGGCCCTGGCCGATGCGTTCGCCGTCCATGCTGTACCACGCGCCGCTCTTCTGGATCAGGCCGTTCTGCTCGGCCAGGTCCAGGAGGTCGCCCTCCGTCGAAATTCCCTTGCCGAACATGATGTCGAACTCGACTTCCTTGAAGGGCGGGGCGACCTTGTTCTTCACGACTTTGGCCTTGGTGCGGTTGCCGGTGTGTCCCGATGCGTCCTTGATGGCGCCGATGCGCCGCACGTCAACGCGGATAGTGGCGTAGAACTTGAGCGCGCGGCCGCCGCTGGTGGTCTCGGGGCTGCCGAACATCACGCCGATCTTCTCGCGGATTTGGTTGATGAAGACCATGGTGGTGTGCGAGCGAGAGATGGCGGCGGTGAGCTTGCGCATGGCCTGCGACATCAGGCGGGCCTGGAGGCCGGGCAGCGAGTCCCCCATGTCGCCCTCGATTTCGGCGCGGGGCACGAGGGCCGCCACGCTGTCCACGACGATGATGTCCACGGCGTTGGAGTTGATGAGGGTTTCGGCGATGCTGAGGGCCTGCTCGCCGGAGTCGGGCTGCGAGATCAGGAGTTCGTCGAGGTTCACGCCGAGATTGCGGGCATAGGTGGGGTCCATGGCGTGCTCGGCGTCAATGAACGCGGCGATTCCGCCGGCCTTCTGGGCCGAGGCGACGGCGTGGAGGGCGAGGGTGGTCTTGCCGGAGGATTCGGGGCCGTAGATTTCGACGACGCGCCCGCGGGGATATCCGCCGACGCCCATGGCCACGTCCAGCGACAGCGCGCCGGAGGAGATCGCGGGAATGTCGAGCACGGCCCTTTCGGAAAAGCGCATGATGGCGCCCTTGCCGAAGTCCTTTTCGATCTTGGTCATGGCCAGTTCGAGGGCCTTCCGGCGGTCCGAGCCGCCGGTGGTTTCTTCCACCGCTTTCGTTTTTGCCACGGTGTGTCTCCTTTTGTCGGGCGGGGTTGCCGCGTGTTTGCGGCCGCGCCCTGGTTCTAGGGTTTCTTCTTCCCGGATTTCCTTCCGGTTTTCTCTTCTTCCAGCCCCGTCAGGTCGAGTTGGCGGGCCGCGGGGCGCGGATTCCCGCCGGGCTGGGCCGGGTCGGCGTCCTCGGACGGCACGTGCGAGGCCATCTCTTCCTCGAGGCGGTCCAGCAGCCGGTCCATCACCACCTTGGCCGAGTCAATGGCCTTGTCGTGGGAGCGGATCTTGGAGAGGACCTCGTTGCGCTCGTCGAGCTCATAAGCGAGTTCGTAGCAGGCCATGAGCACGGCGCGCACGTCGCTGACGCCGCCGCGCTCGCGGTGGGCGCGCACGCGCTCGCACACGTCCGCGGCGATCCGCCTGGTGCGCTCGGCGTCTTCGCGGGTGGATCGGACGCGGAATTCCTGGCCGCAAACGTTGAAGATGACGAGTTCGGTGTCGCTGCCCATGGGTCCCGGTCCTCGTTTCGGCGCGCTGGGCCGTACCGACTACTCGGTGTCGGACAGGTCTTCGAGAGAGTCAATCTTCTCGATGATGCTCCGCAGGCGCTCGCGGATTTCCTCTTCCTTCGTCTCGCCGGAGGCCAGCTCCCCTTCGAGCTCCTTGACGCGGGCCAGGAGCCGCGCGTTTTCCTGTTCCAGCGATTCGGTCCGGTCGGCCTTCGCGCCCAGGGTCTCAATCTCCTGTTGTTGCGCGGCGTTCTGCTTGCGGAGCTTCTTGAGTTCCCCTAGCAGCGAGGCCACTTTTTCTTCCAGCAAATGGAGTCTCTCTTCGAGCATGGTTCTGAGTTTCTGCCTTGTAAAGAAGTGATGGGCGAGATGCGCGAGGCGCAACGGGCGCCTCTGAAGTACTTTAAGTTTCGGGCGGGGGAAAAACAAGGGGAAAATGCAGGCGTGCCGGCTGCGGATAGACGCGGAATTGAGCGGTTGAAATGCCGCGCGAGTTCGCCTACCCTGAAAAAAACCGCCGAGAGGACCGGTTCCCCGTCCATAATACTATGGGAGAACTGGTACTGTGAACCAGCGGCCCGATTTCGGGAAACGGACGGAAGGGAAACGGACGGAAGGGAAACGGACGGAAAGGAAAAGAGATGGCCTCTCGATTCACGGAAGCCTGGGAGCAGTTTCAAGCGCATCCCGGCGAAGCGTCCTTTGAGCCCCTCTACGAGACCAGCAAAGCGCTGGTCTATACCATCTGCTACCGGATTCTCCGCAATCGGGAGGACGCGGCGGATGCCCTGCAGAATGCCTTCGCGCGTCTGCTGGTTTTGGCGCGTGATCCCTTGAGCCTGAAAGATATGCCGGATCTGGATAGCGTGATCCGCCGTCTCGCGGTTCTGGAAGCCGACAGCCTGCGCAAGCGCCGAGGGCGCTACGCGAAACGGGAGATCCTTATGCACACACCTCCGGACCGGCCCGGCGCCGATCTGCCCCCGGACCGAATCGCCGCCGCACACGAGCTCCGGGACCGCATCGAGACCCTTGTATCCACCCTCCCCGAGCGGCAGCGGTTGCCCATCCTGCTGCACTTTTTCCACGGGATGACCCAGACGGAGATCGCCCAGGCACTGGACCGTCCCGTGCGGACGGTGTCGGACCAGATCGCCGCGGGACTCAAGCGGCTCAGGCCTTTGATGCTCCGGGCGGGGTTGGGGGAAGCCACCCTGGTGTTTGCCGCCTTGATAGGAGCAAGCGAGTGGGTTTATCCTCCGGCTTCCCTGGCGGCGCACGTGGTCTTCGCCAAGTCGCTTGTCTTGGCGGAAGGGATGGGACCGGGGGGCGGCTAAAGGACCGGCGGGATGAGGCGGGGACCGGGTTTGCCGGCTCGGCGCGCGCGGACCGAACGCAAAATGGCAATCAGCAGGAGGGCTCCTCCGCCCGCCAGAACCGCGATCCAGACGAGGAGGTTGCGCGGCCCGCCTCCACCAGCCGGGCCGCCCCCTCCGGGAGGCGGGGCTTGGACGGCGGTGGCGTTTGCGCCCGGGTCATCCCGCGCGTTTGCGTAGCGGTCCCACTCTCTGCCAGCGGTCTTTTCCGCGGCGAGCTTGACGAGGTAGATATAGTAATCGCCCAATTCCTGGCCAGGAGCGGGCTTGCTCGTCATATTCCCAATAAGCAGAATCTCACCATTTGGAAACCGGTGAATCTGGTCAAAACTCCCCCCAAGAAACCCTTGCCCGAACTTCCTTTTCCAACTCACTTGCCCTTTGCCATCCGAGAAAAGCACTGAGGCAAGATGGATGTTCGCAGGACTGTCGGGACCAACTACCGCGCACCCGCCGTCCGGCAAAGCCACGCAGGCGTTAAACCGATAGAAATCGTCCGAGGAGATTTCCCTCCGCCATATCTCCCGCCCCGCGTTGTCCGTCCTCAGAATGAGTGGATAAGTGCTGATGCGGTCGTAATCGTATGGGTGGGGAACGGCGCCAGCTATCACGAATCCGCCGTCGGCATAGGAATCAAAGGCCAGCGGTTTGATCTGCGGATAATCCTGAGTCCAAGCCAGGGAGCCGTCGGCGCGGTAAACGGCAGCCCAAGCGCCCTTTGTACCTGTCGTGTATTGGGAATCTCCCGCAACCAGGATTTCCGACTCGGACGTCCGCTTCAGCCACCTCAGATTGCATCCCGTGGGCTTCGGACGAACCAGCCAACGCTCCTCGCCCTTGTCCGAGAGACGGGCAACGTAACTGTTGGAAGGAGCGCATGTGTATCCCGCTGCGTAGAAGTCCCTGTTAGGCGCGGGCGCCAGGGAATGGCGCTTCTCACAACGTCCAGGCAGAAGATCACCAAGGGGTGGCATCTGCGTCTGGGTGCCTACAAGGAAGGTTCTATACCACGTAGGGGTTCCGTTCTTGGCGCAGAACACATACACGAAATCCTCAAAGATCGGATTGGTGGGATTGGGGCCGGGCCGCGTTTGACCCATATTCCCCACCGCCACATAGGTGCCGCTGGTGGGTTCGAGAAGGTCGTGGATGTAGTCCGCGCGTTTCCACTGCCCGAAATCCGGGGGATTCACATAGTGCCACTGCAGGTTGAACCGGCCATCGAACTTCTGGAGAATTTCCTTGTAGGTTTCTTGCAGGGCAAAGTTGTAATCCGGCCAGACATAGTTATCCACATAGAAATATCCCCCGTCCCGGGTGTCCATCATGGCCACGGCGTTTCCCGCCGAGTAATACGAGAACGGATCCCTGAAATGCCCCATGAGGGTGTTGGTGGTTTCCTCCCCCGAGGCGTTGAAGACGTGGACGTGGCACCATTCCCGCGCACTCTGATCGAAAGTACGGTCTATGTGCGTTCTTGCAATCAAAAGCCCTCCAGAGGTCGTCTTGAATGCGCCTATGAAGGCCCCTGCGTTTTTTTCCGCCAAAGGGCGCTCCCAAACCACACGCGGCGGAGCGCCCGCATGAGCGGATGCGACAACCGCAAGGAGAATTGAGAGAAGTAAAAAGAAGCGCGCCGAATCACGTCCTGGTTCGATGGTTTTTCTTGGCATGTTCGTTGCTATCCTTCTTTTTCAATGGTGAGAACGCCCCCTCACAGTTTTCCCGTTGCGAACACCTTGTGGAGTTCGAAGGCTGTTCCATCCGGGCCAGAAAAGGACTTGAACTTCAATGTCCGAGCGCTCCCTGTTTCCTCGACATTCCAGCTTATTGCCAGCCACTTGAGCGTTTTCGGACTCTGAGCATTAGTGACTCTCGCATTCAGAAGACAGATTCTACTCAGTTGGCCATCTATCCACACCTCCACAGTTATGTCCGATGTGGCAACGTACTGTACGGAATGTTGAGCGAAGATTTCCTTCGTCCCTGCTGGAATCGTCACAGTGAGTTCATCACTAGGGCTATCGGCTTTCCAGCACGGCACATTATAGACGGGTCCGAGGCCGAGCGTGCCCGGGTTTCCCTTGTTGGTGGAGTCAATCCCGCGCGGCACGTACACCGTGGTGGTCCCGGCGGTCCACCCGCCCAGAGTGACCCACGGGGATCCCGGCGCGTAGGCGTTGATCTTCCCTTCGATGAAACTCGTATAGTACTCGAAGTTCGGCAGCCAGTAGCAGATTCGGGGCGGCAGGGCGGCCGGTGCGGTGGGCGGCGACCCCAGCGCGGGCACGAGGCCGATCGCCGTGGAGAGTATGCTTTGAACCACCTCCTTCATCACCCCGTTCCCCGCGTCGTTGGGGTGGGTGCAGTCCGCGAGGAACGCGGATCTGAAGGTGTAATCCAGCGTCCAGACGTCGTTGGGCGGGCGAGTCGCGGCCGGGTCGTAGCTGAACTCCAGTTGCCGCCGCCACGTGTGGTCCCGCAGGCTCACCAGGGGCGCCGCATAGTTCTTGGCGATACGCAGATGCTTTTCCTGCATTGTCCGCGCCCAGCCCGTGGCCGGCGTGTACACGCGGTTCGCTAGGGAGGGCTCTCCATTATAAGATATCTGGCCGTTCGGCACCATAACGCTAAAGCAGATCACGCCGGGCCGGGCGATCTTCCGGGCGTTCTCGTCCCCGGAGACGTACAGCAAGCGGCGCAACAACCCCTCGTAAGCGCGCTGCTGAATCTTCCAAGTGTCCCAGGTACGGTACTCGACCTCATAATCGAGGTGGTCGTTTCCGCTGTATTCCACGATCACCAGGTCGGGGTTTTCGGCAAACTTATCATATGTACCAGCATAGTCCTTATTCACGGACGTGCTGTAAGTGTAGAGCCTGCCATCACGAAGAACCCGGTCGTCGCTGTAGCACGCGCCCAGAGGCGACGTGTGCCCGTTGCTGGCGGCGTTCACGATCAGGTACTTCCAGCCGTCGTGGTCGGACCCGGGCCACAGGGTCGCCAGCAGGTATTCGGCGATCTGGTAGGGATACCAGTTCTCCCAGCTGCTGGGGGCCTCTCCTTGGGTCATGGATCCTCCCATGAAGGCGATGACCATGGTCTTGTAAGGGCGGTTGCCGCGGTTCTGATTGTGTTTCAGGCGCCACAGGGCGTACACCAGGTCCGTCATGTTCGCGGGGGTATAGGCTTGGCACAGGGGATCGGGCAGGTGCTCCACGTCGTCGCGGTTCTCATAGACGATGTACTTCGTCCGGAGGCCATAGACGTTCCCGGCAGTGCCCAGGTCCCCCTTGAAGCCCTGCATAACCTTGTTCGTGGAGGGGTTCATAATGGAGAGACCATAGGAACCGTCGGTGATCCTGAAGTCGTGAGACGGTATGTTTACAGACTGGCTTGAACCGGCGATGCTGAACGTGGCCGAGGGCAGATACAGCGTCGCGGGGAATTTGGCGAGTGATTGATCGCTCTGGTCAATGTAGAAACGGGTAGTTGAGCCGTCTTTGAACACGGTGACGTTCGAGGTCGGAACGCTGGAGAAATCGCTCTTTTCCATGGATCCCTTGAGCATCACGCTTCCATCGTCGTGGAAGCACGCGACGGTAGCCCCTGCCGCGTCTTTGAATTTCACCGTTGGGGCGGCGGGCAACAAAGCCAACGAGCGCCATGTTAGCACGGCCGCGGCGCAGCATACAAGGATTCGATGTATTTTCATGGGACGCCTCCTTTCAATAGAGCCCTGTGCGCCTTACCGTGCGGCGAGTTTGGCGTTGCCGGGGTTTGACACGGGTAGTGAGGCAATCTGGCTCGCAGTGCGCAGCGCCGCCAGCTTCTCGGCGGCATCGGCGCTCGCCAGGCCGACCCAGCGGTAGAGTTTGCCCGTAATCTCGTCAAAGCGGACCCCGGCCTTGAGGCGCTCGATCGTCCTACCCGTCGGGACCTGATCGGTCACGCTTTCCTCGACGGTGTAAGGCTCGATCTGGCGCGAGGCGATGTTCAAGCGGTACTTAGTCACGGTCTTGACCGAGGTGACGGAATTGGTCTCAGGGACGGTCTCGACGGCGTCGGCGAGGGCGATTTCGACCCAGGGGTCCACGCCGAGCTGGCGCAGGACGGATTCCGTGAGCTGCATGACGACGGCCTTGTTCTCGGCGCCTGGCTTCAGGTCCTCGACGCGGATCACGCCGGTGGCGAGTTGTTGCACTTCTTTGGCCAGATCGGCGCGGGCGCTCTCCACGGCGGCCAGCCGCGTGTCAAAGCCGGCACGGATTGTTTCCAACTCGAGTATGCGCCGCTTGGCTTCCTTGAGCGCGGCGGTGTTGTTGGCCACAACGTCCGAGATGATAACGGACTTGTGGTCGGTCGTGAACTCGTCCGGCACGTCCTCGGCGATGAATCCGCGGTGCACATTGCCCGATCCTTCGTCCACCCATTCGACGTACTCCGTTGCGCCCAACTCGTCGGGCTGAAGAACCTCTTGAACCGTTCTTCCGCCGCCGACGCGGGTCACGGTAGAGGTCGCCTCATCGTAGGAGTTCACGATCCGCCCGCCGGGCATGAGCCAGCGCTTCTCGCACTTCTTGTACTCGAAGTCCACGACGTTCAGCCCATCCAGAAGGTCCCACGCGCCGGTTCTCTGTCCGCGCGCAAGGCCCGGAGCGAGGGAGTACTGCCCCGTGGCGGGAACAGGCGTGATATTCCGTTTGGTGCTCCTGGCGCAAGGACGGTCCACGATAGAGTCCCCAGAGATTTCCCCCGTGGCATAGATATTGCCGTAAACGTAGAGTTTGTTCGCGCCCGGGTCTGTACTTCCGATCCCCACGTTCCCGTTGCTCTTGATGGTCATCCGGGTTTCCGGGGCTGTCAGGGTTCCCATGGTATCTATCATGAATCGTGTTGGGATTTTCCCGCTTGATGGCGTTCCATCCACCATGACCCGGTACATGCAAGCCGTGATCCAGGAGGCGCCGTACGATCCAACGAAGGTGTTCTTGCCGAGGCAATCCGGGCCATAGACTCCATCAGGCGGCGCCGGCACGCCTTCATTATAAAACTTCACATCTCCACCACCATCTATAGTGGTGCCGCGGGATTTCCACTGGACCACCTGGGGCGGATCCAAATCCGGGCTGCATTTCTCGATCCAGATATACGCGGGGGTATTGGAGCTCATGGCGCCGGCGTTCTTGGCGGCTATGGATTCCTGCACGGTGAGTTTCGCAATGGGAACCTGGCCTTGGGCGTTCCGGTGAGCCAAACCGGGCAGAACGGACAAAAGACATGCGACTGTTGAAGCAACGATCAAGCGTTTCATTGTTCGTTTCCTCCTTCTGGGTTGTTTGCGGCGGATCGCACAACCTTATTCCGCATGACTATCCTACTATGAGGCGCTGCAACGTCCCTTGTCAAGCAAAAAAAACAAAATCCGCCGGTATGGCCAAGGTCTCCCGAATCCACCCCTTTCCGGGGATTCTTCCCTGGCCAAGAATGAACAAAAGAGGACAAAGGGGGCCTTTCATGCGCATCAGCAGACCGACTCGCGAGGCCCCCACATGCGCCCGTGCATGGACCGTTTTTGCTGGCGACGAAGGGAGTCTTTGAGATATCCTGCATCCCGTAATCGCGGGTATCGTCGTTGCGCCTCCCTGAGGGACGGGTGGTGGACGCCAAAACGGGCCAACCCCTGCGGGACGCGCGGATTACGTTGGAGGCGCAGCCCGATTCCTACAAGACACCCATCGGCAACCGGGTGGAGTTGAGCCGCTTCAGATGGGCCTCCTTCCGGTCGGTCCCCGTGGATTCCAACGGGGAATTCACGATCCCGGACCTTCCCGTGGCCAGGTACAAAATGGTCATCAGGAGCGCCACGAGTGCTTTCGAGAAACAAGAGATCGAAAACGTGGTGATAGACGGGAGTTTGGAAACGAACCTGGGGGACATCAAAGTGCCGGCCAAAGGGAATTGAAGTCTCTGCCTGTTATCATTCGAAGGGCTTGGAATCCTGTTCGTAACTCCTCCTTGAATCCTGTTCGTAGTTCCTCCTTCAGGAGGTCCGTGAGTCCCAACCGCCTGAAGGCGGAGCTACGAACCGGAGTTCGAGACTCTCCTGCCCGCACGCACCGGGCGCATCTTGACGAAGCTACATGCCTTTCCGGGAAGCCTTGCGTCCCATATTCCACACCAAGAATTCCTCTCGTCTTGAACATGCCGCACCGCAGAGCCGCAACACTCCATGCGAGAGAGACGGATTCCCGGCACCAGATGACTCACGGCGCCGAGTGCGGACGCGGGTGGGCGCTTAGGGCCCTTTGAGGTGTTTCCGCCCCCATTCCACGATTTCCGGCGTAAAGTACCTCACCCGCGTTTTCTTGAACTCGCGCACGGTCCGCAGGAGCGCGTAATCTCTCAGGCCGGTCCGCGCCGCGATCCGGCGCACCACGCCGTTCGCCTCTTCCTCGCTGCGCGCATGGATCATCGCGTAGTGCGAATAGGGCCAGCCCGGCGCGGTGGGGCGCCGGTAACAATGCGAGACCTCGGCAAACTCCGCCATGCGCCGGCCCGCTTCCTCCGCGCTTTCTTCGGGAACGCGCCAGACGCTCATGACGTTCACCGCAAACCCCGCCTCGCGGTGCCGCAGAATCGCGGCGTAGCGCCGCATCATCCCCGACGCCAGCAACTCCCGCGCCTTTTCGAGCAGCTCGGTGACGGACATGCCGGCCCGCGTGGCGAGCGCCTCAAACGGCCGCGGCTCGATCGGAAGGTCCTCCTGCAGGGCCAGAAGAGCAGACTTGAGACTTGAGACTTGAGACTTGAGGCCGGAGGCTTCGGGAGAAGATTGCGGATTGGGGATTGGGGATTGCGGATTGGGGATTGGGGATTGCGGATTGAGGATTGAGGATTGAGGAAACGGGAGGCTGGAGACTGGAGGCTGGAGGCTGGAGGGTGAAGATCGTAGTGCGGGCTTTAGCCCGTCTTGCGCCTCAGGCGCCCCCGGCTGAGTAACCTCAGTATCGCCCAGGGGAGTCTCATCCTCCCCGCTCATCGCGAACCGGACGCCGATCTTGAAAAGGCGGATCGCGGGCAGAAAAAGGTAACGCACCGCCCCGGCCTCGCGGGCGAGCGCCGCGGCGTGCCGTTCCGGATCGCTCTCCGGCGGCGTGGTGAGCGTAAACCAGAGCGAGAAGACGTGGTCGCGCTGGTAGTTGTGGCTGACGCCGGGATGCGCGCTCACGATTTGGGCGGCCGGTTCGATCCGGTCGGCGGGGAGTTCGAGCGCGACCAGAGCGCCGCGGTAGCCCAACGCCGCGGAATCGAATATCGCGCCGATCCAGCGGATGAGGCCCGCGTCCTTGAGCTCGCGCACGCGCCGGACCGCCTCAGCCTCCTCGATCCCCGCGCGGCGGCCCAACTCATCAAACGGCCGCTCGCACAGCGGGAACGCGCCCTGGAGCGCGTCGAGCAGCAGGCGGTCCGTGGAGTCGAGAGAAAGGGAATTGCCCTTTGTCATAGAGAGTAACACCATTGTCCAAAACGTTTCCCCGAAGGGGAAAAACACGAAAGTCTTCGACGGCTTCACCAGCCGTAGGT
>Ga0315277_10009158_pt1 | contig 12674 bp, 13 predicted proteins | sample YL17G05_15_MG_FD_203695 | JGI IMG/M metagenome (GOLD analysis project Ga0315277, IMG submission 203695) | Sediment microbial communities from Yellowstone Lake, YNP, Wyoming, USA - YL17G05_15 | ecosystem: Environmental > Aquatic > Freshwater > Lake > Sediment | place: USA: Wyoming | collected... | reverse complement strand
CTAGTTTCTGTCGCGAAACTCCGTCTGGGTCGAAGCCCCGGGGCGTCGGAGATTAGCCGGGGGCGCAAGCCCCCGGGAATGAATCAGCATCGAGTGAGCCCCGGCAGGGGCGAAAGACCTTTTGCCGCAAGGTTTTTCTGTCGCCCCGCTGGGGCTCGGCACCCTGAAATTGGTTAACCCCGGGCTCCCGCCCGGGGCTCGCTGGACCCACGCATCGAATTTCGCGACAGAAACTAGCTAACTACCTGCTGCTGGTAACGGAAGCCGGAAGCTGCACGCTCTTCTGCACAAAGGGCAGATGAACTGTGAATTTGGTGTAACTCCCTTCCTCGCTATCAACCTCAATGGTGCCTCCTAGCTCAGTGGCAATCCTCTTGCAGATGACCAGACCAAGACCGGTCCCCGGTATATTCTGTGTTTCCGAGGTCCTGACCCTGTAGAACTCTTCGAATAAGTGCGGGATAGATTCCCGGGGAATACCGAGCCCGGTGTCCCTTACCACCAGACTCACCCACTTGTCCTCGCAGCTGACGGAAATCGAGACCGTCCCGCCGGGCCGGTTGTATTTGATGGCATTTCCCACCAAGTTGCTCACAAGCATGCTCAGGCTCACGGGATCGCCGGCCACAGGCGGGAGGTTGGGCGCGAAAGAGGTGCTTATCGAAATGCTCGAGGCACCGGGCTGCTGCTGCTGTTCTTGGACGATGTTCTCCACGATCTGGGTGAGATCTGTCGCCTTGCTGTGCTCGCACAGCGCGCCACGGTCGATTTTGGCGAGGGCCAGCCAGTCTTCGATAATGGTCAACATCTCGCCGAGCCGGACCTGTGATCGGGTGATCCACTCCAGCGCCTTTTCCGACATCTGGTCCCGGCAAGTGAACAGAAGCACATCAAGATATTGCTTTACTGCGCCGATGGGGCCTTTCAGCTGGTGCGAGACCAGGGTGACGAACTTGCGCTCGACCTCCTCCTTTTGTCGGCGCAAAAGTTGCGCTTCCTTAGTCAGGCGCCACCTTTCGAAGCCACGGTTGATGATCAGCCGTAACTCGCTGGGAGTGAAAGGCTTCGGCAGGAAGTCGTAGGCGCCGGCCTTCATCGCGTCCACGGCAGTCTCGATGGTGGCGTATCCGGTGATCACCACGATGACAAGGTCGGGGTCGATCTTGCGGACGATCTTGATGACCTCGAACCCGTCCAACTCCGGCATCTTGATGTCCACCACCAGCAGCGGTGGCCGGACTACCTTCAGGCGCTCGATCCCCTCGTAGCCGTTGCCGAAAGTCTCCGCCCGGTAACCCGCCTTCTTCAGGATCTGCTCGCACGAGAGACACATGATCTCATCGTCATCGATCACGATCACCAGATTATCTTGTGGCGACTTGGACATAGACCAATCCAGCAGCGCATGAACTCGCGATCATCGGTTCCCGTCGTTGCGTGAACACGCAATTGGGGCTATGCATTTGACTCCAGTAAGGACTGCCTGAACGGTCCGGTCTGAGCCAGATGAGCCTTTGCGAATCTTCGCGCCTTTGCGTCTTTGTGGTGGGGTTATTAAAAACCACCGCAAAGGCTCAAAGACCCCAAGAATCGCCAAGGATTCCTTTCAGCCCAGGTTGGGGTCGTAACATCGCTAGTTACTGGAGTCATGTGCATACCCCCATCACGCAATATTTATACGCAAAAGCTGTACCAGCATACGGTCCGAGATAAATTGTTCATTATCAATGAATTAATCTCCGTATACTGTCGAATCTCCCGCAAATATGCGTGATATGAACCATTTAGTGATGGAAACACCAATCGCAATGTACGGATAAGCCCCAGGCCGCCTGGGAGTTGCGGCGGGGAAACACTCCCGGCTACTACATCGGCGTCGTTTTCGTCAGGGCACAACTGATTGCTAATTAACGAGTTCCTGACTCGGTCGCCTCTCGAGCAAACTGCGAACCTGCTCGAGAAACTGCGGAATGCTAAGCGGCTTTGTCAGGTAGGCGTCCGGCGTGACTAATGCAACTTCCGTGGCCCGGCTAAAGAGGGTGGCGGGATCGACCTGGATCGAAGAGACCATCAAGATCGGTATGTCTCGCGAGAATTCGTCGCGGAACTTGATGGCTTGGTTTACCTCATATCCGGCCGAGTCGTACTCCATCATAATATCTAGGACGACCAGATCGGGCGGCTCTGCTGATAATTTGGCCATTGCCTCTTTGCCGCTCTCCGCGGTTATGACTTTGTAGCCCTGGGATTCCAATACCGCGGCCGTCGAAGCTCTGAAATCCGGGTCGTCATCGACGATGAGAATCATTCTCTCTTTCGGAACCATGCTTGCACTCCGAGGAGCACCTTCCAGCCCAGGATCGGGCAGGTCAAGCAAGTCCAGAGTTACACCGAAGGGCCTCGGAAGTCAAGCCAATAGCAGGTTTGTGAGCCTGATGCAAACCACAGGAAATCTCCATCTTCCGAATCGGCGATTCAGTAAGCGCCCTTGATGCCGCTAGATGAGAGCAGCAAGAAATAGCCTGGCCGGCAGGCAGCGCACGCCGTCTTGCGCGAAATCGCGATTCGATTCAAGAACGACCTGGTAAGCCCAGGGGATCTTGAGCCTGCTGCGAAAATAGATCAGCGAATGAAAATGGCAGATGAAGTCGGGGACTCCCGGGAAGACCTTGGCCACGGCTTTGAGGATCCCTGTGCCCACGTCGTGGACCAACGCCAGAGGGATACCAAAGGTCTGCTTGAGGCGTTGCAGGAACGGGACGATTTGCTGCTCGTCTTCCGGCGGCAGCTTGATATTGCCCAGCACGATTTCCGAAAGTGAATCCAGGCCGCTCATCAGAAGCGGGTCACGGCCTTCGCAGGTGGCATCGAGGTGACACACATATCCGCCCCGCAGCCGCATGGCTTCCTGGATGCGGTCCGTACACCGCTCGTGGGCGAGGGCCAGACAAACGATGAATTTCCTGCTGAGTAATGAAGCCTCCCGCAGACTGATCTGGATGTTTTGTTCGGCCAACTCGGCTACCACTTCCTCCTCATTGCAATGTCGGAGAAAGAGGGCCTGCCCGGCATAGACCAAAACATCGTAGCCGAAGTTAGCACCAGCCGGGACCAGGTTGTCCAGTTCCTCCGATCGATACCGCGCACCGCACTGCTTACAGAGCAAGATGACTTCCCGCGCATGGAACTGGCCGACATGCAAGGTGCTCGCCATCCGGGGATGCGTTTTTTGAACCTTCAGCGATCCGCGACAAGCAGGACAGTGGGTGTGGGGCACCCGGAAGGTGATCACCGGCGGAACGGAAAAAAGATGGGTCGGAGAAACGCCGCCGAGGAGACGGTCCCGATAAGCGCCCAGTCATTGAATCATCCCAAATGTGGCGTTTTTTTTACGGCCAGGCCATGGCGCGCAAAAAGGTTCCGGATCATCTCGGGTTCCACCGACAACTTTCTTCTTCTCAGGCGGCGGCACAACTCCTCGACGCTGAGGGCCGGGTGTTTGATCTTCTCAACCAGAATCGCCACGGCCTCCAACTCCGAGGATTCTCTCGCCGTTGCGCTCCTCAGGCCACGTCATTGCCGCTGCTGAGAGTAAAGGTCCGGATCGGCCGCGTAGTACACGAAGCGTCCCTGCGTTTTTTCCCGCCGGAGCAGGGGGTGATCGGCAAAGGCCGAGAGAAAAGATCGTGGATCAAGCCCCAGCCGCTCACCCAATTCCGCCGCCTCCAGGCCGGCTTCCGGCCGACGAATCAATTCAATGACCGTTTGGGTCAGGTTGCCGTATCACGCAAGCCTTTGTCCACGTCTGCCCGAGCGTCGATGTATATCTTGGTCCGGATCAGTTCGGAACGCTGCGCATCCTTCAAGAGCACGATGCCCAGGCGAATCCGCGATTCGCTGATCTCCCGCTCGAGCACCGAAGTCCACTCTACTTTGGTCCATGCGGATCGTGCCGACTCCGGCGACCATATCAGAATTGTTAGATCCGCAGTGCTCAAGCCTTCCTCGATCCTCGCCACGAAGTTGTCGCCTGGAATCATGTCCATCTCGCACAGCCAGGGCTCGATGCCTTCATGCCGAGGCGCCGCCGCGAGCTTTTCGACAAACTCTTTGTCCTTGGTGCTGTGGGAAAGAAAGACTTTGAATGCTTCCATGAGCGGTCCACCGCGTGTGGGTCGATTTTGCAGCAGGAGCCGGGGGCGGAAGCGGGTATTTTTAGGTGTCACTTTCAGAAATAAGTGGCACAGTTCTGTCAACATTATTTGGCATAAGCGGCCTCTTCAAGATCGCCTGGAGCATCGTGTGTCGTGCCGGCGACACCAAGCCTTGCCGATTTTAGAACTGAACAGATCTCACCATCACAACGCCGAACTGGTGCAAGCGATGCTTCGAGGGCTCATGTCTGCGTGTTTAGGTAGTGATGCTGAACGTCCGGATCCAGAGCGACACAGTGTTCCAGAAGGACCATGCAGCTCTACAGAAGGTCTTTGTCATGCCCTGGGTCCTTGATGGGACCCGTCGGGTCCGGGAACTTGCCGCCGTGGAACAGGTTGTTCCGAGCCCTGCGTACCGCGAGCAGAAGATTGTTCAGCCGAACACCGGTATCTTCAACTACGGGCTTAAAATCTAGCCTATGACTTGCCAAGACCTGCTTCAGCGGTGGATGGTGCTCGATGTACTCGACGGCCTGGGACAACGCTGCGGTTTTTTCAGGACGGAATCTGCTGTCGACCTCTGAGGCAAACGCGGTCCAGTTGGCCTCCACCCAATTCTCGTCTCCGCGCGCGTACTTCGTGCTCCCCGTTCGCTTGAGCGCATATTCGAGTCGGCTGAAAACGATGAAGAACCGCGACACTAGAGCTCGATCTATCCCAAGCTGTTTGTAGAAATCGACGGTAGACACCGATCCCTCCTTGCCCTTCGAACTTGTAATTACCATGTTGGAAGAGTACGGCAAATAGCATTGCCAGGGATACGCCATTTAATGTTGCCAGTGATAATTTGGATGTTTTCTCTGTTTGTTGACCATTTAAGATAAGATGCCTACCGGGCTTTGAGTGCTTTTCGATTGCTCCACCCGCGAGGGCTACCCTATGAAGGTAGCACTGGATACAACCGTATTCGGCCAGGGCCTTAATTCACGGTCAGGCGACGTTCGCCTGTTTAAGAGCTTTTTGGACCGTACGCAGGCCGAGCTGTGTATACCGACTGTCGTGCTGGAGGAGGCGGCTAACCTAGTCCGAAAGAGCATTGAGGAAGCGAACGTCAAGCTGGCCGCGGCGCAGCGGCTCACGGGAGACGAGAAGAGGTACCGGAAATTGGACGTGAAAGCGGGGCTAGAAACGTACCGCACGTCCCTCGACGCGCTGCTGAAACATCTGAACGCACGCGTGCTGCCCTATCCGAGCGTAAGCCACGAAGACCTCGTTAGGAAAGCTCTCGTCCCCAACAAGCCCTTCATGTCCAGCGGTAAGGGTTACCAGGACGCGTTGATATGGTTCTCGGTACTCGAACTCGCGCAGAGCTGCGACGAAGAGATCAGTTTCATCAGCGCAAATTGGCGCGACTGGTGTCACAGCAAGGAAGAGCTTCAGCTCCATGGAGACTTGCTCGGCGACATGAACATCAAGGGGATCGGCGCCTCACGCATCCGACTCTTTTCGTCGCTCAGCGACTTTGTCCAGCAGTGCACGGTAGATACCCTGCCGCTCTTATCCTCGTTGGGGGAGGTAGCAACTCGCCCTCCCGACTACCAACAGCTACTCATCGACGGCAAAGAGTTGGTAGAAACGTTACTGGTTGGTGCGCTGCCGAAGTTCCTCCACGCCTTTAGCCGCGCGGATGCTTGCGTTGAAGACATTGAGGTGCTGGGGGCCAGTGCACCAACGGAGATCCGGTCTTCTCCAATTCGCGTAATAGACGCAGAGAGGCGGCTCCTCCAGTTCTCTGCGAAGTATAAAGTATCGCTGCAGTTCCTGATCAGGAGATTTGATTCCGCATTTTGGTCTGAGCAGCTTTCGTTTCACCTACAGCAGGAGTGGGACGAAACTCGACTGCGAGTCCAGGCCACGACAGCAATCAGAGTGTTCTTCCACATGATTGAGCGGGGCGAGAACACGGAAGACTTCTCCGTAGTATCGATATCCCTCGCCGACTCTGTAGCACGATTGATGGTCAACGTCTTCGACGGCACGCGCCGTCCGATTTCTGCGGACGTCGACCTGCTTATAACCATCACCAATGGCTTTCAAGAGCAAGTTCACCGGGACTTTCATAAAGGCCCGAGCGTCGCCTTTACCCTGCCATTCCACGATAACCTCGGCGACAACTACACGGTAGTCGCCTCGGCCGACGGTTATGACCAAGCGGGGTTCACGCCCGTGAAGATCAATCCCAGGGCCATTCAGCATGTAGATCTCATGTTGCTGCCTAAGAACGCGACCTTCAACTTCCGTGACGCGAGGTGGGACGTGCTGCAGAAGACTAATCCGGACCTAGTTACGCTGCTGGCGTACGGCGCCGCGTCGGACGCGGCCGCAAGAGATCGTTACACGCAGCTGATGGAAACCCAGATGCCCGTGCTGGCGTGCCTCCTCAATCTCACGACGGCCATGTCGCAGATTTCCCTGCGTGCCGGCACGCCGCTCACCTACATCAGAGAACTGATTTGGGACGATACGATGGCGCAGGACCGATTCTTCTGCTTCGCGGACATCGCGCTCATCGACCAGATTCTATGTGCCAAGGACCAATTCATCTTCAAGCCGGTGCCTGCGCGCCCGCATCCCGGCGCCATCCGCAGGTTTGAGCAGGTGGTGTTTGGAGAAGCCAACGTGCAGCTCACCTTACATGAAAACGACACGAGGGTGATCGACGGCGTGACATGCTTCAAACTCGAGCCGAGCATCGACTATTTCAAGGACCCTGGCGCCCACTTGCTTCTCGAAGTGCTCGTGAACTCGCCCCAAGGAGCGATGGTCGACCCACGCGTCTTCTACGTGCTCCGCTGGATTGCTGGCCGGCATGCCGGCGTCCCAGAGTTCAATGCGCCGTACACCCTACAGCCGCTCTCATTACGGTGAAATCCCGCCACGCGTTTGTCACTGGCAAAATTATCTGGCGTAAGCTGACTCAAGCCTCGGCGATAACCAAGCTCTTCCGGGCCTCCTCCGTAAGTCCCGCCAACGCGTCCATAGACGAAAAGTATGCCAAATAATGTTGACGATTTTAGGCCAAATAATTCTGAAAGTGATACCAAGCTGGTCGCCGGGCAAAGTTGGCCATTTAAGATATTGACCGGCCAATCTTTGCTCATTTTGCTGCGTTGTCAAGATGGCGGAGTTTTTTGGAGATGTTGACCAGGCACCTGGAAATCTGCCTCACCTTCTTCCCGAGATGTTCATCACGGAGCTGACGCCTGTACATCTCTAGTGCGTGACAGGTGGCTGCAAGCCAATCACATATCGTGCGGATGCCCAGCGGGGCTCCTATCACTGTTCCGTGGGAAACAGGCAGTTGAGGAAGGACATAGCGACTGGCAATCTTCGCGCGTGCCTGCTGATATTGCCGCTGAAGGTCGTTCTGGCTGATTTCGACGTAGCGCAGGGTCATGAGGATTGACTTGTGTCCCAGAAGTTCTTTGAGAGCCGCAAGGCTTACCCCTGCACGTAGCATTCCTGTCGCAAAGGTATGCCTCAGCCGATGGGGCGTAATGTGGGTGGAGCACCCGGCCCGTTGAGCGGCGGCGAAAAGTGCGAATCTCATGGCCTGGTATAAAGAGCGCTGTCCGTGGGACTGCCGGAAGAGGAGATCGGACTGGGCGGAGCCTCCTGATTCCGGTGCCAGGTTTCTCAGCGACAGCATATGGGCAAAGGTCTTGCGGATATCGTCGTCGACGGGGACCCATCTTTCATTGTGGAGCTTGCCCAATGGGACCCGCAGCGCCCACTGATCCGGACCCAGGTGCTGCAGAGAGTCCGTAGTCAGAGCGAGGCACTCACCAATCCTCATACCCGTTGCTCGAATAAGCAGCAAGCCATCGCAGAGAAGGTCGGGGTTTTTATGGAGTTCCTTATCCAATAGGCAATCGTCTTCGGCAGAAAGAGGTTTGGGAAGATACTGGTCAAGGCGCGGGAGATCGTTTGGGACAATGAGGTTGTGCGCGCATCGAGTTTTTGTATTGACGGCCAGATCATTGAGCAGGAGACGGGCGTGGGTCAGGTAAATCAATCGCGTTCCACTCTTGTAGGGAGGACTCTTCTCCCACAAGCTGCGAAGCCAGCCAAGGACATGAGGATCACGGCGTAATTGGGAGGGTCTGGAAATCCCGGGATAGGCGGAACGAAGATAGGTCAGGAAGAGATTGGCGGCGGATCGGTAGCTGAGAACAGTGTTAGGCCTTAGCGTAAGGGCCAGATTTTGGATTTGATCATCGAGCAGCTGTTGGAGAGTTCGTTTGGTTTTGCTCATGGGATGTTCAACGGAGGAAGTTGGTCCCTGTTTTGGATAGCACGACGGTACTCGCGCCACACATCCTCGGGGGAGAGTTCGACATAAAGCATCGTAGTGTTAATGTCGGAGTGGCCCATCAGCTTCATCAGGACGGGCACAGAAACACCGGCTCGAACCATGTCCGCTCCGAAGGTATGACGGAATCGATGAGGGTTGGCCCGACAGACCTTTGTCTGACGGCGGTGATGGCGAAACAGGGAGCGGACACCGGCGAGCGTCATGGGGCGACCCCTGTGTCGGCCTTTTAGACAAAGGAGCAAGTGTGGAGTTGCCGGGGGGCCTTTCCAGGCGCAGATAACGCTCGATGGTGTGGATGATTTCGTCCGATAAGGGCACGATTCTTTCTTTGTTTCCTTTTCCTCGGACTCGAAGCTGGGCCTGGGGGAGATCAAGGTCTTCGAGTTCGATCTGGAGAGTCTCGCCCGAGCGCAGGCCATTGAAGAGCATCAAGGCGACCAGGCTGAGGTCGCGGAAAGTGCGGAAGCTCGACCAGAACAGGGAGACTTCATCGGCTGCCAGAGGGACGACTACCCGGCGTGGTTGTTTCAATCGCAGGCCGGCGAGAATGTGGCGGGGCTTGCCGTAGCCAAGTGGAGTTCGGGTTTTGTAGTAGGACAGGACGCTGGATCGACGATGAGGAATCTCACAGCCATAGTGGAAGCGGTAGAGGCAGTGCAGGGCGATGAGACGATGGTTGATGGTTTGAGGGGTGGGTTTGGGCTGACTGTCGAGCTGGTAACGCACATAGGCGAGCAGGCGGGATTGGTTGAGCCGAGACAGAGACGAATGTGTCTTTTGCCGCCACTTGGAGAAGTTCAATAAGTCATAGCCGTAGGCTCGCAGTGAAGCTCGAGCAAGCCCCCGGACATGCTGAGCATCGAGAAAGTCGTTGGCCCAAGGGACTTCCCGGTTGTAGGGATCCAGTAGGCGATAGGGAGAGGCGCTGGCTGGAGAGTCCTTGCGATAAATGAGGTGAAAGCCGCTATTCATAGAGGTTGGGCCTGCTGCAGGCAGGACGCAAAATCGGCGGCTGTTGCGCCGGCGACGAAGTAGCTGTTGGGGTCTTCCCCTTCGGGAAGTTGGACGATGCGTGCCCCCAAACCATGGTCGTCGAGGCGTTGCGCCAAAGAACGGGCTGCCTGCTGGCCGGCACCATTGGGGTCGAAATCGAAAGCAATGAGCACTTCGCGGCCGGGCTGGTCGCAGAGCTGTAGAAACTGCTCTTGCGTCGGGTGCGTTCCCAAGGCGCAGGTGGTGTTAAGGAATCCGGCCTGCCAGAGAACGGCCAGATCGAACAAGCCTTCGACCAAAATCACGGTTCGGGAAGTGCGCACTCGTTCCCAGGCGAACAAGCCGCCTTTGGGGCGCGGGAGGAATCGATGTGTGGGGGCACCGCCGATGCTGCGGCCATAGAGGTTGATCAGGCGGCCTCGGTCAACACAAGGGAAGACAACGCGCCGCAAAAAAGTGTCGCACCCATGACGATTAACCAGTCCGACTTGTGACATGAGATCTAACGAATACCCGCATTCGGCCAGATGTCGCCGCAGGCTTCCCCCGGGGGCATAGCCGATACCCATTTGACGAATGAGCTCCAGGTCGCATAAGCCTCGCTGGTTAAGGTACTGCAGGGCTTCCTTGTGGCGGTGGAGGTGATCCTGGTAGAAAGCTACAGCGTCTTCAAGCAACTGGTCGACGGAAACAGAAGCAACAGGACTGAGTTCTTTTTCCAACTGAGCAACGCTGTCCTGGAAAGACAAATTGCAATAAAGCTGAACGAATCGAATCAGGTCGCCACCGCAGCCGCAGCCGTGGCAGTAAAACAGATTCTTGGTGGCGTTAACGTAAAAAGATGGGCGAGTTTCCAAATGCAATGGGCATAGTCCGATATATTCTTGCCGGCAACTGACCCGTCGGCCGGTCCAGTTGTGCCGCCACAAGTACTCCAGTAGCGGCAGTTGACGTTTCAGATGTTCCAGGTCTTCCCACATAGGTCATTTTCGCTCTGAGGAGGCCAGCGTATGCGGAGTCGGGATGCAGTTCCAGCCGGGGATGCTGGGCGGGGAGCGGGAAGGTTTTCATCCTCATCAAGAGCGGAGGGGCAACAAGACATGCAGGAAAGAAGCCAGAGTTCGCCAAGACAGTATCAACGTGACGTGGCGGAGAATTTCTCCGGCAGCAAGCCGTCGCCTTATCGCCTCGAGTATCTTCTGCAGGAAACAAAAGGGTGTTCGATTCCGGATAACAATCGGCACGCTCACAGGCGGCGCTGACTTTGCATCGGGTTGCAGTCTATTAAGCTGTCGCCATATCGTGGGTGAATCCAAACTGCGAAACCACCGGCGCAGTGTCGATTGAGCGGGAACGCGATCGGGATCTTTCACCACGGGCGCCGCCATATCCAAAGAGCAGTTATCCACGAAGTATCCCCACAGTGCCTGACTGTGCGCGATCAGGCTGTAATGACCATAGGGAGGAGAAAACAAGGGAAGAAAGGTAAAGGTTGTCCCGCAGAGTTTGCAGATCCCACGGCGAAGGGGAATCCAGTCGTGGTTCTGATCGTGAGCTTGTTTGCGCCGCCGGCCATGGCCGATGATGATGCCATTTGGACAAGCAGGGCATTGCCGTAGAATATATTCCGCCCCGACGATTACCCAGTCTGTTTCGCTGTTGTCTTGCTCTTCGGAAAGTGGGATAAAGAGGATCAATTGGGTAGGAAGGTTCTGCCTTGGGCGGATGACCTTACCCAAGTATGCGCCTGGTGGTACCTTCACCCTCTCCCAAAATACCAACTGGGAAAAAATCTCAACTCATCCCGCTATAATCACTCCATGTATCTTGGCAATGAAACAACTTTGTGTCTCGAATCTGATTGGCCGGTTAATTTGATAAAATGTCTACCGGTCTTTGACGAGCGATGTTGCGCCCTCTTTTTTCGCTCTGCTATCTCCCGACAGGCAGCGGCTTGCCATCCTCGTCATAGAAGTTGAGTGTCACGCTCGATACTCCGCCGGCGCCGATCAAAATGAACTCTGTCACATAGCCGCCTCCATCCGCAATATGCGGAAAGACGATGGGAACAGGGGCGCCCAGGGTCATGTCGGCAATCGGAAATGTGGCCAGGAGGAAATCGTTACGTTCGTTGTATAGCGATCGCATTGTGAGAGCCGCAAAGGGGGTCGACGAGATGATATCCAGCACGCCAGTGAATCCGGCTGGTAACCCGGCAATAAAGTCGTTGGCGAAATGTGCGCTATGCCCGTTTGCAGGTATCTGGAGTGGACCCTGGCTAGTTCCAATTCCGGTAACGCCATCGCTCTGAAACGCCGCTATTGTGATACTGGCAGTTGTGTTTGTGGGATTGGCGATGGCCAAGCCCGTGTTATGCCCTCCTGACAAATCCACATAGATGCGCGCATGCGTTGTGGAGACGGTCGCCGGGATGCTGGATTCCGTTACCAAGAAGTTCCCAGGATTGTAGCCGAGCACTCCTGCTCCGATAGGTGTTGAGGTTCCAGCATCAGGTGTCAGCTGAGCCCATCCGGCCTTGGCAGTTGCTGGGAACCCGTCCGTCTGAAAGCAGAAAGCGCCACCATTCGGGATGGAGTACCTGAATGTGGAACCGGTCGTACCCCCAACCTGATTGACAACAAAAGGATTGCCGTCGTCATCCAGGATCTGCAGTGTTCCGGTCTCGATTCCGTTGGACGTATTGAGCAAAACGAGGGAAGTGGTATACCCGCCGCCATCGGCAAACTGTGGAAAGAAGATGACACCATTGGTGGCTGGATGTGTAAGGTCTGCTGTCGGCGTAGTTGTGAAGAGCACCTCGGATCTTTGGTTGGTAGTCATACGCAGCGCAAGGATCGAAATAGGTTGATCACTGGAGATTTCCAGGGATGCGAATTGAGTTGTGATCTGGAAACTCGAAGGCAAGACAAAGTCCGGTGCCACCTCCTTCAGTTGATCGATGAATTTGGCAAAGTGGGCCCGGGCAGCAAGAGTCCCATGGGCGATCGAAATGGTTGCGCCTGCGATATTGCGTAATGTGTATGTGACGTTAGCGGGGGCAGAACCATAGTTGACAACGGCGATCCCAGTATTGATGTCGATTGTACCAGCAGTGATGCGCCCCGGAATGGCGGCGACCGAGGAGCGATATT
>Ga0315277_10009157_pt1 | contig 12674 bp, 17 predicted proteins | sample YL17G05_15_MG_FD_203695 | JGI IMG/M metagenome (GOLD analysis project Ga0315277, IMG submission 203695) | Sediment microbial communities from Yellowstone Lake, YNP, Wyoming, USA - YL17G05_15 | ecosystem: Environmental > Aquatic > Freshwater > Lake > Sediment | place: USA: Wyoming | collected... | reverse complement strand
TGTAAAAAACCTGGCTTCTGAAAACCCGCAAAATATCGCAGAGGGTTTTGATCCATCCTGCCTGGAAATACCTTCATTTCTATACTTCCTGTGGAGTTTTGAAATATCATCCGATAATAAAATTTACTTGATCAGTGATATGGATAATTTCAGCGCATCCGCAGCTTTCAGCACGGGTAAATATCATTCGGAAGAATTTTCAAAAATTATAGGGATGGTAGAGGATTTTTCACGCCTGCATTTGTGTGAAAAGCTATTCTTTCCTTTTAATTTTAAAACCGGGCTTCTTGCCGATAAATTGGGGTATACCAAATTCCCCAGTTCATCATTGCAAATCGCCGACTTTTCCCCGCTGGAGTACAATCTATTATGCAAACAACTAAGGGCACCATTGAATTTGTTCAGGGAGAATTAAGGGTTCATAATGGATGACCTGATTTTGGAAATCGTCTTTCTTGTTAAGCGGGTGAACTGGCTGACGCTTGTAGACCTTTTCCTTGTCAGCATGATTTTCTATATCATTTTGATGCTGCTTAAGGACACCCAGGCACAGACATTAACACGCGGCGTGATCTTTGTGGTCATTCTGATCAGCCTGCTGACAACCCTGGTGAACCTCCCCGCTTTCTCCTGGCTGGTCAGCGTCACCCTCCCTGCTTTGCTATTTTCTATCCCGGTCCTTTTCATGCCCGAAATCCGCCGCGGCCTGGAACGCCTGGGCCGAGCTGGTTCAGGCGCACTGTTCATCGAACGTCCCTTTACGGATATTGAAGTCATCCAGAAAACCATCAAGGATGTGGTTGCCGCATGTGCCCGCCTGGCAGTGTTCAGGCAGGGCGCGCTGATTGTGCTGCAACGCAGGGACAATTTGCGGGAATACGAAGCTACCGGTGTCCAACTGGGCGCGAGGGTAACCCCTGAATTGCTTCTGCAGATTTTCTATCCCAACACCCCGCTCCATGACGGTGCGGTTATTATCAATAAAGGACTTGTGTCAGCTGGCGCTTGTGTTATGCCGCTCTCATCCAGCGGCGTCCTGAACAGTTCGCCTGAACGCCAGATGGGGCTGCGCCACCGCGCCGCTTTGGGCATTTCAGAGGTATCTGACGCCATCGCCGTGGTGGTGTCTGAAGAGACAGGTTCCATTTCACTGGCGCACCGCGGGCGCCTGATGCGCCGCATCAGCGCTGATAAATTGGAAAATGTGCTTCTGGCGTTCTTTAAGCAGCAAGCGATAGCCGATGATCGCGCCAATATCAAAACCTGGTTTCAAAGACTGGCTGATATCTTTCGGGAACCAAAAGATTAACTATGGAATCCATCAAACGCTTCACCAAGAATCTACCAACGCTTGTTACTGCGATTTTGCTGGCGGTAGCGATATGGGTTTTGGCTGTCACCAACACCGACCCGGTTGAAAGGCGCGCCTTTAGCCGGCCTGTGCCGCTCGAAGTTATCGGCCAGAATTCTTCGCTGGTAATCACCACTGAACTGCCGGAGCAGGTGTCACTCATTCTCAGCGCGCCAGTTTCCACCTGGAGTACTGCTTTAACTTCCTCCAATATCATCCGCGCTCTGGTTGACCTTACTGGCCTGGATGCGGGGACTTATGAAATCCCCATAAAACTTCAAATTAATGCCCGCCCGGTTAAAGTTGAAAGTCTCTCGCCAGACATCGTTTCTCTGACACTCGAAAAACTAATCAGTAAACCATTCACAATCAGACTATTGCAACCATCCAATCCGGCGGTTGGTTATGAAGCCGGAGTGCCGAAGCTGAGCGCCGAGACAGCCAAGGTAAATGGTCCTGAATCGTTGGTTGAAAAAGTTACGGAAGTGCGCGCCACTTTGGATATCAGTCAGGCTAAAGAAATCATTGAACGGGATGTGATTTTAACAGCTATGGATGAAAACGGGCTGCGTGTGCAAGGCGTCACTATTTCTCCGGACAAGGTGCATGTTCAGCAAGAGATCACCCAGCGCGGCGGATATAAAAATGTCACTGTTATTCCCAAAACCACAGGGCAGATTGCCAGCGGCTATCGGTTGACCAATATTTCCGCCAACCCCCTGGTTGTAACCCTGTTTTCTACTGATCCTGATCTGATTAACACCTTGCCGGGGTATATTGAAACCCAGCCGTTAAATCTCACGGGTGCAAGAGGAGACCTTGAAGTCTCGCTTCCACTGAATTTGCCTCCTGGCGTTATTGTGGTAGGGGAATCCTCGATTACGGTTTCTGTTTCCATATCACCCATTGAAGGCAGCATCACACTGACTATCCTGCCGATCGAAATCATCGGGGGTTTACCAGGTTATCAAACGGTGCTATCTCCAGACCGTGTAGATGTGATTCTCTCCGGTCCCTTGCCCGATCTGGAAACTCTAAAAACCAGTGATGTGCGGGTGTTGCTCGACCTGACCGACAAAAAACCCGGCACTTACCAGGTTGTACCGCAAATCCAGGTTGGCATCTCCGGTATTCTGGTAGAATCCATCCTGCCCGCGACCATTGAGGTGGAAATTTTCCTTACTCCCACTGCGACTCCGGGAAAATAATTATGACCATACCCATTGTTGCTATTGTAGGCCGGCCTAACGTCGGAAAAAGCACCCTGTTTAACCGCCTTGCCGGAGAAGATATTGCTATCGTTGATGATACTCCCGGCACCACCCGTGACCGGCTTTTCGCAGAATCAGAATGGAATGGCCGCCGCTTTCATATGATTGATACCGGCGGGATCGATCCAACCACCGGTGAATCTACCCCGCTCAGCATCGGTTCTTCCGAGTATATTCGGGAGATACGGGACCAGGCTTTGGTGGCAGTGCAGGAAGCAGATGCCATCCTGTTTGTGGTCGACAGCATCAGCGGAGCAATCTCATCTGATGCCGAAGTGGCTGAACTGTTGCGCGGGCTTCAAAAGAAACGCGACGGCAAGAGCTGGCCGCCGATTTTTTTGGTCGCCAATAAAGCCGATAACAAAACTCTGCGTGACAGCGCTGTGGAGTTTTACGAATTGGGGTTGGGTGAGCCATACGCTATCTCGGCTTACCACGGCACCGGAACTGGCGATCTGCTGGACGCGCTGGTGGCGGCTTTCCCCGAGCAACCGGAAGGGGAAGAGGATGAATCGGTCAAGATCGCGATTGTTGGCAAACCTAATTCAGGCAAATCCAGCCTGCTCAACAAGCTGGCTGGTGAACAGCGTGCCATCGTCAGTCCCATCGCTGGCACCACGCGCGATGCGATTGATACGTATATCACATATGACAATATCCCTGTTACCCTGATCGATACCGCAGGTATCCGCCGGCGAGGGAGGATCGACCGTGGTGTGGAAAAATACAGCGTCATCCGCAGTATGCGTGCCATTGAGCGCTGCGACGTGGCTCTGCTGATAATTGACGCCACCACCAATATATCCGCACAGGATACCCACATTGCGGGCTTTATTCTTGAAGCCTGGAAAAGTACGGTTGTCCTGGTCAACAAGTGGGATGCGATCGAAAAAGATACTTTCACCATTGAAGAATACAAGCAGCGCATTCGCGCTTCTCTGAACTTTATGGATTATGTGCCAATTATGTTTATCTCTGCCAAGACCGGGCAGCGCGTAGACCAGGTGCTGCCGGAAGCCCTGAAAGTTCAGGATCAGCGTCTGGTAAGATTAAGCACCAGTTCACTGAACCGTATTCTGATGCAGGCGCAGGATATGCACGCACCGTCCTCCAAAACGGGGCGCACTCTTCGGATTTATTATGGCACACAGGTACGCAGCGATCCGCCAACTTTCATGCTGTATGTCAATGATGTCAAGCTTGCGCATTTCTCTTATCTTAGATACCTCGAAAACCAGATCCGCAAGGAATTTCCCTTTACCGGAACACCGATTCACCTTGTTTTAAAAGGAAAACGCTGAAAGCGTATAATCGCGGATACTTCATTTTTTAAGGAAGTAATCATTGGATAACCAAATCACGCCGGACTATAACAGCGAACCCCAAAAAAGCAGATCAAAAGTCTTTTTCCGTAACCTTTTCGAAATCGCGCAAATGCTGGTTATGGCGCTGGTGCTTTATTTCATCATTGACAGCGTGGTCGGCCGAGTGCGCGTACAGAAGATCAGCATGGAACCCACCCTGTTACCTGGTGAGATCCTGCTTGTAAACAAACTGGAATATAAATTTGGCGAATTCGAACGCGGCGATGTAATCACTTTTCACTTCCCGCTCGACCCCACGCTTGATTACGTCAAGCGTGTCATTGGTCTGCCTGGTGACAGGGTGGTCATAAAAGGTGGTCAGGTCTGGGTAAATGACCAGGAACTCTATGAACCCTATATCTTGGCGCCGCCTGATTATGACGGGGTTTGGGAAGTGCCCAAAGGAAATCTGTTTGTATTGGGAGATAACCGCAACCCCTCGGCGGATTCGCATGTGTGGGGTTTCGTGCCACTGGAAAATGTGATTGGCAAGGCTTTCGCGGTTTACTGGCCTGTGACTAAAATCCGTGGGATCCCTACACCGAACATCTTCGCTTTAACCAACTAAGCGCCTGTTACTTGCGTGTCAGGCGCACAAAATATTTATATCGGTCCCCGCGGTAAAGGATGCGCACAAACTCGATCGCCTGCCGATTTTGGGACCATAGTGTACGTTCATTGAGCAATAGCGGACTGCCCACCGGGATCTGCATCAGGTCTGCTTCGTCCGGTGTGGCAAGTGTGACCTCAAGCGTCTCGTCCGCTTCGGTCGGATACAAACCAAATTTTTCCTGAAGGATGGCGTAAATTGACCCGCGCTCTTCAATTTCTTCCCGGGTGATGGTCTGCTCGCCCGGTAGGCAAAGATAAGAATCCTGTAGACCGATGGGGATGTTATCCCCGAATCGCAAGCGCTTGATCCTCAGCACATTTCTGTCAGCTTCCTTGATTTCCAGCTGCCGCGCGACTTTGGCAGGCGGTTTAACATAGCCAAATTCGAGGATTTGCTGGCCGGGTTCCAGCCCGCGGTTGCGCATATCCTCCGAGAAACTGGTTAGTTCCAGAATCCCTTTTTGAAGCTTTGGAGGTGACACAAATGTACCTTTGCCATGTACCCGGTATAGATACCCCTGGCGCTCAAGAATATCGATGGCCTGGCGGATGGTCGGCCGGCTTAGGTTATAATGTTCTTCAATCTGGCGTTCGGACGGGATGGCTGTATGCGCTGGAAAAGCGCCGGCTTCAATTTGCTGCCGGATGATATTGGCAAGCTGGTAATACTTGGGAATGATATTTGAAGGGTCGAATGTACTTGACATTAATAATTTCCCGTGCTATTATTTTAGTTGATAAGACGTTAAGTGGTCTTTACCAGTTAGTATATCACCTCCTGACTGGCTTTGTCAATCGAACCAGGGACTAAGTTAAGATGGATTATATATCCGAATCTGAAATTCGCAGTATCGTACAAAAAGTGCTGGCTGGTACGCCCGCGCAAACCAACCCGCAGTCTGCCCCTGTTTTTCAATCATCTTCTCCGGTGCCAAAACCAGAATCTTGCGCCTCACCATCCATAAAAACCATCGCCATCGGCAGCGACCATGGCGGGTTTGAGCTGAAAAGTATACTGATTCCCTACCTGAAAGAACTGGGGCACACTGTAATAGATTGCGGCACAAGCAGTAAAGAGGTTGTGGATTACCCCGATTTTGCTTTCGCCGTGGCGGATAAGATCCGCCAGGGGGCTGCCTGTCGCGGAATTGTCATTGACGGCGCGGGCATTGGCAGCTGTATGGCCGCCAACAAGGTGCCCGGGGTGCGTGCAGCCATGTGCGTGGATTACATCACCGCGGTCAACAGCCGCGAACATAACAATGCCAATGTGTTGACGCTGGGGTCTGGCTTGCTGGGGGTTAACCAGGTCAAGCTGATTGTTAAAACCTGGCTCGAAACACCTTTCGGTGGCGGTAGGCACGCCGGCCGTGTGGACAAGATCATGGAAATTGAAAAGAAGTTCCTGAAAGAGGGGTAGGCAAATGATTGCAGATACCCGAAGTATTGAAAATCTGGCCAAGATTGTGACGCATGAGATTCTTAACGCGTTAGCCGAAGAGAATATCAAAAAGTCAGCACCCCAAGATCAAACCTGCAAGGTGGAGTGCGTGGATAATCTGTGCGTGACCACCTGCTTTGACGAAATCGGGCAAGTAATGAGCGCCGGCGCCGAACGTATTTCCTCAAACCTGGGTACTATCCCCGACGACCTCTCGGTTGCGAAATACATTGACCATACCTTGTTGAAACCCGAAGCGACCCGGGAACAAGTTACTCAGTTATGTTTTGAAGCACGCAAATATAATTTTGCGTCTGTTTGTGTGAACCCTACGCAAGTAAAGCTGTGCGCCGAACTCTTGCGCGGTACGCCCGTAAAGGTCTGTTCGGTCATCGGTTTTCCGCTCGGCGCCAACACTCCCGAGATCAAAACAGCTGAAACCCGGCAGGCGCTAGCTGAAGGCGCGACCGAAATTGACATGGTTATCAACATAGGCGCGCTCAAGGATCGCAATCTGGAACTGGTCGCGCGCGATATCCTGTCAGTCCTTAAACCGGTGCACGAAGCGGGCTGTTTACTTAAAGTCATCATTGAAACCGCGTTATTAACTGACGAAGAAAAAATAATTGCCTGCCTTCTTGCTAAAGAGGCGGGCGCTGATTTTGTTAAAACCTCTACCGGCTTCTCAACTGCCGGCGCAACTGTTGAGGATGTGGCGCTGATGCGCCACTCGGTTGGACCACTTCTGGGTGTGAAGGCAGCAGGCGGTGTGCGCACCCGAGAGGACCTCGACAAGATGGTTAAAGCCGGCGCTACCCGCGTGGGTGCCAGCGCAGGTGTGCGCATTGTCCAAAGCAGTGGTCAAGGGGAGAAACCCGCCGGCACTGAAGCACCCAAAGGGTATTGAATGAACAGGAGCCAAAAATGTTGATAGTCCGTGTGATAGGCACTACGATTGCAACCATCAAAGATGAAAAACTCCAGGGCAAAAAACTGCTGGTTGTGCAGCAGACCGATGAATTCGGCAAAGGCAGCGGCAAACCTTTTGTCGCGATTGACAGCGTGGATGCGGGCGTTGGCGACCTGGCGTTGACCGCCTCCGGTTCAAGCGCCCGGCAGACCACCATTACCAAAGATACTCCGGTGGATGCGGTCATTATGGCGGTTATTGATTCTCTGGAAGTGGAAGGAAAAGAGACTTTCCGCAAGAGTTGATGCAAAGACCAAGGCATTTCTATGGATAAGGACCTACTCTCAATTCAGGAAGCCCGTAATCTGGCTGATGCCGCTTACCAGGCTCAGTTGACCTGGGGTCGTGCCAGCCAGGAGGAAGTGGACCGGGTGTGCGCGGCTATGGCTGACGCTGCTTACCTGGCCTCTGAACGGCTGGGCCAGATGGCATACGAAGAAACCGGTTACGGGGTCGCGGCGCACAAGAAACTGAAAAATGAGCTGGGATCGCGTATCGTTTGGGAAAGCATTAAAGATGTTCGAACCGTTGGCGTTATCCGCCATGATGAGCAACGCAGAATATTTGATATTGCCTGGCCGATGGGTGTTATTGTGGCGCTGACACCCAGCACCAATCCCACTTCCACAGCCATGTTCAAGATACTTTCCGCGGTCAAAGCGCGAAACGCCATTATCATAGCGCCCCACCCTTCTGCTGTGCGCTGCACTTATGAAACTAGCTGGGTGATGCAGCAAGCCGCCGGGAAAGCCGGGGCGCCGGCCAATCTGGTCAATTGCATGCAGTCCATCTCATTACCGGGCACCCAGGAATTAATGGAGCATAAACGCGTGCGCCTGATCCTGGCCACCGGCGGCAGCGCCATGGTTAAAGCTGCCCATTCGGTCGGCAAACCGGCTTATGGTGTTGGTCCCGGCAACGTTCCGGTGTATGTGGACCGCAGCGCTGATCTGGAAAAGGCAGCGAGTTATATCGTTGCCAGCAAAGCCTTCGACTGCTCTACCATCTGCGCCACAGAACAGGCCGTTGTCGCCGATAAGCCCATTGCCCAAAAATTGGAACGCCTGATGCAGGCAGAAGGCGCATATTTTGCCGATGAACGCCAAACCGAACTGCTGCGCAAGCTGCTCTTCAAAGGTGAAGGAGCCACCAACACCGCCACAGTTGGCAAGCCCGCCCAGACCCTGGCAGGCATGGCCGGGTTCAGCATTCCCCAGTCTGCACGTATCATTGTCACCCGCTTGAACAAAACCGGCGCGGGCGAACCCCTCTCACGTGAAAAACTGACCACCGTACTGGGCTGGTACGAGGAAGACGGCTGGGAAGCAGGCTGTGAACGCTCGATTGAGTTGATCATGTTTGGCGGGCGCGGCCATACCCAGATCATTCATGCCCAGGATGAGCGCGTCATCATGGCGTTCGGTCTGGAAAAACCGGTTTTCCGTATTCTGGTCAACACGATGGGCACTTTGGGGGCAGTCGGCCTGACCACCGGCCTGATGCCCTCCATGACGCTCGGATCCGGCGGGGAAGGCGGATCAATAACCGGCGACAATATCACCGTACATCACCTTTACAATGTCAAGCGTCTGGCTTATGAGACAACCCCTCCCCCGGATTCTGCCATGCGCGGTCCGCTTCCGACCGCTGCATCTTCAAATGCGCAGGAAGTTGAAATGTTAGTACGAAAAGTGGTTCAAGAAATCATCAATCAAAAATAAACAGAAGGAAAGAAAGGAATACAAAATGGCTACAAGTCCTGAATTAATTGCTCTTGGAATGATAGAGACCAAAGGTCTGGTCGGCGCGATCGAAGCCGCAGATGCAATGGTCAAAGCCGCCAACGTCACCCTGCTCGGCTCTGAATATGTGGGCGGCGGGTATGTGACCGTGATGGTACGCGGAGATGTTGGCGCGGTGAAAGCCGCCACGGATGCCGGCGCTGCCGCCGCGAAGCGTGTGGGCGAACTGGTATCAGTGCATGTCATCCCACGGCCGCACAACGAAGTGGAAATGATCCTGCCCCAGAAGACCAAAGGCGCCATCGGCTAATTTTGTCACACTGGCGTCCTTTCGCCGTACATTCTCTGCCTGCATGTACAAACCATCAGGCAACATAATAATTCTGCGGTTAAAGGCAGCGCAAACCATTGACGCCTGCCTGATATCGGCGGATACAACGCCTGAAACAAACCGGTTTCCGGTTGGTCTGGCATTTTAATAAAATGCGACAGGGTTCGAGAATAGAAAGATAAATACTTATGGCAGACAAATTTTCTTTACGCTGTTACTGCATGCTTGATCGCATGCAGGCGCAATACGCGGCCTTTATTGGCACGATCACCCAGGGTGACCTGCCCACCGAGGGCATGGCATCCTTATATATAGAAATGTCTCCCGGCAACGAGGTCTTCCGCATGGTGGATATCGCCGTAAAAACTACCGAAGCCAAACCCGGCGCGCAGATCGTTGAGCGCGAATTTGGAATGTTCGAAATTCACTCGCTCAACCAGGCCGCGGTGATCGAAGCCGGTGATGTGGTTCTCAGCCGGCTCGGATTGAAGGTGCAGGACCGCATCAAACCCATGATCGCCTCCACCCAGGTCATCACCCGCGTGGATTCCTACCAGGCGCAGCTGCTCAACCGCTTTCGCAAGGGCTCCATGCTGGTGCCCGGCGAGACCATGCTGGTGATGGAATGCGCCCCCGCGGCTTATATTAATTACGCCTGCAATGAAGCCGAGAAGAAAGCCAGTATCAAAATTATCCATGTCTCCAGTGTCGGCCGCTTCGGACGCATGTGGCTTTCCGGCAGCGAAGCGGAGATCATCTCCGCCCGCGACGCGGCTACCCGCGCGCTGGAAGGGCTGGAAGGAATTCCGGAATAAGTTCCGCAACATGGAGAAACCTTGAATGAATTAGAGTGGAATCTGCGCAGTGATATATGTGAGGTTGCCAGCCGCCTTTACACCGCCGGGTTCATGACCGGCAGCGACGGCAACCTGTCCACTATCCTGAGCGATAATGAGGTTCTGATAACCCCTTCCCGGCTGTGCAAAGGCTTTCTGAAACCTATGCAAATTGTGAAAATTGACAAACAGGGCAATCAGCTTGAAGGCGACCTGCCACCGACGGTGGAGGTCGCCATGCATCTGGCAGCCTACCAGGAACGTCCGGATATCTGCTCGGTGGCACACTGCCATCCGCCCATCCTGGTAGCGTTCACCGTAGCCGGCCTGGACCTGCCTTCCTACATTTTGCCGGAGATTGAGGTAATGTTTGGCGGAAAAATACCTTTGGCGCCTTACGCCACCCCTGGCAGCCCGGCTCTGGCGGATTCCATCCGCGAGAGTATACGCAACCGCGAAAACAGCGCGGTGCTGCTGGACCACCACGGCCTGCTGGCGGTCGGGCGGGATATCTATCAGGCTGCCATCAAGGTGGAGCACGCCGAAGCGGCCGCGCGCGTCATTTACTACGCCCGCCAACTTGGCGGCGAGAAACCGCTGGCTGCCGATAGTCTTGAAAAGCTGCAGCAGACCCATCGCAAGATCGTGGAATTGGAATCTAATGTATATTCCGGCTACTGCCACTCCCCGGAGTGCCAGGAAGATGTGCCGCAGCCGGCGCCCGCCAAAGTGGATGAAGCGGATCTGGAGCGCGTTGTGCGTGAGGCGGTACGCAAGGCACTAGCGGAAAGCCGTTAACTGCATCGGGAGAAACTTATGGCAAAAACTTTTTATACCGAACATGATATTCAGGACATGGCCAGGCGCGGTGAACGCATGCTGGTCGTGAACGACGATGTGGTGCTGACTGACCTGGCTTACGAAAGCGCGCGTAAGCTGAACGTGGAACTGGTTCAGCCGCACGATACCCCGCCCGCCGCGCCCGTCCGACCATATATCAACACAACTGCCTCGCCTAACAGCGCCCCCGTCGGGTTACCCTCTTCCGCGCGTGTGGAAGCCATCAAAAAACGCGTCAAGACCGCCGTTATGGCGCGCCTCGGCAGCCAGGTGGATGACGCCATGCTGGACCGTATCATCGAGCGCGTCACCGCTGACCTGGGATTGAGATAAACCATGCTCTTCGGATTGGTCAAAGGTACAGCAGTTTGCACGTTGAAATACCCCGGCATTGAAGGGTTGAAGCTGCTTATCGTGCAGCCGGTCGATAAGCACCTCAAACCGCTCGGAAGCCTGCAAGTGGCCGCGGACGTGGTACAGGCGGGACCGGGCGACCTGTGTGTGATGGTGCGCTCGCGCGAAGCCGCAATTGCCCTGCCGGAGATCAAGTTTGTACCGGTGGACCTGACCCTGGTCGGCATTGTGGATGAGTTGAATGTTCATCCAGACGGCGAGTTCAGTTATACGCTTAAGAAAGGCCTGAACCAGTTCACCTAAGGAACTGAAAAACCATGGTCATCGGAAAAGTTGTCGGAACCATCGTTACCACCATCAGCCACGCGGATTACAAACACCGCCGATTGCTGGTGGTACAGCCACTTAGCCTGGAGGAAGGCGACACCAGCGGGGATTTTATCGCGCTAGATAACAGCCAGGCGGGCATTGGCGATACGGTACTGGTGCTGCGCGAGGGCAACGGCGCCCGGCAGGTGCTGGAGAATAAGGACGCCTGTGTGATCTCGGTCATTGTGGGCATTGTGGATTCGGTTTCCATCTATCAATAAATCATTCCAAATCTAATTCAATAGATTTTTTAAAGGAAACTATTCTGTCATGCAGCTCGAAGAGCACACTTCGTGTGAGCGAAGCGACTGCGAAGCGGTGCGCAGCCCCCTGATGAGGGTACCCGAAGGGTAAGCATCTCGCCTTTTCAAATATGGGGGGGAAGACCCGTCACTTCTCTCGGGGTGACATTTTTTATTATTACTTACAGCCCGATTTCTATAATTCTGTGGGATAATCTATTTAAAGTATCGGGTTATAATTTAATTTATAAAGGGTAAAGGCAGTAAATAATTGAGACGATTCAACGAACCGCTCAGCATGATTCCCTGCAGCGATTGTAATATCGGCCAGATGCGCCAAACCACGGTGACCTATTTCGCTTTTCTGGGCACCCGTTTGATCACTGTGCCGGATTTCCATGCGTGGGTATGCGATATGTGCGGCAAGTGCGAATACGACCTGGAAGCGTTGGATAACCTGGCGCTGCTGCTCTGCCCGCAGGATGCCGACCTGCCGGCCAACCGCCGCTCCCGTTCTGCTGCCAAAGGCAAGGTGGCTCCCCCCGGCGCTCGCCCCACTACCCGCAAATAGGTAAATTTCTGACCCTAAAGGTTTTTTAAATTGATCAATTTAATCAAACTATTTAAGCCTGTTAACCCCACCAGATAAAACAAATCGCAATAAACCCTTAAAGTCTTGTCAGGCAAATATTTATTCCGCGTTGACGTGAAAAAAAGGGCGTGATAGAATTGCCTTCTTCATGGGCGCGTAGCTCAATGGCAGAGCAGTGGCCTTTTAAGCCATTGGTTAAGGGTTCGAGCCCCTTCGCGCTCATTTTGTGTTTAATCAGGCAAGACCCTGCCTGGATCCTCAATGGGAGAAACCAGTAATTTCAATAGCGACATTATTGATCATTCTCTAAAACAGAAATCACTTCATCTATACTGCTTTTCTGAATCCCCGCTGTTTCA
>Ga0315277_10009156_pt1 | contig 12674 bp, 11 predicted proteins | sample YL17G05_15_MG_FD_203695 | JGI IMG/M metagenome (GOLD analysis project Ga0315277, IMG submission 203695) | Sediment microbial communities from Yellowstone Lake, YNP, Wyoming, USA - YL17G05_15 | ecosystem: Environmental > Aquatic > Freshwater > Lake > Sediment | place: USA: Wyoming | collected... | reverse complement strand
ATCCTTCACAGGAGGAAGTTGAAAAAAACCCGCGGGCGCGAAGCGCCAGGCTGCGGGCAGCGGAAAAGTTGTAGTAATAAAGTCAGAATAACAGGCAGAGTTATTGATGACAAATAAATTCAAACAAGCGTACCAGCAAGCACCCTGGAGAAGGCAGCTCCGCTCCTTCGGTATATCCGTGCTGCCTGTAATCGCCATAGGTTTGGTGATTGCTCTCTACCTTGTTGTCAGCGCTCAATCCGCTGCTGCCGGTTTACAAATTATGGGCATGCATTACGACGAAGAAGAAATCCTTCGTCAGATAGCCATTCATCGCACCGAACTGGGCTGGATGACCTCTTATAACGAAATGCAAAAGCGAGCCAGGAAAATAGGTTACGATATTCCGCCAGCCGAAGCGGTGCATTTTATGACCATCCCCGGTTATCAAGGCCAGGGCGCAGTGCTGATAGCCCCTCCCCCCGGTGCGGATGCCCAAGGTGCCCCATTGGTGAATGAGTTCTACCAGCAATCCTTGTGGGATTGGTTTGTGGATACATTTCTTGTTGATTCAACCGCTGCTTCCGGAGGCGTAAAGTGAATAAGTCCGGTGTTTCACGCCTGATCGTCATTGGCAGCCTGCTCTCCGCAGCCAGCCTGTTGATAGTGTTCCAAATGGTTCGCATCCAGGGCAGCACCAGGCACCAGGAACTCAGCCGGTGGGCCGATGAACAGTATTCATACGCGATTGAAAATTATTATCCCGAACGGGGAAACATCTATGACCGCTGGGGACGGTTGCTGGCAGGTAATGAAGATGTTTATGAAGTGGGACTGATGCTCCAATATGTCACCAACCCGTCCACGATCGCGCAGACAATGGACGGCGTTAATGATTTGATATATAAAGATATCCTTGAAAATGCGTCCAAGGCTTATGATCCCAAAAAGAGCATCTACGCCGTACTGACCGATTTTCTGCCTTCCGGTGTGGTAGATGTCCTGAGCGAGATCAAGCAGCAATACGAAATTGAAAATCCTTACGGCCGAGATTCCAAAAAACCTTCGCTGCGGGGTGTGGTCTGGTATCCACATCTAAAACGCAGTTATCCGGAGAATTCGCTTGCTTCAAATATCATCGGTTTTTATTCCTTCCGCGACCGCCAGGATGGCATTGGATATTATGGCGTCGAGGAATATTACGATGATCTGCTGGCCGGCTCTCCGATGGAAACTTTTATGCCGCGCAATCCTTATATGCTTGAGGGGCTGCCGGAAGTGCCTGCCGGTGCCAGTTTGGTGCTGACCATCGACCGCGAGATCCAGGCCATGGTCGAAAAGAAACTGGATGACGCTGTGAAGGAAAACGAAGCAGACTACGGTGTGGTGATCATCATGGACCCTCGTAATGGGGAGATCCTGGCCATGGCCAGCCAACCGCGCATTAACCTCAATCAGTACTGGGAGACTGAAGACCAGTTCAAGGACAAAACCCCATACAACCGTGCTATTAGTGAAACTTATGAACCCGGTTCGGTATTCAAGGTACTCACCATGTCGGCTGCGATGGATGCCGGAGCAGTGGATGAAAAAACTATATTCAACGATCCCGGCCGGTTTGAATACGGCGGCGGTATCGTTTACAACTGGGACCGGCGGGGGCATGGTAAACAGGACATGCAGGGCTGCATGCAAAAATCCCTTAACGTCTGCCTGGCGTGGGTCGCGACTGAATTGGGGAAGGACAAATTTTACGAATACATGCAGGCATACGGCATCGGCCGGATGACCAATGTGGATCTGGGCGGCGAAAAAATCTGGCCTTTCAGCGTCCCCGGCGATTCAGACTGGTACCCCATTCAATTAGTCACCAACTCCTTTGGACAGGGCGTAGCGGTCACTCCCATCCAACTGGCAACCTCTGTATCTGCTGTTGCGAATGGCGGCAAAATGATGAAACCGCACGTGCTTAAAGCGATCATCCAGGACGGTAAACAGTATAATACTTCCCCGCAGGTGTTGGGCGTGCCGATTAAACCTGAGACAGCCCATGCTTTGTCTGAAATGCTGGTTAAATCCCTGGCGAATGAAACCTCGCTTGCGCTCGTACCGGGGTACACAATTTCCGGAAAAACCGGTACAGCAGAAATTCCCGTAGAAGGCAAATACGGAACAGACCAGACCAACGCGTCTTTTGTAGGCTGGGGTCCGGCTGATAACCCGCAATTTCTGGTATATGTCTGGATTGCTCGACCAAAAAAATCTCCCTGGGGTTCTGTGGTAGCCGCTCCTCTTTTCAGGGATATCGTCAAAGAATTGGTGGTGTACCTGGATATCCCACCGGAGACTGCCCAGAATAATCTTGTGGCTAAAGAAGGATAGGCATGATTACTCTAAATGATATTTTAAACGCGCTAAACGATATCATGGTTCCGGATAATGGCATAATGGTAACTGAAGCGGTCATTGATTCGCGTAAAACGATTCCCGGTTCATTGTTCGTGGCTCTGCCCGGCGAGCGCTCGGATGGCCATAATTTTATCCATTCTGCCTTTGAGAAAGGCGCCACCTTTGCCCTGGTTCAGCAAGATTTGGGCACCGAATTCAGGGTATTGGATCTTAGGAATGTGAGAACCAGCCAGGAAATTACGATCCCCCAAGTGCCATTCTGCATCCGGGTTGATGACAGCCTTAAGTCACTTCAGGATATCGCCCGGTTTTGGCGCGAGAAACTATCGCTGCGGGTAATTGCGATTACGGGCAGCGTTGGTAAATCATCTACCAAGGAACTCGCTAATGAAGTCCTGAGTCGAAAATTTCATACCTTTAAGAATCCCGGAAACTATAACAATGAGATCGGATTGCCATTGACCATCTTGAATCTCGGACAGGGCTATGAACGATTGGTCCTTGAAATGGGGTTTTATTATCCTGGAGAAATCAGCTTCTTGTGCGGAATCGCCAAGCCCAATGTTGGTATTGTAACCAATATCGGTACAGTACACGCCGAACGCGCGGGATCGCAGGAATTGATCGCCAAAGGCAAGGCAGAACTTGTTGAAGCGCTCGCGCCCGCGCCAGACGGGATAGCCATTCTTAATTTTGATGACCCGTATGTCAAGGCAATGGCTTCCAAAACGCAAGCCCGCGTGCTATTTTACGGTCTGGATTCCGGAGCGGATGTATGGGCTGATGAAATTCAGGGTCAGGGGTTGAAGGGTATCTGTTTTCGCATGCATTATCAGGGCAGTTCAATGGTTCTGGAAGTTCCAATGCTCGGACGCCATTCTGTCCAGACTATTCTCAGGGCAAGCGCGGCTGGTTTTGCCGAAGGCATGACCATGCATGAGGTCGCTGAAGCGTTAACTGCCAGCAATACCCAGCTACGGTTGGTCGCTGTCCAAACCCGAAGTGGAGCACTGATCCTGGATGACACCTATAATGCGACACCTGAGTCCACTATCGCCGCGCTGGATTTACTGGATGAATTAAAAGGGCAAAAAATTGCGGTGCTTGGCGACATGCTTGAGCTTGGGCAATACGAACAGGCCGGGCATGAAATCGTTGGTCGCAAAGCCGCGGAGGTTGTAAATCACCTCATCGCGGTCGGTCCGCGTGGGCAGATCATCGCTGAAACTGCGAAGTTGCGCGGGCTGCCGCCCACTGCAGTCACCTGGGTGGCGGATGCCCTGCAGGCAGCTGAAGTGCTTAAATACAACTTGAAAGCGGGGGATGTTGTGCTCATCAAGGGCTCTCACGGCCTGAGGATGGACCGCATCTCGCCTATTTTAGAGGAGGCCGCATGAGGGAAACATCCTTATCGTTGGCTCTGAGCTTTTTAGCCTTTATCATGACTGTGATCTGGGGCAGCCCACTCATCAAGCTGCTGCGCTTTTTCAAGGTCGGCAAGATTATCCGGGAGGAAGGTCCTGGAAGCCATATTGACAAGTTGGGTACTCCCACCATGGGCGGTTTTATGATTATCGCGCCCGTACTTCTGCTGACAGTATTGCTTAACGCAGCAACCCTGTTAGGTTTTGACATTTTGGGCAGGTCTGTCCTGATTCCCCTGTTGGTTCTGATCGCGTTTGGTCTTCTGGGCGCAGTTGACGACTGGGAAGGCATTCGCGGCTCGCGCAAGGGTCTTGGGATGCGCGCCAGTACCAAATTCCTCATCCAAATCGCTTTAGGACTAATAACTGCTTTTGCACTTAAATACATCGTCAAAGTGCCGGAAATGTACTGGCCTGGATATCCCAAACCATTGAAGCTGGATATCTGGTATATCCCCATTGCCACCATAATCATCGTTGGTTTTTCCAATGCTGTGAATTTCACCGATGGCCTGGACGGCTTGGCGGGCTTGATCTCCGCCACTGCCTTTGCTGCCTATGGCGGTATCGCCTTGCTGCAGGAGCAATTTTTCCTGGCACGATTTTGCTTCACCATCGTCGGCTCATTATTTGGCTTTCTATGGTTCAACGTGCATCCGGCAGAATTATTTATGGGCGATACTGGTTCGCTGGCAATTGGCGCTGCTCTGGCTACATTCGCATTGATGACAGGTCAATGGCTGGTGCTGCCAGTCATCGCTATCATTCCCGTCAGTGAAACGCTCAGCATTATCCTGCAAGTGGGTTATTTCAAGTTGACCGGCGGAAAACGCCTTTTCAGGATGGCTCCCCTGCATCACCACTTTGAATTACTGGGATGGAGTGAAACCCAGGTTGTACAGCGCTTTTGGTTGGTCACATTAATTGCAGCCATGCTGGGGCTCGCATTCATATTGGTGTATTAATGAAAAGAGACTGGCAAGGACAAAATGTAGTTGTGATTGGCGCCGCCCGTCAGGGGCTGGCCACTTCACGTTACCTTGCCAGAAAATCTGCATGTGTTACTCTTACCGACAGCCGACCTGCCTCCGAATTTGACGACCTTTCAAAACAGTTTTCCGGATTGCAGGTTGAACTGTTCCTGGGAAGCCATCCGTTTGCAATTCTGGATGATGCCGACATTGTTTGCGTTTCTGGTGGTGTGCCGTTGACCATCCCCTTTATCCAGGAAGCTCAACAGCGCGGAATTCCGCTTACCAATGATTCGCAGCTATTTATGGAAGAAGTGAACGCCAAAGTGATCGGTATCACCGGTTCCGCGGGTAAGACAACAACTACCATATTAACCGGAGCGATCGCTAAAGCGGCAGTTGAACCAAAGGTCAAGGTCTGGGTGGGAGGAAATATCGGATATCCCTTGATCGAGCATTTAGAGAAAATTCAACCTCAGGATTGGGTGGTTCATGAATTTTCCAGTTTTCAGCTTGAACAAATGACCATTTCGCCGCATATCGCGGTGATAACGAATATCACCCCCAATCACCTTGACCGTCACAAAACCATGCAGGCTTACACTGCAGCCAAAGCACGCATTTTAGATTTTCAGACCGGACAGGATTTAGCAGTATTGAACCATGATGATCCCGGTTCTTACAAGTTGCGTGAAAGAGCAGCCGGAAGCCTGTTGACCTTTGGATTTAATAAACCGGAAGAAAAAGAGCGAGGTATTTTCCTGGTTAGAGATAATTTCAAGCTATTTGATGGCCAGAATGACAAGAAATTGTTCTCCGTAGGCGCATTACGCTTACCCGGTCGACATAATCTCGCCAATGCGATGGCAGCCTGCGCTGCCTGTCACGCGGCGGGTTTTCCTGCTGAAGCTATGCACACAGGCATCAGTTCAGTTCAAGGTATCCCGCACAGGTTGGAACTGGTCAGGGAATTCAATGGCATCTACTGGATCAATGATTCCATCGCCACAGCGCCGGAACGTGTTATGGCTGCAATGAATTCGATTAAAGGGTCGTTGGTCATGCTGCTCGGCGGGCGCGATAAAGATTTGCCTTGGAAAGATCTGTCCGCCCAGCTGCACGAAAGGCACCCCAAAGTGGTGCTCTTCGGAGAAGCTGAAAACCTGATTTTCGCGGCTTTGAAAAAATATGAAGGCGATTCCCCATCTTATCCGATTTTTGAGGTGGAAACGCTTGAAGAAGCTGTAAAGAAAGCCGCAGAAATCGCAGAAAAAGGTGACAGTGTGTTACTTTCGCCCGGTGGAACCAGTTATGACGCGTATCGCGATTTTGAGGAACGCGGCGAGCATTTCAGAAAGCTTGTGAAGGCACTGTCATGAGCGGAAAATCAATCCCTGTTGAATACAAGAACAAACGCCGTCCACTTAATCTCGGCGTGGATATGCCACTTTTCCTGACGGTCATCGCATTGCTCGTCTTTGGATTGCTGATGCTCTATTCCGCCAGCTGGGAATATTCTGTTTCCATCATGGGGCAACGGCCTTCATATATGCTTGAACGGCAGGTGCGCTTCCTCTTTTTAGGAGGTGCGGTGGCGGTTGCGGCGTTCTTCTTCGATTACCACCGTATCAAAAAATTCGTCATTCCCATGATGGTCATCACACTTGTCATGCTTCTCCTGGTAATCTTCTATGTCAATGAAGTTCGTTTGGGTGCACGCCGCGGATTATTCCAGGGTTCTATCCAACCTTCCGAATTGGCCAAATTGGTCGTGATCATTTACCTGGCCTTCTGGCTGCATGCCAAAAAGGATTTGCTGCATGATTTTTCTTTTGGCTTGCTGCCCATGGCGGCAATTCTGGGAATATCCTCAGCGCTTATTCTTTTTCAACCCGACTTGAGTGCCGCGGCAACCATTTTCATTATCGGCGGCTTGATGTTCTTTATGGGCGGCGGCGATGCGAAACAGATTCTCCCGTCTCTGATCGTCGCGCTGATTGTGGGTGTTCTGCTTATTTCAGTTTACAGCACTGGCCAAGAACGCATTTCAAGCTTTATTGAAGGCATCCGTGACCCAAAAATGGCTTCCTACCATGTAGTACGTTCTTTTGAAGCTATCGTCCGTGGCGGGCTTTTTGGGGTTGGCATCGGGCGCGCCAACACCAAGTTCACTGGCCTACCTGTTGCGCCTACAGATTCCATCTTTGCGGTGATCGCCGAAGAAACAGGCGTTTTTGGCACATGTGTGACCATTATTTTATTTGTTTATTTCCTTTGGCGCGGCCTTACCATTGCAAGGCGCGCCCCGGATATGCTCGGCCGCCTTCTAGCAGCCGGTATTGCTGTCTGGATATTCCTGGAAGCGATAATCAACATGAGCGTTTTGGTCAACCTTCTTCCGTTTGCCGGCAACGCATTGCCTTTTATCAGTTATGGTGGTTCCAGCTTGACCATGGTTTTGATTGGTGTGGGCATCATTATGAGTGTCGCCAGGCAAACCGCGATCAAAAATAATGAAGAGGAAAGGAGACCCCTAAATGCGGTTGTTAATCTGCGCCGGGATGACGGGCGGAGGAGTTTTCCCCGCCATCGCCGTCCTTCAAGCGCTGAAAGATAAAACCGATGAGGTGCTCTGGGTTGGAAGTCGCAGCGGAATGGAAGAGACCTTGCTAAAGCAGTATGATCTCTCCTTTAAAGGTGTGTCGGCTGCCGGGCTGCATGGTGTCAGTCTGTGGTCGCTGCCTGCCAACCTTGTGCAGCTTGCCCGCGGTCTGCGGGAGGCGAAAGCACTCATCAACCGGTATAAACCGCATGTCCTCTTCTTAACCGGAGGGTACTTGGGCGTCCCTGTCGCTTTTGCAGGCCGCAAGATCCCGTCTGTGGTCTTTATTCCCGATATTGAACCCGGATTGGCTTTAAAAGCGATCCTTAGCTTCACCAAAAACGTTGCTGTCAGCACGAAAATGACAGTTCCCTTTATACACAAAATGAAGGTTAAAGTCACCGGTTACCCGATCCGGGAAGAATTAAAACATTGGAATAGAACCTCAGGCAAAAAGTATTTTGGCATCCCCGAGAATGAGCCAACCCTGTTTGTCTACGGAGGGAGTAAGGGCGCATTTTCAATCAATCAGGCTGTTTTCCCTTTGCTTGACTCCCTGCTAAAAGATATGCACATCATACACATCAGTGGCAAAGACAATTGGGAAGCAGTCCAATTCGTCAGGAATTCTTTGAATGCCCCTCTGCAGGCAAAATACCACACATATCCATTCCTTCACGAGGAGATGGGTGCGGCATTTGCCGCAGCTGACCTTGCAGTCTGCCGGGCTGGCGCTTCAACACTGGGCGAGTTGCCTTACTTCGGTCTGCCGGCTATCCTGGTGCCTTACCCTTACGCCTGGCGATATCAGCGGCAAAACGCTGAATATCTGCAGGAGAATGGCGGCGCTGTTATTCTTGAAGATGGAAATCTGAAAATGCGGCTTGAAGCCGAAGTACGTAACTTGATAAACAACCGTGAAAGATTGAATAAAATGCGAATTGCAATGCAGGCTTTATCCAATCCGGATGCCGCGCAGCAAATTGCGGCCATGGTCATCGAAACCGGAAATGTATCGGTTGTAAAGGAGGAATCATATGGTTAGTCTGGCAGTTCTTTTCTATATGTTTGTTTTTATTTTCGCCCTCATCGGCGCGATCCGTGGATGGGCCAAGGAAGTTACGGCTACTTTTAGTGTATTTCTGGCTTTATTCGTCTTGTCTGTGATGCAATCCTTCATCCCAGCTGTAGATGCCTATCTGAAAAATAGTCCGATCGAATCGCAAGTCACTTTCCGTATGCTGGTTCTGGGGGTGATCGTTTTTGTTGGCTACCAAACCCCCAACCTGCCGGCGTTTATACAGAATCAGCACTTTAAACGCGGGCAGATGCAGGATGTCATCTTAGGGTTTTTGATCGGTGCGTTTAATGGCTATATGATATTCGGGTCATTGTGGTACTTTATTCACTCCGGCGGATATCCATTTGACTATGTGCTGGCGCCCATTGCCGGTACCAAAGCAGGTGAAGCCGCGCTGCAGATTATCCCTCTACTGCCGCCAGCCTGGCTGGTGGCGCCGGGAATTTACTTCGCGATAGCGGTCTCATTCATGTTTGTGTTGATGGTGTTTATATAATGACGCATTATCACTTTATCGGCATTGGCGGGGCGGGGCTCTCACCCATCGCGCGCGTCTTACTTGAGAGAGGCCATCAGGTTAGCGGATCTGACCTAATCATGTCTCCTACCGCCCAGGAGTTGAGTGAAATAGGGGTCAATATCTCCACCGGGCATAACGCGACCAATATCACCGGCGCGGATGTGGTTATCCGTTCCTCTGCGATTCCAGACACCAATGTTGAGGTTGTTGCAGGTTTGGCCGCGGGAATTCCGGTGATCAAGCGCGTGGACTTTCTGGCAGAACTCACTTCCGGCAAGAAGGTTATAGCGGTTGCCGGGACACATGGTAAAACCACAACGACTGCAATGATTGCCTGGTGCATGTCACAAATGGGGTTGGATCCTTCTTTTGTGATCGGCGGAATCTCCAAGAACCTGGGCAGCAACGCCCATGCGGGTTCTGGTATATATTTTGTAATTGAAGCGGATGAATACGACAGCATGTTCCTGGGGCTGGCTCCGGATGTACTGGTAGTCACCGTGGTTGAGCACGACCATCCAGATTACTACCCCACTCCTGAATCCTACTTTATTGCATTCATAAAATTAACCAATTTGATAAAATCCGGCGGCATGCTGATTGCAGACTGTGATCACCCCGGCGTAGCCCGGATGTTGAAGGCTGCTCAGGGAGATTATCGCAAGATCACTTACGGAACCGGGGATTCTGCAGATTATATGGTGAGCAATGTCCATCACCATGCTGGCTGCGGTGTCAGTTTCAATTTCAAACCATCTGTAAAATCTGGCAGCGCTATGGATGTCACTGATATCGCCCTGCCTATTCCGGGAAACCATAACGCCCAAAACGCGGCTGCGGCATTGGCGGTGATTTACCAATTAGGTTTGCCCATTGAGAAAGCCAAAGCCGCATTGGAAAAATACGCAGGCACCCGGCGGCGCTATGACGTTCAGGGCATCGTCAACGGTATTACTGTCGTAGATGACTACGCGCATCATCCTACCGAAATCCGCGCCACCCTTTCCGCAGCGCGTTGCCAATACCCAGATCGCCAAATCTGGGTGGTCTGGCAACCGCACACTTATAGTCGCACGCGCGAGTTGATCAATGATTTTAAAAGCGCTTTCAGCGACTGCGATCATGTGATTGTCACCGAAATTTACGCTTCGAGAGAGAAGAAGCAGGAGTATTCATCAAAGGAAGTCGTCAAACTGATGCACCACCCTGATGCCCGTCAGATTGCGGAATTGGAGGATGTCAGCGCTTATCTTATCGACCACTTAAAACCAGGAAATGTGCTACTGGTGCTTTCCGCGGGCGATGCGGACCAGATCAGCCGGGATGTGATAGCGGCACTTGGGGCGAGAGAGGAAAACAAACAATGATCGATGAAATATCACTCGTCAAATTAAGAGAGTTTTTTGGGGTACGCCTGCAGGAAAACGTGCGCATGGCGAATTACACAACCATGAATGTTGGCGGCCCTGCCGATGCCATGCTGGTGGCCACAAGCGCCGAAGAACTTGCAAACATCGTCAGTAAATTATGGGAGCTGAACTTGCCAGTCAAGGTGCTCGGAAGCGGTTCGAACCTGCTGGTTAGCGATAAAGGCATCCGTGCGATAGTGGTCATCAACCATGCCCATAATATTCGAGTCAATTTAAAAAGTGATCCAATAACTGTCAGTACTGAATCAGGCGCGTTGATGGTAAATGTCAGCAAAAAACTGGCTTTGTGGGGATTAGCAGGAATGGAATGGGCTGCCACCATCCCGGGCACAGTAGGCGGTGCGGTTTACGGTAATGCCGGTGCTTTTGGCGGTGAAACCTGCCGGGGCTTGATTTCAGCGGAAGTGCTGCACAAAACCGAAGGACGGTCAGTGTGGCTGTGTGAACGGCTTGAGTACACCTACCGCGCCAGCGGTATCAAACGCGATATGGTCAACGCGGTGATCCTCTCCGCTCTGTTCAGGGTTGAGAGAGGCGATCCGCAAAAAATCGCTGCTGAAATTGAAACTTTCCGCCAGCGCCGTTGGAAAAACCAGCCGCCAGGTGCAAGCGTCGGTTCTGTTTTTCGAAACCCTCCTGACGATAAAGCCGGCCGGTTAATCGAAGCTGCAGGACTGAAAGGCAAGCAAAAAGGCGGCGCAGTCATCAGCCCCAGGCATGCCAATTTCATCATCAACGAGGGTGGCGCGAGCGCACAGGATGTGCTTGACTTGCTGGTGGAGGCCAGAAATGCGGTGAAAGCGAAATTTGGTTTGGCGTTAGTTCCGGAAATTGAAGTCCTGGGCGAATGGGATAACCTGCCGGATTTTCTTTTACTTAATTCAGCTTCAAAGGCGGTGAATTGATGACTAGGAAAATTAGATTAGGCATTATTCTGGGCGGCCGTTCGGGTGAGCACGAAGTATCGCTTATGTCCTCCAGGTCGGTTTTATCAGTTTTAAATCCGGAAAAATATGACGTAGTTCAAATCGGTATTGACCATGAGGGTATTTGGTGGTCAGGGAAAGATGTGATTTCTGCCTTTGAAAAACATACCACTTCTGATCTTTACTGTGTCTTTCTTCTGCCCGAACCTGGCTTAGCTACGCTTTTTAGACGTGAAACCGTAAATGGAAAAGAGACCATCACCCCGGCTACGGACCTGGATGTAGTTTTCCCGGTTCTGCATGGGACTTTTGGCGAAGACGGTACTTTGCAGGGTTTCTTTGAAATGGCGGATTTGGCTTATGTTGGCGCGGGGGTGCTGGGGTCATCCGTTGGGATGGACAAGGGCGTCTTCAAGGATGTGATGCGAGCCAACAATATTCCGGTTGTGAATTGGCTCATCTGTACCCGCAAGGATATTGAAACTGACGTGAACGCGATCGTCTGTCAGGCTGAAAAGATCGCACCTTATCCCTTTTTCATCAAGCCCGCCAACTTGGGGTCTTCAGTGGGCATTTCCAAAGCCAAGAACCGGTCCAATTTGCTTGATGGTGTTCTGAACGCAGCACGCTATGACAGGCGTGTATTAATCGAACAAGGCGTAAACGCGCGCGAGATTGAGGTGAGCGTTTTGGGGAACGAAAATCCTTATGCTTCGATTCCAGGCGAGATTAAGCCGTCTGATGAGTTTTACTCCTACAACGCCAAATATATTGACGGGAAATCAGAATTATTTATTCCCGCTCCGATTTCGGAAAGTCTAACCAAACAGGTGCAGGAACTTGCTGTTAAAACCTATAAAGCCATTGACTGTGCCGGAATGGCCAGGGTGGATTTTCTACTGGACAGGAATACGGAAATTTTGTATCTTAATGAAGTCAATACTATCCCGGGGTTCACTTCCATCAGCATGTATCCCAAATTATGGGAAGCCAGTGGGCTGTCCTATGCCAAGTTGGTGGATAAACTGATAGATCTGGCGCTTGAACGAAAGGCCGAGCGCGGCAAAAGTAAAAGAACATTTGGAGATTAATCAGTTGTGAAAAAACGATTTTCGCCGCGGCGTTCAGAACAGATACGCCACAAAATGAATGATGACAGCCAGGATTCCATCCGCCAGGCATCCCACCGGGTGTTGGAACCCCCCGCCTACCTGCCGCAGCGCAATGGTTTTACGCCGCTGACAGAAAGCGGCAGTGATGAAGTCACCGGCGCGATCAAGCGACGATTTAAGGTCGGTTGGCGCGTATTAAGCCTGCTGATAGTTGGCATTC
>Ga0315277_10009155_pt1 | contig 12675 bp, 7 predicted proteins | sample YL17G05_15_MG_FD_203695 | JGI IMG/M metagenome (GOLD analysis project Ga0315277, IMG submission 203695) | Sediment microbial communities from Yellowstone Lake, YNP, Wyoming, USA - YL17G05_15 | ecosystem: Environmental > Aquatic > Freshwater > Lake > Sediment | place: USA: Wyoming | collected... | reverse complement strand
GCGTCACTATGACCTGGAGGCTGTCGCAGCGGAATACAAAAAACGGCCCGAATTCCATGGGTTCTTCGAGCTGATTGCCGACGACTTTGTCAGCATGGAGGAGTTGGAGCGTTTCGCGCGGAAGCTGCCAGCAGCACATGCCGATTCCAATGTGGAGTGGTCAGACTCTCTAATTGAACGAATCCGCCAAGTGCGTGAGCGCGAAAACCGTCCGATCATACGTGCGCATATCGGCGTGGCGGCCGAAACCATTGAGCCTACGGTCAAGGCCATCGAAAAACTCGCGGACGCCGGAGCATTTGAGATCGTTTCCCTGGCACCTGATCAGACCTCTCAGGAACTGTTAGCCAAGTTCATTCGCGGCGAGGAAGACCCCGCCAAGTATCTGGCCGGCCAGGGCGGCGCGCCAATCCGCACGGTGGAGGATCTTAAGCGGCTCAAGGCAGCGACGCAGCGCGGCAATTTCCCTATGACACGCATATATACGGGGACAGATGAGCTGGTCACCCTGGCTCAATTGTGGGAAGAGCATCTCAATAGTTGCTTCCCGGCGGTTCCGATTTTCTTCTACAACGAGCTTGACGGCCGCGGCCCCATCAGCATTCGCGATTCCTTTGACGAACACTTCCGCACCATCGAGTACTGGGCGAGTATCGGTAAGCCGCTGGAAATCAACGATCCCCATCAATGGGGCTTGCGCTATACCAGCGACGATATGCAAGTGACTGATCACGTGCTGTGTGCGATCATCGCCCTAAAGAAGGGCATCAAGCATTACGTTATGCAGATGATGTTTGAACTGCCGCCGGAGATTTCAGCCATAGACGACCTGGCGAAAATGAAGGCGGCGTACGATCTCGCCGAGCCGCTGACCCGGCACTTCGACTTCAATATCATAAAGGAGACCCGCTCCGGGCTTCCCAGCTTTCCGCCCAACTTGAATCAGGCTAAAGGACACCTGGCGTTTGGCATCTACACTCAGTTGTATATGGAGCCGGATATTCTGCATGTCGTGACCCACTCAGAGGCGCACCATGAAGCAAGCGCGGACGACATTATCGAGTCCTGCGAGATTACCAAGCAGGTATGCTGGGACTTCATCAAGGGGACAGTGCCGCCGATCTGGAACGATCCCGTCATGCAGGCGCGGATTCAGGAGCTCAAACAAGGAGCCATGTACAACGTGCTGCATGCCGCCCTGCTGGGAGGGTATGCCGGCCTAGTGACGCCAGAGAATTTTTGGGATTGGGCCCATGAACCATCAGAAAACTCAGAAAGGAACTACGAGACGCTCCTGTTGAGCATCATCAATGAAGCCAACTATCCAACCGGTGATTGCGCGGTAATTGGCGGAGACACCCTCGATCTGGCCTTGCAGATAGGCTTGTTCCAGGGACCACATATTACGGTCGTCGACCGTCGCTACGAAATGGCCGGAGCCTGCCGAACGAAGGTTGTTGATGGCATGTGCCGCATCGAGGAGTGGAACGGCATAAGAGTCAAGAGTGAGTTTGAGCGCGTCGACCTGGTCCGCAAACGATACCCATGGTACTTCTACAAGGACATATCGCTGGCCGATGACGCCACGTTCATCGGCAAAGATGCCGAAGTGGATGCGATGGACGAAGCCGCCGTAGTGCAGTACCGCAAAGACATCGGTGTAACCGGGCTGGCAGATGAAAAAGTGCTGGTCGTGGACTTCGGCAGCACGTTCTCCAAGATCGGCATCTTCAACACCAAAGACGAGACGTTCTCACTGACGTACGTCCCCACTACAGTTGAAGACCTCCGCATTGGCCTTGCGAATGGATTGGGGGTTCTGCCGGAATGCAATAAACGTGGCAATTGGAAACCCTTGAGCGACAAAATGGCCGACTTTGCCATACGCTTGCCGTGTTCAAGTGCTAAGGGTGGATTGAAAGTAGCAACGGTCTCGTTGGTCAAGGAAGAATCCGGTTTTGCGGCCGAGTTGGCGGCCCTAACAGCTGGCGCCAAGCTGGTGGGTACGTACGATGGCAAACTATCTCCGGAGCAGGCACGCTCCATTTACGAGAACGACCAGCCTGAGATCATCCTCCTGGCGGGAGGCACAAACCAAGGCGGTGATGCCGAGACGCCGCTCCACAACGCCCACATGCTGGCGGAAGCAAGCCGATTTGCCACCTACACCCGGTACGGTGTGCCCGTGGTGTATGCCGGCAACCAGGATATTCGCGAACAAGTTGAAAACATCTTTAGACAGCATGACATCGATATCCGACTGACGGAAAATGTCATGCCTGAGATCAACGAATTTCACATCGAAGTGGTTAATGAGGCTATCCGTGAGCTTTTCCAGACGGTCATCATTCGCGGAAAAGGTTTTGATGTGGTGGAAGACTATATGGACGCGCCCTTTGTGCCGACACCTCGGGCGGCATTCCATGGAATCAACTTGCTGGCGCGGGGTTTCGGCGAAGAACCTGGCATCGGCAACATCGTGGCGCTCGATATCGGCGGCGCTACAACCGACTTCTACTCAAACGTAGTTGAGAACCCACTGTATCAATTCCTCGGAGATGACGCCCAGCGCAAGGTCAAACGCACGATCTTGAAGACGCCTAACGTGCCGTTGATCTACCGGAGAGTGGAGGGCAAGTATGGTTTGGCCTATAACGCCGAGAACCTGAAGGAACTGGATCGCTTGAAGAATGGCAGCATGGAGGCCGAAATGGCCCGCTACTTAGCAGCCCGCCTGCCGAACGATTTCCGTCCAGGAAAAGGCCAGTTTGCCCAATTCCTGTCTCTTCGCAATGGTTCAGTCCAGATTGATCTAGGAAGCTACTTGAACTGGATCAGCCAGAATCCCCATCTGACCCCAGAAGATGGGCTGGAGAATGCAGCCAATTCCTTTCTTGCGAGGGAAATCATGGCGACTGCTACTGGCAAGCACGTCGGATACGTCAAGGAGACTGAGACTTACTTCCTGCAGCACGGCGTGAATTTCTTCAACCAGGGCGTCACTGTACTTCTGATCGGAGGCACGATCTACCATGCCTGTCTTGATCGTAAGCCTGGCTATCAGCAAGATCTCGCCTTGATCGCAAATGGCGCCCTATACAATCCGGAAGAAGAATACGTGTTACGCCCTAGCGGCCCAGTGCTATTGGATGCCAGCTACATGGTGAGCATCCTGGGCGGTTTGTATGGCAAGGTCCATCCTGAGCAGGCATTACGCGTCATGAAACGCGATTTGATTCCCCTAGACGTAGTTGAGAATCTGCGTGCGCCCGCACTAATCCGCCCTGTGCTTTAGTGCGCGAATGGTGCGGCATCGCTTTGTGGAACAGGAGGTGCAAGTCTGAGGTTATGCAAAACCAGTTCCCAATTCGCAAGACCCCTAGGTACCTTTGGGGAGCCGTCTACGAAAACCGTATTTGATCATCCTGAATGAGAACGCCCAGTCAAAGGAGAGCAGAGATGAACAAGAGTTCGAGTTTCCTCAAGGCGGTCAGCATTGCGATCCTGTGCCTGACTCTTGGATTCGTGGCGGCGTGTCAGCCGCCGCCAGCGACTGTGACGACCGAAGCTCCAACGCAAGTGGTTCAGCCCACAGCGCCTGAGCAGGTCGGACCGAGTGGGCAACTGATTATCGGACAGTCCGAGGATATCAACACCCTCGATCCCAAGTTTCTCAAGGGTCGTGAAACACAGAATGTGATGCGTCTGATGTTCGATAGTCTCTTCCACAGGGATGATGAAATGCAGATCATTCCCTGGCTGGCGACATCGGTTGAGAACCCAGACGTGCTTACCTGGCGCTTCCACCTCCGCGAGGATGTGAAATTCAGCAATGGCAACGACTTCCGAGCCAACGACGTGAAGTTCACGATGGAACGTCTGCTGGCAGAGGACTCGGGGTGGAGTGAACGGAACTTCATCGACGAAGTGAAGATTGTCGATGACTACACTGCGGATATCATCACGAAGTCCCCTTACCCTGCCTTTCTGACTCGTGCCGTCCTCTGGCACATGCTCGATGAGGAGTACTTCAACGAAGTTGGAGATGATGGTTTTCTCACCAGTCCTGTCGGCACTGGCCCCTATACATTCGTCAGCTGGGCAACAGACGAGGAGGTAATGCTAGAGGCCAATGTCAACTATTGGCGCGGCGCGCCCAAGATCAAGACCGTCATCTTCAGACCTATCCCAGAAACGGCAACCCGCATAGCAGCCTTGGAGTCGGGCGACGTTAATATCATTTCAGACGTTACACCCGCTTACGCAAAACAGCCGGGGCGGGATGTTCAGATCGTGACTATACCCGGTACACGCGCCTTCTTCATCGGCATGAACGTCAATGTGGCACCCTTTGACAAAGTGGCGGTGCGCCAAGCCATGAACTACGCCGTGGACGTGCCGGCGATCATCAAGTCGGTGCTGAATGGATTGGCCAGGCCAATGGACAACCCGTTGTTGCCAGAGGCATTCGGCTACGTGGCCACGCCGTTTTATCACTACGATGCCGCAAAAGCCAAGAGCCTGCTGGCCGATGCCGGCCTTCCGGATGGCTTCGAGATGGAACTGTACACATCTGCTCCTATGAAGGAAGTCGCCGAAGCTTTAGCCGGTCAGCTTAGTGCGGTCGGCATCGTAGTTCATATAAACATCTTGGACCCAAGCGCCCTGACGGCAAAAGTCGAACCAGGCGACACCCAGGCTTACTTGAGTTCCTGGGGCAACTCAGAGATGGATGCCTCGGGCATCCTACCCAAACAGTTCTACTCCAAGCGTTATGGCTGCGACCTGGTGACGTTCAAATACCCTGCGCCCGAATCAGGTTTTGGTGACGCATCGAAAGGTTGCTACTACACCGGATTCGGTGATCCGGACGCGGATGCGGCCATCCAAGAAGGACAAACCAACATTGATCCTGAAGCGCGAAAGGCAGCCTATGCCGAAGCACTTCGAATCATCGTTGAAAAGACACCCTGGGTCTTTCTGTACAATCCCGAGGAGATCTACGCATATCGTGGTGTCGAGGGATGGGTACCCCGATCTGATGCTCTCTTCAACCTCGCGAACGCCTCCGTCACCAAGTGATCTTCCGATGGTTGGGGAGCCAGCTGGTTTCAAGAGATAGAGTAAAGAGGTAGGTGTCTGTGTTCCTCGTGAAAGGGACACAGACACTTATCCTTGCGTCGACCATGTTCAGATGAATACGACCTCCAGTTGCGCGAGAACATTCTTGCGCATCGGGGAGGCGCACCATGAGATACCTGTCCAGGCGACTCGTTCTTGTAGTTCCAGTTCTGCTTGGGATCTCGTTCATTGTGTTCATGATCCTGCATCTGATTCCCGGCGATCCCATCCAGGTGATATTTGCTGGAACCGGAGCCAGCGAGGAACAACGGGAGGCAATGCGGCATTCGCTGGGATTGGATCGCCCATTGCTAGTCCAGTATGTGACCTACATATTCAAGGCAATGAACGGCGATCTCGGCCAGTCTATTCACTTCAGACGGCCGGTGCTTGGCTTGATCCTGGAACGCATGCCAGCAACCATAGAACTCACCATGATTGGCCTTTTCATAGGCTTGCTTCTTGCGTTCCCGGCCGGCATTATCTCCGCCACCAAGCGCGGTTCAATCATCGACTACATAGTCATGGTTGGCGCTACCCTGGGCATTTCCCTTCCGACATTCTGGGTTGGCATCTTGCTGATCATGCTGATAGCGGTCAATCTCGGCTGGCTGCCGGGTTTTGGGAGAATGGGCTATGAAGAGCACTTTGCGAGAGTGACGGGTTTCTATCTAGTCGATTCACTTCTGGCCAGGAACATCCCGGCATTCATGGGCGTCGTGGCTCATCTGATTCTGCCGGCGCTCACCCTAGGCCTTTCAGAAGCCACGCTTATGGCACGATTGACTCGCTCCAGCATGCTGGAGGAGATCGCCAAAGACTACGTGAGAACTGCAAGGGCCAAAGGGCTGCATGAGCAGACAGTGATCCAGCGTCACGTCGTCCGCAATGCCCTTATCCCCGTTATCACTCTCGTTGGCCTGTCGTTGGGGGACCTGCTCGGCGGCGCAGTAATAACGGAAACTATTTTCGCCTGGCCTGGTGTCGGGCGTCTGGTGATTCAAGCCATCAACACCCGCGACTATCCGCTTGTGCAAGGCGTTGTCCTCTTTTTTGCATTGTTTCGCCTCGCAATCAACCTGGTCACGGATATTCTCTATGTGTTGGTCGACCCCAGGGTAGGTCATGTCTGAAGGGAGCGGCAAGTCCATTGCGTTGGCAACAACTCTCGAGCGAGCCTCGCGCCCGCGCAGCGAGTCAAGGCGCGTGCTGGCGGTTATCCTGCGCAGCAAGACCGCAGTTTTCGGCGCACTCTTACTGGGTCTGTACCTAATCATGGCCATTCTTGCCCCGGTTCTCATCCGCCATGACCCAAACCAACAGGACCTTAACCGCCGATTGGCACCGCCGATTGGACTCGGATTGCCGGATGCGAATGCTGATTACCCATTGGGGAACGACAACCTGGGGCGCGACATACTGAGCCGATTGATCGTCGGCTCCCGCGTATCGTTATTGGTGGGAGTCAGCACAGTCATTCTGGCAAGTCTAGTCGGAAGCATCATCGGAGCTCTGGCTGGGTATTTGCGTGGATGGTTTGACAACATAACCATGCGCCTAGTCGATATTTGGATGGCCTTTCCAAGTCTGCTCCTGGCCATTTCCTTTGGGGCAGCCTTCGGTCAGGGGCTATTCAATCTTGTGCTCGCTTTGGTGCTTTCAAACTGGGTGGTCTACAGTCGCATTATCAGAGCCCAGGTCCTAGTCGTGCGGGAACAGGAGTTCGTCGTCGCAGCACATGCCATAGGCGCCAGTGGCCTGCGCATCCTTGTGCGCCATGTCCTGCCGAATACGCTTTCATCGATTCTGGTGATCGCCACTCTTCAGTTGGGCACGGTAGTCATCACCGAGGCGTCCATGAGCTTTCTGGGTGTCAGTGTTCAGAGCTCAATACCGACGTGGGGCGGAATGTTGTCGGATGGGCGCCAGTTCATTCGCGAAGCCTGGTGGTTGTCAACTTTTCCGGGCATTGTGATCAGCATCCTGGTACTGGCCGCGAACTTGTTGGGCGATGGCTTGCGCGATGCATTGGATCCATATCTGCAATAGGGACGGGCCATTCGAAGTGCTGACAGCTTCAAAGAACACCTTCTCGAGGAAAACCAGTCATGTCGATACATAGCGAATACAGGCAAGAAAAGAGCGAGGCCGTAGCAGGGAACGGAATGGTGGTCGCCCAGTGCGTCGAGGCCGCTGAAGCCGGGCTCAAGGCCTTCGAGCAGGGGGGCAATGCTGTAGATGCAGCCGTGGCAACCTCATTTGCATCGTGTGTCTGCGAACCAGCTATGGCCAGCCTAGGTGGAGGCGGCGCGGCGCTGATCTATCTGGCTGAGCCGGGCAGCACAATTGCCGTCGAATTCGAAGGCCGCCTTTCGAAATCAGCCACTGAGGAAATGTTCGTGGATGATTTGCTGCCGTTGGGCGTGAATCCGCATCCCAGTTTCGGTTGGCGTGGGACAAAGAACAATGCGGGGTGGATGGGCTATCGTTCGCTGGGCGTTCCCGGCCAGGTGGCCGGGTTGTGCCAGATCCTTGAACGATTCGGAACCATGAACTTAGAAAAGGTGATGGCCCCGGCAATCAGGCTCTGTGAAGAGGGCTATGAGGTAAACAAGTACTATGCCTTGATGATCGGCAGCAGCATGAAGCTGCTTCGGCAATATCCTCCCATCGACCGACTGCTGCTACCCGACGGGTTTCCACCTATTCCGGTCAGCCAATACGATAGCCCCACCGTAATCGTGCAGAAGGAGCTGGCAGAATCCCTGCGCAAGATTGCAGACGGCGGCTCCTATGCATTCTATCGGGGCGACATCGCCAAGGCCATTTTCGCTGATACGCAGCCCCACGGCTCCATCGTCACCTTGAAGGACTACGCCGATTACCAGCCGCGAATCTATGGTAATGGACTGATGGGCAGCTATCGGGGTCATAAGATCGTCTGCATGCCTGAGGTGTTTGGCGGCACCCAGGTACTACAGACTCTCAACCTTCTGGAAGGTTTTGACCTGGCGCCTCTCGAGCACAACAGCCCCCGGCACTTACATCTTATGGCCGAGTGTTTCCGCCGGGCATGGGTGGATCGATTCAGATATATCGGCGATCCTGAGTTTGAGAGTGTGCCCATCGAAGGCTTAGTGTCAGAAGGATACGCGGCAGAGATGCGTCCTTTTCTCAGCCTGGAAAGAGCACCCGACGACATCAAGCCGGGCAATCCCTGGAAACATCAGGGAGATGGCCAGGAGCCGGCGCCCAGCGGCAGATCACCCGGGCCCAGAGCAGAGGGAAGGAATACAACTCACCTATGCACAATGGACAAAAGCGGAAACATGGTCAGCCTAGTGCAGACTCTGGGTGGAGGCTTTGGAGCTTATGTAATGTCCGGGAGCACCGGCATCATCTTGCGCAACTACACCAATCTGTTCAATCCCGAGCCAGGGACGAGTAACTCGATTGGTCCCTGGAAAAGACCCACCAGCCATGACTCGCTTACCCTGGTATTCAAGAACGGACAGCCCCTGATTACGATTGGCGCTCCTGGCGGCCGGCGAGTGATTACGGCGGTCGTCCAAGTCCTAGTCAACATCATCGATTTTGGCATGGGGATTCAGGAGGCGATCGCAAAGCCAAGGATTCACATCGAAGGAGCGGATCCCAAAGTTCCGGAAGGAAAGTTGGTCAAAGAAATGTTCGTGGACTCGCGAATTCGGCGCGAGACGGTGGAAGAGATGGAAAAACGTGGTCATATGATCTCGCCAAAACTGGATGGCGACTTCGCGCTGCCAGTGGGAATCATGAGGGATCCGTCAACGGGCATGCTACATGGCGGAGTGACCGTTCCAGTGCCTGCGACGGCGATGGGATTCTAGCCGCTTCTTCGTCAGAGACCTGCTGGCTGCCCCTCTTGGTCGCGACTAGCATATGAGCTGAATCGGGAGATCAAAATGTCTCACCGCGGGCCGCCAGAATTGCCCCTGCCGAGGCTGGAAATATCATTAGACAAGATCAACCAGAATACAAAACTGCTGGTCGGTATGTGCCACGGCAGCAAAATCAGTGTGATTGGCGTAACCAAGGCCTTCTGCGGTTGTGAAGAGATTGCACGATCCATGGAAGCGGGCGGCGTGGACGGCCTTGCCGATTCGAGAATCGAAAACCTGAAGCGTTTGCACAGCATCAAGCTTCCAAAATTGCTCTTAAGGCTGCCAATGATCAGCCAAGCCCTGGAGGCGGTTGAATACGCGGATATTTCCCTCAACTCGGAGATAGCAACCTTGAAGGCCCTTTCTGCGGCGGCAAGTTCGCGTCGCCGTACACACAGAGTAATCCTGATGTTTGATCTGGGCGATCTACGGGAAGGTATCTTTGATGAGGCGGACCTGCTTCGAACGGTGGAGTCGGCTTTGGAGCTTGACAGTATTGTGTTGGCCGGTATCGGCACCAATCTCACCTGCCAAAGCGGGCTCATTCCGACAGAATATCATCTGGCCAGGCTCGTAGAATTGCGGAAGACCATAGAGAACCGTTTTGACATCGTTCTCGATGTGACTTCTGGAGGGAGTTCCAGTACCCTGCACCTTCTGGAAAAGGCGGCTATACCCACCGGGATCAACCAGCTCAGACTTGGAGAGGCGATATTGCTAGGCAGAGAAACGTCTTACGGTCACCCAATTGTCGGAACTCATGACGATTGCTTCAGGCTGATTACCGAAATCATTGAGATCAAGAAGAAACCATCCGTTCCCACCGGCGAAATCGGATTGGACGCATTTGGGAATAAGCCAATCTTTACGGACAAGGGCGTAAGAACAAGGGCACTATGTGCAATCGGCAGGCAGGATGTCTTTCCACAGAACATGGCGCCCGAGGATGGCGATATCGCCATTATCGGCGCCAGCAGCGACCACTTGATACTTGATATGACGGACTGCCATCGCCCCTATCAAGTGGGGGATATGGTTCACTTCAAACTACGATACGGCGGCATCTTGAGCTGTATGACTTCATCCTATGTGAGCAAGGCCTTCGTGTGATTAGTGCTCAGATCCCCGATTACTGGCCCGATCCCGCATACTTCAGGATTCAGTTCAATGGTGGCTAAAGTTCTGGTCTTACAGGAGGCACGGTGATCAAAGAGTTGAACCTTGCGGGAGCATCGCGTAGTATTGGTCGGGAGCATGGAGAACAGGTCCTTGAACTGCGCCCACAGATCGAGGCTGCCATGCAGGCACGCCTGACGGTTTTGCGTCGGCAAGATCTCGACTTATCTCCATATCTACACGAAGTCGCCCAGGTCTGGGAGCAGCACGCGCCTGCCACGTTGGAGATGCTGCGGGGGATTGCCGAAGTGCTGGAGTTTGACTGGCGGGACTACTTTTCTTCCACAATTGTCTCCTATCTCGCAGATCGCATAGACTCGACCCACAGGTCAGCCCACGGAAACCCAGGTTGTACCACCTGGGCTGCAAGCGGAATCTGCACTCGTGATGGCTCCTCGATCATGGCGAAGAATCGGGACACTTGTCTCGATCAGCGGCCACTCGAATGCCTTGCGCGTGTGCACCCCGAACGGGGTTACCCATACCTGTGCTTGACCACGGCGGGCACCCCAGGCGTCGCCAGCTCCGGTATCAACGCCGTCGGTTTGGCAGTCGCAGATACGTACGTGCCGTCAACTGATGTCGGCCCCGGCATAGGGCGTTATTCTGTGATGATGGATCTGTTGGAGAAATGCGCCAGTGTCCAGGAAGCGATCGAATACATCGGCTTGCATCCGCATCTTGGAAACGGAACGGTGGGCCTGGTCGACGCGCAGGGCGGCATGGTCGTCTTCGAACTCGCGCATTCGGTGCAGGCGGCGCTACGCCCTGACGAGGATTTTGTCGTCAGCACCAACCATTTCACGGCGCCGGAAACGCGCACACTGTGCGTGGATCGCGAGCCGCCTTTTCTGCAGGGTAGTTCGGTCGAGCGCCGTCGGCGGGTGGAAGAAGCACTCCGGGCAGCTCGCGGCCAGGTCGACATTGCTTGGACCCAGAGTCTAATGGCGCAACATGGCACGGGATTGAGCGCCATCTGCCGGCACCCAGAGATAGACCCCCAGGGAGTCACCATTTCTTCTGTAGTTCTCCTGCCACAGAAAGCCAGTCTGTATTTGGCACACGGATCTCCCTGTGAGACCCCTTTTGAGTTGTTTCAAGTGATCGACTGATGCTGGAGCAAGATGGCTGGTATGTGTTCAAAGATGAGGACACCAACCAGTATGCGACGGGAGGTTGCTTGCTGCTAGATGGTGCTACTCACCCGTTTGCCGCGATTGAAGTGGTCTGTTCCTCAGCAGCTTTGAAGGCCCTCTCGCTAATGCAGCGCTGAAACAAACATCTGCGATTTTCCGGCATGTGACTGGATCAGGTCGTCTTCGCCGTGCAGCTCATCAGGGAGCACAGCACTCCGCTCCTTTACCCTGGCTTGGATCCGAACATGTGCCCTGAGCAGAGCGCCAGGAACAATCCAAATGCGCCAATCCAGAAGCAGGAGCAGCGAAGCGCACCACGGCAGTATGCTGATCGGGTCGAATCACATCCTGGTGGTGTGAGATCTGGGGGATTGAGTCTGGTTGCAGTACTTTCGCAGTACAAAGAGAGCTTTCGCGACTTCGAAGGCTCTCTTGCCATCATATGTGGGGCTGATCGAGCACAAAACCCCTGTATTTATGTGACCGACCAGGGACTCGCGACGCGGGGCCGCTTTCGGGCAGAACGCACCGAAGCGGCGTCGGGACGTTCTTCCCCATGCGAGCATCAGGCGCTCCGCAAGGCGGGGTTCCTTCCCCGTGCATCGCCCACTCCGGTCTCACGAGAGACCGGGCGAGTCGCAGGGAAACCCACTGCTTATGAGGCCTGAATGTAGCACAGCGACATCGGGGTGCCCTTCCCCATGCCAAGCGTGTCTATTGAGTCTATGGATAGAAAGAGCGGCTATGTGGCGCCGAATCTACGGGTGAATCTGTCCACTGCGTAGACAGTTGCTACAGCGTGCCGAAGGCCCAATTGCGCCGCGGGGCGCCCTCGTGGCGCCACCGCAAGTGTCTGCGACATGAGTCGCAGGGGCAGCCGATATCGGGAAAGGCGACGCTGCCCCGAATGCGCAAGGGCTCGGAAATGGGTACGGGCCAATGCCGGGAGGGCCAAAGACGCACCAGCAGGAGATTGGTGGTACTACGGGCCAAGGAGGGCGGTGATCTTGGCTGCAAGCTCGTTTAGCTTGGCTTGGTCGATCTTACCCTCTTTGAGATGCCACATCATGTGTTGTGGTTTTCTATGCGGCTTCCCAGCATGAGGTACCCCGAGATAGGTTTCTAGGTCGTCAGGGAAGAGATCGATTTCAATAGTGAAAGCATTTCTGGACGTCTCTATTGTGTCTTCAATGGTAGTGCTCGTGGCCTTGCCCCCATCATGGTCGTACAGGACGGCATGGGGTATGCCAAATTCACCGAACAGGTTCATGAATCGGTGAATGTTATGCTTGCCAATCGCGTCAAAAACATGGACACCA
>Ga0315277_10009153_pt1 | contig 12678 bp, 9 predicted proteins | sample YL17G05_15_MG_FD_203695 | JGI IMG/M metagenome (GOLD analysis project Ga0315277, IMG submission 203695) | Sediment microbial communities from Yellowstone Lake, YNP, Wyoming, USA - YL17G05_15 | ecosystem: Environmental > Aquatic > Freshwater > Lake > Sediment | place: USA: Wyoming | collected... | reverse complement strand
GTATTCTGGAGCGTACATAGACAAGTGGGGGCGGGCATGCGGCGATTTGGGAAGCACCACCATCAAATGCGATCTGACTCCTGATCATCCTGCCGACTGGGACAGCTATCACTATCTCTGGTACAATAACTGGTGCCCGATGTACTATCCCTACACAGTGAGAGACTACCTCCAGAAGAGACAGAGCGGCATGAGCTTTGAGGCGCTGGCGGGATGCAAAGGAAAGGATGAGGTCTGTAGGAGATAGGCTGACCCAGGCCATGCTGGTCAAGGGCGAGAAGAGCCGGGGCGCCTGAATGCCCCAGCTCTAGAACAGAAAAAACCTATATACACATTGGTCATAAATAATAACTACATCGAAGTCAGGATGTGGAAATTATGCCATTGAGGATCTTCAAGAGTGATGCTTTTCATTTAATCTCGGCTTTGGCGATGATCTTTTTTATTATGGCGACCCTAGCCTCCGGCACCAGTGAGTCCGGCGCCATGCCCCAGCTCATCGACCATGCCATGGCCAGCCAAGTCGATGAGTCCACCTTCCAGGTCGGCACAAGGACCAACACCTTCCAGACCGGCGACATCAGGGCCTACTCCTGGGTGAGCTTCGGCAGTATATACGGCGCTCATCTGGTGGAATGGAAGTGGTACTCGCCCGACGGCGCTCTTTATGAATCCTCTTCGGTCGCAATACCTGATTCCCGGCCAAATTACGATAGCTGGGAATTGTATAACGTCTACTTTAGCATCGATATTGCCGGATCGAATGCTTCCAGCCTGCCCGGCAACTGGCATGTGGACGTCTTAATGGATGGCCAGAAGGTCCAAACGGAGCAGTTCACCATAGTAATCGGCTCCGGACCATCTGAATCTATTCTTGGCCAGACTGAGTGGACCGGGATCAATAGATCGAGCACATCCCTCCTGGTCCCCGGCACCCTTGCGTCTGGCTCCCTGCCCCAGATCCTCGATCACTCCATGGCCAGCCAGGTCGATGAGTCCTCGGGCCAGGCCAGCACAAGGACCAGCACCTTCCAGACCAGCGCCAGTAAGGCCTACTCCTGGGTGAAATTCGGCAGCATCTATGGCGCTCATCTGGTGGAATGGAAGTGGTACTCGCCAAACGGCGCTCTTTATGAATCATCTCCGGTCGCCATACCTGATTCCAAGCCGAATTACGATAGCTGGGAATGGTATGACATCTACTCCAGCATCGATATTGCCGGATCGAGGGCTTCCAGCCTGCCCGGCAACTGGCGAGCAGACGTCTTCATGGATGGCCAGAAGGTCCTGACCGAGCAGTTCACCATACGCTTTTCGGGCAGAACCCCGCTACAACTTGGTGCATCTGATTTCTCACAAGGAGGATGCTATACTGATCCGGCCACTGGCCAGACGACCTGCGACTACGGTAGCTATTTGTCCGGTTCAAGAGAAGTTCATGGAGGATGCTACACTGACCCTGCTACAGGCCAGACTATCTGCGTGAACGACCTGAGCAGCCTGTGGGGCTCAGAAATAGTGATATGAAGGTGCTATACTGGCCAGGAGAAAGATAATAAAGATCGACGAGTCCCGCTGCACCGGCTGCAAAGAGTGCATCACCGCCTGTGCCGAAGGTGCGATAGAGCTGAAAGAGGGCAAGGCAAGAGTGGTGAGCGACAGCTTCTGCGACGGCCTGGGAGCATGCTTAGCTGTCTGCCCCGAAGGCGCTCTGACCATCGAGGAGCGAGAAGCTAAGGAATTTGACGAGCAGGCGGCCGCTAAGGCACATCAGATACAGATTGCTCCTGCCCGTGGGAAGTCTGAACCGACCCAGTCCAGCCAGCCCTCCAGCTGGCCCATTCAGATGAGACTGGTTCGTCCTTGGGCTCCTCACCTCAAGGGGGCAAGCCTCCTCGTGGCTGCTGACTGCACAGCTTTTGCTTATCCGGCCATCCAGCAGGACTTTCTCAAAGGTCGCGTAGCTCTGGTGGGCTGCCCCAAGCTGGACGAGACCGGCCCCTTTGTAGACAAGCTGGCAGAGATCCTCTTGGCCAACGAGATCCGGGATATAACTGTGCTGCATATGACCGTCCCCTGCTGCGCACAGCTCGACAGGCTGGTAGCAGAGGCCGTGAAGCGCTCAGGAATTGGCGTGCCTTGGAGGAGCTTTGTGGTGGGAATCGAAGGCACCTTGACATCAGATTAAAGATTTAAGAGAAAAGTTTATTCAGTTTCAGGTAGAGATGTTCTTCATGGACTTTGGCCGTCGCTTTGATATCGCAGTGGAAGCTTTCGTCTTGCTGGTCTTTCTCGTCACCGTATATCTGACGAAGGATTTTCTCTCCACGATCCTTTTGAGCGTGGTTCTGGTCTTCCTGCTCAAGCCCCTCTATGTCGTCATCTACAGGATCACAAAGCATGGACAGGTCTCGTCCTTGTTCTCTCTGCTGATAGTGTTCGTCGTCATCCTGGCCATCTTGCTGGGCCTTACCACCGTGCTCCTGGTGGAGATATCCAATCTGGAGCAATCTGGTGCCATATCGAACGTCCAATTCTCCACCATCCCCCAAGACCTCGATCAATGGGTGCAGAGCAAGCTTCCTGCCTGGCTTTATCAATATTTGTATGATATCGGCTACAAATATGTGCAGGAGATCGGCGACATCCCTGCAACCATCGCCTCCTGGCTGTTCCCTATCGTCGAGCGAGAGCTGACAATATTTGCCACCAATCTGCCGGTGCTGTTCGCCCAGCTGATAGTGGTAATATTCTTTACGTACTACATACTCATCGACGGCAAGATCATCGTAAGCCGGGCCGTGGATCTGCTCCCCAAGGAAAAGAGGAGCATGGTTCATTATTTTCTTCAAGAGCTGAATGGAATCTACAACACCCTTTTCACCGTCTACTTCACCACCTCCATGCTCAGCGGCGTCCTGGCGGCGATCGGCTTCTCCTTGCTTGGCGTACCCTATCCCTTCGTGCTGGGAGCAGTAGTCGCTATCTTCACCCTGATCCCCCTGCTCGGACCTCCTTTTGTCTTCGTGCCCATGGTCCTTTATTATCTGTTGATGGGAGACCTGGTTATGAGCCTGGTCCTGCTGCTATTCGGAATCATCGTGCTGATGGTGGTACCTGAGAACATAATCCGGCCGCATCTGGCCATGAAGAGCTCCAGGATTCATCCCATCGTCACCGTGCTCGCGTACACGGCTCCCATATTTGTTGTGGGAATTATGGGCGTGATCATTGGGCCGACCCTTTACGGCTTTCTTCTTGCGGTATACAGATCGGTGATCCATTATCGGGAGATCTGAATCTGCAGAAGCGCATGGCCGCCCATGGAAAGGTTTATCTCTTTTTATAGGCCACTATTTTAGTTCAGTTCGATGGAGCTTTAGAGATGGATTCGGAGAAGGGCGACGCTATTGAGGTTGCAGAGCTGCTTTTAACCGCAGATATCTACAACCGCAGAGAGAATCTGACTGAAGACGACCTGCCTCCCAATATTCGCAAGCATTACTTCGACACTGAGACCAGGAGTGTCAAAAGGCCGATATACGTAACCAGCTCGGATGTGCAGGAGATTTACGGCATCGAGAACGTTAAAGCGGTTATAAAAGATCTGTCCTTTGTGGCCTTTGAGGAGTTTGGATCCCAGCTGAGGCTAACGGTTTTTGATGTGGCAGCCAAGTGGTTCGCCAACCAGAAGGATCTGGCGAGGATCCGATCGAATCCTGCTCTGGCCTTTTTTTATGAGAACTACAACTCCCTGAATATAAGCTATGCTGAAGCCAAGAACAGCAATAAGCCCCTCTGTGCTGACCGGGAATGGATCAATGCCAGGATAAAGGAGCTCTGCAAAGACGACCCCAAAGAGTCCGAAGATCTCCTCAAGCTCGTGTATATCAAGGCCCCCGAGGATGTGAGGGACTGCATCTCCGGCCTGATTCTCACCGAGGAGCAGAAGGAAGAGATAGAGAAGACGGACAAGGCCCTGCAGAACAGGGAGTATCTGAGGGAGATCGGCCTTTATGAGATCGGCAAACTGCTCTTTGTGGGCCCGCCGGGGACGGGCAAAACCTCCACAGCACGCGCTTTGTCGAGCTGGTTCTCCCTACCAATGGTGGAGGTCAGGCTCTCCATGATAACCAGCCAGTATCTGGGCGAGACCTCCAAGAACATAGACAAGGTCTTCGACCTGGCCAAGAGGCTCAGCCCCTGCATTCTGCTCATTGATGAGTTCGACTTCGTGGCCAAGGCCAGGACCTCGGATGAGCACGGAGCCATTAAGAGGGCGGTCAACACCCTGCTCAAGGCCATCGATGAGATCAGCCTGGTGGAGCATGGCGTTCTTCTCCTGGCGGCCACGAACCATCCTCAGCTCCTGGACTATGCTGCCTGGAGAAGGTTCGACAAGGTGCTGAAATTCCCGCTGCCGGATGCAGAGATGAGACGCAAGATTCTTGACAAGGTGCTCTCCCGCATCGATGCCGACGTGGACACCTACGAGCTGGCGGAGCTGACGGAGGGCTACTCCGGCTCAGACCTGAGGTTGGTGATCAGGGAGGCAGTCCTGAATGCGCTCCTGGAGGACAGGCGACGCCTCGTCCAGGACGACCTGCAAAGATCCATCCAGGAGTTCAGCCGCAGGGTCTCTGAATATAAGCGGAGCTTTACGGCATGAAGGTCACGCTCTTAGGAACAGGCGACGCCATAGGCACTCCCAAGATTGGCTGCAAATGTGCGGCATGCACTGATGCCCTGCGGGGAGGACGAAGCCGCAGGATGAGGTTCTCTGTCCTCCTGGAATCGGACGAGGATGAGGGCAGGGTGCTGATTGACACGAGCCCGGATTTGCGATGGCAGCTCCTGAAGAAGGACATTGCCAGCGTGGACGGAGTCATCTGGACCCATGCCCACTACGACCATTACGCTGGCTTCGGGGACTTCCACAGGGTGCAGAGCCACGTGGATGTTTATGCCCTGAAGGAGACCATGGATTATATCCTCAACTACCTCTATTTCCTAAATCCTGTGCGCCATGATGTGAACGCCTATGAGCCCTTTGAGATCGGGGGAATGGAGTTCACCCTCTTTAAGGTGAACCATCCGCCTGCAGAGGCCGCAGGAGTGCTGGTGACCAACGGGCAGAAGAGATTGGTGATCACCAGCGACACCAACCTGGATATTCCTGCCCGGAGCCTGGAGATCATGAGAGATGCCGACCTGATGCTGGCGGACGCCATCATGCCTCCCGGCTACAATATCAGCAAGCATATGAACGCAGAGGAGGCCGTGGCCCTGGCAGAGCGCCTGGGCGCAAAGGACCTGCTTCTTACTCATCTTGCCCACCTTTATCCGCCGCACGAGATCGCCCTCAAGAAATGGCCGCTGGGTCACGACATGATGGAGATCGTATTGTGAGGGGGCGGGTGTTTTATTTGCATTTTTTTGCTTTAACTCTTACTCTTTTGGCTCTGGCTCTTCTTCCCGCAGGCGTCCATGCGGAGTATGCTGATGCATCCAATTATCACGGCGTGGACTTCACCATTGCTCATCCCGCCGGATGGGAGACTTCCAGCTCCGACTCGGGCAGCCATGTAAGCGGAAGCCTCAGTGCAGCAGGGCCATGCGATCGCTTGATATTGAGCTGGATCCGGGATCCCGGGATGGATCCTAGGGAGATCCTGGATCAGATCGAGAAAGCTTACGACAGTGGAGAGGTGAAGGTCTTATCTTCAGAGAGCAAAGAGATTAGGATGAAGGAGCAGACAGCGAAGACCTTAGACCTGGCATACGAGTTCAATGGTTACCGCTCTGTGAAGCTCTTCGCGGTCTGGAACTCCAGCCGATCGGACAGGCTTTTTCTGGCCTCGTTTTCCAGCTGCAACGATAGCGATAGCGGTAATTTAGCGCTCTTCGAAGAATTGGTGGCATCCTTTGTCGATCTGGGCAATCGAGACCTTACAAAGCTTGGTCCGAAGCCGCTCGACGGTGCCTGGCCCCAGGTATTGGGAGATCTCCTCTCCAGCTATCATTACAAAGAAATCAGAACGCTTCCCGGCAGAACGGTTCATGTGAAGGTCGGGTTTGAGCTTTCGCCACAGAACGGCACTTATATTCTCGATTCTCAGGAAGAGCTCTGGACGGACCGTCCGGAGGAGGCCGCGTCCAGGGCAGGGGCGGTGGCGCAGATCTTGCAGCAGGCAGGATACGAGGCCCGGCTGGTGCAGCGGGGCGGAGAGATCGCGGTGGCAGTCCTCGATCCTTCCAAAAAATGGCAGCAGGTATCCATCAATCCGGCGTCTCCGGAGAGGACGGTGGGGGTTCTGGCCAACGGCACCTGGGAGGCGGTGATGTACCGCGACTGGGAGGATCTGGCCGAAGATAACGGAATCGTCGAGGGCTTTGATCTGGATAAACTGGTTGGAAAGGACTGCGAGCCGTCGCGGCACGTTGAGCTGAGGGCTTTGGCAAAGACAAACCAGTCCTGGCTCGATGGATTGCGGGAGGTGCTGGAGAGCTATGATTATGATAAATATTATGAGGAGAACGTCTTCGACTGCTCCAACACTGCACAAATTTGCTGGAGCGTGCTACAGCAAAAGGGCTACGACGCCAGGCTGATGATGAGCTACAAGGGCCATCCCCGTGATCCGCACATGTGGGTTGTGGTGAGATATCCTTACGAATCAAATGGGTATGTCGCGGTGGAGACCGCGAACACAGATGAGAAGAAGAGGCTGGTGCATCTGGGCAGGGTGGTGACTGATGCGGCTTATTTCAAGGGCATCATGTACAACTCCAGCGCGCAATTCTCGCGCATGCACCCGGAGGAGGGAATAAATACTATCCCATGATTCCAAAGTTCCTCTTCGCGTAGGTGTACCCCCTCAACATTCTATGTGATCAAATTCGATCTACCTAAAGATAGAGACAAATATGTAGGTCTATTCACTAATTTACAATTTTTAGCATGTAATGATAATTTGTAATGTTTATATAATACTAAATATTATTTAGTCTCATCACTTATTATGCTTTATTTCCACGTTCACAATTTGTCTCAAATTTTCAATTATACTCTTATATATAATCCCTCTTAAGTGACTAGTAATTCTTATAAAAATTTTGTGTGTCATCTTGTGTTGCTGATGTATTAGTAGAAGAGAAAACCTTAAATTAGTTAGCCGATGAAATTGGGGAAAGCGGCATGATGTTAGGCTAAAGGGAACGTATGCGAAGCCGAATGGTATTTCGTTGGCCTTTATTTTTTAATTGAATAATAAAAAATCTTAATGCTAAAGGAGGGAAAGAATGAAGAAATTAGGAGGGGACAGAGACTATAGATGTTTGCTTTTCTTAGCAGCAATGGTGATCTCTTTATTCGCAATCACTACACTGGCCCAGAATGACTATACGGTGGAAGGCACTTTCCGCGTGCAAATTAAGAATAATGTACCACAAATTCTACCAAATGAGATATTGAACTTAGAGAATAATACAGTCAATGTATCATGCGACCTGACAACAAAATATCCGGTGAAAGAATATAGGTTCCTCATAAGCAAGGGAAGCCCAACGAACCCGATGCCGGCAGCAAACTCCGGCCCCAGGAAGAACGTTACGGAATTGTCCACAGGGTTTGTTAAAATCAATGATAGCTACACTTGGAGATTGAGAGGAGGAACAGGAACACCGAATGGGATTTACTACGCTCATATACCGTTTAGTTCCCAACAGCTAGGGACGGTTGATGCTGGAGTTTATGAGAGATTCACAATCTCCGATTACGCATATTTTGTAGCATATAAATTTAATGACTATGATGCGGACGGCGTCAAGGATGCTGATGAGCCGCTCATATTTGGTTGGAAATTCACCATAGACGACTCCAAAGGACATAGATATAACGCCACCACGGGATCAGATGGGGGAGCCCTCATCGGGCCTATTCCTGCCGGAAAGTATAGGATCACAGAGGACATGAAGAACAGCAATTGGATTGCTACAACTCCAGCAGTTCGGGAAAGCGTAGATGTTCTCCCATTCGTTGAAACCAAAGCGGAATTTGGTAACAAGCTCAAAGATGGATTTATCACAATCAGGAAATACTACGACTATAACGGGGACGGAAATCCGAAAGGAAATCTTGAGCCTGGGATACCTGGCTGGAAATTCGCTGTGGAAGGAGGCCCACAAAATAAGAGATACGAGATACTCACAAATAGTGATGGAAAAGCTACGCTGAGACTACCGACTACCGAGGAAGGAGCAGTTTATACCATAAATGAGAGTTTCCCCAGCGATAGATGGGAGTGCACAACACCTCCGATAGAGAAGCGAGTAATATTGCGGCCGGAGGCTAACGAATCAGTTGATTACGGCAACCGCTTGAAGCCTGCGACCATTGGCATCACAAAATTCAGAGACTATGATGGCAATGGAAAGCGTGAATCGAACGAGCAAGGCTTGAGTTGGACTTTCTATGTCAATGGAACCGAAGGCAGTACGGATACTCCAGTCACGGATAGAAACGGCAGGCTCGACTATCAAGTTCTATTCCCTATGCCATCATCTCTTACTTCGCTGCCAGATAGAAGTTTCTATATTAGCGAAATAACAAAACTTAACTGGAATCAGACAACACCTTTACAAAGGATGCCGATCACGGTTGGTCCTGGGTCCAGAGAAGATGTCCCAGCGTTTGGAAATTACCTGCGCCAGTCGTTCAACATATCCAAGTACAACGATACTAACAACAATAGCATACGCGATCCTGGCGAGAAAGGGGTGCCAGGCTGGAAGTTCCTCATAGAGGACAGCAGTGGTGCGAGTATTATCAAGGAGACGGATTCTCAAGGCAATATAACGGTCAATGCTAAACCCAACACCAAATATATGGTCACCGAATACCTCCAGCCTGGCTGGAAGCCGACAACATTAACTCAGCAAAGCCAGACCACAGATGCTGAGACTCCGGAATTCGAGCCCCTTATGTTTGGGAATACCAAGGAGCAAAAGATAGTCATAAGCAAGTTTGAAGATACCCATAACGAAGGCAAGAGGGATGTTGATGAGCTGGGCATTGCAGATTGGGAGTTTGATGTGACGGGTCCCGTCGACAGCCCCAAGAATAATACCGTAAGAGTTAGGACAAGCGAGAACGGGGAAGTCAAATACTTGTGCCCCACCGCAGGTCACTATATTGTGAAAGAGGTCAAGAAGAGCGGATGCTGGATCAGCACCACTAACGACACGGTCCCAGTCTATGTGCCTGAAGGGGAGACAGTCCATATCGAGTTCGGCAATTATGAGATCTGCCACCTCAGCACTACCATAGCCCTTGAGAATCCAGATGTAGAAGTTCGAAAATTCGTCGATCCTTCGCAGCTTACTACCGATATGATTGGAGCATGCGGAGACACCTATCTGAACTACACCATACAGGTTCGCCCAAGGGAGACTGCGGAGGCCACTGATTTGGTCATCGCCATGAATGATATGGTTCCTAGGACCGCGGATAGCCAGAAAACCATAGATACGACGGTGAACGGTGTGGCCGGTTTCCTTGACGAACAGGCAAGGAATTCTAACCCCAGCTCCAGAATAGGGCTAATAAGATGGGTAGGCACCGAGTCAAACGAGATCTATCCCAACGCCAACTATACGGACCTCAGCGACAAGGTCAGAAATTCTCAGTTCCTTCAGACCAATACCACATCGGTTTTCGCTGACTGGACTCTTGGCATCATAGATAAATTCTACAGAGTATCTCTGCCGAATACAAGTAAGATCCTTGTCCTCGTTACCGATAGCGAGAGCCCAATCCGCAGACCCAGCGAGAATCTAAGTGCCAACTACACCATCTATGCTATTGCTATTGGAGAGAAGGAAACAGATGCAACCAGGTTCCTCGGCCAACTGGTCAGCGAGCATCATGGCAAGCTGTATTTCGCCAACGATTCAGCCGAATTGCAGAATGCTTTAACGAAGATTGCATGGGTTACGAGGCCCAATTCTCTGAAGGATGTGCAGCTGATTGATACCCTGCCAAGCTATCTGGAGCCAGTTGGTTACCAGGTGAATCCGCCGGATCCCAAGAATGTAACTGAGAATAACGATGGCATAGACTGGCACACTACGACGATGAAATGGTGGGCAGGAAATCTGTCCTCCTCTGGAAGGCCGTGGAATACATCCTTCATCGTTAGATTCTGTTGGACTGTGCCTGCGGATGTCCACCAAAGAGAAGTATCGCCTAGGGTTTCTCAGGTGAACTATGTCAGAGAGGATGGTTCAATAGGGACAATACAGGTGCCAGAGGGGGCAATAAGCATCAAGAAGTCAGCGCTTCCGGCAACTCAGCGCATACCAGGGTTTGAGGCTTTACTCTCGCTATCTGGGCTTCTAATATCGGTGTATATCCTGCGGAGGAAATGATGGGCAGAAATGCCCTTCCCTCCAATATTTATAATATACTATATTAATCATGCTTGAAGGTCAATAACTTTGGGGAGGGATTTTCTATAGAAGTCAATGAATCAAGGGGTTTTGAGATACCCTTCTATTATCTTTCGGGAGCTAGCCTTATCTTGGAAGTGATCCTGAAGATTATGATAGAGCACCCTTTGAAAATTACCTTGACGCCAGTTATAAACTGGCTAAACGATCATGGATTACCTACGGAAATATTATCAATGATAGCTGTATTTATTCTTTATCTAATCATGGGGTCATACGCTCATCGCCGCATCCGCTTGAAGATGTCTAATAGATCTGCTGTGATATTAGGAATGATGATCATTTTAGCCATCCCACTGGTATGGTTCGCGTTGAACCTAAAAGGTGCTGGAACCGCAAGCGCTAGCTCGCTTTTGGCATTGATGGCCTTGACAGCTATAGTGGCCTGGATTTCTCCAGCCATCCCTGATGGCAGCACTTTGCTTAGATCTTTATTCATAGCCTTTCCTGCAATTAGCCTAGGAGTTGCGTTGGGAACCAGTGGTGCGGTATTTGCGGAGAATATTTCGGAACATGGCACAATTGTTCCGAGTGCAACAGTAAATGTAATTGATCATGTCTCTATTGTGGACAGCAAGAATGGTAACTACCTGTTACCAGCTATGACTTATTGGGTGGTAAGAGACAGCAATAAGATCAAGATCGGCTTCAATGGCATGCCTGGAGAAAAATCACAATATGATGTATCGAAAGAAGTCCAGATCATCTTTGATGGCCAATCCATACTTCCAGATGGTAATGAGAGTCATTTCACACTAAAAGGAGGCAAACATTACACCTTGATACTGGAGTGACTAGAAGACGCTAGATATTGTGCCAACGGCTTCTATAACTTCATATTACGATCATGAGGTAATATGCAACTTAGGCTTCGTTATGAATATAATCTGAGGGTATGGTATGGACATCACATTCGGTAAAGAGCAAGTTTTTCGGCTACCGCCAAAGCTGAATATGGATCAGGCGCGGGAGAAAGCCTGGGACAAGAAGACATCCGTCTTTGGCACCGGCTTGACCGGATTCCTCGCTCGACCCAAGTCAGAAGAAGTTCAGATCGTTTATAACGAGTTCCGTTATGAGCCGTTCTGGCATGCCATCTGTCAAGTGCGCTACGAGTATGATCGCACAAGAGGTTATAATGTCCCGGTTCTCGCACCCGAAGTACAGCGCGTGACTGTCGAGGGAAAGGATTATCCGGTCACAGCCAAGCCACGCCAGTTCACTATCAGCGGAATAGAGCACTGTATCGAGGAAGCCAGTACTGAAGTCATCCTTGATGCTGTGCGCGGACAAGAGCGAGATTGGAAGAAATACCTACGGTTCGACAAGGAGGTCGTAGTTGATCTCACCAAACTCTCAACTGAAGGATGCATCGTTGTGACGCCCGAGATACGCGCGAGCGCTGTGGTTCGTCAGGTCTTAGCTTTACTAATGCGGCCGATCCAGGCGGATACGATTCACCAGGAAAAAGCGGAAGTCCCGACAGTAGATCTTTATTTCAGGCCTGTCTATGCCTTCGAATATAAGTGGGAGACAAAAGGCAAAACAACCGTGGCCGAGTTCGATGGCTTAACTGGAGAGCTGACCTCCGGCGGAGTCACATTGCGTCAACAGGTCGAGAAGATGATGACTCGCGATCTTCTCTTCGATGTAGGTGCGGATGCGGCAAACCTACTGATACCTGGTAGCAGCATAGCAGTTAGAGTGGCAAAGTCGGTGGTGGATGGCCATAAGGACGCTGAGAAAAGGTAGTTTCGACCAGTAAGCACAGAAATGAGTTTTGGGGATTAACAGAGATTCCTATCAGCTCGTCCCTGCCGGATCTATCCCCCTTTTATCATCCTCATCTCAAGCCTCCTTTTCTCTATTCATGATTGCAGAATCTCCTTTATCCTCCTCCTGCAATCCTCCGACCTGAGTATCTCCTTCAGCTCCTCCTTTACCAGCTCTCTCAAACCGGCTGAACCCATAACATCTGTCTCCGGCTTGCAGCTCGCAGAAGCTACTGGCACCAGGGCCCCATCTCCAAAGATACTCAGCGGCCTCAAGAACACTGGCCTTTCGCCCTTCTCCAGCCGATCCAGGCAGTTGTACAGCTCATCCCTCAGTCCGTTCTCCCCATAGAAGTAGGCCCTTAGCTTGTCCTTGGTCGGCTCCTTGTAGCTCTGG
>Ga0315277_10009152_pt1 | contig 12678 bp, 12 predicted proteins | sample YL17G05_15_MG_FD_203695 | JGI IMG/M metagenome (GOLD analysis project Ga0315277, IMG submission 203695) | Sediment microbial communities from Yellowstone Lake, YNP, Wyoming, USA - YL17G05_15 | ecosystem: Environmental > Aquatic > Freshwater > Lake > Sediment | place: USA: Wyoming | collected... | reverse complement strand
TTGGAAACACCGGCAAAGGTTTTCGCAAGTCTTGGCCGCCGTGGATGACCTGCAAAAACCTCCCCAAACCAAATTCTACTGCGGCCAGCCCACCACTCGGGCTGCGTGAAGTGCTGGAAACTACTGCATAGGGGGACCTCGTTAATCGCTTTAGTCGTGTAGGACAGGCCCCGGTGACCGATCGTGCCGCAGGTTGCTGTCGGTCGGCACAGAGGACGCTGCCGGCGTACTATGTCCACTAGCGTCGACAGACTATAGTATACCACCCGGCAGGGCAGGTGCAAGCTGGGTGGCTGGCGCCGCTGGTGGCTTGAACCGTCGGGCCCGCCCCCGGTAGACTTTGGGGGCAGCGCTTGCGGGCGACGAATTCGGCTTTGTTGCCGGGGCACGCGAAAAACAGCCATGGCCATTACCGGGATTCATGCGATGCTCGAGATGCTCGCCGGCTGCGGCGTGCGATACCTGTTCGGCAATCCCGGCACCACCGAGTTGCCGCTCTGTGACGCGATGGTCGACGAGCGCCGCATCCAGTACATTCTGGCCCTCCAGGAAGTGCCCGCCATGGCCATCGCCGAAGGGTATGCGATGGCCTCGCGGTCGCCGGGGGTGGTCAACCTGCACATCTGCTGCGGCCTGGGCAACGCTATGGGCATGCTCTACAACGCCTATCGCTCCGGCACGCCGCTGGTGGTCACCGCCGGGCAGCAGGACCAGCGGATGATGTTCGAGGAACCGATCCTCTGGGGCCGGATGGTCGACGTGGCCCGGCCCTGGACCAAGTGGGCGGCCGAGGTCCGGCGGGTCGAGGACCTGCCTTCGGCGATCCGCCGGGCGGTGCAGACGGCGATGATGCCGCCCAGCGGGCCGGTCTTCCTGGCGTTGCCGCTGGACGTGCAGATGGCCAGCGTCTCTAACGGGCACGCCGAGCTGGATCTGACGCCCCCGCAGTTGCCCGACCAACTCGTCCGCCCGCCCGTCGAAGCCCTCCGCAAGGCGGCCGCCGTATTGGCCGAGGCGAAAAGCCCGGGCATCCTGGTGGGCAGCCGCATCTGCGAGGCCGACGCCGTCGAGCCGCTGGTGGCGGTGGCCGAGCGCTTGGGCGCGCCGGTGATCCACGAGGCCACGACCTCGCACGGGCGGTGCAGCTTTCCGTCCGACCATCCGCTGGCCGCCGGCACCCTGCCCTTCTGGTCGCCGGAGGTCCGCCAGCGGCTGGCCGAGTTCGACGTCCTGCTGGTGGCCGGCATGAAGCTCTTGCAGCAGTACATCTACCACGAGCCGTCCCGGGCCGTGCCCGAGCACGTTCGCCTGGTCCAACTGGACGACGACCCGTGGGAACTCGGCAAGAACTATCCGGTCGAGGTGGGCGTGGTAGGGCATCCGCGGGCGTCGCTGGCCGAGCTGGCCTCGTTGCTGGAGGCGGCGATGTCGCCCGAGCAGGTCGAGGCGGCCAAGGCCCGGGTGCAGTCTTACGACCGGCAGCGCAGAGAGCAGCGCGAGCAGTTGCGGCGCGAGGCCCAGGGCCAGCGCGAGCTGCGGCCGCTCGCGCCGCTGTGCGTGATGGCGAGCCTCGCGCAGATCCTGCCTGACGACGTGGCCGTGATCGAAGAGGCGCCCACCACGACGATGGGCGGCTATTTCGAGCGCGTCGGCGCGCTGAGGAACACCAGCGGCTATTTTGCCCAGCGGGGTTGGGCGCTGGGTTGGGGGCTGAACTGTGCGATCGGCGTGAAGCTGGCCTGGCCCGAGCGGCCCGTGCTGGCCCTGATCGGCGACGGCTCGGCGATGTACGGGATCCAGGGACTGTGGACGGCCGCCCATTACCGGCTGCCGGTCACCTTCGTGATCTGCAACAACACCCAGTACAAGATCCTCAAGGATTGTGCCCGAGTGATGAAGCTGCCGGCGGCCCTGGCCGGGCGGTTCGAGGGACTGGACGTCGTCTGCCCGGAGATCGACTACGTGGGCCTGGCCCAATCGCTGGGTGTAGCGGCCTGCCGCGCAAGCGAACCGGACCAGCTCAGCCAACTGGTCGCCCAGTCGCTCTCCGGCGACGTGCCGCAGCTTATCGAAGTGGCCGTGCAGGAGCCGTAGCCCGCTGAAACGGACTGGGGCTATCCCAGCAGGTCGAGCCGCAAGCTCCCCTCTCCCGGTAGGTGGGAGAGGGGCGGGGGGTGAGGGGCGTAATCAAGACAGCGACGAGTGGCGGACACGCCAGTTCTTTGTTGGTCGGCCAAGCCGCCCTCACCCGGCCGCTTCGCGGCCACCCTCTCCCGCCAAGCGGGAGAGGGTACGCCACTGTGACTTCACCAACGCAGCTCGGCGCCAAAGCTGATGCCGTGCATCCACAGCGCCGAATCGTCGAGCTGCGGTTGCGGCCGCAGGGTGCCGGACGGACTTCCGCCGCCGCGGGCCAGCGGCAGCGACGCCAATTGGCTGGGACTAACCGTACGGTCGATCTGGTCGCCGGTCCGAAGCACGCTGGAGACGCACGTCAGGTTGTAGCCTACGCTCAGTTGCACGACGTCGAAGGCCACGAAGGCCAGGCGAACGCCAAGCTCCGGAATCGCGGCGAACTTGTGGTCGGTGTACCGCCCGATGTTGCTCGGCGCGGCCAGCCAGCCCCCGGCAAGCGGAGCAAAGCCGGCCACCCTCGTCGAGCCGTCGATCCGGAGGCTTTCGCGCATGTCACCCAGGGCCACCTTGGTAGTGAGATCCAGCAGCCACGGGCCGCGGCGCAATCCGAGCACCGCGCCCAAGTCGGCGCCGTGAAAGTCGTTCTCCGTGTCGAAATCGTCGGAGACCTCGATCACCGACGCAATCGATTCGCGCAGCGCCAGTGATTCCCGCAGCCGGAAGAAGCGATATCCGTAGCAGAAGTCTACGTACCCGCCGGGCCCCCTCAGCCAGTTGTAGCGGGCCAACACGTCCGCCGAGTACGTCTCGCTCCTGGCGTCGGTGTGAATGCCGCCGATCACCCCCGGAAATGCGATCAGCAGCGCGTCCTCGAGATGGTTCTCGGCGTTGAAGAACGGCACGGCCAAGATGGGATCGCCCGGCGAGGCCACGTTGAGCATGTCTTGGGTGATACTGACCGCCCACAACTGGGCCTCCACCGCCCGGGTGTGCGCGTCGTCGAACCAATAGCCGAAGGTCAATCGCCCTCCTTGCTGGCCGTTGTCTTCCGCGTAGGCGTCACCGAAGAGAACGTCCGTGGTCGGTTCGCCCAACACGCCGGCGTCGGCCGGCGGGGTGGTGGCCGGGCAGGTCGTCACCAGCGGCGGGAGAGGATTTCCCGTAGGCCAGAGGGCCAGGTATTCGGTACGGACGAACCACCGCGTGACCCACGAGCGCGGAACGTAGGGGCGGCCGAGGGTCTCGAAATCCAGCTCGCCCTGCGCCAGCGCCGAACGGGCGCCCCCCGTCAGCAGGACCTGCCCGCAAATCAGCGCACCCGCGGTCGCCACCCAACCGAATCGACGTGTCCTTCGCCGCATGTCGGATTTCCCCCCCGGCACAAGGCGGCTGTAATACGGCCGCCCGTTTCTCAAAGCGCCTCTTGACCCCGCGCCCACCGCTCGCAGAAGAGCCGTGAACCGCACGGGTGTTGCTTAGAGCCGGCGTCCAGGGTCACTCGCATAGGGCCTGGAATCCGGGAAGCCGCTTATCAAGGCTCCCCAGGCTTCCTAGCTTCAACGGTGCTAGCACTACAAGAGGGTCTCTCACCGTTAGAGAGCATATCGGCCCTGTTCCTATTGTCGAAACTATCAGGACCGAACAACAGAGTTTCGCCCAAAAATCCGCACCCTGGAGGTCCGTCACAGGCTGCCGCTCAGCGCCGAATCGGCCTGGCCTGCTCGTTCAGATGGTCGGCGATCCACTCCTCCAGCTCCTTCCAGTCGACCGGCGGCAGCTTGGAGCGGTCGGGACGCAGCGCAGCCGCCTCTTTGATGTAGACGTGCACGATCTGGTCGGCCTGCTTGTCGGTGTTCCAGTGCAACAGGATGCGGATGCAGCGGGGGAGCGAGTCCGGCACGTCCAGCTCGTGGACGCACAGCGCGGCCACGTTGAGCCAGCCAAGCTGCCGGGCCGCCAGGGCAGGAAACTCGCCGCTGAGGTCTTGCGTCGTCGTGAAGATCGCGCTGGCCACGTCCTCTTCCCGGATGTCGTTCTGGCGGATCATCAGCGCCAGCAGTTGCCGGGTGGCCTTGAGGATCTCCTCACCGCTGCTACCCTCGACGGTGGTCGCCCCGCGGACTCCACGGCACGGCATCGTTCTCTCCCTCCTGCGGGCGGGTCTTGACAAGCACGTTCCCTCTTAGTGTACGCCGGAGGGCAAGAAAGTCCACTGCACCCCGCCAGTGTGTGTGCCAAGTTTTCCTGGCGGACGCGTGGGTGGCTGGCGGTCAGCCGTAGGCTGCCCCCAGCAGGTTTACCTGGGGGCTCGCTCCGCTCGACCCCAGCCACCCCAAGCACCAAGTTGCCAGGAAAACTTGTCACACACCCGCCAATTCACCAGACTGAAATTGTCGGGTGCGCGTTTAGCGGGGCCGCTTGCGGCCCGTTGCGATCGCGCTTGTCGGTTCGGACGAGGAACGGGCCGCGAGCGGCCCCGCTAAACAGGTCTCGATACCGACAAGTGCCTCCACCAAACCGGCACTGCCTCATCCTTAACCCTTCACCTTGACCTCGATCCGCTTGGGCACGGCGGACGGCGTCTTCTTCAGGTGCAGAGTCAGCACGCCGTTGGCGAACTGGGCGTCGACGTGCTCGGCGTCGATTCCGTCGGGCAGCCGCACCGCGCGGCGGAAACTGCCGTAGCGGCTCTCGCTGTGGTAATAGTCCTTTCCCTTGTCTAAAGTGGACTCTTTCTTCTCGCCCGAAAGGACCAACTGGTTGCCGGAGATGGACACGTCCAGGTCCTTGGGATCCATTCCGGGCAGTTCGGCGCGGACGATGACCTCCTCATCGGCCTCGGCGATGTCGATCGTCGGCGACCATCTTCCCTGGCCGATCAAGGGCCAATCGATCGCGCCGAACGGTTCCCGTAAGAACGTGTCGAACAACCGATCCATTTCACTGCGCAGGGCGACCAGGGGCGATTCGGTTCGTTCACCTTCGCGCTGCTTGCTCCTCCAAGGTATCAGGCTCATGGCTTAAACCTCCTTTACCAAGGACACTTTGTCTGGTGATGTTGGTTACGTTGTCTTTACGCCGATTTTCCTCGGCTTGGCTGCTTCGGCCTTGGGCAGGCGGAGCGTCAGCACCCCGTCGGCATAGCCGGCCGTGATCTGGCCGGCGTCGATGGCTTCGCTCACCCGGAAGGTCCGCCAGTAATCGCCGACGCCGTACTCCTGGAGCAGGAACTCGTGGTCGGGCTTCTGCCGCGGCTCGACTTGGGCATGGATCGTCAAGGTGCCGTCTTCGAACTTCACGTCGATCCTGTCGCCGCTGGCGCCCGGCACGTCGGCCAGGACCAGCAGCTCATCGGCCTGCTCCAGGATGTCGACGTGCGGACGGTAGCACTGTCCGCAGCGGGTGTGTTCGGCTGCGGCGGCCTCGACGGCCGAGGTCTTGTTGATGGCGTTTTCGTTTTCCATGATGGTGGTTCCTTTCTTGTCAGAACGGGCAGCCGTCCTACGCGGTAGTCACCGCGATTTTTCGCGGCTTGGCGCTCTCGGCTTTCGGCAGGGTGATGGTCAGCACGCCGTCGCGCAGCTCGGCCTCCACCCGATTCGCGTCGACCTCTACCGGCAGCCGCAACACGCGGGTGAACGAGCCGACCGGACGCTCGCGGCGATGGTAGGTGACGCCCTCTTGCTTGAGCTCCGGGCGATCGACCGTCAACGTGAGCTGGTTGCCGACGACGGAGATCTCGAAGTGATCGGCTTTCAGGCCGGGGACCTCCAACTCCACCAGCACGGCATCGCCCTGTTCCCACATGTTCAGCGCGGGCTGGCCCCGGCCAGTCCCAGGCAGGACGCCCTCGGCCCACGGCCCGAACACCCCGGTCAACATCCGGTCGAGGTCGTCGCGGAGGTGGTAGATGGGTTGTCGCATGTTTCTGTAACGGAAGACCATGGTGACTCCTCCTCTCGATCAAGGTCCTGCGGCAGGACGGGTCTGCTGCGTCCCTGCCCCAGGTCATTCTCTCTGCAATACAACCGCAGATCCAGGGCTGCAAAGGGCATGCCAAAAGCGAGGACGCGATTGCTAGGCGTTACGTGGAATGGGGTTAGGCCAAGTGGCTGTTTGTGATCGGGCAGCGGAGCTGCCAAATTGGCAGCTCAGGCGATTCGGTAGCCGCGAGGTATTCCCTCGCTGGGGTTGCGCGCACCATGACTGGGCATACTCCAGGGGGGTGCCGTGGTGCTAACGTCTTGACTTGACCGGGCTTATGAGAAACCGCGCGGAAACCCGTTTCCCGGTTGTTGCCTCATCCACAGCAAGATATACTGGGACGTTTGGCTTCCCGACGCCGCGGCAGCCTGCCGAGGCCGATGATTCTGGCGGAGTGCCCATGCAGTTTACGCTGATCGATCGCATCGTCGAACTCGAGCCCGGGGTGCAAATTGTGGCCGTGAAGGGTTTGACGATGGCGGAGGAGTATCTGGCCGACCACTTTCCCCGCTTCCCGGTGATGCCGGGGGTGTTGATGCTGGAGGCCATGACACAGGCTTCCGCCTGGCTGATCCGCGTCAGCGAGGACTTCGCCCACAGCATGGTGCTGCTGAAACAGGCCAGTAACGTGAAATACGGTCAGTTCGTGGAGCCGGGCCAGACGCTCTGCGTTACGGCCGAGATCCTCAAAGATAGTGAGAACGAGACCAGGCTGAAGACCCGGGGAACCGTCAACGGGCGGACCACGGTCAGCGCCCGGTTGGTGATGGCCAAGTACAACCTGGCCGATACCGTCCCGGGGCGCGCGGACATCGACCGGGTGACCAGGGAAGAGTTGCGAAATTCATTCTCGTTGCTGTACCCGCCCAACGAGGTGCCGGCCGAGAAGCCCAGCTAAGGACCGCCTGTGCTTGCTGCCGCTGCCGGCAGGGCCGGGCGCCGAGTTCCCCCGTCGAGATGAAACCCGATGCGATTTGAAGGCAAGACGGCCATTGTAACCGGCGGTAGTCGAGGTATCGGCCGGGCGTGCATCGCCCAGTTGATGTCCGAGGGTGCCCGGGTCGCGCTGGTGGACCTCAGCGACGTGGAGGAGGCCGCCCGGGCACTGACGGAAGAGTGCAAAGACGGGCCCGGCCAGGTTCGCGCCTTTCAGGCCGACGTCCGCGATGCCGAGCGAGCGGGCGAGCTGGTCGAGCAACTGCTCAGCGCGTGGGAGCGGCTGGACGTGCTGGTCAACTCGGCGGGCATCGTGCGGGACGGCCTGATGGGAACCATGACCCAGCAGCAGTGGCAGGACGTGCTGGAGGTGAACCTGGGCGGGACCTACAACTACTGCCACGCGGCGACTCGGCCGATGATGATGCAGCGCAGCGGGAGTATCGTGAACATCTCCAGCACGGCCGCGGAGTTCGCCTCGCGGGGCCAGGTCAACTACGCGGCCAGCAAGGGCGGCGTCAACGGCCTGACGCGCTCCCTGGCCAAGGAGTTGGCGCCCCGGCAGGTCCGCGTCAACGCCGTTGCCCCGGGGATGATCGAGACCGGCATGAGCGCGGCGGTGCGGAGCCTGGCCGGGCCGCGGCTGAAGGAAATCATCCCCTTAAGACGCGTGGGACAACCGCAGGAGGTCGCCCGTGTCGTGGCCTTCCTGGCCAGCGACGACGCCAGCTACCTCACGGGGCAGGTGCTGCGGGTGGACGGCGGGTTGAGCCTGGGTGGATACTGAGGCAGTTGTCAGTTCTCAGAGGATGTGAATCTTTCAAGCATGGCACAAAAAAACACCCCTGTTTCGTCAGGAAACCTGGGGTCCGAGATCGAAACATGCCCCTTTTCGAGGCCCAGTTTTGAAAGATTCACATCCTCTCAGTTTTCAGTTGTCAGGGTCAGCAGGCAAGAACTGAAAACTGACAACTGAAAACTGACAACTGACAACTGATCAGCGACAGCTCCTTCATTGAGGCAAACCGAGTTGGGAGGTTGAGCCAAATGCCGACAAAGGATGAAGTCTTCCAGAAGATCCAAGCCGCACTAGTCGATGCCTTGGGCGTCGATGAGGAGGACGTGACCGCCGAGGCCACCCTGGTGGGAGACCTGGGGGCCGAGTCGATCGACTTCCTGGACATCGTCTTCCGTCTGGAGAAGGGATTCGACATCAAGATCCCCCGCGGAGAACTGTTTCCTGAAGACGTGCTGACCGATTCCAACTACGTCCAGGACGGGCGCATCACGCAGCAGGGGCTGGCCGAGCTGCGCAGGCGGATGCCGTTCGCCAACCTGGATGAGTTCGCCAAGAATCCCGCGGTCCAGGACTTCTCCAATTTGTTGACCGTGGCCGACATGTGCCGTTTCGTCGAGGGCAAGGTCGAGATCACCGACTAAGCCTCTGGAAAAAGGGGACAGGTCCAATTTGCCGGAACGGCCCGAAGGCGGGTACCAGGCTTGCATGGTCGTCGCACAAATTGGACCTGTCCCCTTTTTCCTCCCCACTTGAAGTGTGTCTTCTGCCACCGGGTTGATGCGATGCGCTGGTACTGGATCGATCGGTTTTTGGAGTTCGAGAGCGGCCGCTACGCCAAGGCCATCAAGAACATCTCGCTGGCCGAGGAACACCTGCACGACCACTTCGCCAGCTACCCGATGATCCCCAACTCGCTGGTGATCGAGGGCCTGGCCCAGACCGGCGGACTGTTGGTCTGCGAGTACAACCAGTTCGCCGAAAGAGTCATCTTGGCCAAGATTCCCAAGGCCGAGTTCTTCTGCGAGGCGGTGCCGGGCGACAGGCTGACGTACACCGCGACCATCGAGTACGTCAAGCGCGAAGGGGCCATGGTCAGCGCCACCAGCCATAAAGGCGACGTGCTGCATGCCGAGGTGGAAATCGTCTTCGCCCACCTGAACGACGCCCGCACGGCCAGCCTGTTCGACCCGATCGTCTTCCTCCGCATGATGCGGCTGCTGGGGGCATTCGACGTCGGACACGCCGCCGACGGCGGCCCGCTGCTCCCGCCGCCCAGGCTGCTGGCGGCGATCGAGCCGGGCAGAGACGGTGGGTCGCGGAAGGCTCCTTGAGGGACTCGACTATGCGACGACGCGTGGTAGTTACCGGGATGGGCTGCGTCACGCCGCTGGGGGCCGAAATCGAAACCGTCTGGCGCCGCCTGCTGGCCGGGGAGTCGGGCGTGGGCTACATCACGCGGTTCGACGCCAGCAGTTTCCCCACCAGGATCTCCGCCGAGGTCCGCGACTGGGACCTCTCCGACGTGGGCGAAGATCCCCAACAATGGAAGTACCAGGGCCGCCATACCCACTTCGCCATCGGCGCCGCAAAAAAGGCGGTGGCCGACTCCGGGATCGAACTCTCCAAGGTGCCCCCCACCCGCTTCGGAATCTATACCGGCAGCGGCGAAGGCCAGCAGGATTTCGACCGCTTCACGCAGATGATGGTGGCCGGGCTGGCCGGGGGCGACAGCTTGGACCTCGGCCGCTTCACCCGGGCGGGCCTGGAGATCCTCCACCCCATCGGCGAGCTGGAGCAGGAGCCCAACATGCCCGCCGGGCACCTGGCCAGCCTGTTCGGCGCCGAAGGTCCCAACATCAATTGTCTGACGGCGTGTGCGGCCAGCAGCCAGGCCATTGGGGAGGCCGTGGAGATTATTCGCCGCGGCGAGGCCGACGTGATGCTCTCCGGGGGGACCCATACCATGATCCACCCCTTCGGCGTCACCGGCTTCAACCTGCTGACGGCCCTGAGCACGCGAAACGACGAACCCACCAAGGCCTCTCGCCCCTTCGACCGCAACCGCGATGGCTTTGTGCTGGGCGAAGGGGCGGGGATGGTGGTGCTGGAGGCCCTGGAGCACGCCCAGGCCCGCCGCGCCCACGTCCACGGCGAAATCTGCGGGTTCGGCTCCACGGCCGACGCCTTCCGCATTACCGACACGCACCCCGAGGGTCGCGGGGCCATCAGTTGCATCAAGATGGCCCTGGAGGACGCGGGAGTGGGCCGGGATGAAGTCGACTACATCAACGCCCACGGCACCAGCACCATCGTCAACGACCGCGTGGAGACCTTGGCGATCAAGCAGGTGTTCGGCGAGCGGGCGTACAAGATTCCCGTCTCCAGCACCAAGAGCATGATCGGCCACCTGATCGCCGCGGCCGGGGCCACCGAGGTGATCTTCTGCCTGTTGGCCATCCGCGACAACGTCGTGCCGCCGACGACCAACTACGATTACCCCGACCCCGACTGCGACCTGGACTACGTCCCCAACGTCTGCCGCGAGATCCCCTGCCACGCCGCCTTGACCAACAGCTTCGGCTTCGGCGGCCAGAACATCGCGCTGCTGGTCAAGCGGTTTGCCGACTAGGTGAGCCAGGGGGATTAGGGATTGGGGATTAGGGATTAGGGATTGGGGATGGGAGGGTTGCGGGTAGGCGATCCCGCTTCCTCTTAACGCCCGCGGACTGCGGTCCGTGGGGCGCGGTCCGTGGGGCGCGGTCCGTGGCAGCCGTCCTGAATGGACTTGCACGATTCCGCAAGCTGCGCGTCTGTACCTTTCCGAATACCGAATGCTTGCGGTTCTCGTCGTCCCGCGTAGTTTTGACGGCAGTGCGCGTTGCCAAAACCTTGCTTGCACACGCTGTGCCCGACCGGAAAATTTTTCCGGACTCCCAATCGCTTGGCACGATTCGACTTAGTTCGGCGCGCGCTCCCGGGGGAAGTGTTTTTTCCGATTTGCTTTTTGACTTGGCGAAATCATCGGGTATATCCTCGATACCGGAGGACGATGACGCCAGTGTCAACGGCCGTTTTTCGCCACGGCCGGGCGTTGTTTTCTGCGTGGCCTTATAACCCCGAGCGCGGTGATCTCAGATGCCGAGTCGCCTACTAGTCCGTGCTGTGCGGCGCAGCCCGAACGTAAGTAACTTCTCGGCCGTGGGCGTCGTCCGGTAAGGTGGGTGAGCAACCAGCAGAACCACGCTGACCGAATCACCGCCGCCCGGGGTATTGGAATCAGTACGCATCCGATGATTCTTCCAGTGGGTCCGTCACCGAGCGGCTGGACCTTGACACCTGGCAGGTGGCTGGCGCGATCCGGGCCTGAGCCGGGGGCACTCGGCCGACAACTGAGTGCCCTCAAGGGACGCCAGCAGTTGCAGGTGCAACAGCGAGTCATTCAGGCCGGCCAGGTCGACTACCAGGCGTTACCGCCTTATCCCCCTCGGCCCCGGCCGCCAGCGTAACTCGGGCCCTTTTTTGCCGTGAACCTGTGCAAAGGAGGATAATTCAGACCACTTCTCCGTGGTGTTCGTTGACCGGAGGCCCGTTCGGACCTCTTCTCTGTTTCTCTGTGCACGTCGTAAACAGGAGATTCGCGTCGACTTTTGAACCATAACCAGCCACCAGCGGCGCGCTTGCCGCTTCCGGACGTGTTGCCTTACCTTGGGCCGGCTGAAGCTTCGTGGTTCATCTCGCCTGATTCGAGTGGTGCCGCGGTTGGCTTGTCCAACCGCGTTGGTTGCATTGCTGGGTGAGCCAGTGATGCCAAAGCGGCAGTGGCACCAAATCGTCAATTGAGCTGAGATAGGCCACTACTGGCCGCGGCCCATACAACGTGCTCTGGCACGTCGCTCGTCCCAAGCGGCAGGCGCGTTCGTGTTAGGGACCGATGCTGGGGGGATTCTTGGCCAGGAAGTCGCGCGGCCCACGGTTGGTGTAGTAGGGATACGTGATCGTCCCGGTCGGAGGCCCGGGCGTGTACTGGTCGGCCACGCGGCCGGCACACCCTGTCTGTCCCGGGAAGCCACACGCCCCGATCCTCGGCCGGCCACAACGCCCGCAAACGACGCCGCAGCACGCCTCGCAACCGGCACCGCCGCACGACTGACAAACGGCACTTCCGTCGGGTTGGCAGCCGGCCGGGCCGCAGTTCTCGCAGCCAGCCCCGCCGCAGGTCTCGCAGCCGCCACCGCTGCAGCTCTCGCAGCCGGCCCCTCCGCACTGCTCACAGGCCCCCGGGGAGCACTCGGCGCCGCAGGCCGTAGCACAGCCCACCGTCTTGTGGCACGGGCGGGGTGGCCAGCAACACCCGCTCACGCCGGCCAGCAGCGTGATCGTCAACAGCGTCCAGAGCATACGTTTCATGTCCTGCGGCTCCCTTTCTGGAGGTGTTCGGCGGGATCAAGGGGTATCTGCGGCGGGGTGGCAGGGGCAGCTTGTCTGCCCCTGGGCCGCAGCGGCGGACCAACGCTTCGCCCCGGTGCCCGCCGCCACTGGCACCCCGCCTCAGACAACATCGGCCCGACAACCAGTAGAATCCAGAAAATCGTCAGAACCGCTGCTGTCCACACGACTTGTACGACCGCTGCCAACGGACCTTGGTCCATGTGCCACAAGCTGGGCAAGCTGGCCTGTGGTTGCGGGCGTGGCCCCTAAGGAGTGGCATCCAGCAGGTCAGATCAGCCTTGCCGGCCACCAGGCGCCTGGCATAGGTAGGGTCGAGTGCGACTCGCCCCGGAAAAGCCGGCTGGGGGCAGCCTGCGGCTGACCACCAGCCACCC
>Ga0315277_10009151_pt1 | contig 12678 bp, 6 predicted proteins | sample YL17G05_15_MG_FD_203695 | JGI IMG/M metagenome (GOLD analysis project Ga0315277, IMG submission 203695) | Sediment microbial communities from Yellowstone Lake, YNP, Wyoming, USA - YL17G05_15 | ecosystem: Environmental > Aquatic > Freshwater > Lake > Sediment | place: USA: Wyoming | collected... | reverse complement strand
GCCGACGCCAATATCTGGTTTACATATCATGGCAGCGGCGTCTTGAACGGCACAGTCGGAGCCACCGGCACCTCCAATGCCGCGGGCAACTATGGCAACGTGATCCCTTACCTCGTGTTCATGCCGCAGCAGTACGACATCTTCGTGAAAATCGAGAAAGCAGGATACGATTTCCGTCCGTTGGCCGTTGACGCCTATGGCAATCCCCTCAACGTGCCGGGCTATTACATCCCCAAGAACAACCAGCCCTGGGGCGACATCACCGGCAAAAACTTTACCGGAGTCCCCCTGCAACCAATGACCAGCGGCATGTCTTCGAGCCAGTCGAGCCCCGATGCGGGCTGGAGTTACTTCTCGATACAGGTTCCTTCCGGGGCCACGCAACTCGATGTCAATTACGATGGCACGACCGATAACGCGCTGGTGCCCAAGCTCGATTCCTGGCCAGACGTGGCCCCGGGATCCGGATCTCAACCCAAACCGGCCGGCTTTACCAAGTCCTTGACTCTGAACGCCTCCTCGACTCCGCCCTTGAGTCCGGGCAAGTGGTATATCGGCGTCCATAGCACCGAAGCCACGTCGTTTACCCTCACCACGGTCCTGCTCAGCGCCGACCCGCTTCCGATCATCTCCGGCAAGGTCACCCATTTTGACGGCGTGACGACCACTCCCTTGGCCGGCGTATCGGTCACGGCCAACAACGGCGCCACTACCGCCCTCACCGACGCTTTGGGTCAATATCAGGTGACCGTTCCCTATTACTGGGCTGGAGAAATATCCATTGATTGGCCCAACGGCCGGTTCCTGCCGGTCTCGCGCACCTATTCGGGAATGACCGCCAACCAGACGGAACAGAATTTCCGTGGGCCTCAATACTATCTCAACGTCATTTCTGACAAGGGCGATCCCCAGGGCACGGGATGGTATGACGCGGGGACAACGACCTCCTGGAGCGTGACCAATCCCTTCGCGGGAGCCGCTGGGGTGCGCTATGTCACCACGACGCCGTCGTCCGGCGAGGTGACCATGACCGGCCCGCAGACGATCACGGTGAACTGGGAAACCCAGTATTTCCTCAAGACCTCCGTCACTCCGCCAGGCGCTGGTTCAATCGCTCCGACTCCGATTTGGTATTATGCGGGCAGTGAAGGCCGGGTATCCGCTCTCCCCGCAACGGATTGGAGTTTTAGCGGTTTCACAGGCGACCTGACGGGAAACGCCACCCCACAGAACCTGGTCATGGATCAGCCCCGGGAAGTGGTTGCCCATTTTACCCCGACGACTCCGCTGACTCCCGTTCCCGGCCGGATCCTTGTCCCCCTGGAGAAGTCGACCATCCAGTCCGCGATCAATGCCGCTGCTGACGGAGATGAGATCATCGTCTCGGAAGGCACGTACCACGAATGCATCCGTTTTCTAGGCAAGAATATCACCGTGCGCTCCACCGCGCCTACCAACCCGAGCGTCGTTGCCGCGACGATCATTGATGGAACAACCACTACGCTGACTTCGGCCGTCACGTTCTCGGGCGCCGAACCGGCCTCGGCCACGCTCTCCGGTTTCACCATCAAGAACGGCAGGGGTTACTACGGCGGCGGGATCAACGGAAACCCCACCCAAGCCGCAAACGGCACTCACGCCACGATCTCATTCAATCAGATCACGGAGAATACCAATTCGAGCGAAGGCGCCGGGATCTATGACTGTGACGGCGCGATTCGCAGTAACGTGATCTACGGTAACACCGCTTCGGAATATGGCGGCGGCCTGGCCTGGTGCGATGGAACCATCGAAGCCTGCACCGTGTTCAATAACAGCGCCAACAATGGCGCCGGCTTTTTCGCCTGCGATTCGGCGCAGATCAGCAACTGCGTCGTTTATGAGAACTCGGGCGTGATCGGGGGCGGATTCTACTTCAGCGACAGCACCCCCGCACCCCTAACAGGCTCCGTCACCAACTGTACCATCTACAAAAACCACTCCACCACGGACTGGGGATCCGGCTATGGGGGCGGGATCTATTGCTGGGGCGGGAAGGTCACGCTCAAGAACTGCATCATCTGGGGCAACACGGGCAATTTGGCCCCCGCCGATCCTCTCTATACCCGGCAGGTGTACCATGGCAACGTCGCATACGTTTTTTACAGTTGCATCCAGGACTGGGAATCCACCGACCACGGCTGCATTGCCGCCGATCCCCAGTTCGTGAATCCTGAACAATACAACTTCCAGCTCGCCCCCGGCTCTCCCTGCATTGACACGGGCACCTCCGTGAGCCTGAGCAACGATTTCCGGGGAGCTCCTCGCCCCTTCGATGGGGATGGCCAGGGCGCCGGCGGCACCGGCGATGGCAACGATTTCGACATGGGCGCCTACGAATACGGCACCATGGCCGCGCCAGGGACCCCGGTCATGATCGCCGAGCCCTTGTTGACTGGAGGAACCTCCAATACGGTCTCCTGGGAGCGCGTGAGTGGAGCGGCCGCCTATACCATCCAGTGCGCCGCATCCGCCGATTTTGCCGCCCCTCTTTACTCCATTTATATCCCCGCTGCGACGGATGGACCGACGACCCTGAGCGCCACCTACACCGGGCTCTTCGACACCACCTACTGGTACCGGGTTCGGGCCGAGAACGTCTACGGCGGCCCCGGGGAATGGAGCCAGCCCACATCCTCCACCCAGGACGCCACCGCTCCCTGGTTCGATGATCTGGAGGCCAGCCCCCCGCAGGCCACGGCGCAGACCCTTGTCAGTATCACCTTCCTGGCATCCGAACCACTGGCGGCTGATCCGGAGGTTTCGGTCAACGGCAATCCGGTTTCCCTGGTCTCCCATGCGGGCAATCAATACACCTACACCTATATCATGTTGCTCGCGGATCCGTTGGGCCCCGCGACGATCTCGATCTCCGGGACCGATGGCATGGGCTACTACGGCTCCATCAGCGATCCTTCCGCCCTGAGCCGGGTGACCAGGACCGGCGCAGGGGATTGGACGCTCTATCAGTAAGCCGCGAAGGTTCATCTTCATGCTTCCTCAAAAGAACTCGTGGGTGAATTCGGACTCGGGTAGATTGCCGAGCGCATGATACAACGCTACTTGCAACATTTTGAACGTCTGAAATCCATACGTTTTCCTGGGGCCGGTTTCACTTCGTTGTTCTGTCCCTCCCCCATGCCGAGGAAAAGGCCCCTCACCCTTCCCTCTCCCCCAGGAGAGGGAAAAGAAGGCCGATCTCTCAAGTAAGGGCGGCGTATGACCAGAAAGCAATGGGGAAAAGAATCCCCTCTCCAGGGGGAGAGGGAAGGGTGAGGGGCCTTTTTTCAAATCCGTGTCTTGGTTGAAAAGCAAAAAACTCATCCTTCTTTTACCCACAGATTCTTCGGAAGACCCATCTTCATGAACCGCGGGGTTGGTGTTGTGTCAAGGCTGAACTGACGGATGCCCTCCCTCACGGTCGGGCTACTGCACAAACGACCATACAGCGATAGGGAAGACAAGCCGTTATGCAGTAGCCCGACCGTGAGGGAGGGCCCCTATACGACAAAGCAACGTTGACACAACACAAGGGAATCATGCGGGACGGAGGATGGCGCTGGCCGGGTTCTGAAGGTAAGTCTCGGCCGCCGCGCGGATGTCCCTGGCGGTGACGGCTTCGATGCGGTCGGGGAAGGTTTCGCCCCACTCCCAACCCAGCCCGAGCATTTCATTGACACTCATGGAATGGGCCAGGGCGCTGTTGGTCTGGCGGCCCACGAGGTACTTGCCGAGGATGTACTGACGGGCGCGCTGGATCTCTTCCTTCTCCGGCGCTTCCTCGACGATGCCCCGGGCCTCCCGAAGAAGGGAGGCGTGGGCCTGGTCCACGGTGTCCCGGCTGGTGCCGATGTAGAGGATGACGTGGGACGCCAGGGCTCGCGGCGAGATGGAGGCCCCGACGGCATAGGCCAGATGGTCGCGGTCCCGCAAACGCGAGAAGAGCCGCGAGGACATTCCCTCGCCCAGTATCCCGCACGCCATCCGCAACGCGGCGGCATCGGGGGCGCCCGGGAGCGGCGCGGGATAACCCACAATGACGAAGCCCTGCTCGAAGTTGCGGGGCAGCTCGATGGTTTCGCCGCGGCCGGCGCCGGGTTCGGCTTGGGCCCGGTTCGCCGGTTCGCCCGTTTGTAGTGCAGGCTTCAGCCTGTCTCCCGGTTCGCCGGTTCGCCGGTCTGCCAGTTCGCCAGTTGGCCGGTTCGCCGGTTCGCCGGAACGGCCGTAGGATGGGCCTTGGCCCATCAGGCTTTCCCCGCGCACGGGCCAACGTTTCACCACCTCGGCCACAAACTCCTCTTCGGGCAGATTCCCCACAGCGGTCAACAGAACCCGCTCGGGCCGGATTGCCGCGGCGTGCAGCGAGGCCAATATTCCCGGCTCAAGTGCCTTCAGCGTCTCGATCTCCCCCTCCGGCGGCAGCGCGTAGGGGTGGCCTCGGTAGAAGAGGCGGTGGAAGGCCTTGTAGGTGTAGGGGAACTTCTGGTCGTTGTCGCGCAGTATCTCGGACAGGACGATGGCGCGTTCTTTCTCGAATTCGAGCGGGTCGAACGTGGGGCGGAAGAGGCAATCGCTGAGGAGTTCGAGCGCCACGGGCCAGTCGTCCCTAACCGCCTGGGTCTCGATCCCGAGATGGTCGTAGGAGCAAAACGCGTCAATGGACCCGCCGACGGACTCCATGGTTTCGGCGATCTGAACCGCGGTGCGGCCCGCGGCGCCCTTGGTCAGGAGGCGGGCCATCAGGTTGGTGCGGCCGGCCTGGGCGGCAGCGTCGTCGCAGCCGCCCCAGTTCACATACGCGACCAGCGACAGGATCTGCTTGTCCGGAGTGGAGCGGATCAGGATCTTGCAGCCGTTGGGGAGGGTGTGGGTGCGGACGTTCATGTTCAACTTCAGTCAGCCAGTTTGCCAGTCAGCCAGTCAGCCAGTCGGCCAGTTGGCCAGTTGGCCAGTTGGCCCTGTTGTCCTTTTTGTCCTTTTCGTCCTTTTTGTCCCTTACATACTTTTGACTACGAATGGTTCTTTGGCCGGATAGCCACCCGGCTCGCCGACGCGCGGGTGGCAAGCCACTTCCCCGCGAGCTCCTGGACTTGCTGTGCCGTGACGGCGTTCACACCCTCGGCGTATTGCTTCTCGAAATCCACGCCTCCCGAGACGGTATAGTAGTAGCCGATAGCCGAGGATTGGCCGCCCGTGGTCTCCAATGAGAAAGCATGGGCATTGGTGAGTAGTTTCTTCGCCCGGTTCAGCACCTCCGGCGCGGGGGGAGACTGGGCCAGCCGGTCGAGTTGCTCAAAGACGGCGGTTTCGAGCGCGGGCCGCTTCTCCTCCTCGCACGTGTAGAAGACATAGAAGAGGTCGGGATGGCGCGAGGTGGAGAGTCCGGCGTGGATCGAGGAGGCGAGCCGCCGCTTCTCCTTGATCTCCTGGTTAAGGATCGAGGCATTGCCCCCGCCCAGAACGAACTGCAGCACGTCCAGGCCGTAGGCCTCGCGGGGCGCCCCGAAGCCGGGCGCGGGAAACCCGATCACGCCGTAGGTCTCGTTGAGTTCCTTTTCCAGAACGTGTTCGGCCGGCGCTGCATAGGTAGTCTGGAGGGTCTTCTTGTCCAGCATGGGACGGAAGGGCCGGTCGAACCCGTCAAAAGCGTCGCGGGCTCTCTTCAAGGCTTCGGCGGGCTCCACGTCTCCCACCACCATCAGGACCATGTTTTCCGGGCAGTAGTGGCGCCGGTAGTAGTCCGTGATCTCGGCGGGGCCGATGGCTTTGAGCGTGTCGGGAACCCCCAGGACGGGGAGCCGGTAGGGGCCCCGCTCAAAGGCGCGCAGGTACAACTCCTCCCAGAGCAGCCCGTGGGGGTCGTCCTGTTTGATGTAGTACTCCTCGATGATGACCCCGCGCTCGCGGTCGAGCTCCTCGGGGTCGAGGGTGACGTTGCGGACCATGTCGGCGATCACGTCCATTGCGATGGGGAGGTGGGGGGAGGCGGCCGTTACGTGGTAGTGGGTGAAGTCGTGGGACGTGGCCGCATTGAGCAGTCCTCCCACGCCCTCGATGGCGCGGTCTATCTCGCCCGCGCCGAAGCGGGCCGTTCCCTTGAAAAGCATGTGCTCGAGGAAGTGGGAAACGCCGTTGATGGACGGGGGCTCGTCCGCCGAACCGGTGTTCACCCAGACGTCCACCGTCATCACCCGCACCCCGGGACGAGGCGCGAGGAGGACGGTCAAGCCGTTGGGGAGGATTTCCTTTGCGATTTCCGGCTGGGGGGTCGAGCTGGGAGGATTCATGAGGAACCGTCGCCCTGAGCGAGTCAGCCGGTCGGCCAGTTGGCCTGTCAACCAGTCGGCCAGTCAGCCGGTCGGGGAGTTGGCCAGTCAACCAGTCGGACTAGTCGGACAGGTCGGACAGGTCGGACCAGTCCGTCAATCGGCCAGTTGGCTGGGTCAGGGGGTTGCCGGCGTCGGAGCCGCTGGCGTGGCCGCCGTCGGAGCCACAGGCGCAGCAGGTGTAGGTGTCGCGGGAACGGGCGCGGCTGGCGTCGGAGCCGCTGGCGTGGCCGGCGTCGGAGCCACAGGCGCAGCAGGTGTAGGTATCGCAGGAACGGGCGCGGCCGCCGTCGGAGCCGCAACGGGTGTAGATGCCGCCGGCGTCACGGGAGCCGCCGGAGCGGGTGTGGGTGAAGTTACCGGGATGGCGCCGGGTGTGGTTGCCGGCACCGTGCCGCCGGAGGCGTCGGTTCCGGGGGGCGTGGTAGCGGGCTTCTCCGGCTGGGTCGCGGCCGCTTTGGAGCGGTAGAAGGGGCTGTCCTTGAAAATCTTGGGGGCAAGCAGAACGAGGCTGAGGTTCAGGATCAGGAAGCCCACGGCACAGTAAGAGGTCCAGCGGTTGAGGGTTTTCTCGGCGCCAGTGGCGCCCAGGTGGTCACCCAGGGTCGAGCCGGCGCCGACCAGGCCGGAGAGGCCGCCTCCTTTGCCGGACTGGACCAACACGACCAGTATCAGTATTCCGCTGGAGAGAAGCCAGGCGAGATACATCAGCACGAAGAGAATCTGGAGATACATTGTTCTTTCACCTCATTCGTTGCGGGGCAACGAGAATTCAGACCGGTTATTATACGCGGTGGGATGGGTAAGTCAATTCCAATTATGCGGAAAAACGGGGTCGCCGGTCGGCCAGTCTGCCGGTCGGCCAGTCAGCCAGTCGGCCAGTTAGCCAGTCAACCAGTCGGCCAGTCAGCCAGTTAGCCAGTCAACCAGTCGGCCGGTCGGCCAGTCGGCCAGTTTGCCAGTCTGCCGGTCGGCCGGTCTGCCGGTCTGCCGGTCGGCCGGTCGGCCAGTCTGCCAGTCGGCCGGTCTGCCGGTCTGCCAGTCGGCCGGTCGGCCGGTCTGCCGGTCTGCCAGTCGGCCGGTTGGCCTGTTTACGGGTGGGGTGGCCGGCCAGTTGGCCGGTCTGCTGGTTCGCCAGTTGGGTGAGCCCCTCCTCCCAGAGAAAGGCCTTGGGCAAAGAGCGGTTTTGGGGGGAGCGAAACCCCCCATCTGCCTCCCAAGAACCAGGAAGCCCAATTGTCGCCAGAGAGAAGAAGTAGTTGACGCCTGTCACCTTGTCCGTCGCCACCGGCGCTGTGGTGCGCAAAGCCCAGGGCGACGGCTCTTGCAAGGCGCCATTGCGGGGAGCCTGACAGAAGATGAGAGATCATGCCACGAGATAAGTGCGGTGTCCCCAGAATTCAGAATTACAGAATTAGATAAGTGCGGTGTCCCCAGAATTAAAGAATTACGGCACGGCTCGTTGCTCCTCCCATCCCGAATACACTCCTTGGAGTTTAGCCCCACAGCGCCATCATGTCCAGTTCAGATCGTTCTCACCAGTTCCCCACCACGACGAGTTCGAGCGGCTTGCCCTTTTGGAAGTCGTAGAAACTCTTTTGGAGCCGGACCGAGACGCGCGGGGGGAGTGGTTTGGCGTAGGCCGCGAGCCATTTCTCCCAGCGCGGGCGCGTGGCGACAAGGGCGGCGGGACCGTCGAGTTTCCCGAGGCGGGCGATGGCTTCCTCGAAATCGTCCCTGCCCATCTCCTGCATGCCGCGCCGGGCGTAGAACATCAGGCTGGGCTCCTTGTAGATCGCCGCCATGAGATAAGTGTCGGGCGGGGCGTTCTCGCGCAGGTATTGGCCGATCTGCTTCGACGGACGTAGCGACTCGATTGTGGGTAGGACACACGCGAGCAGGATGAGGTGGGCGGCGAGCATTCCGCCGAACCACCACGTGAGCGCGAGTTTCGGGCGCATTCTACTCCAGAAATGCGCGCCTCCCAGCAATGCCTGAGCCAGAACAATGCCCCAGACAAGCGCGACCCTAAACATAATCTTAAGTATTGGTTGTTGGAAGAACAACAAATGGAACGGCGCCACTAGAATCGCAATACCCACCGCGATTCCCAAGACCGCCATGAAAACCGCGCCGATGCACCACCAGACGAGCCCTGGAACCGCATCGGTTTCCGTCTTGCGTGAAGTCGCCGCCGCGCCGCCAGAAGACAGGCTGAAGCCTGCACTACATACGCTTTCCTGCCGCCGCTTCTCCAAGGCCGAGAACCACCCGCCCATCATCAATGCGAGCGCGGGCAGCATCGGGGCCATGTAGTGCGGCAGCTTGGTCTTGACCAGCGAGAACACCACGAGTCCCGGCAAAACCCAGCACCACAGGAGGCGCACGGCCGCGTCGCGCCGTGCCGCCGCGCCGGCTGCCCAGCGAACCGCGTTGAGCAATACCGCCGTCATGGGGAACACCAGGAGGGGCAGCAGCGCCACATAGTAGAAGAACGGGCCCTTGTGTCCTTCAAAAGACTCGCGCGCCCTGTCCATGACATGGTGTCCGAATGCCACCCGGAAAAACTCGCCATTGGTCCTCTGCCACGCCGCCCATCCCCACGGCAGCGTCACCAGCAGGAAAGCCGCCAGCCCCGCACAGAAACAGAGAAGTGCTGAGTGCTGAGTGCTGAGTGCTGAGGACTGAGGACTGAGGACTGAGAGCTGAGTATTGAGTGCTGAGTGCTGAGTGCTGAGTGCTGAGGACTGAGGACTGAGGACTGAGGGCTGAGTATTGAGTGCCGAGTACTGAGTGCTGAGCGCTGGGTGTGGAGAGCAGGCCGAGGGGCGGTTCTCCCGCCGAAAGGTCCAGAGAGTCCAGGCTTTGTCGCACACTGCCGCCAGCCCCACCACCGCCACGCCGGGCGGACCCTTCACCAGCGCCGAAAGCCCCAGCACCGCCCAGAAGGCCAAGTGCCTCCACCAGGAGAATCCGCGCCGCCGCTGCTCCCAATAGAGGAACATGGCGGCGGTGACCGTCAGGGTCAGCGTGGCGTCGGTCGTGGCCGCCTTGGAAACGACGAAGAGCAGCACACTCGACATAGCGGCGGCGGCGGCCACTACCGATCCCGAAAGACCGAATCCCATCCGCTCCGCCATCAGGAACACCAGAAGCACCGTGAGCGCGCCGGCCATTGCCGACGGGAAGCGGGCGGAAAACTCGTTGACTCCCCCCAAGCGCATCGGTAGACTCATCAACCAGTAGATCAGGATCGGCTTGTCATAGCGGATCTCGCCGTTCAGGTGCGGGATGATCCAGTCGCCGGTCTCGATCATCTCGCGGGTGGCCTCGGAGAAGCGGGCCTCGTCGCGGTCCCAAAGGCTGTGACCGCCGTTGCCCAGCGTGTAGAGGAGCGACGCCATCCCAAAGACCAATACGGCAAGCGTGCGCATCGCGCGTTTGGTTTCCGGGACAGTGTTGGGATTGGATTGCATGCGCGGGGTCTCGCCCAGTTCGTAGTGCGGGCTTTAGCCCGTTTCCTCACCTTTCCTGGACTCCTATATGAATATGGCAGAAAACCACCATCCGTCAACCCAAAACCCCGAAAACACGAGCGCGCCGGGAACTGCGCCGTCCACCGCGTCCACTTCGTCCACCATGTCTACTGCATTGTTTCCCCGCCGTCCCCGCCCGCTTCCCATGACGATTGCGGCAGCCGCCGCCGGGCTCGCCCTTGTCGCCATCCCTTTTGCGGAGCCGGTTTGGAATACGGTCTATCCCTTCATCAGGGAACTGCCGATCGAGGGATTTCTCGCGGCGGCCCGACAGTTCGGCGTCCCCGTCACCATCTTCTCGGTCTGCATCGTGATCTGGGCGCTGGACCGGCCGAGGCGCGGCGCGCTGGTAGTGTTTCTGGTGGCGCTGGCGATTGCGTCCGGGCTCAACCAGGGCATCAAGCACACGGTGCGCCGGGCCCGGCCCGATCATGGAATCCGCATGGGGAGCGAGGAAAAGGCGGAGATCGAGGCACTGATCCGCATGTATCCCCAAACCGCTGCCAGGCCCGAGGCGCGCGACCAGTGGCTCCTCTTTAGCTCCCATCCGCCTTTTTTCAGCAGCGTCTTCAACTCCTTCCCCTCCGGCCACGCCAACGCCGCCTTTGTGTTGGCCGCGTTTCTCACAGTGTTGTATCCGCGCCTCGCGTGGCTTTGGATCCTGTGGGCCGTGGGGTGCGGCCTGGGGCGGGTGGAGGGCCGGATGCACTACCCCGAGGACGTGTTGTTCGGCGGCGCGACGGGGTGGATCGTGGCGTCGCTCGTGTTTTCGTGGCGTTGGCCGGCCCGGCTGGGCCGGCGCATCGCCTCGCGGTTTTCGGGGTGAGGAGTGATTGTCGCTTGCATCCAAGCGCCCCTTGATTCCTGAAAACTGAAGCAGAAGACGGTGATGGGAACAGGTGAGGAAAGCAGTCTATGAGGCCGGGGTTGAAGCGCTGGTTAAAAGGAGTATTGGGGAAGAAAGACTCCGGCGGTCTTCGCCGGACCAGTGAGCATTGGGCCGAGGAGCTTCAGAAGCAGCAGGATATCCAAGCGCCCATCGTCCAGTGGTTCCATCTGGATGCCGTCCAGGCCCGGATGAACTTCAAAGTCACGGGCGATCCCGACCGCGATCCCTACCAGCATTTTCTGGATGTCCTGAAGGCCCGCGGCCGCCGGCTGCCGGTGGAGCGAAGCCTGACGCTGGGCAGCGGCAGCGGGGTATTGGAGCGCGGCTTGTGCAAGTATGATTTCTGCCGGCGTCATGACGGCTATGATATTTCGGAAGCCAATGTGCGTCACGCCCGGCACGAAGCGGAAAAAGCCGGGCTGAATCATCTGTATTATGAAGTCGCCGACGTCAACAAACTGGGATTGCCGCCCAACACCTATGACACCGCGTGGTTTACGATGGCGGCTCATCATATTGAGGCCCTGGAACACGTTTTCGGGCAGCTGCGCCGCGCGTTGAAATCCAATGGAATGGTTTTCCTGAATGAATACGTGGGACCTAACCGTTTTCAGTGGACCAGCCGGCAACTCGAGGCGATCAACAAACTCCTGAAAATCCTGCCGGAATCATACCGCCGGCGGCCCGACGGCTCGATCAAGACCGAGGAAACCCGTCCCTCGATCCGGGAAGTGCTCGACCTGGACCCTTCCGAGGCGGTGCGATCAGCCGACATCCTGCCTGCGCTCGAGCGGGAATTCCGCATCGTGGAACGCAAGGATTACGGCGGCACGGTCTTGCACATGCTGCTGCATCAGATCGCTTTTCATTTTCAGAGCAACGATGCCCAAACGCGGATGTATCTGCGGAAACTCTTTCAGGCGGAAGACGAACTGATCGCGTCCGGTGAATTGCCCAGCGATTTCACCGTGGTGATCGCCGAGCCGCGCTAGCAGCACCCGCTTTTCCGGCCGCCCGTTCCGGACCGCCCCAATCCAGGCGCGGGCACAGAGAGAAAACCCGGCATACCGTTCTCCGCGTCCCTGCGGAGCTGCTATGTGACCCGAGTCGCCGGTACATTCGTCCCCTCCATAACCATCCGTTTCTCAATCTCCCACGTCCAGCCTGGCTTTTGTGGTTGACACTACCCCCCAATTCCGGTATATACCATTCCTCTGCCTCGGAAGCCTGATGCCTTGGCGCTTATGCCATGCCGGTTTCCAGAGGGGTATCTTTGTCCCGCACCGGATAGAACGTGGTATGGCCTGGTTCAAGAAACAGCAATTCACCCTTCTGCCCATTCCGGGCGCGGGAAACCGGGTTCCGGACGGGCTATGCACCAAGTGCTCGAAGTGCGGCGTCATCCAGCTGACCCGCGACTTCGTGGAAAACCTCCGGGTCTGCCCCCAGTGCAACCACCACGAGAAGGTCCCCGCGCGGGAACGCATCGAACAGGTGGTGGACCCCGGGACGTTCGTCGAAACAAACGCGGACATGGTTTCCGGCGACCCGCTGCATTTCCGGGACTCCAAGGCTTATCCCGACCGGATCATTCAGTCCCAGAAGCTAACGGGCAGCAAGGACGCGGTGATAACGGGCCACGGGAAGATCCGCGGCGTGGAGACGTCCCTGGCGTTCATGAATTTCGCTTTTGTCGGTGGCAGCATGGGATCGGTAGTGGGCGAAAAGGTGTCCCGCTGCTTCGAATACAGCCTGGAACACCGGGTTCCGACGGTGGCTTTCTGCACGTCGGGCGGCGCCCGCATGCAGGAAGGCGTCCTCTCGCTCATGCAGATGGCGAAAACGAGCGCGCTGGTGGCCAAGATGCGCGACGCCGGTGTTCCCTATA
>Ga0315277_10009150_pt1 | contig 12679 bp, 9 predicted proteins | sample YL17G05_15_MG_FD_203695 | JGI IMG/M metagenome (GOLD analysis project Ga0315277, IMG submission 203695) | Sediment microbial communities from Yellowstone Lake, YNP, Wyoming, USA - YL17G05_15 | ecosystem: Environmental > Aquatic > Freshwater > Lake > Sediment | place: USA: Wyoming | collected... | reverse complement strand
TTGGAGAAACCATGGCTGTGATGATGGTCTGTGGCAATCCTGCCGGCGGACTTATACCCCAGCCAATTACCAACGTGTTCACCCCGATTAAAACACTCACAGCGACTCTGGGAATCGAAATGGGGGAGGTCGCATCAGGCAGCGATCATTTCTATGCCTTATTCGGTCTTGCATTTCTTCTTCTGATAATCACTCTAGTCGTCAATATCCTTGCGACAGTTATTCTCGGCCGGCTGAAAGAAAAACAACGGTCCGCTTCAAAGAAAAAACCTTTGGTGTCCTACGAACTTGGAAAAAAAATCAAACAAGCATTCTACCTTTGCATCGGTTTTTTCCTTATCGCGATTCTTCTAATCTCAGTAGGTATTCTCCCCACTCTCGGTATCCTTGTCGCTGTCACAATCTTGTATTTTGTCGTTAAAAAATTATCGGTAAAGGTAAAGCAACATCTCGCCTTCAGTACACTGTCACTGGCAATCATCACGGTGATTATTTTCCTTGGCATTATCCTAGCGTATATTATTTCAAATGGAGCGGGCGCGCTCAGCTGGGAGTTTATCTCAACAGGGCCAAGTAACCTCGGGCGATCAGGTGGCATCTTCCCAGCAATTATCGGAACATTATATTTGGTCGCAGGCGCCATCGCGGTCGCCTTACCCCTCGGTGTCGGTGCCGCGATTTATTTACACGAGTACACCAAGGAGGGAATACTCACAAAGATAATCCGAGGCGGCGCTGATTTACTCAACGGCACACCTTCGATTGTCTTTGGTCTTTTCGGATTTGCATTCTTTGTCTTATATCTAAAACTTGGATTTTCGTTGCTCGCGGGACAAATCACCCTCGCGTTCATGATACTTCCAACCATTATTCGGACAACAGAAGAGGCGCTCATAAGTGTCCCGCAATCCTTGCGAGAGGGAAGCCTTGCCCTCGGGGCGACGAAATGGCAGACCATACGACGGGTGGTGCTCCCCCCTGCCACACCAGGGATTCTCACCGGCGCTATCTTAGGAATCGGGAGGGCTACCGGGGAAACCGCACCAATCTTATTTACCGCAGTGGTATTTTCCGATTTCATACCAAACTCCGTTCTTCAACCAGTCAATGCCTTACCATATCACCTGTTCATCCTTACGACATCAATCCCCGGATCGAAAACAAACCAGGCGGGAACCGCTCTTGTCTTATTGCTTCTCGTGATCGGGATTTATCTGATTGCGATTCTCCTACGTAATCGATTTAGAAAATCAATGAAATGGTGAGAACAAAATGGCTGATATCGATGAGATCATCAGGACAGAGGATTTGAACCTCTGGTACGGTGAAAAGCAAGCACTCTATGATATTACCATGGACATCCGTCCCAATAAAATTACGGCACTAATCGGTCCTTCGGGCTGCGGGAAATCAACGTTAATCCGATGTTTCAACCGGATGAACGACGTGATCAACAAATGCAGAATCACCGGGAAAATTTTCTTCCATGGAAACGATATCTATGGACCGGACTCCGATGCCGTGGAGGTACGGAAAAAAATCGGTATGGTCTTCCAAAAACCAAACCCGTTCCCAAAGTCCATTTATGAAAACGTAGCCTACGGTTCAAAGGTACAGGGAATCACGAACAAAAATCAGCTTGATGATATCGTTGAAAAAAGCCTCAAGGATGCTGCCCTCTGGGGAGAGGTGAAAGACCGGTTACATGAATCAGCGACGGGACTCTCTGGTGGCCAGCAACAGCGACTCTGCATCGCACGGTCACTGTCGATAAACCCGGAGGTCATCCTCATGGACGAACCATGTTCCGCCCTTGATCCAATCGCGACAGCGAAAATCGAGGACTTGATGACCGAGTTGAAAAAGAAATATACCGTCATTATCGTTACCCATAACATGCAGCAGGCCGCTCGTGTCAGTGATTACACCGCCTACATGTATCTGGGGAAGTTGATTGAATTTGGTGAGACTGATCAGATTTTTGAGAATCCGAAAAAGGAGTTGACGGAAAATTATATCACCGGGCGTTTCGGATAAGGTGAAATACAATGGTAGAAAAATTCCATACTGAATTAGAGAAATTAAAACAAAATGTGTTACAAATGGGGGAGCTTTCAACAGCCATGCTTTCGACTGCTGTTGAGTCATTAAAAAACCTCGACCTTGAAAAAGCAACATGGGTCAACGCGCAGAAAAAAGAGTTAGCGAAAATGAATGTTGATCTCGAAGAGGAGGCTTTGCAGCTCATCGCCCTGTACCAGCCGATGGCGCGGGATATGCGTACCATTGCGTGCTGCCTCAAGATGATTGTCGATCTCAACCGCATTGGTCGGTACGGGAAGGACATCGCGAATGTGACACGAGAGATCGCACCAGGGCCACATATCAAAAAAATCATCAGCATCCCGCACATGAATGAGCTTGTACAGGGGATGATTGTTGATGACTTCACCGCGTTTAAAACCGGTGACATCTCGCTTTTAAAGGGGTTCTCGGAGCGTGACAACGATGTCGATTCCCTGCGGTACTCCATCTTCCGTGAATGCTTAAGTTACATGATGGAGGACCCAGCGAATATCACGATCTGCACCCATTACATCATGGTCGCCCGGTACCTCGAGCGATGCGGTGATCACGCCTGCGACATGGCCGAGGAAATCCACTATATGGTGACAGGGCAACGCGTCGAATTGAAATAATAAAAAGAGAGACGACATGCCATTGAAAAAAAGATTGTTACTGAAATCCATGGGGTTTTCCCTGATCATTACCGTCCTTCTTATGTTGATCTCGCTGCTTCCCATATGGGAGATCATGAACGAGACAGAGAAAACGATCTTTCCTGTGTACGGGTTTCTCAGCTCAGTCGTGGTTTTTTGTATTTTAACCGCTGTCTTCTACTTCGACATACGAAGGATACTTGAGAGAAAATCTGATTAATCGTCCTGAATGAGATTTTTACGAGAAATATCCTCTTTTGTAGAATAAATTATATATAATAGAACTCGATTTTAATTCTATAGAGTGCTCTAGAACGGGAGGTTAATAAGAGAAACATTGGGACACTCTCTGCTTTCACCCGTCGTATGAGCATCGTAGTATGATGTAGAATGGAGGAAATCAAAATGACGAAAAGAAAGTACTTGAAGGCTGTTCTTTCCATAGTGTTGCTCTTCGTCCTTCTCACCTCGTCAGTTCAAGCCCTCATGCTACCAATGGCCGTACACACCAAGAAACTAGCATCGACCGCAGGGTGGTACTGGACACCGTCTTATCCGAACTACGCTCCCTCAGGGATGCCTGACTTTGACCAACAGCAGGACCGATGGAAGAAAATCTCACCAGGTCCAAACGGGGTCATCGATTCGACAGTCGCTGGGGATGACGTGTACAACACCGCGGAGAACTGCATCGCCCCTGGACCGGACTGCTATCTGACCAGCGTTGCAGCTGGTGATGATGTCGAGGAATGGGTGTTCTGCGGCCCGGTCGCGGTCGCCAACAGCCTCTGGTGGCTCGACTCTAAATACGCCGACCCCTCTGGTACGCCAGGTGACGGGAAGGACCAGTTCGCGCTCGTGCAGGATTACGGCGCCGGGGACGATCACGCAACAGGGAACGTCCCCCCACTTATTCAGAAACTCGCGGTGGCCATGAACACCACGAACAAGGGGACGACCTATGTCAACGATATGGAGGACGCAATCATCACCTGGATCAGCACCGCCGGGCTTTCCGATAAACTCGTGACGCAGACCTACGACCGACCCACCTACTCGTTCGTAGAAAACCAGATCCAGCAGGGTCAGAACATCGTCCTTTTGCTCGGCACCTATGAATACATCACGGGAACGTTATTGGTGGACCAGGCACAGCCCAGCGGCCCACATAACGACCTTCTGCAAACCACCGCTTGGAACGACTTCCAAAGCTTCATCCCAGTGGCATCACGGCTTGATGACATCGAGGTGCTCCTGGTGAGCAACAGCGGCACCCCCTGCAACGTCATAGTTGATGTCTATGACACCCTGTATGGGAACGCGTTAGGGCAGGTCACCGTCAATCCAGGGATCCTTGGGTCCCCCACATGGATACGCTTGAATTTTACCCCGTATATCCCTCTTGTTCCAGGGTCACAGTATTATTTCGATGTCCGCCAGCAGGATAACAACTATCATTACGAATGGCTCTATGACATCCCGAACCCGTACCCACCTGGACAGGGATGGATGAACAACGTACCGGTCGATCCGTACGGGAACACCTTCGACTGGGCGTTCAAAACATTATATTTCAATCCACCACCCGGTTCGGTCCGCAGGGAAGGTCACTTTGTGACCTGCGCTGGAGTGAACGCTGCTTCCTCTCTCATCGGAATCAGCGACCCGACCCTTGATACCGCCAATGCCACCCAGAGTGATCATAACGACGCGCGCAACGTCTCCCATGACATCTACAGTGTCAGTGTCGGGGCTCCGAAGCCTGACATCAACTGCGAATGGTGGCTGACCGACTATCCCTCTGCATACAATTACACGGTGGTCGAAAAAGCGGTCGTGATAGGACCCATCCCAGATACAACGCCTCCGAGCGTCACGATTACAAAGCCGATCAACGGGCTGTATATCCAGGATCAGTTTGTCTTCCCGCTCTTCTTACCAATCATCTTCGGGAGGATTACCATCAATGTGGACGCAGCGGACAACGACTCAGGGATGAACCGCGTGCTCTTCTACATCGACGGCCAACTTGGCTTTAACGATACGGCCGCGCCATACAGCTATACCTGGAGTGAACTTGCTTTCTTTAGGTACACCATCAAGGTCGTCGCATACGACAACGCAGGCAAAAACAAGGAAGCAAGCATCAACGTGTGGAGATTCTTTTAACCACACCCCTCTTTTTTTCTTTACAACCTATCACCTTTTGTACTAAGTTTTTTCAAGGGACGACCTATTCGTTCCTTCGAGACTGATGAAACCACGGATCCTGTTTGTGGAACCACCGAAGATCCTCTGGTTCGTCATGGGGGAGTACCTCCCACCACCATCACCGCTCCTAATCCTTGCCGCGTACGTCGAACGGGAATTGCCGGATGTCGCAATCGACATCGTTGACTGCCAGGCGGAGCAGCTCAGCTGGCAGGGGCTTGAACAACGCATCGAATCCATCGAACCGACGATCGTCTGCACCTCCGGGTTCACCACGAACGCGTACGCCTGCGCAAGGACCTGCGAACTAGCGAAAAAAGTAAATGAAGATATTGTCACGGTCGCAGGCGGCATCCATTTCTCCAACACCTCTGAAGAGTCACTTAAGAATTTCCCGGAGATCGACTATATCGTGCGAGGAGAAGGGGAGCGAACACTCGTGGACTTGATCAAAACCATAGAAAATGAAGGACCCATGAGCAGTGTACAAGGTCTTTCCTGGCGACACAACGAGACGATCGTCCACAACCCACCCCGACCGCTCATCGAAAACCTGGACAGCCTGCCCTACCCGGCATACCATCTCGTGGAACAGTACCTGAAAAAGTATCACTTCACGATGATGGCAGGAAGAAACACCAGGTTCATGATAGTCGAGGGTGCCCGAGGCTGTGAATACCGCTGCTCTTTTTGCACCCAATGGAGCCACTGGGGGAACATCTGGAGAACCAAATCAGCAAAACGAATCGCGGATGAGATCGAGCACCTGAATGAAACCTATGGAGGGGTGTTCCTCTGGTTCACGGATGACCATATGAACCTCCGGCAACGCGGACAATCCTTGTACGAAGAGCTACGGCACCGGCGATGCAAAGACGACATCATGCTGTTTTTCCAGGCGAGGCCCGATGATGTGGCACACCACCCAGACCTAATCGAAAACCTCAGGAGCGTCGGCACGTATTGGATCCTATGCGGGGTGGAAACAGATTCACCAGAGCTGCTCAAGGAATATAATAAAAATGTCTCAACCGCTGACGCGTACACCGCGATGAAGCTTCTCCATCAGAATGATATCTTTTCCCAAGCGATGTTTGTCATTGGTGGACGAAAGGATACTCATGAGTCCATCGAACGCATCAGGCAGTACTCGCAGGATATCACCTCGGACTTAGCGATCTATACGACCCTGACCCCCTTCCCAGGGACAAGCTTTTATGAAACCGCAAAGAAGAATGGATGGGTCGAGGATACGAACTATACGAACTACGATATGACGCATGTAATCATGCCAACCGAAACGCTGACACGACAAGAAGTCCAGGAGGAACTCTGGCGTTGCTACTATTCCTTCTATGGGTCCATCACCAAAGGCATCTCGGGAGTGTTTGCGAAAAACAAGTTGAAACGAACCCTTTATCGTCACATGGCAGGGCAGCGCGTGCTCACCCAGCTCAGGAGATTGATTTGAGGCCGACCAAAGAAGTTTTACTGTCGCTCCTATTCGCTGGCATTGCTATGGTATTTATTTTCCTCATGATTCTCTGGGTACCTTCTCCATCTACAAAAATTTCTTTGAATGATAAGATGGTCGTCTCAGGAATATTTATCGCGAGTTGTTGTGTTGGCATCACCCTTGCTTTGTATCCTGGGTGGATTCGTAGGATCGCTGGCAAAGAACTCCAGACGGTACATCGTATACAGGAACATCCAACGCGATCATTTTCTGGTCACCATCCCGATTGCGAGAGGTTCCAAACTCATCGAATCATTGTTGATAAAAAAACCTGGTGCGCTGGCTGCCTCGGCCTAATCATTGGTTCTCTTGTATCAATATCCTTCATGGTTCTGTACGTGATCTCTTCAAACGGGCTCTCTCGGTTCACCTATGGTATACTGCTTCTCCTAGGGTTGGTGCTTGTTGTTGTCATATTCCTCGAAACCATAACAAGAAGCACACGCGCCAGTGCCCATCTGTTCTTCAACATGATGCTCATCCTTAGTTTCTTTTTCATCACGATGAGCATCACAGAACTCACTGGAAAAGCACTCTTTGGTGTCTTCACGGTTCTTCTGTGTGTCCTGTGGCTTGACACACGAGTGACCTTATCCACCTGGCGTCATCGAAGTACATGCAACCTCTGTAAAGAATCATGCAAAATGTATCCACAAGCACCGTCTAGTGTTTCGAGACAACCCGAAGCCCAAAGATGATGATAAACAGGGCGACCACACCGGCGAAAATCCAACCCCATTCGACCGAAGTTACCCAGGCAAGCTGGGGATAGTGACCGGAGTCATACATACCTTTGAGCACCACTTCGAACAGGATCGCTAGACCAATGAGGATGATGATTACTCCCCAGAAGACTGCCCACCCGCGGCCGCCTTTTCCACCGGCGCATTCATCTTCACAGCGTTGATCCCGATGATGTTCATGCTCACCCGTTGGTTTTTGGGCTACAAGTGATGTGCCACAGTTCTTACAATACACCGCGTCATCATCGTTTTTCGTTCCACATTTCGGACAATACACCATATTTTTTCCTCTTCTTATTGTTGGAGAATGAATTGTTCTTTATATAATCTTTTTTACTCTGATAGGGACCCTTTTTTCTAGGATTTTTTATACTGCTCCTGTGACATGGTCATACCGAGTACAACATACCCTATCAGTAGCACAAAAATAAAGACCACTGGGAGAATCTCCTCGATCGATGAAGCAGCAACTTTGAGGTCCGGCATCTTCAATGGATCGCTTAGTGTTAGGAGGATCTGCATCGCGACCCAGAGCCACACAACAGGAACAACGGCAGTCAAGAGGGGAGAAAATACCCTAAAACGAAGTGATTTTCTTGAGAAATATTGCGTGTAGTTGGAGAGAAGCGTCACCCCGAACAGAATCAGCAGATATGTATACAGCGATGAACCAAGGATCCGAAATACCTCGACCGTATCCTGCTGAAGCTGTAATACTTGGATGATGATCCGCATGACAATCAAAAAAATAAAACTCGAGATTAACGGTCCGAGGATGCCAAAGGTACGGTCGTACCAGCGTTCAGCATGCGTACTCACTAAGGTCGTCCGTTGCTCGAAGCGTTTCCCGGCTTCCGAAGTCCTATCGGTGACACGTTGCACGGTTTGCGATACATGGTCGCCCACTCGTTTCCCGAGCCGATCCATGTTCTGGGCAAACTCTTTCACTCTTTGGTCGAACGAAGCAGGGGCAGACCCGGTTTTCAGGGAAACACCGCAGTGTTTACAATACAATGCAGCATCATCATTCTCAGTTCCGCAACTTTTACAATTCTGCATGTACTTTCTCCTCTCACAAGATAATAACTTCTGATTCTTTAAAAAGATACCTACAAACCGAATATACTCAGATAAATGAAAAAAGAAAAAAAATTATGGCTCGGTTTTCATGTCGGTCTGGGTTGAGTTCTCAACAACAACTGCATCGGCAGGTTTCGAGGCATCTTTTTCTTGTGTCTCCGCAGTTTTTTCTTTAACAACGTGCCCGATCACCTTTTTCGCGAGGAACTCCCGGATTTCCTCAGGCTTCGTCGAATCGATGCCGAAATACTCAGGGAAGAGCCTCGTGGTTGTAAGCATCTCGGTCGCCCCATGCGGCGCCGAGTGCACCAGATGTAGCCCGACGAGCTGGTCCACATCTCCATAGATCCGCTCGCCGATCATGTGACGCAGGTTCGACTGCTTCACCGGCTGATGAAACGCGATGAGCGCAAGTGTCTTTAAGAGATCGCTGGTGATTTCTGGTCGTGCGACCATGACGGACTGATCAGCGTAACTTTTCTTCACCTGCATCGCATACTTATTCCCGGCCTTGATCACCTCAATGGAGGTCTCCTGCTTGCGGTCGACATTGTACGACTGTTCGAGATGCTCGATCGCCTCCAGGACATGCTTTGGGGTAAGGCCTGTCGCCGACTGGATCTCTTCGACACTCAGCGGTTTCCCCGCAGAGAATAAGACGGATTCGACGATGCGGTCTTCCTTCACACCCATAGTGATTCGCTCCTCTCAGGTATATCCGACTGTTTTAATATAAATTTCTCCATAGGGAAACTTCCGTTGATGCACCGTGATCTTTTTTTCATAGGCCAGGAATAAGATGGAAAGGAAGGCCTTGATGCGCTCCTCTGGGTCCTGCATCTCGCACAGATCCGAGAAATTCATGAAGGCCTTGGGGAACTTGCAGATGCGTTCCCAAATTATCGCGACATCCTCCTCCAGGTGATCCTCATGGGCTGACCCTTTCATGGCCTTGCGTGCCTTCTCCTCGAGTTTGATGCGCTCCTCTCGCCGAAGGTTATCAAGTATCTGGTACTGCTCTGATTCCTTGCGCACCTCATCGAAGGCGTTGAGGAGTTCCATGAGCGTGACTTTCCTGGTGGCGTCCCGCCGTAACGGTTCTTCAAGGGGCGGCTCTGGCATCTTCATGAGAAGATTCGTGTACGAGTAGTCATCGTCGTTGGCTAGCCAGGTCGCGGTTGGGATGTCCTCCCATCCGAACCCCTGCTCAAGGTCCGTCTGCGGTTTCGTCTCCATGTTCACGACAAGGTTGTCGCTTTGCATCCGAAGGACCTTCCATGCCATGTAGATGATCCTTCCCGCGGTCATGAGGTCGATTTTTTCCTTCTTCGCCCGCTGCAGATACAAGGTGGAGAACCCCACGAGATCAATACCCCAGGGGTCGAGATGCTGGTTGAGCACCAGGTCAAACGCGAGATACATCGAACGGTCAAACGGGTCCTCAATCGAGGAGGACTCACCGGTGCTTGCGGCTTTCGCCATCTCCAGGTACTGATTCAACCGGGTCATGTCGTTGTTTTCATCGATGAGCGCCTTATGAAAGAGTAAGTGACCCACGACCTCATTGTCCAATTCCAACGCGTGCCACCTCCTGGTCAGGTAGGGAGATCTCTCCCTTCGGTCCCACTGAGTCCGGGTCGATGTTCCCGATCATCTCCGAAATACCGGAATCATGCATCGTGACCCCATACAAGTAGTCCGCCTCCTTCAGCGCGATCTTACGAAGGGAGACGCTGATGAACTGCGAATTCTCAGCCCGGCGTTTGATCATCCGGGAGACCATCTCCGCGTTAACGCCGTCAAGAAACATGTCAATCTCATCAAGTACGTAAAACGGGCTGGGATCGTACTGCTGAATCGCAAAGATGAATCCCAGTGACGCGATGCTTTTCTCCCCGCCGGACAGCGCCGCGAGACGAAGCACCTTCTTCCCATGCGGCCGGGCCTTGATCGTGAGACCGCCATCAAACACGTTCTCCTCGTTCTCCAAAAGCAGCTCTGCCTCGCCACCCTCAGAGAGTTGACCATAGATCTCCTTGAAGTTCTTGTTCACCTCATCATAGATCTCGAAGAACCGCTCCTTCTTCTTGCTCGTGATCTCCTCCACTACCGAGACAAGGTTCTTTTTCTGGTCATTGAGATGCTTGATGTCCTCATCGAACTTCTTCTTGCGCTCCGCCTGATGCTCGTACTCCTCGAGCGCCCGCATGTTCACCGGCTCTAGCTCCTGCATCGTCTGCTCGATTGAAAGGATTGTTTCTTTCATGGATTCAATCGGCGGGAGTTTCGTGCTGGTGACCTGCATATTGTACAAGGCGAGCTCCCGGTCGATCTCCTTCAGAGAATCCTCCAGGGTCGGCAGCCGGTACTTCGCACGGGCGACAAGATCAAGGTACGACTCGACCTTCGTGGAGATGGTCTCAAGCTCGCCCTCGATACCCACGGTTTTCTTGTAGATCGTATCACGCTCGACGGCAAGCTCTCTTACCTTCCCGGTCATGGTCTCCTCGACCGTCATGAGCGCTTTGAGCTCATTCTGATTTTTCCCGCGTGTTTCTTTCATCTCCTGCACCGTCTTTTTCAACGCGTCCATTTGTGTCCCGATCGTCGTGATCTTCCCAGAAAGCTCAGTTCTGCGTTCCACTAAGAGTTCCATCTTCTTCTGGACCGTCTCCTGCTCGCTGTGGAGTTTCAGAACCGTCTCTTGGAACTCGGACACGGTTTTCTCAAGAGCGCGTACTGCCTGCGCGACCTCTTTCTTCGTGGTCTTCAGCAGGTGTTTCCCTTTCTCCTCTTTTAACGCGTCCAGTTCTTTGAGTCGTTTCTCAAAGCCTTCGATCGACCCAAGGATTTGGGTGTTTTCGAGGGTTACAACCTCTTTTTCTTTCAGCTTGGTATTCAGGTCATTTGTTAAGAGTTCGAGTTTCCCTGCAAACTCCTTTTTTCGGAGTTCAAGGTCTTTGTGTTGCAGTGATGCATTCCCTTCGATCTTCAGTGATCGTAGCGCATCCTCGATCTCGCCGATTTCCTTCTTCAACGACGTGAGGGTCTCGGACAAAGTATCCTGGTTTTGGATCGCTGCCTCGAGTTTCCTTGTGATTTCATCAAGGCTTCGCTGGTCCGCTACGCCGAACGAGAGATGTTCACTCGGCTGGCTTCCCCCGATCATCGCACCGCTCGCCTCAATGAGGCCTCCCTTCATGTCCACAAGTCGTACACCACCCATGAGGCGTCGCGCATCAGTGAGTGTTTCAACAATGACAGTGTCGCCAAACACATACCAGAAAGCGCCGCGATAGTCCGAATCAAACTTCACGAGATCAATGGCGAACCCCCGGGAGCTTTCGTCTTTCACGGCCATGAGCGACTGCGCCCGTGGCTTTCCAACAATCATTTTGTTAATGGGGAGAAACGTGGCTCGACCTAGCTTCTTTTTCTGAAGGTAGCCGATCGCCTCAGCGGCTGCCCCGTCATCCGCGACAACGATTGCTTGCATGCGTGGTCCCGCTGCAATCTCAAGCGGAAGTTTGAAATCATCCTCTACGTGAGCGAGTTCCGCGATCGTTCCGCGGATCCCTTTGAGTTCACGTGCGTCACGTGCACTCAAAATAGCGTTCACCGCGGAGTTGTACTTCGAAGACACTGATTGTGTCGCATCCCGCTCCGCCTGGAGCTTTGACTGCTCCCGCTGTAGTTTTAGGAGGGCATTCTGCAGATCTGCGAGCTGCTCGGTGACCTCGGATTCCTGTCTCTTTTTCTCCACCAACTGTTTCTCAAGGTCCTTGAGTTTCTTGGTGCTCTCTTGTTTTCCTTTCTGCATCTCACCGGTCTGCCAGTCGACGTCCTTTATCTCGAATTCATATGTTGACTGTGTCTCCTGCAGTTCCGCGATTTGAAGCTCGAGGCTGTCGAGTTTCTCTTTTAATCGGTCTCGTTTGAGTTCCAACTCGTGTTTCTGGGTCTGAGTGTTGGTGTACTCCTCACGCATCTTCACAAGCTCACGGGTCAAATCCATAGATGTGTCATCAGATTGTGCAATCTCATTTCGTAATGCTGCCAGTTCGTTTTCCTTGGTTTTCAGCGAAGCTTCGCTTTCCTTCAAATTCCGGGCACATTCGTTTGTGTGCGCGGTGAGTTCCTCAATCTCCTTAAGGATCCCGTTGAGGGTTGACTCAAACTCCTTTTGTTCCTTTTTCTTCTCGGTGATCTCATCATTGGAGTAGTTAATCCGCTCATCGATCTTGATGCTCTCAGAACGCAGTGCATCAATCTTCCCTTTGATCTCGTTTGCCTCGTTCCCACCGGCAGCACCGATTTTCTTTTCCATCTCTGTGAGTTTCTCTTGCAGACTGGCGTACTGCGTTCGTAGTTTCTCTTTCTGTGTCTCGAACTTTTTCTGCTCGGTCTCG
>Ga0315277_10009149_pt1 | contig 12679 bp, 9 predicted proteins | sample YL17G05_15_MG_FD_203695 | JGI IMG/M metagenome (GOLD analysis project Ga0315277, IMG submission 203695) | Sediment microbial communities from Yellowstone Lake, YNP, Wyoming, USA - YL17G05_15 | ecosystem: Environmental > Aquatic > Freshwater > Lake > Sediment | place: USA: Wyoming | collected... | reverse complement strand
CGTCGTGCCCGCTTTGCGGATTTCCTCGATTACCTTGAAGATCTGCTCGACCAGGATGGGTGAAAGCCCCATGGATGGCTCATCAAGCAGCATCAGCTTGCCGCCCGTTATAAGCGCGCGTGCGACCGCGAGCATCTGCTGTTCCCCCCCTGAGAGCGTGGCGCCGAGTTGACGCCTTCGCTCTCTGAGCCTCGGGAATATGGTAAGGACGCGCTCGTAGTCCTGTGCGAGGGATGCTCTGTGCCTGCGCGTGTACGATGCGAGGCGTAGGTTTTCGTCCACAGTCAGATTGCCGAAAATGCCCCGCCCTTCGGGCACATGGGCAATACCCATCTCCACGATTCTATGCGGCGGCACATTGACCAGGCTTGTGCCGCAAAACCGGATGCTTCCGCCAGCAATGGGAACCACACCCGAGATGGCGCGAAGAATCGTCGACTTGCCTGCTCCGTTCGCACCTATCAACGTGGCGATCTGTCCGGGGTATACCTGCAGAGACACGCCCCTTACTGCGGTTATGGGCCCATAGGACACCGACAGGCTTTCCACTGAGAGCAGTGCCTCGTCATTTTGCGTCGAGAAGACCGTGCCGCCTACAGCCATTAGCATGCCCCCTTTCCCAGATAAGCCTCTAGCACACGGGGATCTCTCTGGATCTGTGCCGGCGGGCCGTGGGCGATTGTCTCGCCGAAGTCCAAAACCTTGATCCTCTCGCAGATTCCCATAACAACTCGCATCTGGTGTTCAATAAGCAGGATAGTCAACGAAAACTCACGTCTGACCCACAGGATGAAATCCATGATGCGAGTGATCTCGCCAGGGTTCATCCCCGCGGCGGGTTCATCGAGCAGCAGCAACGCCGGCTTACATGCCAACGCTCTGGCAATCTCCAACCGGCGTTGCTCGCCATAAGGCAGCGATTTGGCCTGGTGAAGCGTGTATCGCTCCAGGTGCAACGCTTCAAGAAGTTCTAGAGATCTCTCGGTAACCTGGCCTTCCTGGCGCGTGAACCGTTTGCTACGAAGCACTGCGTCCGCGGCGCCATACCCGCATTGCGAGTACTGGGCCGTGCGCACGTTGTCAAGAGCCGAGAGGTCTTTAAAAAGACGTATTGTCTGAAAGGTACGGGCTATCCCGGAGGAGGTAATCGTGTGGGAGGGCTGACCGACCAGACTATTGCCACGGAACAGCATTGTACCCTCGGCGGGCACGTAGACTCCCGTGATGAGGTTAAACACAGTGGTCTTGCCGGCCCCGTTTGGGCCGATTATCCCAACGATCTCGCCTGGCTCCATCTCGAGGTTGAAATCGTGTACTGCCCTCAAACCTCCGAAGTAGTGAGTGAGACCGCTAATCTGCAGCAGCGCCACGAGCCCTCACCTCCTCGCTCTCGGGAACAAGGATCTTTGCCTCTCTGAGGCCCATCATGCCCGTAGGCCGGAAGATCATCAGCAGTACCAGAGTCAGCGGAAGCACGACCCAGCGCCAGACTCCCAGCGGTCGCATGATCTCGAGAGCTACCGTAAAGACAGTGGCCCCGAGTACAGACCCGCTTATGCTCCCGATACCCCCAAGGTAGACCATTACCAGAATCTCGGTGCCTTTGGGGAATATGGCGAAACTCCTCGGGTTAATGAACTGAAGTAGATGGGCAAATAGCCCTCCGGCAACACCGGCAAAGAAGGCAGATATTACGAAGGCAAAGACCTTGCACTGTCTGGTGTTTACGCTGACCAGCTCTGACGCTACTTCGTCTTCCCTTATAGATAGCACTCCGCGACCATAGTTCGAATACACAAAGTTGCGTATGGAGTAGAGTGTCACGATCACCCAGAAGAAGACCCATGCCATGGAGGTGATCTTGTCGATACCCATGAAACCCCTCGGTCCGCCCACTGCATCGATGTTTTCTATCGCGCTCTTGATGATCATGTTGAACGCCAGGGTGACTATGGCCAGGTAGTCACCCCGAGTGTGGAATGACGGGACTGCAACGGCCAGACCAGCGAGAGCGGTGACGATGCCCCCAATGACCAGAACCAGCGGAAACACGACCGGACCAAGGGCTTTTGGAAACACCCAGACGCTGAGGATCGCTGAGGTGTAAGCGCCAACTGCCATGAATCCGGCATGACCCACCGAGAACTCACCCATATACCCATTGACCAGGTTCAGACTTGCGGTCAGTATGATGTTTATGCCCACGTACATGAGTACTTGTTGTATGTATGGGTTCAACCACGCAGGCAGGAGCAGGCTCGCCAGGAACAGTGCGGCAAGCAACCACGGGACATACTGTTTTCGCAGCGTAGGCATGTCCTCACCCCTGGACTCGTATTGTGATCAGACCTTCTTAGCTATCGGCTGGCCAAGAATGCCGGTCGGCCGGAGAACCAGGAACAGCAGGAGCAGCGAAAAGGCTACAAAGTCCCTGTAGGTGGACGACGGGAGGAACACGGGCGTGAGTATCTCAACCAGCGCAAGCACATACGACCCGACCATTGCGCCCCGGATGTTCCCGATACCACCTACTACGGCAGCAATGAAGGCCCACCAACCGATTCGAAGACCCATATACGGGTCGATGATGGGGTATGCCTGTCCGTAGAGAATACCGCCTGCGCCGGCGACTGCAGATCCAATCGCGAACGTGATGGATATGATTCGATTGACAGGAACACCCAACAGCTGGGCGGTCGTCCGATCGTACGAGACGGCGCGCATAGCTATCCCTGTCATGGTTTTCATGACTGTTGCGTCCAAGAGGAGCATCAGACACACCGACACAAGAACAATGACTATCTGAACGGTCGATATGGTTACTCCTTGAAGATCCAGGTTCACTGCGGGGATCAACGCCGGCATGCTCCGGGGCTCAGCGCCCAGGGTAGCGAGCGTGAAATTCTCGAGGAAGGTTCCTACCCCGAGGGCGGTGATCACCACGGACACTCGAGGCGCATTTCTCAGTGGCCTATATGCAACCCGTTCAATGAGGACAGCAAGAAGAGCTGTGGCAGCCATCGTCAGGAGCATGCCACAGACAAACGTCAGCGAACTCGGCAGCCTCACTGAGAGAAGGAATGTCATCGCGAAGAAACCAACGTATGCGGCTACCATGAATATGTCGCCATGGGCAAAGTTGATGAGACGCAGGATACCGTAAACCATGGTATATCCAAGCGATATGAGCGCATACACACTGCCCAGTTGAAGCGCGTTGAGCATTTGCTGGACAAAGGCACCCAAGTATACCTCTCCTTTAGCAGAGGTGTGGGAACAACCCAAGGGGACAGGGTCGCACCTGTCCCCTTAAAGCCTACGGCCTGGCTGTCTCAAAATACTTGAACTCGCCACCCTTAATCTGCAGTATGACCGCGCTCTTGATTGGGTCTCCTGTGCCTTTGAACTGCATTTCGCCGGTGACGCCTACATACTTGGTAATGCTGGCCAGCGCCTCCCTAACCGCTTGACGGTCGAGTTTCCCGGCAGCCTTGATCGCCTGGAAGAGAAGGCCAAAGGAGTCATATGTCAGCGCAGCGACGTCGTCCGGAGTGCTTCCGTATTTCTGCTTGTATGCGCTGATGAACTTCTGGGCCACGGGAGTAGCGATATCTGGCGCGTAGTGGGTGCTGAAGTAGTGCCCCTCCATGGCGGCGCCACCCAGCTTTACCAGTTCGGGACTGCCCCAGCTGTCACTGCCGAGGAATTTCCCCTTGTACCCCAGTCTTATCGCTTGCTGTACCTGAAGTGGAACTTCACTGTAGTAGTTGGGGAGGAAAAGAACATCGGGCTTGGCGTTCTTTATCTTGGTGAGCTGCGAGCTGAAATCCTTATCGCCTGTCGTGTAGGTCTCAAAAGAGACGACTTTCGCGCCACCTGACTCGAAGGTCTTCTTGAATATCTCCGCTATGCCCTTGTTGTATTCGCTTGCGACGTCATAGAGCACAGCGGCGGTCTTAGCCTGCAGGTTATTCTCCGCGAACTTCGCGCACACTACGCCCTGGAAGTCATCTATGAAGCATGCGCGAAACACAAATTTCTTGTCTGCCGTAGTTTTGGGATTTGTCGACCACGGAGTGATCATGGGCACCTTGGACGACTCGGCCACGGAGGCTGCCGGGATGGCGTTGCGGCTTGCATTGGGTCCCACCATAGCCAACACCTGATTCTGGTTGATAAGCTTCTGGGTGACGGCTGCCGCCGATTCTGCCTTGTCCTCATTGTCCTCAACGAAGACTTGGACCTTTATCTTCTGGCCGCCCACCTCCAGACCGCCCGCGGCATTGACCTCTTCAGCAGCCATGAGCGCCGCGTTCTTGCATGATTGCCCCACCACGGGCACCGAGCCCGTGATCTCGGCATTCAGTCCAATCCTGACCAGCGGCGCCTCTTTCTTGGGCTCTTCCTTCTTGGCAGCCTCAGGTTGACCGCACCCCGCAACACCGGTACCTGCAACGGTCAGGATCAGCAGTATCGCCAAAAATGCCTTACGCAAATCGCATTCCCTCCTAATTCTCTAGTCTTCGAACCCAGGACCCCAGAGCTCTCCATTGCGTAAATGAGCGTGGAGTCCCGTCAATCCATGGGAGTGGGCTGGGGGGCCGCATGCCACCCTAATGAGAGACATGGCGTCCCAGCCCAAGGCACAAGTGTTTTACGCACGGGGCTGTAGCCCCCTTTACCAGGGTTCGTTGAACTTCTCATTGTAGAACTTCTCCATAAGCGGCCGAAACTTGGTCATCAGTTCCTGATAGAGTCCAACAGGCGGCCTTGCGTCCGCAGGCAGGTATGATCTGCAGGAGTACTTCTGCTGCTATACGGCGAATTCTGTTTTGATTTTGGCAACCAACAGAAGTATCAACACGACACCAGAGCGACGGGTTCTTATCCTTTGCACTCCTTTCATAGTGGAAAACGATTCGGCCCAGTCTGCACCGGAGATACCATCGGGCAGCCTCCTGCCAGCATCACCTCCTATCTCCTCCCATCGGCCCCAGATTCGGGTCCATGAATAGCGAATCCTGCAACGATGGGCTTGCCCTATGGAATTATTTTGCAGTCGTATCTGGAAACACTGATGAAACACCTGTCGCAGAGTCAGGATGGGCGTCCTCCCGAATCCCCCTGGCCGTTGCTATGAGGAGCAAAGTCCTAGCGTGCTTTGTCATCGTGCATGTGCCTCCCCGCCCTTCCCGCCGCCTGCGAAGGACAGAGCCCACACACGCCGGCCTGTCTATGGCCGCGCCCGTGGGCAGGTAGGTGAAGCACCATCTCCACGATGGGCCTCCGCAGGTTCGTGATGAGCCGCCGGCTGTGGATGCTCACCGCCTTCCGGCCCTCTCTTGTGGTGCCTTATTTTGCCGGATTTTCCTCGGCGTCACGGTTCCGGGCTTGTTACGTGGAGCCTCACGCCCCGCGCCGCGCCTGTGTGGTCCCGCGGCTTACCGGCATCATCGCGCGGCAAAGAGCACCGTGTCTCCACGTTGGAGTGTGCCGTTGCGGGACGCTTCAGCGTTCTCCGCCACTCTCCTGATCTCCATTTTCGCAGTACCTTATACGACTGGCTGGTAGTGTCAGGTTCAGGGTCACGAGCCCAGTACAAAGGGGGCAGAGAAAGTTGGACTGTCCCTACCCCCTTCGGGATGGAAGACTAACGAACTACCTTGTAAGGTCGCATCATCTCATTATCTTCATGATCAAGAATGTGACAATGCCACGCGTATCCCGGGCCTATCGTCGGATCGAACGGATACAGGTTCGTCCCAGGCTGCGCAAGTGCGGGGTTCGCATCTAGGGGAGCCCACCTGGTACGTATGGTCGTCACTTGATCTGGGTTGGCACGGACAGTGTCTTTCCAGCCAGTCTCGTTGGGATCCGGATCGATGGGGTTGGCGATGAAATAGGGCTCGACTGCAAGTGAGACCGTTGGGTTCAAGAGCGGCGGCTCGCCATTGAGGGCGGTCCAATCGGACGTGTAGCGGTTGACATCGAACAACTGCCGGCTCATCAGCTGGAACTGAACAAGGTGCAGGTGGATGGGATGGGTATCCATTGTCAGGTTGACGAGTTGCCAGTCTTCTGTGGAGCCCACTTGTGGCAACTCAGATATGGGCGCGGCCCATCGTTGCCCATTTAGAAGAACCTGAACCGGCCCATTTGGCCCAGGTACCTCGTTGAGGGTGAGCACTCTCACCGGTCTATTGGGTACCAGTTGCGGTATCTGGTTCAGGATCGGCGGCAATGGGGATGGATGAACCACCGGGCCATCCACCACAGTGAATTGCATTATTTGTCCTGTGGTATCTGGGTCGGGCAAATCACCACTCGGGAATGGCGCTGGAGCATTATTCAGCACTCTGATGGTCGTTCCCAGCTCGAGCCGTGAGAAATCTATCAGGATATCTGCTCGCTCACCTGGTGCGATTAGCACGTCATGGAGAGTCACGGGTTCGGGGAGGTACCCACCCTCCGCCCCAATCTGAATGAACTCCTGACCATTGGAGAGGCTCAAGTTGTAGAAGCGAGCATTCGAGCCATTCAGGAACCGTAAACGGTACTGCCGCGGAGTCACATTCAGGTTCGGCCACACTCGACCATTTACCATGATCGTGTTGCCAAAGAACTCTGGAACCCAGTACGGGTGGATGTCTGGATTATCGCCAACGCTCGGGAAATTGAGGGAGCCGTCAGTGTTGAACGCCCTGTCCTGTATCACCACAGGTATCTCTTGCCTGCCGCTGGGCAGGTGGGGAGCAATCGGATCCGACGGGTCTCGCAACAGGTAGAAACCCGCTAGGCCAGCGAACACGTTCAGCCGGGTTATACCGAGTGCATGATCGTGGTACCAAAGGGTGGTCGGCGGTTGGGCATTTGGATAGGTCAGCGTCGTAGATGAAAACGCCTGGCCCGTAGGGCCGTAGAAAGTGAACCATGCCTCAGGGTGTCCGTCCGAATCAGAACGAACCTCCCCACCGTGGAGGTGGGGGATGGTCGGGACCGGCGCCTGAGCCAAAGGAAACCCCGGTGGAAACGGTGGAAAAGGCGGTTCAGGCATGGGGATGTTGTTCGGGTTTGCCCAGTGAAGGGTTGGGTCCACGGCAAACATGTGTGGATCGATGATATCGTTGACCCAAGTGACGCTAATCGGAACACCTCTAATGGCTTCAAAGGTCGCCCCTGGCGCGTTCCGGAAAAAGACGGAAGCACCGGTGATAGGATCGCGTACAAGACCTGCATACCCCCATACCCTTGTTCTTGGGAACGGAGGTGGCAGTATTTGCTCCGTCAACGCCACCATACTGACTACATAGTCATGTCTCAAGACGCGACGTGTGACGGGGTCCCTTATCACCGACGGAACATAAACCGGAGGCATTACGAGTTGATCTGCATACTTTGGTATTGCGCCGGGATCGAGCGGTTGAACGGGATCAGCCGCCGGCACCGTTCTGAAGCTATGCTTCACTCTGGCATCTCCTCTTTGGGGCTGGCTTGGATCGATGTGTCCGGTCCATCCATATGCGTGGACGGATGGAGCGGCATGGTAGTGTTGTGTCATTTAGGCTGGAGACGGGTGTTGCCGTCTTTCAAGTGGAATCGACAGGGAAACATCTCCTCAAGCGGGTAGTGATACTGCCTCATGCTGGATAGTGACCGTACGCGTGAACCGAAGTACGAACTCACAGACTTTGGGCAGCCCGGACCTCTGGGGCCAATAGGGCCACCCGGTCAGGAGGGTCCACCGGGACCTCCGGGTCTCGAAGGCCCGACGGGCCCAGAAGGTCCTCCCGGATTGCAGGGCCTACAGGGTCCCGAAGGCCCACCGGGGCCGCAAGGTATGGAGGGCCCAGAAGGTCCTCCCAGCTCGGAAGGCATATCAACATATGCCTACATCTATAACGAGAAAGTCCAGGTCACCGGAGTAGAGGATGACATCAACTTCGATGTCAATGGGACAATTGTAGGTGCGATTGGCCATGAACCTGGCGCATCAGCCGTTACGCTGTATGCGGCTGGGGACTTCCTGGTGAGTTTCTCGGTCACTGGTAGAGGGCCGTATCAGGTAGCGTTGGTGCTAAATGACTGCCCATTAATGACGTTCGGCACGGGTGAGGGAATCAGCCAAAACGCCGGGCAAGCTGTCATCACCGTCGAACCTAGAGACGTGCCTGCCGTCCTGACGCTGAGAAATCACACGTGTCTCGGAAGCATTTGCATGCCGACATTTGTCGGAGGCAACCAACGAAGCGTGAATGCTTGGCTCACGGTACTGAAGTTGAGCAAGTAACCACGGGTATTTGCCTCCAGGGCCGTATTTGTCCACCATAAGTTGAGTCTCTAGCTCCTACAGGTGTATGATGAGAACCTCCCCCCACATCCGCTTGAGGTATTCCGCCACAAGACCCCTGTGACACTTGTCTGGTTTTGGCTCGCTGCATAGAAGCACGCTGGGTGTGACCCTAAACGATTGTGGGTCTAGAAACGCATCTATCTCCCTGCTTTCCAAGAGAGACCGAAAACGAGACTCCAACTCTGCCCACGTTATGGTCTTCTTGTGATAGCCAGAAAGCAGGTCCTCGGTCGGAGCCAAACGAGGTTCGTGTACATATGTCGCCTGGCATATCTCTTTCAGGAAGAACCTAAGGTCCTGCTGTTTTGTGAAACCTGCGAGGTGTGATGTATTGTGTAGTCGTATGTCTATGAGCCGCCTTATGCCGGCCCTTCGAAGAGTCAGAAAGAATGACTCAGCTGAGCGCCCGCCTGAGCCAATGGTGTAAAGACGAATGGGAGTTCCCTGCTCCTCTTGGTTTGAGTGGCGGGTTGTCATTACCTGCTGCTTATCGCCCTGAGCACCGGTTATGTTCAATACATAACCTCCCTACTGTGGCATATGGGCATTTCGTTCCACGTTCGTCGATTTGGTCCCCAATACCCAATCTGGATCCATGTGTGCCGATCGTCATGCCCTAAGAGACATTACGTTAGACAAGCGGCCTCTCCCTCTGTCCGTGCTGACGAACTCCAGAACCAGACGTGGCACACTCGTCTTTTGGGTGTATGAAAGAATATATGCGCTCTCTTTAATAAGGAAGACAAATCAGCCTATAATTAAAGTGTCCTTGAGACGGTGCTGGTTAGTGAAGGATACTGTGGAACATCATGGTTAGTCAGTCTTCGCAATTCTCGACTATTAAAGGTGAATACGTGTCTACTTTAAGAAATCACCTCGGAACCATCGTTAATGCAAGTTCTCTTTAAGTGACCATCGAAAGGGGCTATGGTTTGTGTCCTATCCGGAGAGAGCAGGAACCTATGTATCAGCCTATGGTCCTAGAACCTTCAAGCCAAGAGACTTACCCCCGAGTGATCCGCCAATCTCATTTGACCAAGAGCTTAGGGACCTACAGGCAGACGCGATGGGAGCCTTGAAGAAACTTGAGGGCTTGGCGGAAGTGATTCCAAATCTAGACCATTTCATTGGGATGTTCATGCGCAAAGAGTCTCTGCTGAGCTCTCAGATCGAAGGGACCCAAGCTTCATTTGATGACGTTCTCTTCTCCGAAGGCCAAGACCTTAGTAAGGTTCGTTCGGACGTTCGTGAGGTCCTGAACTACCGCAAGGCCCTGTACCATGGCCTCAACCGGGTTAGAGAGATACCCTTTTCTCTAAGGCTGCTTAAGGAAGTCCACTCTATCCTTGTGGAAGGTGTTCGTGGGCATCAGCGCAATCCTGGCCAGTTCCGGACTTCGCCAAACTGGATTGGCGGGCCGGGCTCAACGATTGACACTGCTGAGTTCGTTCCGCCGGCAGTACCAGACATGCTAGATTCCCTCTCTAGTTTCGAGAGGTATTACCATGAAGGTGTCGAGTACCCCCTGATCAAATGCGGATTACTCCACGCGCAATTTGAGACCATCCATCCATTCTACGACGGGAACGGAAGGATCGGTAGACTCCTCGTGAGTTTCTTCCTTTGCGAGCAGGGGATATTGGATCGTCCACTCTTGTATCTCAGCTACTATTTCAAGAGGTACAGACAGGAGTACTATGATTCACTGATGGCCGTAAGGCACGAAGGCAACTGGGAAGGATGGCTCAAGTTCTTCCTTGTTGGTATGGTTCAAGTGTCTAAGATGTCAGTAGATACCGCCAAGAGACTGCTCACATTGGAGACTGCTGATCGCAACAGGATTAAGGCAGCAAGTACATCAGCCAATGCTTTAGCACTTCATGACCTTCTGCTCACCCTTCCCGTCATCAGCGCGCAGACTGTCGTGCAGAGATTGAACGTTTCTTACCCCACAGCGCTGCACCAAATTGAGCTTCTGGAGAATATGGAGATAATTCGCGAGGTTACGGGGCAGCCAAGAAATCGCAGGTGGGTCTATGATCAGTTCACGAAGATCATGTCGGAGGGCACAGCAATAGCCAATTACGACAAGGAGAAGGCCAATTGACGAGAGTACCTCGGGTAACGCGCGCTCGTTCTGGACCAACACATATTCAACCATCCCCAGCACAGACTACCGGCATCAATGGGCCGCACAGCACTCTTTATCCAGAGCAGAGGGAAGCATGAGCAAGAACACGCGGCGCAGCATCAGAATTCCCCATCTCTTCCCCTTCGCAGTCGCCGGCGCATTCAGCTGGTTTGGCTGGCGGCGCCTTATGAGCTTCTACAGACCGGCCAGTGCCGAAATTGCCCTGCTGGAGGGACTGGAACTGGTTCGTGGGGCAAAACGCGTGCTCGCGGTCACTGCCCACCCTGACGACCTTGAGGCGCTGGCCGGAGGGACTTTGAGGCTGATGGCCCTCGCGGGCAGTGAGGTTCACGTGGTAGTGCTTTCAGACGGTCGACAGCAGGCCAACTCGCGAAGCAATCTCGGGCAAATACGAAGCCTTGAGGAAAGGCACGCGGCCAATGTCATCGGATACGCCCATGTGCACGAATTCGGGTTTCGCGATCTGAGCCTGTCACGCATTCCGGATATTGAGCGGAGGCTGGCTGAACTCTGGGAGAGCATCCGACCCGATGTGGTCTTGGCGTTTGACCCCAGTTTCCCGGAACCATACATAACGCATCCTGACCACCTGGTCACAGGGCGTACGGTCATCAACGTTGCCCGGTCAGGCAAAGACGCCGCCATCTACTTCTACGGCACTCGTGATACAAGTGTGGTGGTGGACATTACGCCTGTCCTTGAAGACAAAGTGCAATCAGTCTTGGCTCATCGCAGCCAGCTGAAAACCTTCCCGGCCTTCTACGGCGTTCTGGTCCGTGTCTATGCTCGAATGCGGGGCATCCCGGCCGACGTGAGATACGCAGAGGGATTCAGGATGCTTGATCTGAAAGGCCTGACCAGTGTCTCTTCGCATGGGCAATGGACTCCAACCCGCCAGCACCGTGTCTGAACAGCCAGCATTGGGCATCCGCCTCCGTTCCAGCCGTTAGGTATGCTGTTAGATGCTACGAGCCAAGATACATTTGCAGCCGGAGATGGCAACGAGAGGGTTTGCCAGGCTGGCCAACTCTGAGATCGGTATTCACGGCCGTTTTGAACGAGGGAGGATGTCACCATGCTCGCCATAGAGCCAACTTCGGATGCCAAGCAGATCCGGCTCACGCTTCAGATTCTTAAGGATATCGTGGATGCCAAGGCTTCTGAGAACCTCGGCGTAAGGCTCTGGGATGGTACTTCGTGGCCGGACAGTCGCCACAGAGAGGCAACTCTGCTTCTCAAGCACCCTCGAGCCTTGCGCAGCATGTTTCTTCCGCCCACCGAGGTTGGGATCGCGGAAGCGTATCTCCGTGACGACTTTGACGTTGAGGGCAATATGGAATCAGTGTTTCAATGCGCTCATGTTCTTGCAGACCTGGCACGAGGTCTGGCGTCAAAGGCCAGAGTCATCGCCGCACTCAGAAGCCTGCCTGCTGATACACGCAACGTGGTCACTGCCCGCGGCGCAGCCAGGTTGGGCGGCAGACGTCATTCCATTGCCAGAGACTCAGAGGCCATACGATACCACTATGACGTGTCAAATGATTTCTACCGTCTGTGGCTTGACTCCAACATGGTGTATTCGTGCGGCTACTTCGAGTCCGCTGACGATACGTTGGACAGAGCTCAACTCCAGAAACTTGACTACATATGCCGGAAACTCAGGCTACGGCCTGGGCAGCGCTTGCTTGACATTGGCTGCGGCTGGGGTGGCCTCGTGATTCACGCAGCCCGTGACTATGGCGTGGAGGCGACAGGGATCACGCTGAGCGAACCCCAGGCCGAACTGGCCAACCTCCGTATCGAGGAAGCTGGTCTTGCAGGACACGCGCAGGTGCTGGTCCGGGACTACAGGCAGATGCAAGAAACCGGGCACTTTGACGCATTGGCCAGCGTAGGGATGTTCGAACACGTTGGAGCAGCAATGCTACCCAAGTACTTTCGTCAGGCAGCCGGGCTGCTGAGGCCCGGCGGAGTCTTCCTCAACCACGGGACTTGCCTCGGCACCAAGAAGCACCAGGGGACTGGGCCGTCGTTCAGCGAGAAATACGTGTTTCCGGACGGTGAACTGACCCCTGTGGCGGCCCAGCTCCAAATTGCCGCGGATGCCGGTCTAGAGGTACGCGACTTGGAAAGCCTGAGGGAGCACTACGCTATTACCTTGAGGCATTGGGTTCGTA
>Ga0315277_10009148_pt1 | contig 12679 bp, 10 predicted proteins | sample YL17G05_15_MG_FD_203695 | JGI IMG/M metagenome (GOLD analysis project Ga0315277, IMG submission 203695) | Sediment microbial communities from Yellowstone Lake, YNP, Wyoming, USA - YL17G05_15 | ecosystem: Environmental > Aquatic > Freshwater > Lake > Sediment | place: USA: Wyoming | collected... | reverse complement strand
TTTATGACGCACTACACTAGTGCTGCTTGGCTGGGATGCTCAGAAGCTTGCTTTTACGCTCAGAGAAGATGATTTCCTCTGGATCAAGCTTGGCTCACTGAAGCCATCTTGTCCTGTGCTTCGCTACACAGAGCCTAATGACTTGGTAATCAAGCGGTGCGAGGAGATAAGGTCCGTTGTCTCATCGCACTTCGGGGAGGAACTGGCAAGGGCTTACAAGCCCAGGTTTGACTTCATTCGAGAGATGTCTTTTTCAGACAGAGGCAAGGCGTTTGCGGTTCAGGCTGGAGATGAAGAAGAGCCCATCAGGTTCCTATACTCTTACTTTGGGGTGTTTGGCGATCCGTTGTCCAATCCAGAGCTTGACCCATATCCGGATGTGTTGCTCCAACAACTCAGCCAACTTGGAGTAAATGGGGTCTGGTTACACGTGGTCCTGCGTCAGTTGGCTCCAAGTTCAGCATTCACTGAGTTCGGGGCCGGCCACGAGATTCGAATAGCCAACCTTCGGAAGATGGTAGAACGGGCGAGGCGGTACGGCATCGCAATCTATCTCTATATGAACGAGCCTCGGGCCATGCCGGCATCGTTCTTTGAGGGTAGGCAGGATATAAGAGGTGTTCAGGAAGGTGACTACTATGCGTTATGCACCTCCGCAGCGGAAGTCCGGCAATGGATTGAGGATTCGTTGAGATATGTATTCAAACAGGTGCCTGGCCTTGGAGGCGTTTTCACAATCACCGCATCGGAGAATCTGACCAATTGCTATAGCCACAGCCACAATGCAGGAGGGTGCCCGCGTTGTTCAAAGCGTTCTGGCCCAGAGGTGATTGCCGAGGTGAACAAGGCCATAGCGGCTGGCGTTTGGGCAGGCAACCCAAGCGCCAAGGTAATTGTGTGGGACTGGGGCTGGCCAGATGGGACCGATTCAGGATGGGGCAGCCCGAACTGGGCTGAGCAAATTATCGAGCTTTTGCCTGACAACGTCTATTTGATGAGTGTCAGTGAATGGGGCAAGCCTATCGCTCGGGGTGGTGTTGCCGGGGCAGTCGGTGAATACTCAATGTCGGCTGTCGGGCCGGGACCACGCGCGTTGAAGCATTGGGCAATGGCCAAGAAGCGAGGCCTAAAGACCATCGCCAAGGTGCAGGTCAACTGCACCTGGGAGCTTTCTGCCGTGCCATACCTGCCAGTGATGAACCTGGTTGGGCAGCATTGTGAAAATCTGGTGAAAGCGGGCATTGACGGGTTGATGCTGAGCTGGAGCGTGGGTGGGTATCCTTCGCCTAATCTGGGGGTTGTCAGGGAATTCCAGCGAAAGCCCACACCCACTGTGCAGGAGGCTCTTACAAGAATAGCTGAAACCCGGTACGGTAGAGAAGTGGCTGGCGATGTGCTCGCGGCTTGGTCGCAGTTCAGCAGTGCATTTGGCGAGTATCCCTTCGATACCAGCTTCGTGTACAGGGGTCCCACACAGTATGGCCCGGCCAATCTTCTTTATCCGGAGCCTACTGGATATAGTGCAACAATGGTCGGCTTTCCTTATGATGATGTAGAGGGCTGGCGTGGCATATATCCTGCTGAAGTACTTGCCGTACAATTTGCAAAGATGGCAGCAGGTTGGCAAGATGGGCTCGCTAACTACGAAAGAGCATTAAGTAAGATAGACACGTCTGTTGAACAAGCGAACGCTCGGGGCGACCTTATTGTGGCCAAGGCTGTCGGCCTGCACTTCGACAGCGTCGCCAATCAGATTCAGTTCGTATTGGCTCGAAATGCGCTACTATCCGGGAAACTGAGCAAACCTGAGCGAGATGTGAAGATACACCTGATCAAGGAAATCGCTGCTGATGAGATAGAGAACGCCAGGCGTCTGTTTACGTTGGCTCGAGAAGATCCTCGCTTAGGATTCGAGGCATCCAATCACTATTACTATCTACCACTCGATTTGGTAGAGAAAGTGATTAACTGTGAGTACATATTGAATGTCTGGCTCCCACAGTGGTCTCTGGGTGAAGCTCGACTGTGACGAATCAGAACAGATGCGGGGCGGCACATATTGGGGCAAGATGTTCTTGACGGATGCTTTTAATGGAATCGAAAGCCGAGATATGACTGCAGCAGGAAACGGTTATATCAGGTATCTGCAACATGGGTTCAGTCCCTTCGACCCACTGGAGTTGGCAAAGAAGACAGAAGAGATTGTCTGCTGCGGTGATCGTCGCAAGTACACCAAGTTCTCTTGTCCACGAATGTACGGTGGTATAGCAACAGGCTACGGCTGCGGGTGTTGTCTGCGGTGCATCTTCTGTTGGGTGCATTGGAGCAGGGATTCCCCTGAGAAGTATGGCAGTTTTAGGTCTCCGGACGAGGTACTCTATGAGTTAAGACGGATGGCGCACAAGAAAAGGGTCGACCAAGTCCGTATTTCAGGGGCAGAGCCGACTCTGGGCAAGTCGCATCTCTTGGGCGTTTTGGGCAGAGTAAAGAGGTCAGAGTTCAGGCTGTTTATTCTTGAAACCAACGGCATTTTGATAGGTGCCGACCCCGAATATGCACGTGAGATTGCTCGTTTCAAGAAGGTTCACACGCGTGTGGCGATCAAAGCCGGCACCCCAGAGGCATTTACTCGAAAGACCGGAGTAAAACCTGAATTCTTCGAACTGCCTTTCCAGGGAATAGAGAATCTGCTCAGCGCAGGGGCAAGTGTGCATGTTGCAGCTATGAGCGCGGATGAGCGGTTGATGGAAGGCCAGGAGCGAAGAATCCTACTTGAGAAGCTCGATTCGATTCATCCAGCACTCGCCAGGAATCTTGAAGAGGAAGTTGTCACTCCTTACCCCATGGCCATTGAAAGACTGCAACATGCTGGTTTTAGGATAGATTGGGATGGCCAATCTGGGCTGACAAATATCTGCAGCGGGGGTCACAGCAGCTAAGGTAAACGTAAGCGAGTTTTTTGGCCGTATTGCTTGACCCGACCTGAACACGTTACTCTTGACAGTTCTGCTGAATCATCTATAATCCCTATTGAAGAATGCATGGGCAGCGAATTCATGTGAATTCGAGGGCCAGATATCTCTGGCTCCTTGGCCTGTTTTTGAATCGATAGAACGGTATGAGAGGAAGTCCTATGATGTCAAAGCAAATCACTCGGCGTGAGTTTTTTGTAAAAACTGGAACTTGCAGTGTGGGCGCCTTATTGGCTATGAATGCAAGGGGCAAAGCTGTGAAAAAGAATAGTGTCAAGCTGAGTACGCCTGGGGCACAGAAGATTGGATGGGAGCTGGCATGCCAACTGTACACATTCCGTGACCGCGGCTTCTATGAGGCACTGGATGCAATCGCACAGCTGGGGATTCAAAATGTGGAGCCGTGCTTCTTCCTACAGTTGAGCAAAGACCATCCTGACCTGACAACCAGTGAGTCGCTTTCGCCAGAGATGCGTCGTGAGCTAAGAGCGAGGCTGGACAATTATGGTATGAATATGGTCAATTATTACGCATCTATTGACTCTAAGACAGAATCCTTCCGCAAGATATTTGACTTTGCCAAGGAAATGGGCGTTAAAACACTCGTTGCCGAGCCGCCTGCCGAGGTGTTCGGCGCTCTTGATGAGCTTTGCAAAGAATACAAAATCAACCTGGCGGTGCACAATCACCCTGAATCGCCGGAATCAAAATACTGGCGTCCCGAGAACGTTCTGAAGGTCTGCGAAGGCACGAGTAAACGCATTGGCGGCTGTCCTGATACTGGGCATTATGTCCGCTCAGGGTTGGATCCTGTAGAGTGCCTCAAAAAACTAAAAGGGCGTATCATTTCAATGCACTTAAAAGACGCTGCCGAATCAGGCAAGCGTGATTCGCGAGATGTACCTCTCGGCACGGGCAAGGCAAACTACACCGCTGTGTTAAAGGAGCTATACGATCAAAAGTTCCGCGGAGTGATGACTATAGAGTATGAGTATCAGTCACCTCAGCTTGTCGAAGATGTCGCCAAGTGCGTCAAATTCGTAGAGGATTTTGCGCGATCACAAAAGACCTGATCCTTAAGAAAAACGAGAGTAGCTCTGTCGGTAGGTCCATTTGTGTTATAGGTGTCTTCAGGATGTTTGTGTTGGTTTAGAAACCCTAAAAACACATCAGAGAAAACCATCTTAACGCTCCGGCCCACGCAGACCTCTTATGCTTACCAACACCCAAGTGTCGGACCTTTCGCCGTTAAAGAACCTTACTAATCCTCAATACCTTTGGGGTACAGGATTTTCCGAACAGATTCTAAAGGCTTGAAATTGTTTTAGCACCTACAACCACAATACAACTGCGCAGGCCATTATCTGCCAATTCAGCAAAAATGTTCATTTTGCAAGTGCTTTTGTATTAAGTGCTTAGAAAAAGTGAAAAATTTGTAAACATTTTATAGTGCGCCAAGCGAAGCTGGTGCAGACAATCCCGACAATCGGGACTGGCTAAAGCCTAACCAGCAAGCCAGAACATAACTTTGCACATATGGAGGCAACGAAATATGTGGAGCCAAAGGAATGGCAGATTGTCGACCATAACGAAAGTGAAGGTATTGAGCCTCGAAATGTTCATTGCATTGGGTCAGGGCTTTATAAAGTCTGAAACCAGTATTGCTGCATGCGTTATCCGTTTAACTTTGGCATAGCTATCGCTGAGTTTTGGTATAGTAGCATTCATAGCTAAGGCAACGGGAACGGTAAGAATAATTGTTGCTAATCAACAGGGAGTTGTTCCTGAGTTGAGATATGTTGCAGGTCGCTGGCAGATGGATTACAATCACTACCTGCCTCATAGCAACCTGGTCTATATGATGTCGGCAGGCTTTGCCGAACTGTGTCGTAAAGCCGGTTGCATCAGGCCGTATATGCCAGTGCTCGATGGAGTACTGGACTTTGGAATCCTCTAATAGAGACTGGACCAAAAAAAAGGGGCAGATCAAGTTGCCGGTTGGCTATTGAATCCTATGTGGAGATTGGGACATGGAATGGACACGTAGAGAGGTGTTCGGTGCCGTGGGTATCGCAGTGGGAACTTGCATGCTGTCCTCCTGCATGCGTCAGGAGACGAAGACCACTCAAGGCAAAACAGGCCCGGATGTTGCTCCCTGGCCATATCATGAGTTGGACCCCCAGACGACGGCCGAGCGGGCCTATCTTTATCACTACGAGGGCCACTGCATGTATGGCGTCTTCAAGAGCATCATCTGGCAACTGGCCGAGCGATATGGCGAACCCTATCGATCTTTCCCATGTGGGATGATGACCTACGGCGCCGGCGGGGTCGCAAGCTGGGGCTCCCTGTGCGGTGCTCTCAATGGTGCGGCAGCCGTCATCGGACTTTTCGCATCAAGAAAAGAGCAGCAGGCGAGCCTGGTCAACCAGGTATTCCTCTGGTACGAGCAGACGGAACTCCCCGTTCATGTACCCGCCCAACCCAAGCTGGACATGGAGATGCCGGCATCCGTCGCCCACTCGGTTCTCTGCCACCCCTCTGTGGGCGCGTGGAGTAAGGCCTCCAGATATCCGGTGGCGGGCAAGGAACACATGGAGAGGTGTGCGCGTCTCACGGCTGATACCGCTAGACAGACTGTCATCGTACTCAATGAAGGTCTGTCAGTAAGGGTCGCCCGTCCGATGCTTGCAGATGAGCAAGTGAGTCAGTGCAACGCCTGTCATGGACGAGATAGCGAGCGAAGGGACGCGTTGGCCGGAATGACATGCGGCAGTTGCCACTCCTCGCTGTCCGATAAGCATCCTGACGTATCGATCAAGCCGCGAAAGCCTTTGTAACCTATGGCCTTCAGCCTTGATACTGCCAACCGGGCACACTCTTGTGCATCAGCAGGTATCAACGCAATAGCCTCGATGGGACGGGCTCTAAGCACGCGCAGGGCTTGCCGATGCTACCGGGATTCGCGAATCCACTACGAGAGGCTCAACAGATGAGGTTAAAGGCCTCTCACAGGCACCGTGAGGTACCATTCGTAAAACTGAAAGGTAAAAATTAAAATCCAAAACGCGAAACTTCAACAAATAAATGTCCCCAAAGCGAATGCGAACAAAATTAGTGATGAATTATGAACTGCTTACATGGTAACATGGTCTTGAGAAAAAAAGACTAAAAAGAAGTCGAGTAGACGTAATATAGATCTCTCATTTAGGCATACTTTGTATTCCCTGTTTCTCAGTTTTTTGGGCTTGATGCTCCTACAACCGCAATACAACCATACAACCTCTTATCTGCCAATTCCACAAAAATTACCACCCCATAACCCCTCAATTATCAGCGACTTATGAAAAAGTGAAAATTTAGCAACGTTTTATATATCCGTGTTCAAAACATCTTCTTGGCCATGCGGATTTACAAATGGCAACAAGGTATGTTCAGGATGTTTCTGCACAAACGGACAGAGCTATTGAAAATAGCAGGATATATGTTTGTCAGATGAATAAGTAGTGCACTTTGTGCCCTGTGGCAAAAATGTTGGGTCATCAGAACCTAAAGAGGCGTTGCATCAAGAACAATTACCTCATAGGGCTTCAGCTCGAAAGTATGTACCAGACCCACAGATAACACAATTTCGCCTTTATCAACATCCTTCTTCCAGGGTCTGGCCTTCGCAGCCGCTATAGCGGAGCAGGCACTTCTCAGAGCATATTTCTCAGCGGCACCTTTAGGCAGTTCGAACGTTTTGCTGATATCAATTGCAATTTTGCCCGGCTTGTCATAAGGATTACGCAGCGACAAGATGCCTTTTCGCATAGACCACGATGCCCAGCCGTAAACCTGCCCTTCAGCTGGGTCGCCACCTACCCAGTGCGTGTCCACAAGCACATCTTTATTGTCACGGGACCATTTTTCCGCTTCAGCTAAAGCATCCCAGTGCTCCGCCCGCATCAAGGATGGAGTAATATATAATTCCTGGCAGTTTGTCCCACTGGCGAAGAAAGCTCGTATATCATCTACAAGGTCATTAACCTCATCCGGAAGTCCATGATTGGCGAACATAACACCCTGTGTCATAAGTGAATTCAACGGATACAACGGTGCGCGTGTCACGACATTATGATAGGTTTCTTTATCTCTGTAAGTGATTTGTTGCTGACGTTTTGAGCCCCAGCCGTAAGTGCTCCAGTCTGACCCTGAACGCCAGGTCGAGTCACCATACCACAACCAATAAGGTGAAGGCCATGTGCCCGTAGTAATGTTCACGAAGATATCAGGTTTGACCTGGCGCAGCTCATCAACAAGTCGCAACAGGGCTTGCACATCCTGGACAAATTCACCGCCTGCCCCGGCAGGTGTGCCGCCTGCGCCAATGCCATCGAACTTAAAGTAATTCAAGCCGTATGCACGAATCATTTTCACGCATACATCGCGAAATCTGGCGTAGTAGTTGGGACCAGCTAGTGAAAAACCGCTCTGGTTCGCTTCGAAATCCTGCTGGAGACCGTATTTTATCCTTTCCTGTTTGGCCTCGCCGTAGCCGCCAAAAGGAGAAAGCCAGGCGCCCAAAGCAGAATCATATTTTTTTGCCGCTTTCTGCAGAGTGGAAAACCCGTTGGGAAAACCCTTGTGAAACTGCCACAGTGAAGCAGTATCATCCCACCCATCATCCAGAGCGAATGAGTCCATTGTTACTTTTCGCCGGTTGACCAGTTCTCTTGCGAACAGCTCAATTACATCCATACATTGACTCTCTTGTATCTTTTCACCGCCATAGCCGATGTCATACCAACTGTTGTAATGTAGAAATGGCCGATACGGGTGTGCCCTCTCACGTTCAATATAATATAAAAAGGCACGGCGCAACTGTCCCTCTGGAGCAACGCCAATAACGCAGCTTGCTGTCAGCAAGTCTCCGGGCTTTAGCATCATAGAACAAGGCAAACTACAACGAAATTGCGCTAATTTACCTTGCAGTATTTGACTTTTTGACATAGGATGCTCAAGAGCGAAGAACATATTACCTACTGCTACTGGCGAACCATCCACACTACCCATTACGCTGGCGCCTGATTCTGAGTAATCAAATAGCACAATCTCTCTTATCTCAAGTTCAACCTTCTCGGTTGCAATTTGTATCTCCTGCCGAACGTAATTTGAGCCATCGCGCAAAATCGCACACCATTCGACTTGGATGTTGCCATTAGATGAAGCCAGGATAGCAGTAATTTGTTTCCCCCCAAATCGTTTGGCAAGGCGCGGAGATTTTGGCTCAGGTTCAAGATTATTTAATTCCGGTAAACCGATGATTTTCAGGTCCGAACACTTCACAATCGGTCCGCCGTCTAATACAAGCTGGAAGCATTCGGCCTTCTGCAATTGGAGCCTGTTCGCTGAGAGCTTGTCGTTTACACTCTTTGGCTTGAGCCCTCCATCTGTGACAGCCCACTTGAATGCTAAAACATTATTCTCCAAAACAAGCGCATCCTGGCTCACACTACCTTTGGCATCACCAGGTGCCGGCCCTGGAAACTCGAAATATGACTCAGCCCACGCATCACTGGTTAGAAGTAACGCGATTAGGGACGTAATATACGCAAGCCGGCATTTCCCAATCCTTCCTGTCATCCGTCTTTACCTTTTTACTATGCAAGTGTTGTTATATTGTGAATCGAATGAATACGCCGCTCCATTTTGTGGTGCTCGCTTCATAATAATGGCGGCCGTCGTTTTATGATTACTGAATGTCATTACTGTCGATCATCGTCGTGACTGGCAATGCGCTTGGTCTGTCGGCTGCTCTCTGCCTTTATTCTTCTCATTCGGCAGCATAATACTTTCACCAATCAGAAAATTAAAAGCCGAGGTCTTCGCCATCGTGAATCGCAAGGCCAATCTGTTCTACCGTACTCTTGCGGCCGTTGTACCAGAGCAGCCAGCGATTGTTATTGCCCTCAAAGATAGCAAACGGCTTGTAGCAGGCATCTGCATCCCAGCTACCCGTGACTGGGAAAATAATGGGATTATTAGCGTGGCGCTGCCAGCCGGTTATGCCGTCTCTGGAACGAGCCAGGCCTATTTGGGCATAGTGTTCGTTACGAAAGCCAATGTAAAACATCAGGAACCATTGACCTTGCTGTATTACCTGGCACCCTGTTACTTTGTGCTGCTCCCATGGTTTGTTCGGGTCGGCGGTGAAGACAGGGTTGCTCGGCAGCTTGCTCCAGTGCCTACCATCTGAGCTGGTAGCATACCCGATTGCATTCGGCTCATATTGCTCTCCTGCCGAGTACCATATTCGATACAAACCTTCTTTTGCGTCCCACAGGACGTGAGGGCACATAACCGCTACATTTTCCCACGGCTCCTCAGGTGATAGTACAGGTTTGTAGCTAGTCCTCTGCCACTTGTGGCCGTCGGGGCTGGTGGCATACCCAATCCAAGAGTGGCCGTTTGCCTGGCCCGTGTACCACATATGATAGAGGTTGTTGTTCTTTACTACCACCGGCCGGTTGACCTGGTGTTCCCAAGTCGAATCCGGCCTGGGTCCCAGCACGATTTCCGGGTCGCCCCAGTGGATACCGTCGGTGCTTTCAACCAAGGCAATAGACTTTTTTGGACGCCAAGAGAACCACATAAGGTATTTGCTCTTTTCCTTGAGGACAGCCACATCGAAGCAGGTACCAAGGTTACCACCGAGAATAGGATTCTTCTCATACTTGCGCCAACCTGCAGCCGCTCCTTGCACTGCACGGAAGTCTTGTGTCGGGGAAATTGAGGTGTCGCCGACGTCTGCTGGTCGTAACTTACCAGTGACACGCTGCAATGAATCTGCTTGAGCTACCTCTTTGCCATCTGCGAATACATGCAGGCCTTTGCCTTTGCCGTACTTGGTTCCGATTCTGTCCCAAAGAATGGTGATTACTCTTTCATGATACAGTATGTTGTCCAAGCAGAACCAATCCCACGTATCAATAGGCACCAGCGGGTTAACTTCGACAATATTATCAGGCCGCGGGCGCAGACCGACCAGGCCAGAAATAATCAAATCACAATAGCTTGAGTGATTGTAATCCTTGCCTCGCACATTAGGAGCCAGGCGAGTTCGAGCAATCCAGTCTCCGGTATAAGGATTAAGGTTCTCGTCAATCCAGGGAACGACTTGGCCGTCTTGGTGCTTCAGGCGATGACTCTTTGTGTAAATCTTTAGAGTCTCGAAATAGTCAGCTTTGCTTATGACATCCTGTTTATAATTGTTCAGCACGTTGGCAAGTGCCGTCAGGGTTGTCGCAGTTGCGTAAGGCCAGCTTGGACCATTCCACTGGCAGGAATGACCCTCGTAGCGAATAGCGAACTGCGGGTGACGCTGCTCTGCGGTCGTAGGACCGAATGGTGCGTAAAAGCCATTAGAGTCCATCAACTGCTTCCACGCCTTTTCATAACCCGAATCCGGCAAATTGAAGTACCAAGGTGTAAAACCGATTTCCTCACGGACATTAACAAGAGTCTGGGCATTACAAGGGAGTGTCATAAAAAACTTTGCTTCGTCATTCCACAGCTTTGACTGGATGAGCTTCTTGAGCATTTCGGCCTTCGCTTCGTACTCTTTTGCAATGTCCTTACGTCCGGCAAGTTCAGCAATTTTTGCGATAGCAGCAGCATCACCGAACATATAAGAGTTTATCGAAGGCCGCTTACCTGGCTCACCCAACATTCTAAGGCCTACCGAGCCCGAAATGGAAAATTCCATTCCGTCCTTGTCATCTATCTGCCAAAACAACCCATCAGGTGCGAGCTTCTCTTTTTCCCATTCTTTGTAATTATGGACCAAATTTTCGAGAAGGCCTGTAATGAGTTTTTTGTCCGGCTGCACGAGATATCGAGCGTAAAGTGCATCGGCAATCCAGCAACTGTATTGCCTGGGGCTGCCGCCTTTTTGAAACCAGAAGACGGTGTAATCGTCCAGATACTTCGGGTCGTGGAGCCAGCGTCCTTCATAGAAGTGATGGCCTGCAGGACAACTGATTGTGTTGTGCTTGCCTGACCAGGACACGTTCGGCAGAAATTCAGTAATCACAAACCCATCCAGGGTATTCTTAATGTGCTTACGGTAGGTCCACCACCGAAAGTAATAAGTTTTCTCGAAGTCCTTGTCTGGGCACTAAAAAGTGGGATATTTTCTTTCAGAAATTCACAAGCCCTTTCGTTGGAAATGTGTTGAATGTACAGTTCCTCGTCGTTTTGGTTGAATGTATCAACATAATGCTTAAGCGAATCCCAGTTCAGTACAAGTGGACCTCGCCGCTCATCGGCTGCGGTCGCCATCACAACGAAATATGTTGTTGACAGAACCCAAATGAGAGCCCGGGACAGAGTCTCTTTTTTCTTCGTTGCTGTCACAATGTTCACCTCTTTTGGGGCGGAAAGGAGATTAACCATTCATGACTTCTCAGTAAACTTGCTCAACCATGATACAAGTTTAGTAGAATATCACGTTCGCGCTGGTGCTACAATCATTGTATGTCTTCAGCGGCTGTTAGTGGTTGCGCTGCAAACCTACCGGATAGCAGGATGCTGCCCGCAGCGGTGGATATGCTAAAAAACTCTCGCCTCAAAATCTTGTCCATAGCCAATATCTCCTTGTGATACTGCTAACACGCAAAACCATTTTGTCTGCTGCTACATAACAACACCCGGTATGCAGAAATACTCATCCGCGTCTTAACCGAGAGGAACTATGTATCCGAAACCTCTCAAGTTAGGCACACCGGCTGTAGACCTTCACTCTGGCAGTGTAATCCGCAGGTCAAAAGGCTTGTATTCGATAAAATCGAGAACCTGAACCTCACTTAATGTCAACGTGCGCTCAGCTATTATCCTATATTGGACATAACGAGCCTTAACTGGAACCTTAGGAATCAATTCGTATGTAAAACCAGTAGCGGTTTCATCGTCGGGCATTATATGATTAACTGGAATATCCTTCCAATGCAAGTTTAACTCAAAGAAACCCTGGCTTATATACTGCTTTGCGTCCGCAGAGGTAAGTACCTCAATCTTGTCCTTGACCTTTCCTTTCATCGCATCCCACCAGGGCCAGCCCGCACTGAGGTGAATACGAAAAGCGCCGCAGGATTCGACTCTGCCGAGGTCAACTGTTATCACCGCGTTATCCCCTTTATCCCAGCAAAGCCCGTATGTCGGACAAATTCCACCGGCATAAGGTGGCCCAACTATCCCATCGGTGAGTTTTTTCCCCTTCGGGTCGCCGGCACCCCAATGGTCTTTCGAGGGCACAGAAACCGTATAGTTTTTCCCCTCCGCTAAATTATTCCCATAGCTCACCCAGAGAGGGACATATTTCTGGCCGCCGATATCTTTCCCATCCGAATAACCATACCTGACCCCAGCAACAGCACCTTTAAGATTCAACCGCAGCCAATTCATCACGGAATGGTCTTCGCCGCCAACGTTTATCGTGTATTTGTGAGGCACTTTCTTAACCAATTCTGTATGGCTGCGTTCAACCAGTGAATAATCCTTCTGCACCTCACTCCAATTGAAAGTAACCTCGACCGGCCTAAACTCTGCAACCTTCGGCTTATAGTTGACTTCCATCCGAACGCTGTAGATACTGCACGCGTCAGTCCCCGCAGCCGAACTACTGAGCAGATACTTAAACAATACCGACCGAGTCCTTGCCGGGATAT
>Ga0315277_10009147_pt1 | contig 12680 bp, 8 predicted proteins | sample YL17G05_15_MG_FD_203695 | JGI IMG/M metagenome (GOLD analysis project Ga0315277, IMG submission 203695) | Sediment microbial communities from Yellowstone Lake, YNP, Wyoming, USA - YL17G05_15 | ecosystem: Environmental > Aquatic > Freshwater > Lake > Sediment | place: USA: Wyoming | collected... | reverse complement strand
GCCCTGTCTCAAATTATGTTTGCAGGAAAGGCAGTCGGTCAGCAAGACATCCGCCTTTACCTCCTCCGCCTCCTTCACCCTCCTGCGTGCCATGTCGCGTGAAAACTTAGGATAGAAGCCCCGGATTCCCCCGCCGGCTCCGCAGCAGAGCGATTCCCGGTGATGATGCTCCATCTCAACGAACTTGGCCCCAACGCTTTTTAACAGTTCTCTCGCTCCATCAAAGGAGCCAAGCCCTCTTCCGAGGTGGCAGGGATCGTGATAGGTGATCGTGGCTGGATCGTCCTCCGATGAAATAAAAGAAATATGTTTCCGAAGATAGGAAAGAAGGGTCTCAAAGACAAGTCCTGTGGAATGTCTTTCGTCATATTCTAAGAAAGTCTTAAGACAGGTGGGGCAGAGGAAGAGAACCTCACGGCCGCCTGCCTCTTTTATTTTCTCAATGTTTTGTTTGATTCGCTCCGGATTTGGACTCGATCCCGTATCTCCCTTCACAGCCTCACAGCAGACCTCATCGATCACTGTGAAATCGACGCCCAACCGCCGGAGAAGTTCAATCATTCTCACTGTAGATTCCGCCTCTGTCGTCAATCCCACACAGCCGATATATAGGACTACAGGACTTTTCTTCTTAAGCGACGGCAATGGGGTCCGTTCCATCTCGCCATAGGGCGTCCCGAACCGATCGATCGTGGATTGAAGTTGAGTCACTTCATCGAGTTCGGAGGAGATCTCTGGACTTTTTAAACTCAATCGCCTCAGGTCTTTGAGCCTTTTTCCCGCATCGATCCCGACCGGGCAGACCTCGCCACAGAGGCCGCAGGTGGTGCAGAGAAAGAGTCCATCCTCAACCCCCTCTCTCATGCCATGGATCAGAGAGGAGAGGGCCACCCCTCTTCCGCCCAGCATCCCATCTGTCCCGAAGGAGGGGCCGATGGCATTATAGGTAGGGCAGTCGAGAAGGCAGTTGCCGCATCCGATGCAGTAGAGGAGATCGGAGAAGTCTTTCATCCCCTCCAGAATCCGGCTTCTCCCATGATCGAGGAGGATGATCACCAGTTGATTCGGCTCGTGCATGCCATAAAAAGGGATCTTCTCCACATCCGAAGATTTGGATCTTCCTCCGATGATGTCGATGAAAGAAGGGAAGATGGAGCCTGTCGCCAGATAAGTCTCAAGCTTTGCCATCATCATGGCATCGTTCATATCCGGATAGACCTTATCGATGGAGGCGATGATGAGATGCTTCGATCTCGTTCGCACCCTCGTCACATTTCCTTCATTGTGGATGATCAGGATTGCTCCTTCTCTTGCGGCGATCGCATTGGTGCCCGTGATCCCCACTTTCGCCCTCTGGAGATAAGATTCGATATCCTCCCTGACCGCCTGCATCTCCTCTTCCGGAACAGGAGGAATCTTTTTCTTTAAATGTCCGGAGAGGATTTCCGCCACCTCATACCGGGAGAGGTGGACAATCGGCCCGGTATAATGGGAGGGACGGCCGCCTGCAAGCTGATTGATCCGGTCGCCGATATCGGTCTCAATGACCTCGATGCGATGCTGGGCGAGAAAAGGAGTCAGCCCGATCTCCTTTGAGAGATTCGATTTCGATTTGACAACGAGCCTCTCTTCTCCGATCTCTTTAAGGAAGATGGCGCAGGCCTCTGCCGCATCTCTCGCCCGAAGGACCTTGAACTGGTTCTTCTCCAGATTGGCGATCGCCTCCTCAAGGAGATCCGGGTTCCCCAGGGATTGAGAGCGAATTCGCTTCACCTCTTCCTTCATCTTTTCAAAATTGTCGAAGAGATGAAGATTCTGCTTTTGACGGGCGCGGGTTTCTCTGAAGGCGCGCCTCTGATTTTCCAGTTCGGATTTTTTGACCTTCTTTTTTAAAGACTCATACTGTTTCTGAATGAGACCCATTTGAACTCCTCAGCGAATAATACGAATGACAGCGAATGTATCGTTATCATAAATTCTGCAACTTTTCAAAGGACAAAACAAGGATTTATTAAATGGGCAATTGGACATTCGACATCAGTAAGGTATAATGGACACCCATGAAAGAAACGGTCTGTCTCGTCAGCCTGGGGTGCCCGAAGAATCTGGTCGATTCCGAAGTGATCCTCGGCTTCCTCTCAAAAGAGGGGTACTCCCTCACCACGGATCACTCAAAAGCCGAGATCATTATCATCAACACCTGTTCCTTTATTAAGGATGCCACACAGGAAGCGATTGAGACCATCCTTCAGCTTACTCCTTATAAGAGAGAGGGTCGCTGTCGTCTCCTCATTGTCTCCGGTTGCCTTCCCCAGCGCTACGGCAAAATTCTGGAGAAGGAGCTGCCGGAGGTGGACCTCTTCGTCGGCACAGGATCCTTTCAAAAGATTCCACAGCTCATCTCACAGCGAGGAAAGAGAAAGAGCTTTCTCTCCGGGCAAACCTTTCTCTATAACGAAAAGACGCCCCGGATCCTCTCCACCCCTTCCTTTACCGCTTATCTGAAGATCGCAGAAGGCTGCTCCAGAACCTGCACCTTCTGCACGGTGCCAAAGATTAGGGGACCCTACCGGAGCAGAAGGATTCATTCCATCCTGAAAGAGGCGGAGAGCCTGGCGGATCAGGGTGTCAAGGAGTTGATCCTCATCGCACAGGATACGACTGCTTACGGAGAAGACCTTCGGGATGGAACCTCTCTAGAAAGACTTCTCAAAGGGTTGATCAGGGTGGAGGGGTTTCGATGGATCCGGATCCTCTATGCCTACCCGAAACCAGCCCGTTTTACAGAGAACCTCCTCGAACTCATCGGACGTGAAGAAAAGATCTGTCCCTATCTCGATCTTCCCATCCAGCACATCGATGATAAAATCCTCAGGCGGATGGGCCGGAGATCGAATGGCCGAGAGATTCGGGACCTCATCCGGAAGATTCGAACCTTTGTTCCGGGAATCGCTCTTCGAACCTCTCTCATCGTCGGATTTCCAGGAGAGAGCGAAGGCCAGTTCAAAGCCCTCCTCCATTTTGTTGAAGAGGTTCAGTTCGATCACCTCGGAGCCTTTCATTACTCCCCTGAAGAGGGGACGCCGGCTTTCAGGTTTTCCAATCCAGTCCCCGAAGAGGTGAAAGAAGAACGGCTCAGAATCCTGATGAAGGTTCAAAAGAAAATTTCGCTTAAAAAATATCGAAGGTTGGTGGGACGAAAAGCGGAGGTCCTGGTCGAGGGAACAGACCGTCAGAGAACCACCCTGAGAGGAAGAATTCGAACCCAGGCCCCTGAGATCGATGGTTGTGTCTTTCTGAAAGGCGAGGCCCGACCCGGCGACTTTGTGGAGGCCGAAATCACCCAAGCCCTCCCCTACGATCTCATCGCTGTGACAACGGGGTCAGGCTTGCAATAATGGAATTTTAAATGTAATATTGGCCATGGCACGAAAACCACGAGTCCATTATCCATCGGCATTATACCATGTCATATTACGCGGTAATGCAGGACAATCTGTGTTTTTCAATGACAAGGATCGCTACCATTTCTATTCTCTGCTCCAGGAAGGGGTTGAACAATATAATCATCGTATCCATGCATTCTGCCTGATGAAAAACCATATCCATTTGGCCGTTCAAGTAGAGAATATTCCCCTCTCCCGTATATTTCAAAATGTCTGTTTTCGCTATACACGTTGGATCAATAGACGACAGGGTCGGACGGGTCACCTTTTCCAAGGACGTTATAAGGCGATATTAGTCGATGCAGACTTTTATTTGCTGGAACTTATACGTTATATCCATCTTAATCCAGTCCGCTCTGGTATCGTTAAAGAACCGAAGAGTTATTTGTGGAGTGGACACCGTACCTATCTTGGGATAGAAAAAACATCATGGCTTACCACCGATTGGGTATTATCGCAGTTTTCACAGCGACTTGACCACGCCCGAAAAGCATACGAGAAATTCATTAACGATGGAATAGGAATTGGACGCCAGCAGGAATATTACAGTGGTTCTACTATTGACCATCGTATTCTTGGGGATGATAAGTTTATCGATAAAGTTTTGGGAAATCATCGTATGAGATTGAAACAGAATAAAGACCTCAACGAGATCGTTTTGAAAGTATGCAATCGCTTTGCTATAAAAGAAAAGGATCTGTCAGCTTCCGGTAAAGACCACAAGCTATCTAAGATTCGAGGGATAGTGGCTTGGGTAGTCTTGGAGTCTGGAAATTCAACTCTATCAGAGTTGAGCAAACTGATCAAACGGGATGCTACTACCCTAAGTTCAGCAGCAAAACGCATACAGATTTTGTCAAATAGTGATAGAAAATTGGCCCATTTGATGGCCGAATTATTGGAAGAGGTCGGCTAAATTGCAACATTGCAGGCCTGACCCCGTTGTTGTTGCTTGACGGGGATAGGAAAATGGGTTAGTTTAGGAAATCTTGAAATGAGTGGGATAACCCTTCAATCTTACATTTATTTTTAATCAGGGGGATGCGGCGGGTAGAGATGGATGAGACGAATGAACTGGTCCAGCAGAGGGTACGAAAACTGGAGGCCTTGAGGAAGGAAGGGGTCAACCCTTATCCTAACGATTTCAAGGTGACCCATACCTCCGGAGACATCCTAAAGACCTACGGCTCCATGTCGGAAGAGGAACTCAAATCGGTTTCAGAGAGTTTCCGCCTCGCAGGAAGGATCGTGGCCATCCGGAATTTTGGCAAGGCCAGTTTTATTCAGGTCAAGGATCGAAACGGGAAGATACAGGCTTATTTCCAAAAAGAGGCCGTCGGTGAAGAATCCTTCCAGTTTTTTAAAAAATTCGATATCGGAGATTTCATCGGATTGGAAGGGAAAGTTTTCCGGACGAAGACAGGAGAGCTTACCCTTCAGGTTCAGAAGTTCCGTCTCCTCGGAAAATCGCTTCGTCCCCTTCCGGAGAAGTGGCATGGCCTTACCGACATTGAGATTCGGTATCGCCGGCGCTATCTCGATCTGATTGCCAACCCGAAGGTCAAAGAGGTCTTCCTCACGCGCGCCCTTGTCATCCAGAGGATCCGTGAATTCTTTAACCGCAAGGGCTTCTGTGAGGTCGAAACCCCCATGCTTCATCCCATTCCCGGAGGAGCAACAGCCAAACCTTTCAGGACGCATCACAACGCCCTCGACATGAAGCTCTTTCTCAGGGTCGCTCCGGAGCTCTACCTTAAACGGCTCGTGATCGGCGGGTTCGAGAGGATCTTCGAGATCAACCGGAGTTTCCGCAACGAGGGAATCTCCACGCTTCATAATCCGGAATTCACCATGCTCGAATTCTACCAGAGTTACGCCACCTATATGGAAATGATGGAGATGACCGAAGAACTTCTCTGCTCAATGGTCAGAGAAATTCATGGCGGACTCCGTCTCCCCTGCCAGGGAAAGGAGATCGATTTTACCCCGCCCTGGAGGAGAATACGCTTCAAGGATTCTCTCCTCGAGATAGGAAAGCTCGATCCCGTAATTTTGAAGGACCCCTTAAAGGCTATTGAAATCGCCAGGGGGCTCGGTATGGAACTGAAAAAGGGGACCTCCCACGGAAGAGTTCTGGCCGACCTCTTCAAGGAACGGGTGGAACCCAATCTCCTCGAACCCACCTTCATCACCCATTACCCGACCGAGGTCTCCCCCCTCTCCCGGCGGAATGAAGAGGACCCCGAGGTGGTGGACCGTTTTGAACTCTTTATCGCGGGCCGGGAGATCGCCAATGGGTTCTCGGAGCTCAATGATCCCCTGGATCAAAGAGAGCGTTTCGTCCGGCAGTTAAAGGAGAAAACGGAGGAAGCCGATTCCTTCCTTATGCTTGACGAGGATTTTCTCCTCGCCCTCGAATTCGGAATGCCACCCACCGCGGGCGAGGGGATCGGGATCGATCGCTGGGTCATGCTTCTGACCGATTCACCCTCTATCCGTGATGTCATTTTCTTCCCCCTGCTTCGAATGGAGAGATAGCTCTAAATTGAGAATATCTATCATGTATGGGACTTTTTATGTATGGAAGGTGTTTAAAGGGGAGTGTGATAAACACCAAATTCCAAACACCAATCACCAAATAATAACCAAATTCCAATGACCAAAATTCTAAAAATGGGATTGATTTTCATGTGTTTTGGTTATTTGGATATTGGTTATTGGAATTTATTTGGAGATTGGGATTTGGTTATTGGAATTTAAAGGTTGCTATCTCATGCGATATGAGTGGTTCATCGGCCTGAGATATCTTAAGGCCAAACGAAAACAGACTTTTATCTCCATGATCACCATCATCTCTGTTGCCGGCGTGGCGTTGGGCGTGATGGCCCTTATCGTCGTCCTGTCCGTGATGAGCGGTTTTCAAAAAACCCTGAAAGAGAAGATCCTGGGCACTCAGGCCCACCTCGTCGTGCTCAAGGCCAGCGAAAAAGGAATGGACCATTACGAAGAGGCGCTGAAGAAGGTGGAAGGGGTAAAGGGCGTGGTTTCGGCGGCACCCTTCATCTTCAGTCAGGTGATGCTCTCCTCTGAGTCAGGGACCTCCGGAGTCGTCCTCAAAGGAATCGATCCGGACCGCGTGGCCAAGGTGACGGAGTTGGCTCACAATCTCAAAGCCGGACGCCTCGAGGATCTCAAAGAGGTGAGGGAGAAGGACCTTCCTGGCATCATCCTCGGTGTGGAACTGGCCAAACACCTCTCCGCCAACATCGATGATCCCATCCAGGTCATCTCTCCTCTGGGCACGATGACGCCCATGGGAATGATGCCCAAGATGAAACGGTTTCGTGTGAAGGGAATCTTCTATTCCGGGATGTATGAATACGATAACACCATGGCCTATGTCTCCCTCGAGAGTGCGCAGAAGTTTTTCGCTATGGAAGCCCGCGTCACAGGAATCGAGATCAAGACAGAGGACATCTATAAGGTGAAAGAGATCGGGAAAGAGATCCGGAAGGAGATGGGTTTCCCCTTCTGGACCAAAGACTGGATGGAGATGAACCGGAACCTCTTCTCCGCCCTCAAGCTGGAAAAGATCATTATGTTTATCATCCTCGTCCTGATTGTTCTGGTGGCCGCTTTCAATATCATCTCCACGCTCATCATGGTGGTGATGGAGAAGAACAAAGACATTGCTGTTCTGAAGTCGATGGGAGCCCCTTCGGGAGGAATTCTGAAGATCTTCGTCATCGAAGGAGGGATCATCGGTGTGGTTGGAACGGTCCTGGGAACGATTTCGGGCCTTGCGATAGCATTGAATCTGGAAAATCTGATCGATTTCCTTGAAAACCTTTTTGGATTCAAAATTCTATCGAGGGATGTCTATTATATTGAAAAGTTTCCCTCTCAGGTTAATCTCCTCGATGTGTCGCTGATCGTTATCACCGCCATCCTGATCAGTTTGCTCGCCACCCTCTATCCCTCCTGGAGGGCTTCGAAGCTCGACCCGGCTGAGGCATTACGATATGAATAAGGAGCGGATCTCTTATAAAGGTGAAGCCCTTTTGTCTCTCTCCCGAGGGGAATGGAAGAAGGCCCTCCAATCTTTTAAAAAGCACTGTGACCAGGAGCCGACTGATCTTCGGTCCCGGCTGAAGATGGCTGAATTGCTGGAGCGATTGGAGAAGAAGAAGGAGGCGATTGAGGAATATCGGGAGGTAGCTGAATCTTATGCCGGGGATGGCTTTCTGCTCCGGGCCATCTCGGTTAACAAGATGATCCTGAGGATTGATCCCTCTGCAAAAGATGTCAATGCGCGGCTGGCTCAACTCTATACGGAGAAAAGCCGCGAATCCAAATATCTTCGGCCATTGCCTCATATTCCCCTCTTCTCAGATCTGAGCGAACAGGAACTCCGTTCGATGCTTGATCGCATCCAATCGAAAAACTTTCCCAAAGATACCTTTATGTGCCGGGAAGGTGAGGCAGGAGATTCTCTCATGATCATCTGCCGTGGAGAGGTGGGAATCTACAAACAGAGTCTGGAGGGAGGCGAGATTTGGATTCGTAACCTCGGTGAGGGGGATTGTTTCGGAGAATTCGGTTTCTTTCTCGACCAGAAAAGGCATGCCAGTGTGAAGGCTCTCAATGAATGCGATATCCTGGAGATCTCCCGAAACGAACTGGAGGGGATCATCAAAATGCATCCTCGTGTGAAGCAAGTCCTTCAAGACCTTTTAAAAAAACGTGTCCTGGACTTTATGCTCGCCCTCTCTCCTATTTTCTCCTCTCTCAGCCTACCGGAGAGAGAGGAAGTTTTAAACCGGTTTCGCCCCCTTAAGATTCCTGAAGACACCTTCGTCTTTAAAGGGGGAGAACCTTCCCACTGTCTCTATATGATTCAAAGCGGCGAGGTAGAGATCTTTATTCAAGGCCGCAGGAAAAAGAGGGTCGTTCTGGGTCGATTGGGAAGCGGTCATCTCTTCGGAGAGATCGGGGTGCTTCTCAATACCCCTCGAATGGCCTTTGCCAAGACGACCCAGCCATCGAAATTGTTGGAATTGGCAAAAGAGGATTTTGACGACCTCCTCCGCTTGTTTCCGAAGCTTCAATCCGTAGTGAAAGAAATCTCCTCAAAGCGCCTCTCCCGAATGAAAGAGATCCTCTCCCAGGAGTCGGTGGAGAAGGCAAAGGAGTCAATGGTGTGAAGGAATTGATTCAGGTTCAGCAACTCTTCAAGTCCTTTGGAAACGGGGCAAAGAAGGTTGAGGTCCTCAGGGGAATTGACCTCACTTTTTTCCAGGGGGAGAAAGCGGCCATTGTGGGTGCCTCCGGCGTGGGAAAGACGACCCTGCTCCATATTCTGGGGACCCTTGACCGGCCCACCGCTGGAAAGGTGCTTCATGGAGAAAGAGATATCTTCACTCTGAATGAAAAGGACCTCGCCTTTTTTCGAAACCGTGAGATCGGATTTGTCTTTCAATTCCATCATCTCCTCCCGGAATTTAATGCCCTTGAGAATACGATGATGCCCTGTCTTATTCAGGGCATTTCAAAGAAGGAGGCTGCCCTTTGTGCCGAAGCCATCCTCACCCTCGTGGGTTTAAAAGAACGGCTCTCCCATAAACCGGGAGAGCTTTCAGGAGGAGAACAGCAGCGGGTGGCTGTGGCCAGGGCCCTGGTTCTGGAGCCGAAAATCCTTCTGGCCGATGAGCCCACAGGAAATCTCGATACCAAAACAGGAGAGTCCGTCTTTGCCCTTCTACAGGAACTGAACCGGATCAAGGATGTCACGCTCATCATCGTGACGCACAACCCGAATCTGGCCGCTCAAATGCCCAGGCAGATCCTTCTTGCCGACGGAAAAGCCACCGGCTGAAAGGATATTCTATTTACCCTGTTAGAAACCCCCACTGTTTCTAACAGGGTTTACAAAAGAGAAAGGATTTGATATGGAAGATGGAACCCAAACCGAAAGAGGAGCCAATAGGAACGGAAATGGGAAATAGGATTAGAAAAAGTATTGGGATCTCTCTTGTTCTCCTTCTGCTCTCCATCGGGATATGCAGTGGATCGGAGGAGGTCATCCACAAGATCACCATCCTTGGAAATGTGAAGGTCGAAGAAGGGGTCATCCGGGCGGCGGTAAAGAGCCGGGAAGGAAATCCCTTTTCCGCCGACCAGGTCCGGGAAGATCTCCGCTCCGTCTTCGGTCTGGGCTACTTCTCCGATGTCCAGGTCGATATCAAGACCACCCCGAAGGGCAGAGAGATCATCTTTATTGTGATGGAGAAGCCTTCCATCAAGGAGATTCTCATCACCGGAAATCAAAAGGTGAAACTCGATGACATCAAGGAGAAGGTGACCCTCACCACACGCTCCATTCTCAACCTCGAAAAGGTGAGGGAGAACGGGGAACAGATTCGAAAGCTCTACTTCTCCAAAGGGCATTATGGGGTGAAGGTGGATCATAAGATCGACTATCTCGAGACGAATGAAGCTGTGGTCACCTTTCAGATCGAAGAGGGAGTCAAGGGACATATTAAAAAGATCGTCTTCAAAGGAAACAAGAACATCAAATCCTCCGATCTGAAGAAGATCATGCTGACCAAACAGAGGAACATCTTTTCCATTATCACCAAGACCGGCATCCTCGATGAAGACATCCTGAAAAATGACATCCAGATGCTGGCCGCTTATTACGTCGACCATGGCTACCTCGATGTGAAGATCCCTGAACCTAAGATCGATCTACAGGATCCCAAAAAGATACAAATTGAGATCGAGATTACGGAAGGCCCTCAATATCGCTTCGGAGAGATCGACTTCAAAGGGGATGTCCTGACCACAAAGGAGGACCTCTTCGGAAGCATCAAGATCAAACGAAACGCCATCTACAGCACCTCAGCCATCCGGAAGGACATCAACTCGCTCACTGAAAAATTTGCCAACCAGGGCTACGCCAATGTGGAGGTCACGCCGGCCACCTCCACGGATGAGAAGAATCTTTTAGTCCATCTGACCTTTGAGATCGAGAAAAAGAAACAGGTCTCCTTTGAGAAGATCCAGATCGTAGGAAATACGAAGACCCGTGATAAGGTGATCCGACGGGAACTCCGGGTGGCCGAAGAGGAGCTTTACAGCGCTACCGGCCTCAGCAAGAGCAAGGATCGATTGAAACGGACAGGCTTCTTTAAGGAAGTGGAGTTGACCACCAGTCGGGGAAGCACGGATGATAAAACTAATCTTGAGGTCAAAGTGGAAGAAGCGCCCACCGGCGCCCTCAGCTTTGGCATCGGCTACAGTTCGATCGAAAACGTCGTCGGCTCTGCCTCCATCTCGGACCGTAACCTCTTCGGCCTGGGTTACCACGGACTCCTCAAATTCAGATTGGGATGGGAGACCCGCGACCTCAGGTTCAGTTTCACGGACCCCTACTTTCTTGGATATAACTTTGCGGGGGGCATTGACCTCTACAATGAGAACCGCGAGCTTGATACCTATTCTTATAAAATTCTGGGAGGAGGTATCCGCTTCGGAAAGGAACTAACCGAGAAGATCAGGGCCGATGCCATGTACAAACTGGAGAGGATCAAAGTCTTCGATGTGAGCTCGGATGCATCCCGATTTATCAGAGAGCAGGAGGGAAGTAAAGTGACGAGCGCCCTTTCTTTCAGTCTAGCCATGGATACCCGGGACGATTACTACAATCCCACCAAGGGGGCCCGTCACAGCATCTCCATTCAAAACGCAGGGGGGATCCTGGGAGGAGACAACTACTTTGTAAAGACGGTAGCAGATACCAGCTGGTTCTTTCCTCTCCCTCTGAAAACAGTGCTCAACCTCCGGGGAAATGTGGGATTCGTCGAACCTTATAGCGGCAGAAAGGTTCCCATCTATGAGAAGTTTTATGTGGGTGGACTCCAAACGGTCAGGGGATTCGAATACGGCATGGCCGGTCCTTTTGATACGAACAGAGAACCCCTGGGCTCAAAAAAGATGGTGGCCTTCCAATCCGAACTGATCTTTCCCCTTTCCGCGGAAATCGGTCTGAAGGGGGCGATCTTCTGGGATGTGGGTAAGGGTTTCGATAAATTCAAAGATATCACCCCGTTGAAGACAGGCGTGGGAGTCGGGATTCGCTGGTTTTCACCCTTCGGTCCTATCCATATCGACCTCGGGATCAATCCCAATCCAAAGCCTGGAGAGAAAGGGAAGGTCTTTGACTTTATGGCAGGAACCGTTTATTAACCCTCCATTTTTTTCAAGGATGGAGATATGAAAGTCATCGTTGATCAAATCTTAAGAAAAGGAGTAGGGACAATGAGAAGTAAAAAGATGGTGGCAGCAGTTGGGATCCTGATCGCGCTGGGATGGTTGGGATCGGCATTGGCTAACAGCCTGAAGATCGGTTTCGTCGATATCCAGAAGGCGGTCAATGAATGCAACGCAGGCAAAGAGGCCAAAAAGGCGATCGTCAAAGAGGTCGAAAAGTTTCAGCGTCAATTTGCGGACAAGCAGAAAGAACTCCAGACGATGAAGGAGTCCCTCGACAAGCAGGCACCAATGCTCAACCCGGATGTCCGGGCAACCAAAGAAAAGGATTTGCAGAACAAAGTCCGGGAATTTCAGCGTTGGCAGGAAGATGCTCAGAATGAGGTGAATCAGAAACGGATGGAGATGGAGCGAAACATCGCCTTGGGATTTCAGAAGGTGATCCAGAAATTGGGTGCGGATGAAGGATATACCTTCATCATGGAGTTAAATGAGAACGTTGTGCTCTTTGCCTCAAAGGCCATCGATATCACCGACCGGGTGATCAAGGTCTTCGACGCGCAGAAGAAGTAAAGGGGAAAGCACCAAATCCCAAGCACCAAACACCAAATAATGACCAAAATTTAAGAAAGTAGGTTGGTGATTTGGACATTGGTCATTGGAATTTATTTGGGATTTGGAATTTGGAGTTTGGAAATTTTAATCAAGTCTCTTTAAACGAAAATACTCAATATAGGACGGTTGAATTGAAAAAGAAACTGAGTGAGTTGGCTGAGTTGGTGGGTGGGACCGTCATTGGGGATGGCGAAGTTGAAATCTCCGGGGTGGCATCCATCGATGAAGCTCAACCCGGAGAAATCACCTTTATCGCCAACCCCAAGTATCTCCGAAAACTAAGCGAAACCAGAGCTTCTGCGGTCATCGTCTCAAAAGAAGTTCAAACCACGGATAAACCTCTGATCT
>Ga0315277_10009146_pt1 | contig 12680 bp, 12 predicted proteins | sample YL17G05_15_MG_FD_203695 | JGI IMG/M metagenome (GOLD analysis project Ga0315277, IMG submission 203695) | Sediment microbial communities from Yellowstone Lake, YNP, Wyoming, USA - YL17G05_15 | ecosystem: Environmental > Aquatic > Freshwater > Lake > Sediment | place: USA: Wyoming | collected... | reverse complement strand
TAAACTAAGTAACCAAGGGGAAGTAACCAAGCGCTAAAAAATATCTGAGCGATTAAAAACCCACTTGTGTATAAATTGAGAGATGACATTGCCATAGCTTGCAGTTGACCAGTTTGAAATACGTTTAAGTAATTAGCGCCGCTCAAAAACTGAAGGGCAGCAAATAGATTTAGCGCATTAAGGCACTCTACAGCGACACCACCCAAGTTTAATAACAAGAACAGCAAAGCCAGGTTTTTGTTAACAGGTTTTAACAACACGTATAAAGCCCATGCCGCTAAAACAAAAAACACTGCAGATACTAGCTCGGTTACAAAACCGACCCGGAATAGCCCCTGAGAAGACACAATGTTATTGGCTGTGGCTGCTGCATCTCCGGATACAATAAATTTTGAGCGAATATACGTGGCTAAGACAGTAGTTAATATAAAAATGAGATAAAACAGCCCCGCCATTCTTGCGGTCTTGCGTGGCGATAGATCTGCGATCCGGTTTGTCGTGTCAATTCCTGGCATTATAATACAACAATCTTTTTATTTACGCTTCTTAGCGCTAATAAGGCTATTCATAGCGCGCGCTTCCTTTTTCACGATATGGTTTGCAGGAGTGTGCCATTAGAAGGGAATGGTGAACATTAGATTTATTAGTGTTGAATTTTTGGAACATTATCAAATCATGTGCTGAACGTACTTGTTGTTTCAAGGTACGATCGTGATTTTAGACCTACGTCGCGCTGGATTCGAGTACGTTTGCAGCCACAAGGATGAAATGTTGTTTAGAAAAAGAAAATAGGCGCGCGCTGAGAGCGTTAGAGAGAAATCCCTAATTAATTATTGAGCTTATTCAAAACCAGACCAAAATTAGGCTGATCCGTGCAGCCTTTTGTATAGATAGCCAATAACTATTCCAACAAAGAGAAACCTTGGTATATTACCAACCGCGCCGATGAGGAAGATATTCAAGGTATCATCCGTCCGACTTGCGGCAACATAGACCAGGATTAAGACAATGCATAGGGCAGCGAAGCCTAGTAACGCAGATTTTAGAATTGGATTCTTTGTTGGAATCTTGTCAAAAAATCGAAGCAAAATATAGCTGAGGCCGCAGCTGATAATCATGCCACCAATCAAAGCCTCAACAAGAATCATTTGAACATAAGAAATTGAAAGGGCAGCTCTGAACACTGCGGCGATGGGAAGCAGGGAAAATGAGAAGGTAACTGCCCAGAATACTACTCCTCCCCCAATAGTCAGTTTGAACAGTTTCTTGTAGAACTCGGATGACGTCTGTCGCTTGCTTTGACCTGTGGTTTGGGTTTCCATGGTTGTTTAACTATCCATTTGAGGAGACTTGGAAGCAATGACGGATGGATTGAATCCTTTGACTATCAGCCATGCCGCCAGAACATATTCTTGCGGGAGCATTGGAATAGCTATAGCGATTTGTTCCGTACCAAAAGGAGCGATGAGACCGACCAAGACTAACACGCATGATAACATGCCCAATATGGCAGCAACAATACCCCAGCCCGATAACCATCGAGGAACTAGTTTTGTTCGATAAAATATGATGTAGATTAGCAGAGCACCTATGGTAAAAGCCAGCAGCGACGCAACATTGCCCACCCAACGATTTCCTGCATATACCAATGCGCCTAAAGTTTGGAAATACGATGAATCCGGAGCTCCAGCTTTTACAAATTGCTGGCTTAATGTTATTAGTAATAGATAGCCACACACAGCAACAAAGCGTAACACTCCCTCAGAAATCCTGAAACCAACAGCTCCAAGAGCTAGACCTGCATTGAATTTTTTTAGCACTGGATACAGCGAAATTGCAATACCAGAAGCGCAAGCACCACCGATGAACAAAAGAAGGGCTCCTGTTCCTACTAGCCCTGCATTTTCAGAAACACTAACAAGATAATTCGTAGACGTTATAGATCCCGTAAATAGGGAGCTTAGGATATCTACACTTGTATAAATGATCCATAATACTCCCGCAATTATTGCGAGCTTTCTGAAATAATTCATTTTGACCCCTTTCTTTCAAGTTATATTTTCTTAGACCCTTGTTTTTAAGGGCGTCATCCCTTATTCTCATACGTTGTAACTGAATATTTAATATTTGTCATTTAAACCTAAACTTGAAAGTGCTGGTTACAAGGAATCGAATGATTTAAGAGAATTAGATGCTATTCGTGATTGGACAAGAGAAGTAGCTAAAATGATTAACTCGTAGCCTTGAGCACAAACAAAACACCATTTGAGGATAACCAAATGAAAGCAGTTATATTTGAAAAATATGGACCACCTGAAGTTCTTCAACTCAAAGAGGTAGAAAAACCTACTCCCAAGGACAATGAAGTACTGATAAAAATATATGCGACAACAGTGCATCGGGGGGACGTTAGAATGCGCAGTTTCACAGTTCCTAAGGGAATGTGGCTTATGGCACGAATAGCTCTAGGCATTAGGGGACCAAGGAAGAAAATACTAGGCATGGAGCTATCAGGGGAAATTGAAGCCGTAGGTAAAGACGTAACACGGTTTAAGAAAGGTGACCAGGTTTTTGCTTCTACTGGACCGAGTTTTGGTGCTTATTCCGAGTACAAGTGTTTACCCGAAGACGGGATTTTAGCATTAAAACCGACTAATATGACTTATGAGGAAGCCTCCGCTGGAATCCCCACTGGAGGAGCTCTCGCATTAAGGTTTTTTAAGAAGGGAAATGTCAAGAGTGGACAAAAAGTCCTAATCTACGGTGCTTCTGGAAGTGTAGGCAGTTACGCAGTTCAGCTTGCCAAGTACTTTGGGGCAGAAGTTACCGGAGTATGCAGTACCGCCAATTTAGAGTTGGTCAAGTCTCTGGGAGCGGATAAGGTAATTGATTACACTAAAGAGGATTTTATAGAAAGAGAGGAGCATTATGATATCATCTTTGATGCCGTTGCAAAAATCTCGAAATCAAATTATAAGAAAGCACTAACTCCGAAGGGAACGTATATGTCAGTTCATGATAAGATTGGGGGCGAAAAGATTGAAGATTTATTTTTCCTCAAAGAGCTTGTTGAAGCGGGAAAGCTAAAAGCGGTTATAGACAGAACCTATCCTCTGGAGCAAATTGTCGAAGCTCACTGGTATGTTGATAAAGGGCACAAAAAGGGAAACGTGGTCATAACTGTACAGCATAATTACAAAAACTAACAATGTGTTGCAGATTATGGCGTTTGGATATGCTGAATATATCTGTCTTTCGAAAAATCAGGTTGTGAGAAGCCGTGGTAAAAAATGATTTAAACAGAAAGATCGCGATAATTTTAGGAATATTATTCATCATTGCAATTTTAGCTGGTTTACTTCTGGATACATCAGATAATCCGGCTGATATTTCAATAAACCACAACCAAGGGGTGATGGGAACGCCCTTTGAATTTACTTTGGCTATTGTAGTTGTTGTTATGCCAATTTTGATGTATCCAATCTTAAAAAAATATAAGGTAAGTATGGCTCTTGGGTTCGTTGTTGGTCCACTAGCAATACGTAATTGGGGGTACGGTATGGTTGCACCTATCGTTTTTAGTATAGGTTCTCTGATGTTTTATTATTTGATGTATAAATCAAAACTAATTCCTCACTGGTTATCAGTTTGGGGTCTTATTGGAGCCACATTGTTTTTAGCATCAGCCTTTTTACCTCTGTTAAGCTATGTTTCGAGCACAACCCTCGTCTATTTGCATCTTACTGGTGCCGTGAATCAAATGGTTTTAGCAGCATGGCTCATAGTTAAAGGATTCAACTCTTCAGCAATCCTTCCTAGTCAGCCAAAGTCTGAGCAATCATGATAAAATGAGCGTATCTAAAACAGAGAAGGAGGTATCTAGTGGAACTCACATGGAGCAGTAAAGCTTTAGTCGTAACATTGCTTTTTCGTATGCTTTTTGGAGGATATCTGATAGGGATGGATCAATACAGCTTTAATGATGTTGAAAGCGCGTTGACCGTCCTGCTAATATATGGCTTGATAGGCATCTTCGCAACCCTGTTCCTATTAGGCAAAAAATATGGACTCAAATTCGTAATAGGTCTAGATGTCATATTCATAATAATACAATCTGTTTTCACAATCGCGACTTTAAGTCAAATAGCAGACCCGGGCTTGCATGACCCGCTGGTCAATTGGTGGGCCACATTGTTAATGTATCTATTCTCCCTACTGACAATCATATTCTCCATCAGAGCTTACAGAGAAACCAATCTCTCCAAAACGCACACTCCAAAATCTCCCATTAACTCTTAAAACAAAATATTATCAACCTTAAAAGTGATTAATGTTGAAAATGAAAGCGATTGTATATGAAAAATATGGACCACCCGATGTTCTTCAGCTCAAAGATTCGGAAAAACCAACTCCAAAGAACAATGAATTACTAATAAAAGTATATGCGGCATCCCTAAATGTAGAAGACCTGGATTTCCTGAGAGGAAGGGCATGGTCTGCTCGTTTCTTGGGTCCTCTAAGACCAAAATACAAGGTACTCGGATTTGACATAGCGGGTCGGGTTGAAGCGGTTGGTACAAACGTAAAGCAATTCCATCCTGGTGATGAGGTATTTGGGAACTTATTCAATTATGGTTTTGGTGCTTTTGCTGAGTTTGTATGCGCCCCTGAAAAAGCTTTGGCATTGAAACCGGTTAGTTTGTCATTCGAAGAAGCAGCAACAATACCCTCAAGAGCAATCATTGCCCTCCAAGGTCTTCGCAATAAAAGACGGATTCAGTCAGGACAAAAGGTTTTGATTAATGGTGCTGGCGGTGGTGTAGGTCCATTTGCGGTCCAAATTGCGAAGTACTTTGGAGCTGAAGTAACTGGTGTGGACAATTCAAAAAAATTGGACATGCTGCGTTCGATTGGTGCAGACCATGTTATCGATTACACTCAGGAAGATTTCACAAAAAATGAGCAACATTATGACCTGATTCTTGATATTGCAGGATATCATTCGATTTTCGATCACAGGCGTGCATTAAGTTCCAATGGAATTTATTCTTTAGTTGGAGGCTCCAGATTTACAATTTTCCAAGCTTTGTTTCTAGGTCCATTAATTTCATTGGCTGGTAGTAAGAAAATGAGTCTATTGGCTTGGAAACCGAATAATAAAGAAGATTTGGATTTTATAAAAGAGCTTATTGAATCCGGCAAATTAGTTCCTGTCATAGATAGACGTTACCCGCTAAATGAGGTTGTTGAAGCTTTCCGGTATTTTGAAGAAGGACACCCACAAGGAAAAATTGTAATAACTATGGAACATGACAACAAAACCTAACAAAGCCTTCCCGCTAATGGTCAAATCTTCAGACCCACCCAAACGAAGACAATAATTATTAAATGTCAAAAAAGAAGGAGAAGGCTAACCTTCCTGTTTAGGCCACTTCCATGCATGCCAAACAATTAGTGCAATAAACACAACTTCTAAAATCTCATAAAATACATAATAAACCCAAGTCTCTCCTGGTACAAGCAGTGCAGGGACCAAAACACCAGCATAGATTATACCCACAATGATGTTTACCGCGCGATTCACCTTAGCCGGCAATGCCAGGGACAAGAAAATCATAAAAATCGGAATCGCCATTAATATTGCAGCTCCAAACAAAAATACTTGATTAAGCGCTATTTCTCCTGATAGTACTTCCTCTACTATATCTTGTCTATAGAATCCGAAAACATCGTTATATGAATAAAAAAACATTAAAGCTACCCACAGTAATGAAAGCTTGATCTTCACATTTATCTTCACATCTTCTAGCATTCAATCACCGCTTTCATGGTACACATCTGCATTGTTTCGCATTTTAGTTTTCCGCAAAACCAAAAAGCGCGCGCTTTACTTTTTCGGAGTATTGTTTACAGGAGTGTCATTAGAAAGGAAAGTGGGACATTAGATTTATTAGTGGTATGGTAAAAGCATGAAGGTTAAGATGTGCTTAACCAATTCTAAAAAAACGTATTAGCGGAACAAAAGGGATTTTTGGTATGAATTACAGTCTGGGAACGGTAGACTCCCGGGCTACCACTCTCCAGAGCTTGATAGCGCGCGTTAAGGTCGGCCCTGGCAACGTCAAAATCCTCTCAGACTGGCTTTGAGTATTGGTGCGGGGGGTGGGATTTGAACCCACGAACCTCTACAGGATAGGCGCCTCAGGCCTACGCCTTTGACCATGCTTGGCAACCCCCGCATGCTAGGCTGATTGTTCTATCTCGTAATCTCTAGTGTGAATTAAATCTTACCTATACTCGGTTGAAAGGAAAACAAGGGTATGCGTGTTTTGGTTCTAGATTATTCGGAAATCTTCTTTTACAGTCGTCAAGACAACGTGCGTGTTTGTTCGTTCCACGAAAGGCAATGACAATAGTTTCTTGGTGAATTTGCTAAGATCTTCTCGATTCTTGAACTTTGCGATTATCGCTGCATCAGCCAAACCTGTCAGATCGTACACACAGCACACGTTAGGTATTCTCGCAATCTCGTTCTCCATTTCCAGAAGTCTTCCCTTTGAAACGGTTATTTCAGTCACAACCGTCAATTCATAGCCGAGTTTTTCCTGATCCAGCAGGGCCGTGTATCCAGTGATAACGCCTTCGTCTTCCATCTTCCTGATACGTGAAAGAACAGTCCCGATCGAGACGTCGCATTGTTTTGCTATCTGCCTTGAGGAGAGGCGCGAATCAGACAACAACACTTTCAATATCTTAACATCTGTCTCATCTAGCTCCATATATCATCACAACCATCGCACAAATGTTCAATTGTAAAGTCATATATTTAACATTTGCTCTGAAAATGAGCAACAAGATATATATCTTTACACTGCAATTTGAATCTGGTATAAGATTGTACATGTGATTGCAAATGGTGTACGTTGACCATGAAGGTTTCCAGAACATTGACACATATCTCAAACTGATAAAGAACGCTGACTACATTCTGTTACACTTCACGGACACTCTGGGCTATCTGAAAGGAAGAACTATCCCGACAGAAGAAGCAAGAAACGCACTCAAAGAAGGCGTCACATTCGACGGTTCCTCCGTATTGACCGGCGTCAACATAGAAAATAGCGATATGATAATGAAACCAGACCCATCCACATTCGCGGTCTACCCCTACTATTTCTACGACAAAAGCGTCGCCAGCTTCATCTGCGACATTGAACAGCCCGACGGAAAACAATTCGATAATGATCCGAGACGCATTCTGCGAGAAAACATCAGCAAAATGTCGGCCGGAGGATACGAGCCTACAGCCGCAGCTGAACTTGAGTTTTATATTGTTCAGCAAAACCCAGAAGGAGAAGTCCTTCCCGTTGAGAACCACCTCATAGACAAGCAACGCTACTTTGACAACACGCCAGGAAGAGATCTGACCGAACCTTACAGAATGGAATTATCCACCGTTTTGTCGTCCATGAGAATCGAAGTTGAAAGACAACACCACGAAGTCGGCTCGGCTCAGAACGAAATCACTTTCAAGTACTCAAACCCCGTGACTACAGCAGACAACATAATGCGCTACAAATTCGCTGCAAAAGCGGTTGCAGACAAAAAGTACGGTTGGACAGCAACCTTCATGCCAAAACCATGGCACGGCAAGGCAGGCAGCGGAATGCACGTACATATAGGGCTCCTAGACAAACACACAGGCAAGAACCCCTTCTACGACCCGAAAGGCTACGCATACATCTCTCAAGAATGTCGATACTTCATAGGCGGCATACTCGAACACTCCAGAGCGCTCTCAGCCATCGTTGCGCCAACGGTGAACAGCTACAAACGCTTGGTCCCCGGCTACGAAGCCCCTGTCTACGTCGCATGGAGCAAGAGAAACAGATCAGCATTGGTTCGCATACCGGCATTTTCTCCTGACAGTTCAAAAGAGGCTCGCATAGAATTCCGATGCCCAGACTCACTCTGTAACCCCTACTTCACTTACGCTGCCGTGTTCGAAGCAGGTTTAGACGGCATCAAAAAGAAAATCGACCCAGGCGACCCAGTAGACGTCAACATATACCATCTAACCGAGACTGAACGGAAAAAACTAGGCATCAAAGTTCTACCCACCTCATTGAAGGAAGCACTAGAAGAATGGAAGAGCGACGAGATCTGCATGAAGGCTACAGGAAAAGAAGTCGCTGACAAATATGCTGAATTAAAGATGAGCGAATGGAAAGAGTACGAACTCAACATGCCCAAAAACGAGATTGAAGTAACTCCATGGGAAGTCCAAAAGTACCTCTACGCATGACCAAAAGAAAATCACTTTTTGGGAGAGAAACAAGCCAAAAACACCCTACCCCCTAGTCTCCTAGTTAGGCTCGGTGTTTTCACAACTACTAGACCTTCGGTTTAGACATCAGATCTTCCGTCTCAGTCTTCTTCAACAGCTCAATATGTCTAACCAGCTCATTGACGACAGTCTCAAAAATCTTCTTGCCCTTTTGAGCAGAAGCAGTTGTCTGTTTTCCAAAGACTCCGCTGGGGGTCTCATCAACACTGTCTAGAGGCAAAGTAAAGCCGCTCATTTCCAAGCTATGCGTCCGCAACTTCTCGTTCCTCACTCTACCCATGTTCACCAGGTGCGGATGCAGTGCCAGATTCACGGAAGTTTCTTCGGCGCCCGCATGATGTCTCTCATCCGAACTGAAAATATCTGGCAAAAGCTCTTCCGCAGCAGGCCACCATTGAAAGACCGTAACAAAGACATCTTGTTCCCTCATTTCTCTCGCCATCTGCATCAAGGCCGCTAGATTGCCACCATGACCATTGACAACAACAATTTTGCGCACGCCATAGTACTTAAGGGAAAGACACACTTCTTTCACGTACTTCTTGAACACCTTCGGTTTGACCGAGATCGTCCCCCAGAACTGTCTATGATGTGGGCTGACTCCGAACGGGATAACCTGCAAACAAACGACGCCAGTGCGCTTAGCCGCTTCCTGGGCAAACTCTCTAGCGATCAAATGGTCAGTTCCAAGTGGATTAGCCGGTCCGTGCTGTTCGTTTGACCCCACGGGAACTATAGCTATAGTATTCTTTTCAAAATAATCTTTGGCTTCTTGCCAGCTCATCTCATGAAGCAATACCTTCAACAAAATGCCCTCCACGAAATGATTTAATTACGAGCCAACCAAATATAAGTCTACGATCTGGTTTGGTGTAGGACACTTGAAAGCGGTAGTTCTTGCAGGCGGATTCGGAACGAGGCTGCGGCCTCTGAGCTGTACACGCCCAAAGATCCTGTTTCCAGTGCTTAACAAGCCGCTTCTGCAATGGACTTTTGAAAGACTCGCAAAAAACAACATCCAAGACGTGATCCTAGCAGTTTTCTATCAAACTGAGGTGCACATAAAGCAGCACCGAATTCCGAGATCAGGACTACACGTGAAATATTCTCACGATCCTCTCACCAAACCTTTAGGAACTGCAGGCTCGATCAAGAACGCCCAGAAGAAAATTGGAAGCAGTTCATCTTTCTTGGTTCTGAACGGCGACATTTTTGCAGACGTGAACTACTCGGAAATCGTAAGACAGCACGAAGAAAAAGGATGTTTGGCAACGATAGCTCTTCACCAAGTCTCGGACCCAACAAGGTACGGAGTGGCAATACTCTCCAAAGACAACAGAATCACAGGCTTCATTGAGAAACCTCTGGCAGGAAAAGCTCCATCTGACCTGATCAACGCTGGAGTCTATGTCCTAAATCCAAAAGTGTTCAAATATATCCCTGAAGGACGTGCAGTATCAATCGAACGTGAAGTTTTTCCAAAGCTTGCAGAACAGAATGAGCTTTTCGGCTACGTCCATAATGGTTTATGGATGGACATAGGGAAACCAGAGGACTACCTGGAACTCAACAAGATTCTCCTTCGTGAAAACGTGGCAAGAACGACGTATCGAAGCAACGGCAATGTCAATATAAAGAAGCCAGTTGCTCTGAGTAAAAACGTGTCAATTGGAAAAGGTTCTATCATCGGCCCATACGCCATCCTCGGTTCGAAGGTAACGGTTGGAAAAAACGTCCGCATTCGCAACTCGATTGTTTTTTCTGCAACATCAATCTCTGATTCAGCGATGGTAGATGGCGCAATAATCGGCGAAGGAGTGTACATAGGGAGAGAAGCTCAAGTCAAGAAAGGCTCAATAGTGGGCGACCACGCAAGAATCAAAGATAGAGTCACACTTTCGGCGAAAAGCCATATCTGTCCGGCGAATGAGGTTGTAGAGAACGCATCAACGTCTGACTAACTATGATTACAGGAGGTTAGAAACAACGTCGAATGTAAGAAGACTGTTCGGTACAAATGGCATCCGAGGGCTCGTCAACAAAGAATTGACTCCCGAAATGGCTGTCAAAGTGGGGTTAGCGATAGGGACATTCTTCAAGAAAGGCACCGTTATGGTCGGTTACGATGCTCGGACAAGCGGACCAATGTTGGCAAAAGCAGTCATATCAGGGTTGAACGCCACTGGATGCACTGTGTTGCTCGCAGGAATGGTTCCAACACCTACCCTGCAATACGCCGTAAAATGTCACAAACCAGATGGCGGAGTCATGATTACCGCATCACACAATCCTCCAGAGTATAACGGCATAAAGGTTCTCTGGAAGGACGGCGTAGAAATCTCAAGCGAACAGGAAAATGAAATCGAAGGCATCTATTTTGATGAAAAGGCACACCTCGCGAAGTGGAATGAACTCGGAGAGCTACACGATCTACCTGGAATAATTGACGAATACATCAAAGCCATACAAAGACACGTTGACGTTAAGGCAATATCGAAGAAGAACTACCACGTGGTCGTCGACGCGGGAAACAGTGTAGGCGCACTGGCAGCCCCGCGATTGCTTCGAGAAATAGGCTGCAAAGTCACAACGATAAATGCCAACATAGACGGAACCTTCCCAGGAAGGCTCCCTGAACCGCGGCCTGAAAACCTCAGAGACCTTGCACTAACCGTGAAGGCTGTCGACGCAGATATGGGTGTAGCCTACGATGGAGATGCGGATCGATCGATTTTTGTCGATGAGAAAGGCCAGATCCAAATGGGCGACAAGACCTTTGCGTTGGTGGAAAAATACTTCCTGAAAGAACACCCGAATGAACAGATAGTAACGCCCGTAAGCTCATCAACATTGATCAAAGAAATAGCTGATTCATGCAAAGGGAGACTCGTTTGGACCAAGGTTGGAAGCGTCACGGTAGCACAGACCATGAAAAAACTGAAAGCCAAACTGGGCGGAGAAGAGAACGGCGGAATCTTCTATGGGCCACACCAACCTGTAAGAGACGGAGCAATGTCCACTGCCTTGATACTGCAGATAATGACAAAAACCGGAAAGAAACTCTCCGCACTAATTGAAGAACTGCCGGAATACTTCATCGAGAAAGGAAAAATCGACTGCAAAGAAGAACTGAAAGACAAAGTCCTCAAGATATTAATCAAAGACCTTGAAGGATGGAAAATCAACACGATCGACGGTGCCAAAATCTGGCTAGACGATAAGAGATCCATTCTCATCAGGCCAAGCGGAACAGAGCCTATTTACCGACTTTATGCTGAGGCCAAAAGCGCACAGAAAGCTAAGAATCTCATCGACGAATACACGCAGAGACTTCGAAGAATAATCGCTGACTTAAGCCGATAGTCTCACAACATTTCTGCAAGGAAGCTTGAAATGTCACAACCTTTGACAAGTCTGAGGCCCGAAGACCTCGATAGTGCTGAAAAACGCGGAAAGTACACCGTTTGCATAGTGGGATGCGGACACGAAGGCATTCTTCATGCAGTTCTGTTCGCTGACGCCGGGTTCAAAGTAATAGGTTACGATTCTAACCAAACGGTGCTCGACCGCATCGCAAAAGGAAAGGCTTCCTCATCAGGTAGCGACATTGAAATCAGACTGAAAAACCACGTCAAAACAGGTCGCGTCAACACGCTGAATGATCTGAAGAACGCAGTCTCAGTGAGCGATATCATAGCAGTAACGATGCCGGCAAAGGTTGACACTAAGAAGAAAGTTGATTATTCGAACCTCGAAAATATGTGTAAAAGAATCGGTTCGAGTCTTCGGTTGGGCACTTTGGTAATGATGATGAAACCCACCGGAGTAGGTATCACAGAAGGCATCATAAGAGAAGCGCTTGAGAACAGCTCAGGTCTTAAGCTCGGGGCTGGCTTCGGTTTGAGCTACAGTCCCTTCACTTCCGCATCTGTTTTGAGACGTATCGTTGCCGCAACCGACAAGAACAGCTTGAACCTTTCTATCGCGGCGTTAGAACCTTTGACCAAGGGTGGATTGGCCAGTACGGGAAACGTAAAAGCCGCGGAATTGGCGGTTCTGTTTGGTGTTCAAAAGGCCGATGTGAGCCTTGCCCTTGAAAGCGAGCTGGCAATCCTGTGTGAAAAACTGGGGACGGATTATCTCGAAGTACTTGATTTGCTAAGAGGTAGTCAATATGACTCATCCTCTTCAAGAGCGTTTTCAGGGGGAAATGCAAGAGAAGAGCCTTACCTACTGTTGACAGATGTTGAAAACCTCAACGTGAAACTGAGAATCCCTGCGATTGCGAGGGAGACAAACGAACAAATGGTTAAGCATTTGACAAACTTGGTCA
>Ga0315277_10009145_pt1 | contig 12681 bp, 8 predicted proteins | sample YL17G05_15_MG_FD_203695 | JGI IMG/M metagenome (GOLD analysis project Ga0315277, IMG submission 203695) | Sediment microbial communities from Yellowstone Lake, YNP, Wyoming, USA - YL17G05_15 | ecosystem: Environmental > Aquatic > Freshwater > Lake > Sediment | place: USA: Wyoming | collected... | reverse complement strand
TACGAGACCGCACGGCTAGCAGCAGGAGGTGTCCTTCAAGCCTCCATCGACGTGGTCGAGGGAAAAGCAAAGAACGCATTTGCCCTGGTTCGACCACCTGGTCATCATGCCTCGGCGAAGCGGTCCATGGGGTTCTGCTTGTTTAACAATGCGGGGCTCGCAGCGCATGCGCTTTCAAAGAAGAACAAGCGTGTCCTCATCTTCGACCATGATGTGCATCATGGGAACGGCACCCAGGAGATTTTTTACACACGTAAGGACGTCATGTACCAATCGTTCCATTTATCACCACATTATCCTGGGACTGGGGCACCAGGCGAGATAGGTGAAGGTGAAGGGAAAGGGTACACGATCAATGCTCCCCTGGGATTCGGAGTTGGCGATGACGCGATATCACTCCTGCTCAACGAGATGTTTCTTCCCATCGCCAGACAGTTCAAACCACATCTCATCATTGTCTCCGCCGGGTTCGATTCGCATCATACTGACCAGCTAGGGGGGCTTGCGCTCTCCGTGAATTTCTTTGGTGAGATGATCAAACGGTTCCAGGAGATTCAGCCGAACATCGTCTGCACCTTAGAAGGGGGGTACAACCTCCAATGGCTGGGGAAATGTTTTCTGTCCCAGGTTGGTCAGTTGGTCGGTGAGCCGCAATGGTTCGAAGATCCCGTACAAGGGACTGGCGATGTCACCGCTCTTCTTGAAAAAATGAGTCAAGAATTGAAAGACTATTGGGTGTTATAAACGTCTTTAGTCGAAGATCATGCCCATGCCAGTGGCTGCAGAATCCTCTTGTTCTTTGATCTTGTCGTCGATGGTTTTTGCTTTTTTTACAGGGAGTTTCTTCATTCCGAGTTCCTTGGCAAGCTCTTGTGCACGCTTGAGTCCTTCGGTGCTTCCCTCCACTTTGAGGTAGGAAACCTCTTCTTTGATGTCCAGTGAATTTGCATCGCGAATCACAATGCTTTGCCTGCTGACAAGATCGTCTTTTATTAATGTGTTGATTTTGCCTGCTTCCGCGGATTTCACTTCAAAGATTACATAGGGCACGTGCGATCACCTGCTTCTGCGGATAGACTTATTCTATATAAATCTACTCTTTCTTCAGAAGAATTCCATGTTCGTCAATCTCACCATTGCGGATTCTGGTGGAGCTTATAGGTCGTCCGTCCTTGGCAAGTACATAAGGGACCACGGTGATGTTCAGCGGTTTTTTTCCTTGTTGTCTTCGTTGTTCGTTGATCTCCTCCGCGACTGGTTTGGTTTCTGGGGAGACGACGATCGCATCAAACGCTTCTTCTATGGATGGTCCGTACTTGTCTTGGATTGGTGTGAGCACGACTTGTGGAGCCCTTGGTAGTTGCGAGAGGAATGCTTCTATGGCCTTCCTTCGATGTTGATAGGAGGTAATGGTTCGTTGTTTCGAGGCTAGCCTTCCTTTGGTGATTCCAATCACGATCGTACCTGAGGGCCCTGCGAGATTCCACGCGATCGTGATAAGGCGCTTATGCCCGTCGTGCAATACATCGAACGTTCCGCCGAGACATACCTTCATATGACCGATTTGTAGAAAATGAATCATTATTTATAGGTTCGTCTTTAGAAAACTATATAATTCTCAGACCGGATGTCATCTTCCATTAATAGGATGGGATTATGAGCACGAATCATGCAACTTGTAAAGTGGGTACACTGTGTTTTCTCTTGATGGGTAGCGTTGTGATGCTGGGTATGACTCATCAGGGTTCAGCTGGAGGGAGGGAAATTTATGTGAATGACGCGTTTACGTACCCCCGGGACGGTTCCGCGGAGCATCCGTATAAGTCAATCACAGAAGCCATTGATTTGGCAAGCGACGGGGATACGATTTATGTGTTTGGTGGGTCGTACAATGAGTCATTAACGATTAATAAACGGCTCTCCATCATTGGAGGGATCGATGATGTACCAAGTGTCATTTCCTATGATAGTGAGCATTATTACACTGTTGATGTTGCCGCAGATTATGTTTCCTTAGAAAATTTCACTGTGATCGATACCAGCCGTTCTATCACGTCACAACATGGCGCACTTATTCACGTCACTGGAGATAATGTGGTCATTCAGAAAAATAATATTTCGTATTGTACCCTCTGGGGTGTGTATCTTGATTCCTCCAATGATAATATGATTAGTGGAAATATCATCAAAACGACCATGGGTGTGTATGTCTCAAGTTCCAATAATAATGTACTTTCAAGCAATAATATTACCAACTCCAGTGATGCAGGCATAAAAATCCTTTCTTCATCGAAGAACATTTTCTATGACAATCTTATACAAAAGAATAATATCGGGATGTATTCCAGAAACAGTGTGAATTCTAATATCACTGGAAATACGGTTGTTGAGAATAAATTCGACGGCCTCTATTTGTATGGGGATACCAATGATATCATCCAGGGAAATACCATTCTGAATAACACGGTCAGTGGGATGAATGTCGTATCGAGTGGTTGTTCTATTGCTGATAATCTCATTAAAGGAAACCAGGTTGGTATCGTCGTGCAACAATCCGGATGCGATGTGAGGAATAACACCATCGTCGACCAGACTGGTCTTGGTCTTTCGATGATCTCGGGAAGCCGTAACAATGTCATCTCCTTGAATCGTTTTCTCAACAATATGATGAATGCGAAGGAGAGCGGTCATAATCAATGGGATGATGGGACGGAAGGGAACTACTGGAGTGATTATAAGCAGATTGACAGAAATCGTGACGGCATCGGTGATGTTCCGTATCTGATCAGTGCCGGCGGTGTTGATCACTACCCCATCGGTGCTTTCTTACGGCCTCCGTATAAACCCTCTCCTCCGTACCCTGCTGATGATGCAGAAAACGTGGGGCTAAAGGTGACGTTAAAGGTTCTGACGATCGACCCGGACAGCGACTTCCTACGGGTTGATTTCTATAACGCAGTCAACGACGTGTATCTGGGGCGTGCGCTAAACGTCAAAAATGACACCAATGCGACGCTCAGCATCCTGTTACCGTTTGACACAACGTTCGCCTGGTACACCATCGTCAATGATAGCCAACTGGAGAACCGGTCTGATATCTGGTTCTTCACGACGAAACAGCGGCCCCCTGAAAATAAGAAGCCGGTCGCACAGCCTGGTGGTCCCTATGAGGCGAGCATCAATGAGATGGTGCGTTTGAACGGTTCAAGCAGCTACGATCCCGACGGGTCCATTATTTTTTACCGCTGGAATTTCGGTGACGGTAGCAGCGAAATCCTTGATACCGCGCCAATGCACAGCTACACGGACCCGGGTACATACACGGTTACGCTCACAGTCGTTGATAATGAAGGGCGCAGCAGCATGGCGAATACTACGGTTATCATCGGTGGGACTATTTTTACGAGCGAACCACCAGTCGCCCAATTTTTCGTCAGTCCGTCCCCTGGGCGAGCGAATCAGGCGGTGACGTTCAATGCTTCCTTGAGCTATGATTCGAATGGGACGATCACCGGGTACCGTTGGGATTTCAATGGCGATGGCGTGTTCGATACATCGTGGATGGTGTCCCCTGTGGCAACGCATTCCTATCCTACGCAAGGGTCGTACTACGTGAAATTGGAAGTCAAGGACAATGACAATGTGACTGGGAGTTATTCGTCGAGCGTCGCGATACAATCTGTTGAGACGAAGTCTCCTGGGTTTGAGGCTTCCCTGGTCCTCCTCGGGCTTACCGCAGCTTTCCTTCTGGTCCTGCGAAGAAGACGATGATGCCTTTCCACCTCTCTTTTTCTCCCTCAAGTACATAAATAATGATACAAAGATATAAATATCGTTGAGACCCACTAATCTTCTTGATGGCACGCAAGGTTGAGCACGCGCTCTCTGGGATCACCCGGGTTGCTGGTATCTGTGGATTGCTAGTACCTGTGGTTATTTTCACGTGCCTTGGGCTTGCGCTTCTGTCCTCGCCATGGTTCACCTGGACCGATCATGCATTAAGCGATCTTGGGGTTCAGACCAATACGGCTGCGTTGTTCAACTATGGGATGATTGCTGGTGGCGTGCTTGCCTTTATTTTCTCTCTTGGATTGATCAAGGTCCTTTCGAGGAAAATCGGGGGATACGTTCTTTTGTTCAGTTCGATAGCCTTGATCGGGGTCGGTATTTTTCCGGAGACCGTGTTCGTGCTTCATTTCTTCACGTCCGCAACGTTTTTCGTGACACTCACGGTCGCGCTGCTTCTTCTCGGTATCACCATGCAAAAGGATCCTTTGAAAAGACCAGTCGGGCTCCTTGCCCTTGCCTGTGCTGGTGTCGCGATGGCCTCTGCTCTCTTTCTCTTTCCGTTAAAAGGGATCGCTCTCCCTGAGGCGTTCTCGTGTTTCCCTGCGTTCGTCTGGTGCTTCATTGTGGGAGCGAAAATGACGTTTTTATAGGCTTAGATTTTGATGTAGAGGAATAAGAGGCCTATGATGACGGGTTGGTGAAGAAGGTAGATCGAGAGGGAGTGTTGCCCAAGCCAGGTGAAGAGCCTGGTTGGTTTGTAGCGCGAAAGGTCTGGGAGGGAGAAGCGTCTGGTGTTTTCTTTGTAGAGGATATTTCCCAGGGCGACGCCGAGGAGGCAGACGCCGAGCCAGGGGAGAACTGGGAAGTAGTCGATGGTGTGCTGCCCGATGTTGGACTGGTGGATGCCTACAGCGAGTTGGAAGATGCTCGGGTTTTCTATAGTGAAAAAAGCTCCAATTGATATCCCTGTGATAATGATCAGGGTAGTAACGAGGATATTGGTTGCTGATTTGAATTTAACGAATGGTGTGCTGAGGATGATGCAGCATCCGATGCAGTGAAGCACTCCGAACATAATTGGCCTGTCCGGCAGAATGATTGTTGTAAGAAGGGTGAATAGCATGCCGAGATTCAACACCCAGAGTCCTCGCTGTATGGTTCTGAGGTACATTTTTTTTGGTTGGTTCTTGTATTTGTTGTTGTTCACTGCTTGGCAGATTCCGACAAGTAGGAAGAACATGACGGGTACGATGATGTTAAGGGAATAGAAGTTTTTGTTGAGGGGGAGGATTCCGAAATAGTCAAGATCCCAGAACAGATGGAGGATAATCATGAAAAGAATTGCAAATCCTCTGAAGATGTCCAGTTCGATGAATCGTTGTGATGATCCCTTTTTTTCTTTTTTTGATAGATTGGGGTTCATAGGTTTTATTCTTCTCCTTATCTCTCCTTGTGATTGATACAATGCAACATGTTAACTTTTAGCAATTATTCTATTTAAAGATACCCTGGCAAAATTCCAAAACGTAAAAAAACAATAGGGAAAAAACAATGATGAAAAAGAAAGAAAGTCTATGAAAAAACTACATATTTATTTCGCAAACCCCGAAACATTTTTTATCTAAAAAGGACTCTATCTCTTTCATACGGTGAATTATTTCAAGGAAAATAATTCGTAGGTTATGTACAATGTTCATTTCGTTATTTTTTTTTAACCTTAGATTTTCAGAATATTTTATAAACCTCATCACTATTTACGTGTTACCCGATTGTGGGAGGAGTAAAACTCTATGAATGGTAGAAAGGCAGTAGCAGTAGGAATATTAGTCCTGTTTATTGGAGCAAGTATCTTACCGATTATTAGTGGAGCACCTCAGAACCTCGTTCTTTTGAAAAATTCAGGAAGGCAAGGAAAAGCGCATCCAGAAATAACACATGAGAAAATCCAAAAGGATTCAAAAAATAATCTGGAGAAAAACCAAAAAACAGATACGAAGGTACATGCACATCCGGAGAAAAGCACGCTGAATCAAAAAGATACAAAACAGGTTACCTCAAAAATAAAACATGAAACAACCGTACCGTCCTTCGTTCGTGATACCACAATTATTCCAAGTTATACTCGAGGTGAAGGAGATCCGCAACCACTAGCCAATAATGTCCATAACGTAAATTCTGGGGAGGATTTCGTTACCATCCAAGAAGCGATCGATGATGAAGGGACCCTCAACGGTCATACCCTGGTTGTTAGTCCAGGCACCTACCCGGAGAACGTGCTTGTTAGTAAATCACTTACCATCCGAGGGAACAATGCTACCGGTATACCGGTGATTGACGGGATGGGGGGCATTGGATTCAATATTACTGCGAACTCGGTTACCGTGAAATGGTTCAATTTTACGAATGCAACGGCAGCGATCTATTGCAGTGCATCTGGGTTTACTATAATAAACAACACCTTCTATTATGATTACACCGGATTGGATTGTATCATTCATAAAATAAATTTAGCCTCTAGTCAAACCATCCTTGCAAGCACGGTGAAATACAATACGTTTTACTCTAATTCCACGCTGAGCTATAAGGATATGGTCTATGTTGATGTAGAATTATATTATCAAAACAACAGTGCATATACGGTGTCCATCGGGGATATCACCATCAATGAAAACACCTTCTATTTAAATAGTACAACGGATACAGATGCCATCGATATTGATGGTGGAATCTACGTCTACTATCTCTTCGGTGGAACGATCTCTGTTGGTAAGATTAATGTCTCAGGGAATACGATTTATGGTGGACACGAAGGACTTACCTTCTACGGAGAACTGTATCAAATAAAGAATGTCCAAGCGACAATTGGTGATTTCATTGTTACCAATAACCTTATGGTGAATCAAACCAGTGATGGAATCTATATTGATTACTACGATGGAGAGTCTTGGTCGGGAACCACCCATGCGGTTTTTGGTGAGTTGCAGATAACTGATAATACTGTACAATCAACCCAGGGTGGTGTTGATGGTATCACGGTGAGCGATTACGGATATTGGTATAATTACAGTGGTACGACGTCACTTCAGGTCGGGGATATGATTATCGAAGACAATAATGTTAATGTCAGTGATTACGGTATTGATTTCGAATTGTATTATGTTGGAGAGAGTGGAGATCCTTTGGAGGATTATGCCTCCGTCACACTGGGAGATTTCATTATCCACCATAACACAATCAACACTGTCAGTGATAGTGCAATCTATATCGATTTTGAAGACTGTGGAACGTATATGTACGATCACTCTGTCTGTACTGTGGGAGCATTCCGGGTCACGGAAAACATCATCACAGGGACTGACTATGGAATAGAAGTGGATTATTTCTATGATATAGGATATGAGATGTATGACTATGCGATGTTTACCATGGATGACATCGAATTCAATCAAAATGACATCAACGTTACCTATGAAGGAATCTACGTTTATGATATCGAAGACATCGGCTATGAAATGTACAATGATTCATCGGTCACCCTGGGTGATATCGCGTTTAGTATGAACACGATTACCAGCAGTGATTCCGAAGGTATCTATGTTGATTATATTGAATACATAGGAGAAGATATGTACAACAATGCCATGTTCACCATGGGGAACATCCAATTCAACGACAACATCATTGATAGCTACTACGATGGTATTTACCTTTATGAAATCTATGAATTCGGTTACGATATGTATAACAACGCGATGTTTACCATGGGTAATATCGAGGTCAACAACAACGACATTACCAGCAGTGATGATGACGGAATCTACGTTTACTATATCGAATACTTCGGCTATTATATGTATGACAATGCAATTTTTACCATAGGTGATATCCAGTTCAATGAGAATGTAATCGACTGCTATTACACTGGTATATATCTAGAGTATATTGAGGATTTTGGGGAAGACATGGAAGACAGTTCATTGTTCACCATGGGTTCTCTTGCCATTTCCGATAACAATATTACCAGTAGCGATGACGAAGGAATTTACATAGAAATGGATTACTTCGGCTATGATCTATATGACAACGCGGAATTTACCATGGCTGACATCCTTATCAATGACAATATCATCGACAGTTACTATGAGGGTATCGACATTTATTACCTCTATGAATTCGGGGTCTATATGTATGACGATGCAGTGTTTACCATGGGCGATATCGTATGTAACAATAACACTGTTACCAGCAATTATGGCGATGGCATCTACACTGATATCGAATATATCGGCTATGACATGAACGAAAACACAGTCTGCACCGTAGGTGACATCCTGTTCAATTCTAACACGATCACGACCGCCAATGATGATGGTTTGTACTTTGAATATATCTATGGAATAGGGTACGAATTATACGATTATGCACAGTTCTCTATGGGCGATATCCAGGCAAACTACAATACGATCATCGCTGGTGACGGCTACGGCATCTATATCGAATGGTACGAATACGCATACTATTTAGGTGAAACAGAAACTGATGAATGCATCTTCCAGATGGGTGACATGACGTGTTGTTATAACAACATCACCAGTTATTATGAAGGGATCTATACGGAGGATGTCGATGATATCGGCGTTTACATGTACGGGTACTCAACATGCACCATCGGGAACATTCAATTTAATCATAATATCATCAACTCGACCGATGATGATGGACTGTATCTCTATGACCCTGAGTACTTCGGTTATGAGATGTATGACAACTCTGAGTTTACGATGGGTAACCTTGAAGCCAACGATAATACGATTTATGCAGGTAACGGATACGGTATCTACCTTTACTACGATGAATTTGGTTACTACATGGGAGAAGACTCGACTGATGCCTGTATCTTTACCATGGGAAATATCACTGTCAACAACAACACGATCGTCAACAGCGGGGATGATGGTATCTATACTGAAGAATTTGATTATTTTGGGTATGAGATGTATGGATCTTCAATGTTTACTATGGGTAATATCCAGTTCAATCACAACACGGTAACAACCAGTGGTCTTGGCAATTACGGTTTCTACATTGACTGGTTTGGAGATTTCGGAGAAGAGTTGTACGATACCTCGCAAGTCGTTATGGGAAATATCGAATTCAATGACAATGTTGTCAACTCGACTGATGGCGAAGGCATGTACTTCGATATTTATGATATCGGATACGACATGTACGATAATTCTACCTTTGCCATGGGCAGTATCCAGGTGAACAGGAACGTGATTACGAGTGATAGTTACGGGATTGACATGTACTGGATTGGAGATATCGGTGAATATTTGGAAGACTACGCACAAGCCTCTATGAGGAATATTGAAACCAACGATAACATCGTGACAAACACGAACGATTACGGGATGTACCTCGATGTAGGAGATATAGGATACGACCTCACAGGACACTCCAGCTTTTTCGTGAACAACATTATATTTATCAACAACACCGTCACCAGCGGCCAGGATGGAATAAATGTCGACACAACCGATTGGATTAATGAAGAAATCTACGATGATGCCCAATTTTACGGCCGAGGACCATATCTAGCATTCAACACAATCAATGCTACTAACATAGGAATCTTGGTTTCTGATTCGAGCGAAGTGATAGTCGCATGTAACACAGTATTGACGGCTGACATTGGGATAGAAGTCAACGATATCTGCGACAATATCACCATTGCTTACCATACTCTCAATGGCACGGGGAATGACGGTGTTCTTATCGACCAATCGGACTATAACACAATCCTGGGCAATTCCATCAACGCGAGCATAAACAAGAACGGGATCACCTTGACCGATTCCAACAACAACCTGATTTCGCGTAATACCATTGGCAACAATACAGATACAGGCATCAACGTGACGGTTTCCACGAACAACATGATTTACCATAACAACATCCTCAACAACACCTTGCAAGCATTCGATGATTCAAATGCGAGTAACACCTGGGATAATGGCTACCCATCCGGAGGAAACTACTGGAGTGATTACACCGGAATAGACGACGATGGAGACGGAATTGGAGAAACTCCATACAACATCACCGGGTACATTCCGAACGATCAAGATCGGTACCCCCTAACGGATCGAGTTGTCATCAACCACCCATCGCTCTACACGCCAAGTGGACCGTCGCCGGCGAACGGAGCAACCGGCATCTCCATCTACTCTGATATAGGCTGGTCTGGGGGAGACCCTGATAACGATTATGATAACTATGATATTTATTTCGGCACAACCAACCCACCAGCCTACAATGACACCGTGTATTTCATACAGGGTTCACCAATCGGTTACGAACTAACAACACTGGCCCTGGACACTACCTATTACTGGCAGATCGTTGCTTGGGATGCGTTCGGGGACAGCGTCAGCGGTCCAGTCTGGTCTTTCTCCACCGGGACGCCATCACAATATCCAGAGATACCCTCTGTCTACCACTACGCACCAACAGCAGATCCAGATGGACCCTACAACGGAGACGTCAATACCCCAGTGCAATTCGATGGAACCGGTAGTCACACGAACGGAGACGGAGGAACCATCGTCGCATATGATTGGAAATTCTTCGACAGTGACACCTTCCATAACCTCGGACCTACACCGACGCACACCTACGACACCGCGGGAACCTATACGGTTACCTTGCGTGTCACTGACAGTGAAAACGGAATCGGCATCGATTCCACCACCGCGACCATTCGAGGCGTCAACACCCCACCTAACACACCGACAGTAGTAGGACCAACAACAGGAGCTGTCAGCACCGCATACACCTATTCCTTCACCGCGACCGACCCTGACAACAATAACATCCAGTATGTCGTCGATTGGGGCGACGGAACAGCGAAGATCACCTCACCATTCAGCGCAAGCGGAAACAGTTACGCTGCATCGCACACCTGGACTACAAGCGGGATCTATTCGATAAAGGTCTATGCTGAGGATATCTATGGTGGCATCTCAGGGACCGCTACATACTATGTCACTATTGGTACACCGACGAGCCAACCCATAAACGGGTATCTTGTGGACACCAACGGTGATAGCATCCCAGACTCATGGCACAACAATGTCACCGGTCAGACCACGCAAGCACAAAAACAGGCCGATGGCACTTACCTCGTCGACACCGATGGTGACGGGGTCTACGATCATATCTACAATCTAGTTACAGGGACGTATTCAGCATACACGCCGGCACCGGCTGAAGGAACCAACTGGCTGCTCTGGGGTGGAGTCATCGTCATCGTCCTTATCATCATCGGCGGTCTGGTCTTCATCATGAGACGCAGAAAGAAATAAAGGCAACCCAAACAGAGAACGACAACGATAGGAGAGACACCTCTCTCCTCCCTTTTTCCTTTTTTTTTTAAAGTCTTTGTTAAAATGAAAAGAGGTTGAAAGCCGACGGAGGGATACGGAAAAAAAGTATAGTTTATTACCCTAAAAAATAACCGAAATCGTAGCTAAAACACAGAAATAGAAATCTTTATATAAAGGTAGCGGAGGAGCATTGGAGCGGTTTTAAGACTCATGGTTTTTGTGCGAATCAAATGACAACCTACTCATTGATCTACAATTTTATTAATTCTCGTTTCACTACATTTCAGGGATGTCAAAGGGTTGTTGTGCTGGATTCCAATCAAAATTAAACCAAGACACTGACGTAAAATTACTGAATAGGACAAATTTTTTTTTTTACATCTTTCACAACAGATGTATTCGCTAGGTCAGTAATATTCTACATCAAAATCTATATTATCATAATGATCTTTTAATTTTTGAAGCAGCCTTCTTCTAAACATTATCTTGTTCAAAACATTTAAATTGGCTCTCGCTTTCATTCACTTTGTAATGTTATATTGTTGTAAATGTCCATATCTGACTTGTTGATGAAGCACCTTGAACATCAGTTGCAACTATTTTCCAATAATATTTTGTATTAGAATTTAATTCTGGTGGATCATAAACAATATTTATCTGATTCCAATCAAAAGGTCCTGTTCGCTCTTTTAATGGAGGATCTGGATTAGTACCCAAATAAACATCATAATAAATAACATCACCAGGGTCAAAATCGCCACCATCCCAACTTAGATTTGTATCAATAGGAACATTTACTGCACCATTCTCAGGCTGTGGGTTACATGGTTGAGCTGGAGGCCATTTTCCTTTATATTGAGGTTTTGTTAACATAAACAAATCCATTTCATCATACGCAACTTTTCCTGAGTCTGTATATACAAATACTCTTAACCTATGTCGACCAATCGCATTTGTTAGATGCCAACTAATAATCTTCCATTCATACGGTGGATCTGCATCCCAAAATTTAAAATCGTCATCTAAACAAAATATTACATAACCAATTTCTTCATCTGAAATTACTTCTACTTTTGCAATTGCATTTCCAAGAAGAAATGTAATTCCCCTAATGCTTGAATACCACGTTTTTAGAAATGCAAACTGAAATAAGGGAACACCAAGAGTATACAAATATCCTTCAAATGGAGCAGTTATCATTGCTTGTACATCAATTGGTTTATTTGAAATCTCACTTATGAGAGCAATGAGAAACTTGGTTGCATTCACCTGATAACTCCAATTAAGTCTATCAGGAGTGTCTTTAGGCGTGCCACCCCAAGGGTAAATATCATGATGAACAACCCATACGCCATCATATCCAAAGTCAACAAAAGCTTGATGATCTGCTCCTCTATGATTTGGTTTTGACTCAACTGAGAGTTTAAAAAAATCATAATAATCATTACTCACTGTTTTTGCGAAATCAAAAATCCAAGTGGATCTTTCAGGGTGCATAAATGTA
>Ga0315277_10009143_pt1 | contig 12682 bp, 12 predicted proteins | sample YL17G05_15_MG_FD_203695 | JGI IMG/M metagenome (GOLD analysis project Ga0315277, IMG submission 203695) | Sediment microbial communities from Yellowstone Lake, YNP, Wyoming, USA - YL17G05_15 | ecosystem: Environmental > Aquatic > Freshwater > Lake > Sediment | place: USA: Wyoming | collected... | reverse complement strand
CTCCAGATTAGTTTACAGAAGAACCCATTATTTTTTATGACTAAACTCGTGTTCAAATCCCGAGCCTTATTAACCTCTGTGTGTTCACCTGCTTGGTGACTTTATGAAGTACATCATTGTTTATTGGTCAAGATACGGTCACAATAAGAAAATAGTTAATCATCTCGCAGAAAAACTAAAGGAAAAAAGGCAGAAACACAGATTTTAACAACTGACGAAGTAAATCCCGCCACTTTGCCTGAAGCAGATTTATATATCTTTTCCGCGGCAGTAGAGGTAATGAACATCCAGAAAAACATGAGGAAGTTCATGAAGAAACTCAAAGGGATGAATGGAAAAAAATATGGCATCATCAACACCTATGGAATGGAAAAGGATCGCCTTGATAAAATGGAAAAACTCCTTTCAAAGAAGAAGATGGAAAAGATAGCGGGTATAGGATTTCAGATTGAACAAACAGGCATTCAAACTGGTAAGGGTCTATTAAACAACTGGGAAGCAAAAATCGATGCATTCGTAGAGAAACTATGATTTTTTGACTAAACTCGTGTTCAAATCCCTTCCCCCGCTATTCCCCTATCCAAACGATGGGGATTGTTATTTAAATCGTAAGAGGCCGATGACCGGACCAATTTTTTTAAGCCGTTCATCCTGACTAAATCCAACAATCGCACCGGTGCGTTCCGCGAGTTTCACGATCTCTTCGATGATATCAACCTCGGAAGTGTTTTTCCCACAGGATGGACAACGCGACAAGGCCCCTGCTTCAAGGAGGTGACAGCGTTCGCACATCCATCCTTTCTGTTTCACATCCCGTTCGACGAGTACTGCCTCCACCTGTCCGTTCTTCACTGCAGCCAACGTCTCGGCAAGACCATACACCGCCAATCCGTTTTTCAAAATCTCAGATTGAATGAGATCAAGGAGTTGACGGTGTTCCTCTTTGCTTTTTTCTCTCATGAGCTCTTTTGTCTCGTCGACCAGTCCACAGGCATCATCAATTGCAACGTCCACCACCGCGATCACTCCTTTTCGAAGCTGTATCGGAAGCATGTCACGAAATTGTTTTTTCGTTTCTCCAGGGCCAGCAAGGATAATATTCTCGATCGTGATTTTTTCAAGAGCGTCTAATACCTCTGTTAAAAACGCATGGATACTTCCTTTCCGTAACCGCTGGAATCGTGCTTGGGACATCCCACCTTTTTTATGTTTATTCATAATATCTGCAGAGAGATTTTCTTCAACATGGAGCTCCCCGCAGGAGAAAGAAAATATTTTTGCTTGGTTCGAATTCAGCAGCACAAGGGTATAGGCTTGCCAGTCATCGGCTAACTCAGCGATCTGGTGAATATAGGGAGAAACATCAACACTCAAAGAGTTCTGTACGGTCACAGGAAACGAAAGAGCCTTGAAAAAATCATTTTTATCAGACGCAAAAATTGCGTAGTTTGTTGCCTTGTTTTTCTTCAGATACGTCTTTATCGTCTCCATGGTTTTGACAAAATTTTTTAATTCATCTGGTGTCAAAAGGCATTGAATCACTTTTTCTCTCTGCGGAATAAAATGCTCATCTCTTCCATCAAAATACAGACTGACAAACGTATTCAAATTATCTGTGTCATACACATCGATAAGCCCGGGCAATGATTCATCACATGTCTTCATGAGAAAAATATAAACATATTCTATTTAAAACATTGCTAATGTGAATAAAAACAAAGAAAAATAACGGGTCCAACTATAGGGCTTTAACAGATTAAAATACAAAAAATGAACCTACGTAAGGCGAACCCATTTCTGTCATGCTATTATTTAGCGGTTATTTACAGAAAAAAAACAACAGCAAGCGCGAATCGGCACGGTCACATTATCAGCGAAAATATTCTTCAACAATTAAACAGAAACCGCTGATCATCTATAAACCAAGGAAAGAACCAATGATTATTAGTTTGGGAGATAGGGATGGAATTCTAATCTATCCTCCCTTTATCATACCTGGATTCATCCCAGCAATATTAAAATTACTCGTAGAAAAAATAGGGATCAAACGATTACATTGATCGTGAAAAACGACTTCATCTACCCGGCGAAAGATTTTCAAAGAAGGGTGAGCCATAATCCGAGAATAAAAAATAACGAAAAAAGGACGTACAACATGGTGTTGAGTTTTGCCACGGGTACGAGCTGCATCGGATATGCGTGATGTTTTTTTATTAGAGCCCAAATCTTTGGGAGGAGAATGATAAATGGAATCAGTGCGAGAAGCAGAGGCCAACCTGGATGGAAGATAAAAAAAACCAATATTAGAATATTCAGCATGAGCAATGATTGAATCACCAGGTACCCGTAGGATGCTCGTTTCGTTCCCATCTGGAGAACTAACCCAATTTTTCCTGCGGCTTTATCATCAGGCAGATCAATAAACTGACCAATCCATAGGATGGTAAGGGTACTGAAACCGGTTGTCGACATCACCGCGTAAAACGTCTCTTGCATCATCATATTTTGACTAAAACCAGCAAGCATAATTGCCATGGGCCCAAAACTGAACCAGATGAGTATTTCACCTAGCCCTCGATATCCAAATTTAAATGGAGCAGCTGTGTAATACTTACTTAAAAACGCTGAAACAAAATACATGATACTCACATATAACCACAAGGTCTGATCAATGACAAAAAAAAGCCCAATCATTGCGAGAAAAGAAAAAAGCAAGCTCACTCGGGCAACGAGATACATTCGTGCCATCAGATATGGTTTTTCCAGAAGAATTCCTGATCCACCGCTATATGAATTTCGTCGTTCGTTTCCCTTAGTATCTGCACCTTGTTTGGTATCATAGATATCATTGTAGACATCGGTTGCGAGGTGTAGACCAAGTCCCATAAGCATGACAAGGATAAACCCAGGTACATGAAAAGAACCTGAAACGGAAAACGCGGTCAATGTTCCAACTATTAAAGGAAACACAATTCCGACGAGGAATTGAGCACGAAGCAATTTAAAAATTTCAAGTAATTTTATATCCATAGATCTCTCTTTTTTTGTTCAATTGCTTGGCTGCTCCACGGATCTTGAATTTCGCATACAAGAGTTTATTTAATAAATATATTGCATAGTGTAATGTCACATGTGCAACAAAAATATGTTTTACACCCTATTATTTTTGTTTCGTTCCTTTTATTATTCGTATGGAACGTGCTGCTACGATATGTTCTTCTAATAGTGTGATGCCTACCGTCTTTAATAACCCATACAAATCTGAATGCATGAATTGTGGGTAATATTTTGTCTCGTATATTTTCCCAAAGTAATATACACAAAATCTCCAGATTTTATTCTTTGGTATGCGATATTCGATTATTACTATGGATCCTTTTGGTTTTGTCACTCGTACCATCTCCTGTAGTACGTTTTCTCGGATATCAGGAGCCATGTCATGTAACGCAACGCAAATAACAGAGACATCGAAATGATCTGATTCATAAGGGATATGTGTCGCATCAGCAACTTCAAACTTCATGTTCGGATATTTGTTTTTCTTTATCGCGATTTTCAACATTTCTGGTAGGAGATCGATTCCAACGACCTGGTACCCCCTTTTTCCAAACGCGAACGCCTGTCGTCCTGTTCCCGTGGCTACATCTAGAATCAATGCGTCTTTTGGTGCATTTGTGATATCCACTGCTTTTTCTCGTATTCTTGAAAAAGGTATTTGGATGAGGTCGTAAATAAGGCCCCATCGTGCGAAATAATCTGTTGTATAATTTGTATGATTCTTATCCATGTTCATTTCCTTAAATTAATTTTCCATGATGATATGCTTCATTTCTAAAGAATGAAATCATTCCCTGTCTTACATATTTTTCTTTTTCCATTTTTTCACCTAAAACTCTCTAAATCTAAAAAGCTATCATAGTAATTCTTCTTAATGTTTAAAATTAAATCAATAAAAAAATGCAGGGGGAGGAATTTGAATAAATAGGAACTCACTTTTTATTAAAATATTTTTTCAATGGTTCCCAGTAAAAATCAATCCAACCTTGTCGGTATGATTCTGCTTGTTCCATTGGTACTTTTGAATGAATCATAATTAGTTCAGTTCCATCTTCTTTTTTGTTAAAAGAAAATTCTACCAAAGATGGTGGATAATCTGGCCATTCGGTTGTTTTCCAGTCCTGGATTATTTTTTTTCCTTTTTCTAATATAAGATTTTTTCCAAAAATATATCCATCCCAAGCTGTGAATCTTCCTCCTACTTTGGGATCAATAGAAGCTTTGGAACCTGTAAACTCGGTATGTTTTTTCTCATCTATCAATGCGTTATAAACCTCTTCAGGTTTTGCAGGAATAAATACTGTTTGTATAATAGTTATGGTTTTGTGTGTCATAATTTCTGAATATAGTTTTAAGTTATTTATAAATTTTTTATTACACCGAATGATAAATCGATGTATCTAATTAAATAAATCATCAATCCCGACAAATATACTTCGATTTGCATCAAAGTAGATAACGGCATCAGCACAAAAACATGGGTTAAAATCGTGTTAATGCTTCTCCGAAATTTGATGATAGATATATATACTGGGAGATTTTTGGTAATTTCTCCCAGTAACCCTAAATAAACCTCAAACCACGATTATTGATTTTTGGATGAACCCCCAAAGCACGCAGTAGGCAGACACCGTGAGTGTTTCGCCAGGGGAGGCCGTCACGTTATAATTGTAGGTTAACAGAAAGATCCCCGGTTGTTTTTGGTATAGGTATGCCTGGTAGGTTTGACCGTTTTTATCGATTTCGATTCGATAGACATAATGAATCTTTGGCGCTGGTGAGAAATGAATGACCGTGACTTTAAGGGTGTGCGTCTGTGCATTGTATTTGAGGCCGATGTAACGTGGTGCTGTTGCGCCCGCACAGGCGGTCATCATAGAGGTGCTTACAAGAAGAGCTCCCATAATTGCTACAAGTTTTAGGTATTTCATGTCTTCACCTCCTAAACTCCTATGATATGCCAGACTTCACCGGTTGGTATGACAGACCCTGGCATTTTTTCTGTGATAACATACACTTCTCCGGACTGGTCTTGTCCCATTGCTGGGATGTATAGGTTGATTGGTTTGCCGTTTTGCATGAAGAATTCCATTTTCTTCCAGGTGATTGGTCCTGTCTGTTCAAGGTAGAAGAGTTTCGCGCGTGCCTGGAAAAACGTGTCGCTCCAATCCGCGAAGATGTATTTTCCGGTAAGCGACGGGGATTGCGCTCCTCGGTATACGTACCCGCCGATGATACAATGGCCGATATAATGGCTGTAGTCATTGATTGGAGGGGTAAGGTCGCTGATGTTGATGTGGAGTTGTTGGGCGAGGGTCGGATCGTACAGATGGTTCCCTTCCATGATCCTCCAGCCGTAGTTTTGTCCTTTTTCCACAATATCGATTTCCTCCCATTTGTCTTGGCCGACGTCCGCGACGAACAGTTTCCCGGTTCCGGTGTCAAAGGACATTCGCCAGGGGTTACGGAATCCGATCGCGTAGATTTCATCATTTCCAGGGACGCCAACATACGGATTGTCTGGTGGGATTGAGTACGGTGAGCCATGGTTAACATCAATGCGCAGGATTTTTCCTAATGATGTGTTAATGTCTTGTCCTGTCCCATGGGGGTCTCCTTCACCGCCACCATCCCCTGTACTGATGTAGAGATATCCGTCTGGTCCGAACGCGAGTGATCCTGCGTTATGGTTGAATGCAGGATGATCAATAGTGAGAAGTATAGTCTCGGAAGCAGGGTCTGCGACATCAGGGTTTGTGGTGACATGGTATTCTGCGACAACGTCTTTGTGGTCCATACCAGGGGTTGTGGTCGGGGCGCTATAGAAGACGAAGAACCTGCCGTTCGTTTGATACTCCGGGTGAAATGCTAAACCGAGTAACCCTCGCTCGTCGTAGAATGGAATAAGTTTCGATAGTTTTCTTTTGATGTCTAGGAAAGGGGTCTTTAGGAGCGTCCCGTTTTTTATGATATCGATCTGCCCGGTTTTTTCCACGATGAACATCCGGTTTGACCCGTCGTCAGCATTGGTTAAAAGCACTGGTGATTTCAGACCGCCTGCAATTTTTTCCAACCGTACGGTGACCGCGTTATCATTTCCTGGCAGGATCATGACCTTTAGTCCCTTTATTTTCCCGTTCCCGGTGTCATTGGTGGCATTTGCATTGGATGCGGATACGGTGACCGTGATGTGGGTCTTTCCCCATCCTATTACGAGCGGTATTTTAACAATGATGCTTTGATCAGGGAACATGGTCGGAATGTCACCTGATGCTTGTTTCCCCAGCAGGATAAAGCCCTTATCTAAGGTGATTGTCCAGTGCACATTGGTAGCGTCCACGAGACCTACGTTATGGATCACTGCGTGGACGCCCAGTGTTTGAAAGAGTTGGTAGCTTACGTCAAAATCCCTGGTCATGATCTCTGTTTGCAAGGTTGTCTCCTCTGCAGTGTTTGTTGTGGTTGAATTAGTAGGGTGTTTTTCTGCTGCTGCAAATCCAATGGTAATCATTAGCATAACCATTACAATTCCTACAAGTTTCTTCCCCATAGTTACTCCCTAAAACATTAATTCCTTATTCTATATAAAGATGATTGTAAAAAGATATAAGAAAGAATAAATACTGATTGAAAACACTTCAATTTACCTTCTTTTATTGTATTCACCTTTTACAGAAAATAATATGTAATGCAGAAAAAATAGTTAGAAGATGCTTGTCGACAGACAGGATAAAGGAAATGAACTCTTCAGCACGTTTGAGATTTATCTCTGGGAAAAATTGTTTAATTTCAAATTGCACAACGGCTATTTTGAATTTCATATGATTAAAATTATTTTTAAATTTATTAAAATATCGAAACTCGACGGTAGAAGGAAAGAAGAATATTTAAAGAATAGGATGTTATGAAATTGTAGTTTGTGGGAGATAATCTTATGAGAAAAAATTGGGTAATACTCATTACATTTATTGTTACGAGTATTGGGGTGTTAAGCGGATGTACACAACAACAAACACCACCACCAGGAACTACGAATACGGTCACCATAAAAAATTTTGCATTTAACCCAACCACACTTACGATAAAAGTAGGGGCAAACGTCACTTGGACTAATGAAGATTCTGCTTCGCATCAAGTGAAAGAAGATAATGGACTTTTTTTATCAAGTGTGTTTGGTAATGGCCAATCATTCACCTATCGGTTTACCACAGTTGGAACATACAATTATACCTGTAATATCCATTCATCAATGCACGGGAAAGTGATCGTTGATTGAGTAACATGCTCTTCAATATCCCCTTAGCAATATGGCTAGGTATTCTAGCACTTATTTCTTTCGTTATCACGCTATCCTTTGGTGTAGCGAGGTCTTATTTCAAAAAGAATGTTTTCAAATATCATAGAATTTTTGCTTACCTTACTATTATTTTTGTAATTATCCATCTTGTATTTGCTATTCTCCTTTGGTTCTTTGGAATAGTATTATAATTGTTCGAGATGTAAAAATAAAATTATAAGATTTCCCTTAACATGTAACATTCATCAATACTATCTTTGCATGAAAAAGATTATGATATGCAATAACCTAATTTCAGCTGTTTTTTCCGGTGGGATTTTAACCTCTAACAAGAAATCCTTCTTGGTGCACTATTGTCAGGGGTTCAAATCCCTTCCCGTGAACTAATTAACCGCCATGAATTTACTGGCAAATTCGTGTTACCTTCCCGATGGGAACATCTATTGAGCATTGAAGGTTAAATACGTGCGCCTCTGTGGAGGATTTTATACCAGATCTTCACTTCCCCCGCAGGGGAGCACTGAAGTATTGGCACGTAATCCCGACGGGAGCATTGATGAGACCACTTAGATGAATGACAAAAGCTATGTGGATAGTTGACCGGAACGATTTTCATTATACTAGTAAAAATATAGATGGATTAGCAGAATGGTGACATTTACTAGTATATTATGTTGCACTCCCCTCAAGTTTCTAAACAAAAATGAGGATAGTATATTATCAGGAGAAAAATTGAGGAGCATACTAGTAAATTAGCGTTCAAATCCCTTCCCCTGCGCTATTTTCTATAGTATAAATAAAGTTATATTGTCGAATATTCCTGCATAACCTTTTTTATGTTGTTTAGGTTGTCATGGTTGTGAAGAGATTAGCGGATCTCGGGGAACGAGCAGCGATTCGGCGTATCGCAGAGATTCTTACCAAAGGAACAAACAGTAGGGGGATTGGTGATGACTGTGCCACGATTGATCTTGGAAAAGAATATTTGCTGGTCACTACTGATATGATGTATCAACAAACCCATATTCCTGCGCAGATGACGTCGTATCAAATAGGGTGGTTCCTTGTAGCCATTAACCTTTCTGATATTGCAGCAAAGGGGGGAATCCCGCTTGGTCTTGTTCTTTCGTTTGGTCTTCCGAAAAAAATCTCTGAGCTTTTTTTCAAAGAGCTTATCAAAGGAGCAGATGCATGCGCAGTTGCTTTTGGAACAACGATCGTCGGGGGCGACACGAAGGAGACGCAGGAGATTACGTTATGTGGGACCGCGTTTGGTACAGTTAAAAAAGATCAGTTTATGTCACGAACTGGTGCACATCCTGGTGATGTCGTCGCGGTGACAGGAACATTGGGTAAAGCTGGTGCTGGGTATTATGCGTTGAAATATCGTGGTTCTGAAAAAAAACTTTTTAAAGCATTTTTAGAACCTGTTCCTAAACTAAAGGAAGGTCAACTGCTAGCGAAGCAGCATTCTGTGACGTCGTCAATGGATATATCTGATGGGTTATCCGCTTCTTTATACCAGCTTCAGGAGATCAATAACGTAGGATTTGAAATCAAGAAGAATGCTCTCCCACTCGCCTCAGAACTGTGCTTCCTTATAGATAAAAATCATGGTATTGATCCATACTCAATCGCATTGCATTTCGGTGGGGATTATGAACTCCTGGTAACGATGTCTGTAGAAGCGGTAGAAAAAGCTCAAAAATCGTTAAAGAAGCATGGTGCTAATTTGACTGTAATTGGGACAGTTACAAAGAAAAAAAATATTGTTCTGTTCGATGGTAAGAACAAGCGGATTTTAGAGAATAAAGGATACGAGCACTTCAAAAAACATAATTTTTAAGAGAAGAAATCAGGTAAGAACTGTTCAACAAAGACTTTAAAGGGGTAAAGAGAAACATACTGTAATGAGAAGAATGAAATACAAATGGATTGTCGCTCTTACCGTTATAGTTGTTATTACATTACTTGTGGGAGTGTTCTCAGGGTTTTTTGGCCAGAATTTTAATCTTGGTCTAATAAACCAAAAGCCGATCGTTACCATTTCCTATCCATCTGATGGAACAACGATTGCACGACTGGTAATGATTAGTGGTACGGCAAGCGATCTTGATAAAGGGGATAATATCAGTAGCGTTGAAGTAAAAATCGGTGAGAATGACTGGGCTACTGCAACGGGGACGACACTCTGGAGTTATGATTGGACTACATATACAGCCCAGAACGGGAGATATACAATTAGCGCACGCTCCTACGATGGTAAAGATTACTCTGAGATAAAATCAGTTACTCTCACTGTTAATAATCCAACGTCTGTTGCCTCTGGTTCACACAAATGGGCGATTTTTATTGCAGCTGCTAACTTCCCTAAAGAAAATGATACGAAACTTGGAAACGGTGGTTTGTATCTTGCGGAGGACATGGCAGCGTATCTTATTGAGCACGATCAATTTCCAACTTCAAATATTATGATTCTTTTTGATGACGGATGGATTCGAAGTGAAAATGGCTATGGAACAAAACAAAAAACACTGCAGGAGCGAACCCATGATTACGACATTACTTATGGGAGTGCGATAAAAGCAAATGTCGTTACCTCCTTGGAATATCTGATAAATGAGTCAAATAAATACCCTGATAGTGAAGTATTTCTCTGGATTTTCAGTCATGGCGTAGGAGATCAAAATCAATCATTCACTGGAGGAAAAATTCTGCAGAGTAGTGAGATATTTTTCTGGGATCACACAATGACAGATAAAGAACTTGGGGATATCCTTGCTCCATTGGACTCTAATAAAACAACTATCCTTGTTGACGCGTGTTATGCTGGTGGGTTTGCTGACCGAACCATTTTCAACTTTCGTACTTCGTTATTCTATCGATCTGGAATTCCCCAAAATGGACGAATTGTTATCTCAGGGACTAGTAAGTTCCGGACTGGATACGCAAGCACGACCCAGGGGCCGATATTCTCTATTTTATGGTTTGAGGGGCTCTCTAGTGGGAAAGCAGACGGTTTCAGACCTGGATTATTTGATCGAGGAGTACCACGAAACCTGAAGATGTTTCAAGATGGGAAAGTATCCGTCGAAGAAGCATTCTATTATGCCCGTTACCAACTTCGTACCAATGAGAAATATCAGGACTTTAAATCCATGCAACCACAGATCAACGATGAATATCCGTACCGTGGCCTCCTTCGGAGTAGAGGAGAACTCCTACTGTAAGAACATTAATAAAGCCTCAATCATTGAAAACCCTAAAATGAAAAAAGAGGCAATGTTTTGGAAAGCAACTAAGAATGAAATGGTGCAGTGTTTACTGTGCCCACATCATTGTATTATAGCTCATGAAAAACGCGGGATTTGTGGTGTGCGAAAAAACGAGCACGGAAAATTATTTACCCTTATCTACGGAGCATGCTCTTCGATTGCTGATGATCCAATTGAGAAAAAGCCACTGTATCATTTCTATCCAGGGTCTCTTGTTTTTTCTTTAGGCTCAGTCGGGTGTACATTCAGATGTGATCATTGTCAAAACTATTCTATTTCGATGGCACGTCCTGAGGAGTTATCGCTGCAGGAAATTCCCCCGGAAAAAGTCAGTGAGATTGCTTATGATCATGGCTGTAGAGGTGTTGCCTGGACATACAACGAGCCAACAATCTGGTATGAGTACACGTTTGATGCTGCGAAGTTGGTGAAGGGCACTGGTCTTTATACCATCTATGTAACTAACGGGTATATCGAGAAAGAACCACTAGAAAAGATTGCCCCGTATTTGGATGCAATGAATATTGACGTGAAAGCATTCCATGACGAGTTTTATAGAACGGTCTGTAAAGCCAAGTTAGCACCAGTCCTTCAGACTTGCGAGCGAGCGAAAAAACTAGGAATACATATTGAATTAACCTACCTGGTAATCCCTGGTTTCAATGATGCTGCTCAGGAAATCAAAGAGTTTTGCCAATGGATTGGAGAAAAAATTGGAACAGATACGCCAGTGCATTTCTCCCGGTTCCATCCGGATTATAAGATGAAAGCCACCCAGGCAACCCCCATTAACACTCTTCTCAATTGTCATTCTATAGCTAAAGATGCTGGTCTTCAGTTCGTCTATCTTGGGAATATTGCTCATGGTGATTACGATAACACTTACTGTCCCTCCTGTAAAAATCTTTTAATTGAGCGGTACGGGTTCTCGACCCAGATAAAAGGTCTAACTCAAAAAAAATGCAACAAATGCGGTGCTACCATACCCCTAAAAATAGCGTAATTTGTCTCTTTTTTCCCTTCTGTTGAATTAAAACATCTCGAATTATATAAATTGAGGAAAAATTTAATAAAGGTGGAAGCATACTTATCTATATAAAAGAATAAATACATCTTAAAAATATATACAGGTGACTCTTCGATGTCCTTAAAAAAGAATGATAAAATAGTCATCATTGTCGCGGTTATAATTCTTGCTTTTGCAGGTGTGGGCGTTGCGATGTACCAATCACCACAGACCACAAGCAATATCTCTTCAACAATAACGAGTAAAAGTTATGATGTCAGCTGGACGTTACGGAACGGCTCATTGAGTACAATTTCTGAGTTTGCAGGAAAGAAATCCCCGTATCAAGGGACGATTATGATTCCAGAAAAAAACGTGAAAAGTATCACGTTTAACCTCAGCTGGATCGATGATCACATGACAGTCATGAAACGAATGGGATTAGACAGTTTGACCTTAGAAGTAACAATGCCCAATGACACTTATTATTTTACAGAAACTAATAAAAGTGCACAAATCACTGGAGAAGGAACTATCTCTTCCACTATCGTTAACGGAATTATCCCGCCTAGTAAACCAATTGAAGCAGACAATGTGCAAGATGCACAAACCAAACTCAAAGAGAAATCCTATAACGATGACTCCTGGACTGAGAAAGAAATTACAATCAATGTCAGCGTACAAATAGGTGAAATCCGTATCTTGAAAAAAATGCGAGACAAGGGAAATGACTTTGAGTTAAAAATTACGTATCAGTACTATGATGGAGTCCTCAAAGAGGATATGAACAAAAACACGGGGGGAGACAACAACATATCACCTGAGGATCCTTGGGCTCAGCAAGTGATACCTCCGTACATATCGATGATTGTTAACACCGGTTGCGGTAGATACGTATAAAATGTATTAATATTTGAAACGGAGCCGTGCTGCAACTCCTCCGATTCCCTCAAATTTTTTTCCAGCGTCATGCATGGTGTTAATGATGATAAAATCACTATGTGTTCTTCTTGCGGAATCTAACAAACGTTCTCCGTTTTTGCTACG
>Ga0315277_10009142_pt1 | contig 12682 bp, 11 predicted proteins | sample YL17G05_15_MG_FD_203695 | JGI IMG/M metagenome (GOLD analysis project Ga0315277, IMG submission 203695) | Sediment microbial communities from Yellowstone Lake, YNP, Wyoming, USA - YL17G05_15 | ecosystem: Environmental > Aquatic > Freshwater > Lake > Sediment | place: USA: Wyoming | collected... | reverse complement strand
CCGCTCAATCGTCTCACCGACTGCGACGCCCCGTTCTCAGCAGGCAGGTTTCATCGCGCTCCTCTTGCCTTTTGTCGCCGTCGTCGCTCCATTCTACCTTTGGCGCCTTGGCTACTACGGGTATCTCTTCCCGAACACTTTCTACGCCAAGACCGGAATGGACGCGGTTTCCCTGCAATCGGGATTGAGGTATCTATGGGATTTCCTCCGCGCATATGGTTTCTGGGGCCTGGGAGTAGTCATGCCGGTTGCCGTGGTACTCTGGTTTCGCAGGAAGCCGACGGTTCCGCTCCTGCGTTTCTGCCTCCTGGCGCTTGCCGTTCACTGCCTTTACGTCGTTCTGGTCGGGGGCGATGTACTGCGCATGTATCGCTTCTTCGTCCCGCTGTACTTCCTCTTCTACTTCATCCTCTCGGAGAGCCTGTGGCTCCTGCCTTTTCCCCGGCTGTTCGCGCCGGTGGCCCTGAGCGTAGTGACGCTGCTGACCTTCTGGGGGCCTTTCACTCCCGGCACGACCGAGCTGTGGGAGCTGCGCGCCAACCGTCAAGTTGAAAGGCAGCTGGTTACGGTGCTGGGGGCGACCGGCTCATGGTTGAACGAGAACACCCGGCCGGACGACTGGATTGCGTGCACTACGATCGGCGCGCTCGGGTATTTCTCAGACCGGAACCAGGTTGACATGCTGGGGCTCACTGACGCCACTATCGCGCATTCTCCCGAGAGAATCCTGGGCGCAAGAGTCTACTGGAAGGAACGCAAATACAACACGCGCCACGTGCTCGAACGCAACCCGCTCTACATCTGCTTCTCCACCAGCGACAAACCGAGTGCCGCAGCCGAGCGCGCCCTGTTCCTGCGTGCCCGTTTCCGACGCGGCTACTTCACCTACCCGTTCTCGCTGGCGGCCGGCTCCCGGACTCTGACCTACGAGTTGTTCAGAGCCAAGCCCGGGGCAGACTCCATACCAATAGAAAGCCCGGGAGTCGATGCCGAGTTCGTGGACCGATACAACGCTGGCATCAATTTTGTCTGGGCCGCGCAGTACGATTCGGCAATTGCCGCTTTCCGTCGGTGCAGCGAGCTCTCGCCTGCCGACTTCCCGTACGGCTTCGAGCGACTCGGCCGAACGTACCTCAGGATGGAGCGCTACGACTCGGCGAAACTCTACCTGGAAAGGGCGCTGGCAATCGACGATTGGTGTGTGAACAGCCACTTGGCTTTGGGCAGGCTGCTTGCCGACGACCGCAACTACGATTCTGCCGCCTCGGAGTTGCGCGCGGCTGTGGCTTATGACCCGGACTACGTTGCGGGCTACACCAACCTGTCCGACGTCCTGATTCAGGCCCGGCGAATCGGCGAGGCCGAGTCGGTTCTCGTCGCTTGTGCGCGCCGATTCCCGGAGGCCGCCGATCCGGCCCTGAGACTCGCCCGCGTGCGGCTCATAGCCGGGAAGCTCGATGCCGCGGTCCGGGATGTTGCCGGCCTGCTCAAGCGCTATCCGGACAACCGTGAAGCCCGTACTCTGCTCGACTCAATCGAGCGGCGGCGTGGGGACAGCCCGGGCCCGGACGAATGACGCCAGAATCAGCCCCGCCTCCTCGTCTGACTACCGGAGCCTTGGAAGTCAGATGCGTCGGCGCAGACGCTCCGCTACCCTAGTCCCGATGTTGAGAGCCACGAAGACACGCACTGTCCGACAGGGGCCGGAGGCCAAACCGAATGAAACGGAGCCTTGTCCCTCCGCACCCATTAGTTTCGTGCCTTTCGTCCGTTCGTGGCGTCAATGTCGGTTTCAGGACGCTACATTACCCTTGACTTCGCTTGTGCGTCTCCTAGTATCACCGCGCCAATGGCGCAAGCTCCAGCCACCGGCACATACACGTGCGCAAGACGTCTCAGCGCTGACAGGCACGTGCGGCGCGGGACTCTAGCCAGGGGGCGCCGATGAGGGCGCTGCTGCGATTAGGATATCCAGTCGTGCTTACGTTGGCGGCGTGCTGGCTGACTTTCAGCGTCCAGGGCCATTTCAAGTGGGGGGTGGATGACGCTCAGATCTTTTTCAGCTACTCGTTGAATCTGGCAGCCGGACGAGGACTTGTTTATGCGAACAATCCGGAGCGCGTCGAGGGAGTGACGTCGCTGCTCTGGACATTCATATGCGCGATACCATTCCGGCTGGGATTCGACGAGTCCGGCGTCCTCGCGATTTCGGTTCTCCTCTTGTGCCTCACGCAGCTTCTCATCATCGATCTCATACGCAAGGCGGCAGCGGCCCGGCAGGTCCGGTCGTGGCCTTTTGAGCTGGCGTATCTGCTGGCAGTCTTCTCAAGTCCCGCCTATCTTACCTGGATGACCGTCACCCTGATGGATACCTGCCTCTGGGGCCTTCTGGTCGTCCTGATGGCGTTCGCGGCGCTCTCGCCGCCGCGCTCAAGGATTGGGTTGGCCGTGGCCTGCATACCCTTCTTCCTCGCTCCCTTGAGCCGTCCTGAAGCGGGACTCGTTGCCCCGGCCATCATCGGACTCGCCTGGCTCAGCGACGGCGACCGTCGGGAAGACCGCCGGCGCCTCGCCCTCGGTCTGGCTCTGGCGTTCCTCGCTTCGGCTGTCGGCGTCACCGCGTTCCGGCTCGCCTACTTCGGATATCCGCTCCCGAATACCTACTACGCGAAGGTTTCACCATCGCTGACCTACAACCTTGCTAAAGGCAGCGACTATCTGCTGGGTTTCGGGCTCACCAGCGGTCCGGTCATACTCGCAACCGCCTTGTTCCTGCTCTGGTGCGCAGGTGACCTGGTCAACCGACTGGTTCGTCGCGTGAAGACCAACGGCGCCTCTTTGCCGCCTTTCGGCGTTGCGACCTGGCGGCTTGCGGCCTTCTGCGCAATGGTACTGCTTGTCGTCCCCGTCCTCTCTGGGGGCGACCATTTTGTGGGCTACCGTTTCTATCAGCCGGCGTACCCGGTGATGGTACTGGCCGCCATGCTGTTTCTCATCGCCCGTCTGCCACCGCTGATTCCGGGCCGGCTGGCGCCGCAGCGACCGCTAAGGCCGGGACTCGTTTCGGTTGTCCTGCTGCTCGGGGGTATCTACTGGGCCTTTTCAGGGGCATATAAGCCTTCCTGGCTGGATGTCCAGGTCAGTGAACGGAAGCCGCTTCAGGACCAGCTCATCGCCGCCGAAGACGGTATCAGTAAGGGCAGCCGTCTCAGAGAGTTGTTCGCAGGCATGGCCGAGTACCCGGCAATAGGCGTGACCGCCGCAGGCGGCATTGCCCGGACCTACCCGGGGAGGATTGTGGACTTGATGGGACTCAATACTCTCTCGATTGCCCATCACCGAGGCGCCCGCCATGGCTTCCACGGTCACACCGCCTTCGAGAAGGATGCATTCTTCAGTCTGCCCAGGATTGACCTGCTGGATGCTGCGCCTCCGGTTCCGCCCCGGACCAAGAGCTTCGCGTCGGTTGCCCTCAAGGGGCTGCTCGACGACCCGCGGTTCATCAGTAAGTGGCGGTACGGCAGGGTTTACCGGTCCGATGATGAGGGGGGCGGATTCGAGGCGTTCTACGACGCCGGGCTGGTCGAAAGTCTTGTCGAAACGGGGCAGTACCGGTTCCGGGAAACGATGAGGTGGTCGGGCAAGAGGTGGGACTTGGTGGCTGGCGGGGACAGCGTTCAAGTCCGTCGCGGCGGCGATCGCAGTCCCGAGGTGGGGGGTAAGTAGAGTGAGTTGCCCTCAGGCAGAGGCCGTTCCCGCCGGGTCAGGCCGAGTCAACTAGCCGAGGCTCACAGGCCTAGACCGAACACTCAAGCTCACTCGATTGCGGAACCAGTCGGCGAATTCAGAAGCTGCCAGATGAGAGACGTAGAATGGCGGCCGCGCCTGGGCCCGCTGTGGGGTTGCCCCGAAACACCGGGCGGGTGAGAAGGCCGGTGTCATGGCGGGAGTCATGACGGGTGCTATGGCGGATGTCATTGCCGGAGCTATGACGGCTGCTGCAACGGGTATCACGACAGGAGTCGCAGCGGGAGTCGCAACGGGTGCCGCTACTGGTGTCGCAACCGGTGTCATCGCGGGAGTCGTGACAGGTGTCATTGCGGGTGTCATGGCCGGTGTCGTAGCGGGAGTCATAGCTGGTGCCGTGACAGGAGTCATTGCCGGTGTCATGGCTCGTGCCGTGACTGTAGTCGCAGCGGGTCCCGTGACGGGTGCCATGACAGGAGCCGCTATCTCCCCTACGGGGGTGTCATTCCCAGCCAGTAGAGATTAGCGGGTTCAGAATTCAGAACTTACAGGAAGAAGCGGCACGACGCGCTTGATAACAATCCTTATCACGCGTATACTGGTAGCGGCATGTGAAGAGCCTCAAAGATCGGTTTGACGGCGAGAAGGAGTTGGGCAAGCGGCTGCGCGAGTGCAGGCTCAAGGCAGGTCTGACCCAGCAGAGCCTCGCGACTGCGGTGGGTCGTCAGGGCAAGGGTAGCCATCCTGCTGCCGGCAGGCTTGAGCGGGGCGAGGTCCCAAACCCGGGCGTCGGGCTGCTGGCTGACTTGTGCGCGCGTGCCGGGCTGACGGTCCGCTCTGCTGTACGACGTCGCCGAACAAGAGCCCCGGTGATAGTTTTCGGTGACAGTGCGTTTTCCGTTTCCCGATTCCGAACACCGCCACCATCACCACCGGATTCCTGATTCCGGGGGGGGGTCGGAGTGAGTTTCCGTTTCCCGTACGGTTCTCCGACGCAAAATCGGGCCTGATTTCAGAAAAGTGAGAAAAGGTTTCCTTGACAGAACACCCTGCGTATCCCTGCACAAGGATGGCACACCGGAGAACGATGAGTTCATCAACATCGACGTCCGGGTCATGGGACGGACTGTGCCGCTGGGCTGGATACAGATACTCTGGGGTCACCTCTGGCCCTGCCCGCCACGGGCGGGCGCGTCTTGCCCAGGCTCCGCGCTGGAGTAAGAGCGTTCGGGGTGGACACCCGGCCAACGGAGAACAGGCAATGGAGACGCGCCCACCTCGCGTTCTCCCGAGGGTGGGGGGAGTCCCTCCCCGGATTACCCCCCCTCGCGCCTGTTGACACGGAAGACAACGCCTGCTGTAGTGTTCTAAGGTTCACCCCGAACACAATCTAGGCCTGACCGCAAGGAGGTCAGTATGTTCAGAGGTGCAACGCCGGCAACCGACCGGCTCGAAGCCTACAAGGCGAAGGTACGCGCCTTCTCCGGCACAGGCACGCCGCCTGACTACACCCCATCGGCTATTCAGGGCAAGTTGGCCATGATGTGCCGGGAAGGTAGCGCAGGCGTTCGCGTCGCAGGCAACGTACCAGAACGCAGCATCCGCTCTCCTCTGTTCCGCCAGCGTCGGAGTCCGGGTTCCAGTGGGAAACAGAGACCGGTTCTGACCCCCTCCGGAATCAGCGTGGTGGTGTTCGGATAAGAACCGAAAGGCCGCGAAGCGGGCACCCGGCCATGTCCCCAGAGAGGCCCCAAGCTAGTTTACTGCCCGAGCACCTGGAGCTGTCCAAGCTGGGCGTCCAGGCGCAGGGTTTACCCAAGCCGGACTGTTATCCCAAGTGTTCTCTGTTCGGGTAATATACACCAGGCCGGGTTTGACCTCCAACGCTACGTCTTGGCTACCGGCCCGATGACCGCGCTCAGTTCTGCGGGCACCGAACAGGCTTGATGCCGCTGTCGCCGGACAAGCCGACGGTCGTTGCCGGTTGGCCATCTCATCTGCCCCATTGCACCTGGGCCGGCCGACAGGGTTTTTGCCACCCCCCTCCGACCAAGAAGACCGGGAAGGCCGGCCGGAGCTCGCCGCATTCGCACACGGGTGCTCCCGGCCGGCCGCGAATCAAGCCTTCAAGCGACGGTGCCAATCGGGTAGGTTGTACTGCCCCGGGAGTGGGCTGAAACGCGAATCCGAGCTGTCCCTCACGGTATGCCGGATTCCACTGGCGAAATGAGGTTCGGCCTCGTTTTCCGCAACGGGTGGTAGTGCGCTAGCGCAAGCTACACATCATATAGTATGTCCCAGCCTTGGAGGCCAAAAGTGCGGACAAGCTCTTTCGCATGAATTGCTTAGACCAACTCTCCCGCTTCGGAGTCAGGTTGCTGCGCGTTGACAACACTGGTCAGAGTGTCACGAAGCGGTCACAATTCTGCCGTCCTGTTCGGCCTCCGGTACCCAAGGCGGACCCTCATTTTCCTGCTTGACATTCAGCCGAGCTCTTCCATAATAATAGTATGTATCACCCTTGTGGACAAGCCATGACGGGCGAAGATACAACTCCGAAACCTGGGGCTGTCTGCGCAAACCGCGTCGGTCTGGTGTTGGTGGGTCTGCACGCACTGGCCGCGGGCGGTTGGCTGCGGCAGAACTCCAACAGATGACCAAAGGGGGTCATACATGATACGTAGGCTGCTAAAAGACGAGAGCGGTCAGACGATGCTTGAGTACATCGTGATCGTGGTGTTCGTAGTCATCGCCGCGATCATCGCGTTCCGGTTGGTCAAGAACATCGTCAAGAGAAACATCGACAGAGTATCGGCTTCATTCCAGACGGACTGATAGCCGACGCCGAATCCGGCGTTTGACCGCTAAGATGCCAAGGCCACTGGGGCCTGTGTCAATACATCCGGATACCGCTCCGGTGGTCTTGGCATTCCAGACGGCAGCGCCTCCGTTCCGCAGTACGGGTTGTCTCTTTTGAAAGATGCAGAACACGGCGAGCTTTCCCCCGGTCGCAACCAGTGTCTGTGCGTTCGTGCTGTTGGTCCTGTGCGCCTACTGGGACATCAGATACCGCAGAATCCCGAACTGGGCCACGCTGCCCGGTACCGCCCTGGGGCTCGGCATGAATGGCCTGCTCCTTGGCTGGCAGGGGATGAAGGCGTCAGGCCTCGGGCTGCTGGTCGGTTTTGGGGCCCTGGTGGTTTTGTTCGTACTTGGCTGGATGGGTGGCGGTGACGTCAAACTGATGGCTGCCGTCGGGGCGCTGAAAGGCTATCCGTTCATCGTCTCGGCGCTGTTCTACTCTCTGATAGTGGGCATTGTGATTGGCGTCATCATGTTGATCTGGAACCGCAAGACGCTGCGCACTTTCAAGAGCCTCCTCTTCGTCATCGGCTCCCGCGTCACGAAGCTGATTCCAAAACAGGACATTGACCGAGAACAGGCCCAGAAGATACCGTTCGGGCTCGCCATCGTGCTCGGGACTCTCTGGGCACTGATTGCGGGCTATGCATGGAGCCCGCTGAGGTTTGCTCTACAATGATGCAGAAGACGGAGGACGGGGGACGGAAGACGGGAGGCAGAGGGCGGAAGACGGTCTTCGGTCCCCGGTCTCCGGTCTCTCTCGGCCGGCGTCTGTCCCGCGATACCGAAGGGCAGGCTTTGCTGGAAGCCTTGATTGCGTTCCCGGTGCTCCTGTTCTTCATGCTGGCCGTCATGGAGCTTTCCATGATGTACAATGCCAAGCAGCTCGCCAACTACGCCGCCTTCTGCGCGGCCCGCACGGCCGCGGTCAACGGCATCGACGCAACGGCGAAGAGGCACTTCGCGGCCGCGATGGCGATGAGCTCGATTTCATCGTCGAACAACGATGACGCCGAGAGGATCTTGCGTGCGTACTGGCTGGATGATCCGGTGCAGACCGTGGCGACCATTTGCAGCATCCCCGGTTTCCAGGGGGATGATGCCAAGTGGCTCGCCCGCCTGGCCAATTCCTATGTGAGAACGTACCTGCCGCGGTGTGACACCGCGACGACACCAGGCAGGCGCAAGCACGTTACCGTGAATGTCACCTACGTCTATCGCTGCAGCTTCCTGCCGATTGGCAGTATCTGGGGCCACGCGGGAGTCAACGCGTACTGCGATACGCTTACGGATGAGTTGGGTGCTCTCCAGTTTCACCCCTCATGGAAAAACTGGGTTCTGCCGGCCATCGACCTGATCAGGAATACTTGGCGATGGAACGTCACTATCCACGGTCGCGCAGTGACCGACTATTGGGCGGGGTAGCCCAGCTATGTACGGATTGACTGAATCGATGGGCCGAGCTTAGAGGTGTGAAGGAGGATAAAATGGGATTGGTCAGATTCGGCCGGCGATTGATACACGACACCGGCGGACAGGTTTTGCTTTTCGGTGCAGTTCTTGTCGTCGCAATCCTTGCATTCCTGCTGGTGATACCGAACGGAACCTCGGTTGCGACTCAGAAGGTGCGCGCGCAGACTGCGGCTGATGCCGGCGCCTTCACCGGCTCGGTGTGGCTTGCCCGGGGGCTGAACCTGAGCGCGAACATGAACATCGGCATCAAGAGCGTGTACACGTGGATGACCGTGCTTACTGTGGGCGAGGCACTGGCCAAGGCGCTCTATTCCGACACGCTCGACTCGTCGGTCAGGACGATGGGGCGGAACATAACACTTGCGTTGTTCGGCAGCTCGAACCCGCTGACGGTGCACAGCATTGAGTATCCGGGTTCCATCCGTAAGCTCGACACGACCGCGCAGTGGCTCAGTTCTCTGCAGTTGGACATTGCCACGAACTTCAGCAGCGTGGCGGCCACACTCGGAAGTCAAGAGGCCAGCCAGAACGCGGGCGCGTATCCGTCGTCTCATACTGCGGGCGGTTGGGCGATAGTCCGGACCAACGACTCGATACCGCTGCTGGTGGAGAACACCACCGGCGACAGCCTGATGTACGTCGACCTGTCTCAACTCGGCCCCGCCCTGGACACCATCCCGACCCTCGATCCCAATATCACGTCGGCCACCGGGAGAATAATCATCAACCCGAACACCTACGACATCTGGGCATACTATGACGACACGAGCTTGTGGATGGACCGCACAGACAGCTTGTACCACTGCTACAAGAAGCCTATTATTCAGGTATTCCAACACGGGTCGATCATTGACTCCGGCGTGCAGTACTTTGACATGCCGGGCGGCGGCCCGTATACGGCTTACCTTCACGGCGATAGCTGGGCGACGTGGATTGACCGCTGCAGTGAGGGCGGAACGCACCACCCTTTCATATGGCCCAATGTAAAGCCTAACCTACCATACAAGAACACTGCTTTCTGGACACTGCTCAACTGCCATCCCGGCAACAACCGATACAAGCTTGACACGGTCTGGACGACTCGACACCTGGCAAAGAGAACCGACACCTCAAGCATGAATAGCTACTACCCCCCCGGCGAGTCGGCCTGGATTCACGACCACGGAGACACCAGCTTAACGCATCGTTGGATACCAACCGGGTTCTATACCGGCGCTGAGTCGACGGTCGGCTACAAGCCGACGAGAGTCCGGCCCCGCCGGGTCAATCCTGACCGCGTATTTCACACGGTGTCTTATGTCTGGCGGCAGGGAGCTTCTACTTCGCCCTACGGCCTGGGCGCGCCATTGGGCAGGTCGTTCTTCCCCCGGAGCGAAGTCGCGGCGACAAGTCCAATGCTCACCGTAGCACGGTCCATACCGTATCTGACCACGAGCACTCCTGCCGGGTCTGAATTCTTCTTTTCCCCGGACTGGGACGTCAAACTCACTCCGCTTGACTCGATAGGAGTGGCGGAAATAACCAGTGACACAGCGTTCGCCAGTCACTGCCAGGGCTCCTTTGACAACCTTGAGGACTTGAGGAACTATGTGCTGCTACCATAACCGGGGCTCGGAGACCGGGGACCGAGGACCGAAGACCGGGGCTCGAGGCCCGTCTTCCGTCTTCCGTCTCCCGTCGTTCCGCGATGACCGCGGCGTGGCGACAGTCGAGGGGATACTCGTCATTGCGCTTCTCGTCGGGGTGCTTCTCGCCTGCATACTCCTTGGCCAGTGGGGCACGCACCGGCAGTACGCGCAGATGGGCGCCAGACTGCTGACGTTCAATGCCGGAGACGTTTCCCTCGCCAAGCTCGGGAGGACAGGGAACACGGCCACGCAGACACTCTCGACCGGGAATTGGAACGCATATGCAGGCACCCTGCCGGCAGGCTGGCTCAACACCATGTTCGTCCTGCCGAACGACCGCTATCAGGGCAGCGTGGCCGGCACGCAGCGGGGGCGGGGGCCGGGTGCGGGGCCCTCACTGTTCCAATACACATCCAGGTCCTTGGGCTACAGTTCCGCTTCCTCTGCAGCAACCAACCCGTGGGGTTCGTCAGCGACGGCTGCCCGGTCGACCTTTCTGGGCATCGCGTATTATGTTGGATTCAACCGGGTGACTCCGCAGGGACTTAGTACAAAGCCGACAATCCCGGCCGCAATCCCGGTCTTGGAAAGTATCTACAGCCGCATCGGAGGCCGGTAAGGCCCGTGAAAGTGTTCTTGCGTGTAGTCCTGACCGTGTTGCTGGTCTTTGTGGCGGTGAAGGTCGGCGTCATGTTTGCGCCGCGGCTGGCACGGCTCGGAGCGGGAAGCGGAGCAACGCCGGGCATGCTGAGCGCCGGCGGAAGCGGGGCCGCCCAGCCGGACTGGGGCGGCGGCCGCCTGTCGTTTTCGGGCCACTCGGCAGCCGGAGTCGTTGACTCGGTCAAATCGGCAACTCCGGGGGACCCGCTGAGGACGCAAACCTTTTCGGGTCGGGCGGCCGGCGTTGTACTCCGGCAGAAGTCGGGCACCGACTATGCACTTACAATGGCCATGCCGTCTCCCCGTCAGCCCGGGCGGACCGCCATGTTTGAGGTGCCTTCATCCGGCCATTTCCGGAAGGAACTCCTTCCCGGGGACGGGGACGCGGAAGCGCCCGCCGCTGACATACCTCTCTACCCGCAGTCGCGCTGCCGGATGCAGGTCGGACGCGGCACCGCCTGCTTCGTCGGATTCTACCTTACGCCCGACGGCGTTGAAGCGGTCCGCTCATTCTACGTCCAGGCCCTCAGCAAGCTTGGCTGGCAGCGGGTTGTCGCCGGCCGACCGGGATTCCTGGAAACCTTCACCAAGCGCAGTGAGGACCGGGCGGTTGTCTTGCAGTTGAGGAAACAGGACTCGACAACGACGCGCATCGGCCTGGTAGCGACGTGCTGTCCGACAGGGGCCGCAGCGGCCACCTCCGGCAGTCCTGACCGTAGCGAAAGGAAATAATCTACATATGATGGCGGAAGCTCAGAGACCTTCTCTTGTGCCCAAGGGCTCGCTGCGGACACTGATTATCGCAGTCGTCCTGGGGATAGTCGGCATAGCCCTGATGAACTTCTACTTTCGTTCCAGAACCAAGAAGGTGCAGTGGGCCTCGGTCGCGGTCGCCACAAAGCAGATCGCCGGCGGGGACACCATCCGGAGTGGTTGGCTGGTCGCCAAGGAAGTGCCCAAGGACGTGATCGGCGGGAAATTCGTGGAGGGCAAGGACATCGTCGCCGTGACCGGCAGGGTCGTCGGCGTTGACATGGACCCGGGTCAGCCCCTGTACTGGAATGCCATCCCGCTTGCGGCCCAGGGCGGGTACGACAAGTACCTGAGACCCGAGCTCAGGGAGAGGGCTTTCGCTCTATCTCTGGCGGGCGTGCTCAGCTCCGGGACACGGCCCGGTGATGTGATCGATATCCTTGGCACCTATTCCCAGGGCGAGAAGCGGACGGCATTCGAGGTGCTGCCCGCGGTTACGGTCATCGACAAGATCGGGGCGGTGCTGGTGCTCAGCGTGACGCCGGAAGAGGAACTGCTGCTCCTTGCCGCTCAGCCCTGCGCGCTGACTATGTCGATACGCAGCAAACAGGAGCCAAACGAGGATATAAAGATGACGCCGGTCAGTATCACCGACGTTCTGCCCAGGGCCAAGGAACTGGGAACGGCAAGAGCGGCAAGACTGCGCGAACAGGCACAAAAAGGAGGAATCACACGTGACTGAGAGCCGAAACGGGCATAGTATGCCCCCGGAACCGACATTGAAGCCACGAAAGCACGAAAGGCACGAAACGAATCGGTGCAGGATGCCAGAAGTCCGTTTCAGTCCGTTTTCGTGTCTTCGTGGCCATCTATTTCGGAATCAGGGAATGCGGAGTCTGACCTGGCTGGTGGCTCTCTTGGCGACCCTCGTCGGCACGGCCTACGCCTACGAAGAAGTCACGGTCGGCGTCGGGGAGCAGAAGATCGTCGGTGTTCCGTCCGGGAGTGACATCACTTTCACCGGCCCGCTGCACATCAAGCGACTGGACGCGGGAAGCGTCAAGATTATCGGCGACTCTCCCGGGTGGGGCTCGGTCACCGTGAAGAACGGGAGTGACGTCACCCAGTATTCGGTCACGGTCGTCGAGGTCCCTCCCGAGCAGACTATCGCGAAGCTGAAAGCACTGCTCGGCACCATGCCGCTTACCTACTCGGTGGGCGGCGGACAGGTGATTCTCGAGGGACGGGTAGAGGCCACCAAGGACCTTGTGCGTTTCAACCGGGTATTGGAGATGTTCCCCACGGTGGTGAACATGGTCGCCGTGGCCGCTACCGAACCCCTGATTGACATTGCCGTTACCCTCGTCGAGGTGGATGTCACCACCGGCTCGGGTCTGGGGCTTCTCGATATCGGTTCGCCGACCGGCACGGCCACAATGTCCGGCACGATGCCGTTGACGAGCATCACCGGCGGGAAGATCAGTACCGACGACTTCCGGGTCAACTTGTCTCTGTCCAGTCAAATCCTCAGCGCGCTCAACGCGTCGATCGAGGATGGC
>Ga0315277_10009141_pt1 | contig 12683 bp, 29 predicted proteins | sample YL17G05_15_MG_FD_203695 | JGI IMG/M metagenome (GOLD analysis project Ga0315277, IMG submission 203695) | Sediment microbial communities from Yellowstone Lake, YNP, Wyoming, USA - YL17G05_15 | ecosystem: Environmental > Aquatic > Freshwater > Lake > Sediment | place: USA: Wyoming | collected... | reverse complement strand
GCTCGCCGTCCTCGTCGCGCGTCGGCTGGAGGACGATCTCGCACGGGTTGTGCATCCCGAATCCGCTGCCGCGAGCGGCTTCGAGTTCGATGTTCGCGGCCTCGAGTTCCACGTTGAGCCACTCGATCACCGTGTCGCGCCACTCCTCTCCCACGGCCACAGCGAGCGCGTCGTCGCCGTCGCCGAAGCCGAACTTGCAGAAGAACTCTGAGAGGTCGATGCTCGCCTCTCTGCTGATTCGTGCCATGGTCGTTGTCCTTTCGTGTCCTTGTTCCTGTTACCCGACGGTCCCGAGCGCGAGGTCGATCTCGCGCATGAGGGCCTCGTCCCGCGGAGTCGCGTGCTTGGTCGAGACGATCTTTTCCTGGGCGCCCTCGAGGAGCCGACGCACGTTCGGTCCGAGCTTGCCGATCCTGCCGTACCGCATGGCGACGATCGTCCAGTCCTCGCAGATCGCGACGATGGCGTGCCCCCTGTAGTCCGGGTGCTTCGCGAGCGCGTCGAGGACGTGGCGCACGTCGGCCTCACCGAGTGGTGCCGGCAGCGTCGGCGAGATGACGCTTCTCGGGTTCGTCACCTTCATTGCCATGGCGTCCCAGTGGAAGAGCATCGCCATGTTCCTCTCGGCGTCCTTGCGGATCCTCCGCTCGGCCGCGAGCGTAGCGGCGACCGTGTCCGTGTCATCCGGGACCTCGAAGAGGTCCGACAGGACGAGCACCGAGCGGTCGAGCTCCTCGGCGCTCGTGCGGACCTCCTCGAGCGGGACTGTCATGTCGAGGTCGCGGACGACCGTCGTCACGGGGAAGGCGCCCTTGACCGGGCGCGGGAAGATCGTGCTGCGGAGAACCTTCATATCGTGTCGTGTCCTTTCATACGGCAACTTGACGTCTTCCTGAGATCATGGTTCCTTCACGTCGACCTCGACGCGCAGGGTCGGCTTGGCCGGTGCGCTCACCTTGACGGCGACGTACTTCTCCCTGTCGTGACCGCGGTCCTTCTCGAGATGCTCGATCTCGGCGATCCAGTCGGCCTTGGTGAGGTAGGCCTCGTAGCGGATGCCGCTCACGCTCCCGTCGTTCATGTCGTAGGTCGAGGTGTTCGCGGTGAAGAACTTGAAGATCGCGTAGTGCGGCTGAGTCGGCGCCTTCTCGGGGTGATCGACGTGGATCGGGACTCCCATGAGTTACTCCTTGTCGTAGACCGGCATGAGGATCCCCCGGTCGAGCTTGTGTCCCGAGTGCGGGTAAGCGGCCCCGGTCGACGAGATCGTCGTCGGCGTGCCGCACTCCTGGCAGACCTCCCAGAGCATCCCGCCGCACTCGGCGCAGACGAAGTGATCGGGGCGGTCGAGCGTCCCGCCCTGTCGCTGGGCGTGGACCTCCTCTGAGCAGTGGCGGCACTTGCCCCAGATCATCCGGCCCAGGGAGTCCTTCTTCACGCTCGCTTCGTCTTCTCCTTCGGGAGCTTGTCGACGATCTCCGTCGACGTGCCCCACTCGATGCCGTTGCCGTTCGCGAGTGCCGTGACGAACGCCTCGGCCTCCTTCGGACCGCCGAACGGGCCGTGCGTCGCCACGAGGAGCTCGGGGTCGCCCTTCGTCTGGTCCAGCCTGGGGCGCTTGGCCACCAGGACCCACTTCCGATCGGTCTTCTGCCTCGTCACGCCTTCTCCTCCGGGCCCGGGAGCCTGCTCCCTCGGTCGATCTGCTTCATGATGTTCACGTCGCGGTGCTTCTGCTTGAGCGGCTTCTCGTCGGGTTCGCCGCGGTCCTTGCGGCGCGCTTCGAGCTCCTTGTCGTCATCGCGAGTCAGGCGAGTGGCAGTGCCGAAGTCGATAACCGCGTCCTGGTGACGGCCGTAGGCCGCCTCGATCCGGTCGAGCGCGCCCGTGATCTTCTTGCGACAGAGGTTTGGAAGGATCCGGTCGAACTCCTTCCGCAGGTAGATGAAGTCGTCGGAGATCGTCACGACGCGGCCTCCTCGCGGTCGTTCGCGGCGCCGATCCTGCGGTCGGTCGCGATCATCCACTCGCCGCCGTGCTCGCCGGCCATGTCCCAGAACACGGAGTAGCGGGCCTCCTGCGCCTCGAGCCACCCGGCGAGGATCGCCATCGACGCGGCGTTGTCACCGAGCCAGTACCACCACTCGTATGCCTTCAGGTCGGCGTCGCCGTGGACGTGCTCGAACCGCGTCAGCGGCTCGCGGTCGCCGCTGGCGCGGGCGAAGTTCTTCGAGATCGCGTTACTGAGTTTGTCGATGAGGGCCTCGGGGATCCGGGTGGTCATGAGGTCGCCTCGGCGCACTCGCGGCAGCGGATGCACTCGCCACGCCGCTCGGTCTCTTGACCCTCGGCGTCCTCGCGGCGCGTCCACTTCTGGCACGCGCCGCAGCGGAACCACTCGGCGATCCGGGCGCGGATCCCGTCGAGCTCCGGGTCGAGGACGGCCTCGCGCGTCTCGAGCTCGGCCATGATCTCGTCCGTCATCTGCTTCGAGGGCATGAGGTCGAGACACCGCCGGCAGGAGACGGTCTCGCCGCTCGGGTCGACGGCGACCGTGTCGAGCGCCGTCTCGGCGCCGTGGTAGCGGTTCTCGCCGCGGATCTGCCCGCAGCGAGGCATGCGGCCGTCGAGCGTGTAGTGGATCTTCCGACTCGTGGTCCTGGCGATCTCGCGGCGAAGCTGCGCCTCGGCGGTCTCGTCGCCCTCCCGTGCCTTGCGCTGGAGAGACCGGATCTTCTCGTCGCTCATGGACGTCTCCTCTCATGGTTGACACCGATTTAGCCATCGGGCTAAATTTAGCCCATCGGCTAAAGGCGGATTGACCTCTCAGGTTGCGGTCCACACCGCGTAGAGTCCGCGGGTGGCGCCGATCCTCTCTATGTATCTTCGTCGGTGGAGCCGGTTCAGGATCGACCGCAGCGAGGCGATCGGGATCCCGGTTCCGGCAACCAGGGCACGTCTCGTGGACGGCCTCTCTCTCAGGGTATCGAGCACGAGAGAGTCCTTCGGCCCCCAGTAGGCCGTCTTGACCTCGCGGGTCGCGCACCGCTTCGAGCAGAACTCCTGACCCGGCCGCTTCGCCTTGAACGTGCGGCCGCATACGCACTGGCGCGTGAGAGAGAGCTCGCGCCTGACCTCGGCGCGTTCTTGGATCTCCGACTCGCGGCGGGCGAACTCGGGGTAGCGGACGCGCCAGTGAGGGACCGAGTCGATTCTGACGCCGGCCGCTCGCGCGGCGTCGCTCACCGAGGCGCCGCTGGCGAGCCTCGCTAGGTAGGCCTCCTGCCTTGTGCGGGACGCCGCATCCGGCCGCACGACCGGCGTCATGGCTCGCTCCTGCTCCTTCTTCCTGGTCTCTGGCCGTGCGCTCCGGGCGCGCTTGTATTCCCTGACGTGGATCGGCCAGCAGGCTCGACAGTAGCGCCGCGGGCGCTCCGTGAGACGGTTGATCTCGGTCGGGCCTCCGCAGCGCTGGCAACTCACCGCCTTCCGCCTCCCTTCCGCACGCTCGCCACGAGGTCGTCGTCGATGAGCGGCCAGAGCACGCCGGCCCCGAAGTGGAACGGCATCGCGTTCGACTCGAGCAGGCGGCGATCGTCCGTGACGAACGGCGTCCCGTCGCTGGCCGTGAAGACTACCCAGACACGCGGCTCGCAGCGGGCGGATCCTTCGCACCAGAGGACCTCGAGCTCGTCGTCGATCTCGATACCCATGCCTCGCCATGTCGTCGCGGTCATGTGTCTCCCTCGAAGATCAGGCTCTTGAGCTGGCAGCGCAGATCGCTTGCTCCTTGACGCCGCTGCTCGCGCCGATCCTGTTCGAGCCACGCGAAGAACTCGGACGGCTTCCTCGCGAACTCTCTCAGGATCTCGCGGAGTATGAACAGGCGGATCTTCCTCGCGGCCTTCTCGTCCTTCGGTATGCGGAAGATCGAGTTGTCGTCCTCGAGCGTCCCGACCGTGTGCTTGGCCAGAAGCTCCACGATCTTGTCGTGGAGCTTCGGGCCGCCTTCGAGCTCGAGCTCGCTCGCCTCGATCTTGTAGATCTCGAACCCGTGGCTGACACCGTTCGCCCGACGATAGCCGCGGTAGATCTCGACGTCCTTGTGCTCATAGACCTTCTGGTCGAACTCAAGACCTCCGACTCTGCGACGCTTCATTCGTCGCCTCGGGCGCGTCGCGCCTTCTCGACCTCGTGCTTCTCCAGGTCGTCGAGCGAGAGTTTGCCCGCGTGGGGATCGGCGGCGCAGGCGCGGCCGCAGCCGTCGCAGGGGATCGTCTTCGCGGTCTTCTCCAAGGTCAGCCTCCTTGCTTCTCGATCTTGTAGCCGAGCTTCGAGGCGAGATTGCGGAGCTCTTCCTCCTCGGCCTCGCGCTTCTTGTCCTCGCGGACTCGCGTCTCTCGGGCCTCGCGCTCCGCCACGTAGGCGTCGAGGAACGGGAAGTCGATCTCCTCGGCCTTGAAGACGCGGAGCTCGGTGCCGTTGATCCCGTCGAGCTTCACGTCGTTCATGTGGCTGCCGCAGAGGCCGCGGTCCATGAGGTAGGCCCACACGTCCCGTGTGTCGCGAATATGGCCGGCCGAGCTACAGCCGTCCTCGAGTTCGATGATCTTGGTTCCTTCCTCTCCCGTGTCTCCCGAGTAGAACCCTCCGACGAACACGAACCACTTCATGACGCCGCTCCTTCCTTCCTCGAAGTCCTCGGCCTTCCAGCCGGGTTCCATCCAGGAGAGGCGCTCGACGGCGCGCTTGAGCGAGCCGCCCTGTCGCTCGGCCTTCTCGACATACTCGACGGCGAGATCGAGGAGGCGCTGCTTCTCGGTCTCGTCGGTGTCGATCGGGACGAGCGTGCAGGTCGAGCCGTTCTCGACGATCGTGTCCCACTGGCCGTCGACCTGGTCCTGCACGTCGATGCGGAGCAGGTGGATGTCGCTCGGGTCCTTGGGGTCGTACTCGCCCGAGAGACCCTCGTCGCAGTCGACGAACGCGGCCTTGAACTTCGGAGCCTTGGTCTTCTGCTTCATCATGAGCCTTCATCCTCCTCTTCGTCGTCGTCGTCGTCGCTTGCGTTCTCGTCGTTGTCCGTGTGTTTGTTGTGCTGTCTGCACTCCACGCAGCCCTTCGGGCACGGAGTCTCCTCGACCCCGAAGAACTTGAGGACGGCGTCCGCGAGGTCGCTCGCGTTCTCGGCACGGTCTGCGACGTCGACGACCGACCAGTGAGCCTCGTCACGGGCGACGGACTGGGCGAGCTTCACGAGCGCGAGGCGCTCGCGGTCGTGGGCCTTGTCGTCCTTCCCGCCCTTGAGTGTCTTGGCGGCGACCTCCTCGGCCTTCTTCCTCTTGTCGCTCACGGCTCGCTTTCCCACTTCACGAGGAGTGTCTTGAGCTCGTCGGTCGGCTCGCCCTTCCTCCAGACCGCATCTGCGATCTTCTTCGGCACGTCGCCCATGCACTCGAAGATCCCGTCGTAGCCGACGAACCACGCCTCCGTGAACTCACCCTTGCCGTACGCCTCGTCGAGCGGCCAGAGGACGACGAACCAGCGGAACTTGCCCTTGTGCTTGATGACGCGGATCGGGAGCTTGTCCGTGATCCCGGAGTGCTCCGAGAACGCGATGATCAGCTTCTTCTCGGCGGCCGAAATCTTGGGCTTCGCCGTCTTCTTCGTGGTCATGCCGTTCTCCTCTTCCTGGCAGCCTTGGTCTTCCTGGGCGGCTGCTTCGCCGCGAACTTCGTGAGCTTGCCGCGACCACGCTTGGACGCCGAGACCCACCGGACGCCGAGGGCCTTGCAGATGAGCGCTCGGGCCTCGGCTGACATTGGGCCGGGTCCGTCGCGGAGCAGTTCCTTCAGGTCGGTCGGGAGCGAGATCGTGAGGCGCTCGTTGCACCTGGGCTTCTCCTGCTCGTCCATCCAGTCGAGTGCCTCGCCGAGGTTCCTGAACGCCCTCGCGCGGCCGTCTCGGAGCTGCATCGTCACGGGGAGGAGCCTCATGACCCGTCTCCTCGGCCGGTCGCGAGTCGTCTGACTCTTACCGGGTTGATGCCGTTGGCCACGAGCACGCTCTCCATGATCGGGGCGCTACCCACGATCGTCGCGATCGCCTTCGCGTACTGAACGAGCTCGGCGGCGAGGGCGTCGCGCTGCATTTCTGTCTCGCCGTCTCCGGTCGGCCCCACAGTCGCGGAGGTGATCTTGAACTTCTTGCCGGTCCCGTTCGTGACCCCGCCCCGCTCGTAGATCGCGCTCTGGATCGAGCCTCCGTCGAGCATGTCGTCGATCATCTCCATGAGATCGGTCTCGTCGACCCCGGTGGTCTCGAGGACGATCGCGACCTTCGCTTGCTTCTTCATGTTGACCTCCCGTGTTCCTTGCTTGTCTCGGGCCACGCCTTCTCGCGCCTCGTCCTTCGAGAGCTCCTCGCACTTCTCGTGGTCCTTGCAGCCGTAGCGAGGGAAGCATCGGTGGCACTCGTGGCTGTCGCAGGCGTTGGACTCGCAGAAGGAGCCCGACCCGTCGTAGTCGACGGTGAGCCGATCCTTTGCCTTCACGACGATCGGCGGGAGAGGGACGCCATCGTCAACGCTGATCGTGAGGAAAGACCAGCCCTTGTAGGAGCCCTCCCTGTCCGTCTTCCTGTCGTAGGGGATGAGCCGGATCCGGCCGCGAAGCGCCTTCTCGACGGCCTCGGCCTGGGTCTCGGCGTGGATGGTGATCTGCTCCGGGTCGCCCGCCAGCCTGCTTGTGAACTCGACGAGGAACGCCGTTCCCTGGGGGATCTCGAGGTCGCTCGTCTTGAGTCGCTTCGTCTTCATGTCCTGTCTCCTACGTGTTCGAGTGGTAGGTGTTGACGACGGCGTGCCAGAGCCCGTCGTCCTGCTTCGTGACCCCGAGGCACTGGCCCATGTTCCCGTAGGGGTCGGCCTGCTCGTACTTCCTCACGTAGTCGAGCCCGAGCTTGAACGCGGCCTCCTGGTCCTTGTCGCCCTGCGCGATCGCACGGACCCCGCGGCTCGGGAACGACGTGTGGAACGAGAAGATCGGGGAGCCATCCGCGTAGCGGCTGGTCGGCTTCATGTCGAGGACCTGGGGCTTCGTCGTCTTGTTCATGTCCTGGCCTTGATGACCTCGACGGCGCAGCCGGCGCCCTCGACGATCTCGATGGCCGCGGGGAGCGAGGGGATCTTGACGTCCCGCTTGTATCCTTCGAGGAAGACCTCGTGGACCCACGAGCGGAACCCGTCCTTGGCGTAGAGTCCGGTCGAGCCCTCGCCATCGTTGTCGTTGGGGTCGGTCACGCGGTAGAGCTTCTGCCTGGGCGTCTTCTTCGGCCTGGGTGTCTTCGTCTTGGTCATGTCCTGTCCTTTCAGATCAGAGATCGGCGACGGAAGGCTGCGGCGAGTCTCTCGGGACCGCTCACGGCGTCTCCCACAGCGTCTTGAGGGCCTTCTCGGCCTTGAGGACGTTCACCCTGAACGTCTCGTCGGACGGGTAGGCGTCGGCCATGGCGCGGTCGACGCTGACCGTGCCCTCGATCGCGTCGATCGCGGCCTTGCGCGACGAGAGGAACTCGGTAGCTGAGTCGTAGAGCCGGCCGCGCTCTTTGGCGTCGGCCTTGTGGAGCTTCCTGGCGAACTCGTTCACGGTCATGTCGGCTTCCCTCCTATCTTCGAGATTGCACTGGAGTCTTCCTCGCGGATACCGCTTGGTCGGGGTCGATAGCTTCGGCCAGACGAGGCGAGCCTGCCTGTAGGCTTCGGTCGCGTCCTCTGCGTGGACCTCACCCAGGAGATCCATGCGGAGCCTACGCGCTCCGCGAGGAAGCGTGGCCTTGAAGACCCGCCAGACCAGGGCGACGGACTCCGGCTTCGGCCATTCGCCCGTCTCGAGAACGCGCGCCCAGCACGCGCCGCAGGCGCCTCGATCGTCCGGGTCGAAGCGCGCTGCCTCCTCGTCCGTCGAGGCGATCGTAGGACCGCTCACGGCGTCATGCAGGAAGCGCTTTTCGCAGCGCGAGCATTCGAGACACTCGCATGTCGGGACGAGGTGGTGCGGCCACTCGTCCTCGCGCGTGTAGGGCTTCCCACAGGCGGAACACGTTTCCTTCATGTTCAGTTGAGCCCTTCCATGAACGCGGCAGGATTGCTCCACGCCCCGGCGCGCTCGAGGACGTAGCAGATCGCGTAGCCAAGGTAGTGAGCGTCGTTCTCCTGCCCGGTCTTCTTGTTGATCTCGGGAAGGGATGGCGCGATCACCTCGCGAGCCACACGGGCCGGGTCGTTGCCGATCTTGAGGATCGCGTCGATCTGGCCGCGGTCGAGGATCGTGCCGAGCTCAAGGTGCTCCATGTTTTCCCTCCCTAGGCGTGCGGGTAGATCGCCCGCATGCAGTCGTGGCAGTACTTGAGGAACGGCGCGTAGCCGAGCCTCTTGTCGACGAAATCGCGGGCGACGTTCTCCCGCTGGCAGTTCTCGCAGAGCGGGCCGCAGTGTCTCGGGTCCGAGCACGACCCGCGCCGACACTTCTCGCCCTCGCACTCGCAGTACTGACACTCGCCGTCGAGACGCGAGTTTTCGGCGCCGCACGCCTCGCACGCCCAGAACGTAAACGTATTGAGGTCGGCGTCGTACTCGGGGCCGTAGAAGCGGTCGCTGCTCATTGTCTAGACCTTCACCTTCGCCTTACGATGCTGCGGCTTCAGCCGATGAACTCGTGTGAGGCCCAGAGCGTCCTGCTCGCCTTGATCGCGGGCGAGAGCCGCTTCACGTAGTCGATCGCCGCGTCGAAGGAACTCGGTGGTCGCGGTCACGAGGAGCTCGAAGTAGCTCGCGTCCGTCTCGACGACCTCTGTCTTCACGCCACTCGGCGCGGGCCAGTCCGAGATGAACGTGTCGAGCGCGCCCTTGACCCTCGCCGCGGGGAGACACGGCTTGCCGTCCTGCTCGCGGTCCTTCGCGAGCCAGCACCCCTCGGCCGAGAACTCGGCCGACAGGAGGAGGAGCGGCTTCCTGTCGAGCGTCGCAGCGGGCATCCAGCACGTCTCGACCTGCGAGAACTTGCCGCCCGGCTTCCGCTGCTCCTCCCAGTTGCGGAACGCGGCCATGCCGCGCTTCCAGAGCGCGAGGAGATCGCGCTCGCCCTTCGTCCTGGGCTCCCAGCCGTCGAGCGGCTCGCCGCCCGAGAACGCCTCGCCCTCGCTGTTGAGCGCGAGGGGCCTCTGGATCTTCGTCTTCGTCTTCATGTCCTGTCCTTTCGTGTGTGGAGGCGGGACGGCGCCCGATCTCTCATGCGTTGCGCCCTCCTGCGCCGAGGGTGCTGCTCCTGTCTTAGTTCGAGTGCGCCCGAACCTGCGTCGAGGCGCAGAACGTCTCCGTGAAGGCGCGGCCGTACTCGTAGTAGGTCGCGCGCACGCGGCCTCCGTGGTTCTGTCCCGTGACGGTCCAGACGCAACAGCCTGGGTCGTCGATGAGGCAGAACGTCGCCCCGCCCTTGAGCGTCCCGAGCCAGACCTTGTCTTCCGTCTTCACGTTGCCCTCCTCGCGGCGGCGCCCGCGTCGACAAGCTCGCGAATCATCCACCCGATCACTTCGGCTACTTGCGGGACGACGGCGTTCCCTACCGCACGGTAGTAGGCGCCAGCCACCCCTCGGGAAAGCCCATCAGCCACGACTGAAAGAGGGGGTTGAGTTTGCCACCCGCGGCCTTCGCCATGCTCCAGAGCGAGGGGTTCCCCTTCAGCCGGTAGGTCTCCCTCCCGTCGCCTGGACACCCGTTGTTGCTCGACCCGTAGCGCGAAGCGGTCGGAGTGGGCCAGCACGAAGACGCGGGGGCGGTGGTGGGGTGCTCCGACGTGGCGAGCCTCCAGTGGGACCGGAAGCGTCGTGTAGCCGAGTCGCTCCAGGTCAGCACGGACGACGGGGAGCCACTTGTCCACGCCTCGCGCCACGTTCTCGACCACGACCCAAGTCGGTCGTTGAGTTTCGACAACTCCCGCCATGCGAGACCAGAGACCAGAGCGAGTGCCTTGCAGGCCAAGTCGCGCGCCGCCGACCCCGGCGACACTGAGGTCGACGCAAGGGAACCCACCGCAGACGACGTCGGCTGCGGGCAGCTTTGCGGGGTCGACTCCCTCGATGTCGGTCCACCGCGGAACGTCCGGCCAGTTGCGAGCGAGCTCTCCCTGGCAGTAGGGGTCGAGTTCCACCTGGTAGACCGTGCGTCCGACGCCGGCCCACTCGAGGCCCAACTCAAGGCCTCCGATGCCCGAGAAAAGAGATCCGATCCTGAGTCCGAGACCATGAGCGCCACTCCTCGGCCGGATACCGGCCTCCTGGCATTTCATGGGAAGTACCTCCCTTCGGCTGTTGAACGAACGACGGGGCCTAGGCCGCTACGCGCGGCCTCGAACGGTGCTCCCCTTCAAGAAAGCGTCGTGTCCGATCTCGATCTTGCCGAGACCTCCCGTGCCCTTCGGCAGGAGCAGGCCGCGCCGCACGACGTCGGCCTCGTCGGCGCGGCCGAGTTTGATGTACGACCTCAACGTCTGGTAGTGCCCGTGGCAGAGACCGCGGGTGCGGCGCGACTCGCCGCAGCCGGGGTAGACGCAGATCGTGTCGCCCTTCGGCTTGGTCGCGACCGTCTCGTTCCCGTGCCTGTGCCGCTTGGCCCCGCGCTCGTCCTTCGGGCAGCGATCTAAGTCGTCTCCCTGGCACGAGCACGCATCGCAGTAGCCGTCATTCCCGGTGGCCTGGTTGCCGCACTCAGGCTCGGCGCACGGCCTCGACTTCCGAGACAGCAAGGCCTGGTCGTCTTTGTCGATCATGTCGCTTCGGCTCATTGGAACATCGCCAGGTAGGCGGCGACGGCCTCGGTGAGCGGCGCCGTGGTCTCCGGGACGGCGATGTACCAGTCCCAGCCCGTGTGGGAGATGACGAGGTACCCGCGCTGCTCGCGGTTGGGGTGGTCGTCTTTCCTCGGGACGCCGCCGAGGTGCTCGTGGAACATGAAGCCCTTGGCGTCGACCTCGCCCTCGCGCTTGTTGAGGACGCGGACGAGGAGTTGGTTGTAGTGATCGACGCAGCGGAACGCCTCGATCGAGATGCGCGCCCGGCGCAACTCGTCGAGCTTGACGAAGAGGTCCGAGCCGATCCACTCCAGCGGGAGCTTGAGGGCCTCGACCGGCGCCCAGTCGAGGCGCGCCTTCATGAACTCGGCCTTCGTGGTCGTCTCGGTTGTCACGGAGGCGGGCATCGTCTTCTTCACGTCGTCGCTCCGGTCTGGTGTGTCGCCTTCAGGTGGTCGCGGAGACGGTCGAGCGCGCCGTTCACGTAGGCGCGGGTATCCTCGATGTCGTCCAGAAGATCCTCGGTCTTGGCTTCCCAGCCGCCATCCCGGATCTGGCTGGTCCAGTTGTCGAGGAGTTCGAGGAGCGTCTTCGTGGCGACCCCCTCGCGCATGTCAGCGTAGCCATGCGCGATCGCAAGCTCGTCGAGGACTCGTTCACGCTCGTCGCCCCCCTTCTCTCCGGGGGTTCCCACGTCGAGGATGCTGCTCATGACTCCCTCGCTCTCATGGACGCGCCCATGGACGAGGCGACGATCTTGAACGCCTCCTCGGGTGTGAGACCGAGGCGCTTGTTGCACTCGTCGGCGGTGGCGCGGGCGTGCTCGTAGCTCTCGTAGTCGCCGCCCAGGTCGGACTCCAGGCTGATCGGGCTGTAGCCCGCCACGTCCTTCTCTGCGATGCCGAGCCTGTAGCTGCTGCCAACGATCACCGGGACGTAGGCGACACGCGGCGGGGTGGCTTTGCCTGCCGTGGTGACCATGTTTACTTGACCTCCACATCGGCACTGATGTCATGCCAGTCCGTGATCGAGGCGGTTGCGTCCTCGATCTCCATGTTTCCGATCGTGTCCTCGAACTTGAGGTTGTGGACGACCGCCGCCGCGATCTCCTCCGCGTCCCGGAGGTGATCCTTGGAGTCGAACGTAACCTTCACCGTGATCGTCACCGTCTTCTTCATCGGTCGCTCCTGTAAATCTCTTGGCCGTCGAGCGTGAGGACGAGGGCGTCGCCACGAGCGACGCCGCGCAGCGAGAGGACCTCGACCGCGCCGCCTTCCTTCCGCTGGAGGAGGCGCATCGAGAAGCCGCCGTCCTTCGCCTTCGGCCCGGTCTGGACGCCCGACTCGCGGCCGTCCACGTCGACGTCGATGAACCAGTTGCGGACGGCACGGGCCGAGCAGCCGACCTCGCGCGGGGTGAGCTTGAGGCCCTCCTCGACGTGCTGGACCTCGGCGGTGCGCCTCGCGACCGCCGCGAGCTTGCGGATCGCATCCGCGTCACCCTGGAGCGCCTCCCGCTCCAGCTCTCGGATCGTGGTGTCGAGCGTCATGCTCGGGGTCATGTCGTGTCTCCTGTCGTGTCCTGAAGTGAACAAGGCCGGTCGTGCTGACCGGGCCTCTTGCTGCTACTCCTGGTTGATCTGGACGGCGGTCTGCGAGTCGTTGAACTCGAACCAGCCGCCGTGGCCGCGCTCGTAGCCGAACTCCTCCTGATCGTCGTCATCCTCGAACCGGAGCGTGACCTCGTCGGGTCTGTTCTTGAGGACTATCCCGCGGCGCGTCTCGCCGTCCTTCCACGAGACGACGACGATCGCGCCTTCGCGGAAGGTCTGAGGCGGC
>Ga0315277_10009140_pt1 | contig 12684 bp, 10 predicted proteins | sample YL17G05_15_MG_FD_203695 | JGI IMG/M metagenome (GOLD analysis project Ga0315277, IMG submission 203695) | Sediment microbial communities from Yellowstone Lake, YNP, Wyoming, USA - YL17G05_15 | ecosystem: Environmental > Aquatic > Freshwater > Lake > Sediment | place: USA: Wyoming | collected... | reverse complement strand
GTAACCGAAGTGATGAAGAACGCCGTCGGCTCAGCGCCCGGCGAGAGTCCCGCGGCTGGTGCAGGTCTGGCCTGGCAGCGGACTGACCGCTATGTGCCGCCCGATCCGAATAGCTTCTTCCCCGACGACCCGGAGGCCGGCAAGCGCCTGGACGCACTCTTCAATGCAGGGGACAGGGACGGACACCCCGACCAGGAGATCCTGTCCACGGTGCGTCAGGGCTTTCGACGCATGACCCCGAGTCGCAACTCGATGCTCCAGTGGGTCGGCCGCCGCTTCATCTGGGGCAAGGAGCCGCAGCACCCCGAGGCGATCGAGCTGATGTACCATGCGATCCCGCTCGAACGGTACTACGCCGTCTACTCCGGCCTGTCCGTCGTGAAGAATAAGTCGCCGAATCTCCTGCGCACGCTGGCCGACATCTGCATGCAGGGCGAGCAGGTCGGGCGGATCACCTGGGGCCTCGGCCCCCAGCGCGAGGAGATGCTTGCATATATCACGCCGTACCTGCAGGATGCCGACCCGAAGAAGCGGGAAATTGCCGACACGCTCGTGAAGCACTTCAGGGGCGAGCTGGATTTCGAGAAGTGGCAGCAGGAAAAGCACACGGAGCAGGTCAAGGCCGAGTTCACCGGCCAACTGCCGCAGTTGAGACAGGCACTGCTCACCGGCGACAGCCAAGCCCGCCGTGACGTGTTTCAAACCATTATGAGAAAGGAGCTCTCCCCGATTCTCGACGCATCCTTCCTGCCCGCGCTGCGAGCCGCCGCCACGGATAGCGATTCGTCGATCCGCGCCCAGGCGGCTCAGCTTGTCGGGGGCCTCTGGGTCTGGGGCGCCAAGGACCAGGACCCCAATGCCATCGGGCTGCTGCTGGCGCTCTCCTCGGACAGTGATCGTGAGGTGCGTTACACCGCCGTCTATTATGGATTGTCCAACGTGCGCAACGCGGGCGAGCCCATCGTTCGGCGGCTGATCGAGATGGCGATGGCCGACCACGAGAACAACCTCTACGGCCGGATCGTCTGGGGCCTGAAAGGACCCTTGCAGGCGGATCCCGAGCTGGTTACGAAGGCCCTCGCCGGGCATCTCGACCAGGCCAAATCCGACGTGCGCCACGCCGCCTCGGTTTATGTGCTCTACCGGGATCTCCTGGAGAAAGAACCGCCAAGCGAGTGGAATCTGACGCGGATCAAAGAGCAGTACCCGGAGGATCTGTTTGCGGTTCCGTTCGGGGCCAGGGTATCGTTCACGCCGGCGAATGCGGACGCCCTCTGGGACGAGTTTGCCAGGTCCCTGCCGCAAGGCATCACCGCCGAACGCCTGTTCCTGCCCTGGCGCCAGCGCGACATCCTCTGCGTCGCAAAAGTCCGCGGGAAAGAACAAGTTGAGGCCGTCAAAGACCTCATCGAAAACCATCCCCGTCTGAGCTTGAAAGAGGTCTTTCCGTTGTCGCTGTCGTTCCAGTTGTACTTTGAGGAGCTGTCGGCTCTGGCGGCGCTTCGCGCACCCGGTGAATCGTTGGCGACGCAGACAGGCTCCGGGACTGACGCACCGAGCCCGACGTCCGCCGCCACAGCGATTGCCCCTCAGACCCCCGGCTTGATTCAGCAGCGGATCGACGCAGCCGCCCCCGGCGCGACGATCAAGCTGGAGCCGGGGCTCTATAAGGAGCGCCTGACGATCAACAAGCCCATCACGCTGGAGGGGGCCGGCTGGGACAAGACCATCATTCTGAGAGAAAGACGCGCCGTCACGTCGTCGGAGGAGATCGAGAGCCTCATGGCCCAGCGCATCTCAGCGGCCAAGTCCGACGCCGAGCGCGAGCAGATTATCGCCCAGATGAAAAAGGAACTCACGGAGCAGATGTCGCCGGTCGCCTTGTCTGTCGAGAACGCGCAGGACGTCGTCATTCGCGGCATCAAGTTCACCTCCCCAGGCCCGCACATCCAGGGTGGAAGCATGAACGTGCCCATCGTGCAATTCGACCGCAGCAGCGTGCGGTTCTCCCGGTGCGCCGTCGTTGCAGGGCCCGGGGACGGAATCCACGTCCTCGACGGCTCCACCGCCGAGATCGACAACACCCTGGTTGCTGCGGTGTGGGGCACCGGAATCGTGGTGAGGCCGAGCAAGAGTGAGTCCCGCGTGCACATCCACGACTCCGACATTCGCAACTGTCACTATGCGGGCATTCGTGTCGCCCAGAATGGGCCGGAGACGGTCATTGAGCGCTGCCGTATTTCCGGTGCGGCCTGGCACGGCATCCGCTACGACGACACTTCGCCACAGATTCTGGGCAATCTGATTTTCAGTCACGCCCGCTCCGGAATTTACGCCTCCGGCCGGACGGCCGCCATCGTCAAAGGGAACTTCTTTTCCGCCAATGAAATGTGCGGCATGTCCTGCTGGTTCCAGAACAAGGACCTCATCGAGGGCAACACGTTCGTGAGCAACAAAGAGGCAGGACTGGCGATCGCGGGCGCCTCGAAACCACTCGTTCAAAGGAATATCTTCAGCACGAATCCGGTCGCCATCTCCCTCGGAAACATCGGGGAAGATTCGCCCTTCGCCAAATCCGACGGTACTGTCGCCCTGCAGGGCAATCTTCTCTGGGGCAACGAGCAGGATCTGCAATTTCGACGCGATGCAAACACGACGGAGGCCCTTGCCATCGGCGAAGACACGAATACTCTGCGCGTCAATCCGGGCTTTGCCGATCCGGGGGACAGGGACTTTCCGCTGCGGGCCGATTCTCCCGCCCGGCTCAAGGGCATCGGCGCCGTCGGCCTGATCCCGGTCAAGAGCCCCTGGCCGTTGCAGCCGGAGGAGTTGGCCATCATCCCCAAAGGCGACACACGCGATTCGCGCCAGTGGCGCCAATGACCCGTGTAACGCTCCCGCCCTTCGCGCAACTCTGATGGTGAGCCACGGGTAGCGAAACCGCGTGGCGTCGAACCAACTCTGTCGAAAATGCGTAAGGGGCGGATCATGTGCGCGAAAGGTTCGATGAGCACATTCAATCGTCGTCGTTTCTTGCAGTCGGCGGCGGCCATCGGGGCGGGGCTGGCGTTTGCGCCGGCCGGCCGCAGCGGGGAAACGGCGAAACCGGACCAGATTAACGTCGCTCTCGTCGGCGCCGGGACGCACGGAATGACTCTGATGGACGGGTCTCGCCGGATCGCCGGGGTGCGGTTCAAGGCCGTCTGCGATATCTGGCAGGCGTACAACCTCAAGCGGGCAGCCCGCGTCCTGGAAAAATACGGCCACGCGGTCAACGCCTACGCGGACTACGAGGAGATGCTCGACACAGAGAAGGACCTCGACGCCGTCATCGTGGCCACGCCGGACTTCTGGCACGCCCGACACGCCGTCGCCTGCCTCAATAAGGGTCTTCACGTCTACTGCGAGTCGCCGATTTCCAATACCCTGGATGGGGGCCGCAGCATCGTCGAGGCCGCACGCAAAGCGGGCAAGCTTCTGCAAGTCGGCCACCAGCGCCGCAGCAATCCGCGCTACATCTTATGTCGCGAGAAGCTCCTGAACGAGAACCGGCTGCTCGGGCAGATCGTCGCGGTGCACGGCGAGTGGAACCGTGCCTCGCAGCCGCCGCTCGGCTGGCCCAGGCGCGCCGAGATCGACGAGGCGACGCTTCACAAGTACGGCTATAAGTCCATGCGGCAGTTCAGGAACTGGCGGTGGTACAAAGGGCTCGGCGGCGGCCCGCTCCTGAGTCTCGGCTCACTGCAAATCGACGTCTACAACTGGTTTCTCGGGGCCCGTCCGACCGCCGTCCTCGCCAGCGGGTGCACCAACTACTATCGCACGGAAGATTTCGAGTGGCCCGACGCCGTCATGGCGATCTGCGAGTATGACACGCCCCAGGGCCCGCTCCGCGCGTACTACCAGATCCTCAGTGCCAACCGGAGCTTCGCACACTTCGAGACCTTCCTGGGCGACCAGGGGACCCTCGTGATCTCAGAGTCCTCCGACCGTGGCGAAGCGTACAAAGAGCCCCAGGCCGATGTGGCCCCGTGGACAAGATGCGTGGAGCTGGGGTACTTGAAACCGCCGGCCCAGGTGGAGCCGGCGCAGCGCGATTACTCTTTGCCGATGTATATCGTGGTCGCCGAGTCGCCTCCGCCTCTCAAGCAGCCGCCTTATGAGCTGGCGGTGCAGATGAACAAGCCCTACCATCAGCCGCACCTGGAGAATTTCTTCGATGCCATTCGCGGCAAGGCGACCCTGAACTGCCCGGGCCAGGCTGGCTACGAAACCGCCGTGACGGTGCTCAAAATCAATGAGGCCCTCCAAGCCGGATGCAAAATCAAGCTCAAGCCCGGGGACTTTATAGTGTAGTGGCGATGCGCGAGGAAAGTTCAGCTAGCACGGACGAACACAGACTATCACGGACCGACACGGACTTGAGCCTCTGACGGTCCGTGTACGTCCGTGCAAGTCCGTGTGCTTTCTTCACCCGAAGTTGTAGTGCTTTCGCACCGCCTTCTCGACGGTCCAGGTGCAGTCGAGGTCCTGCGGGAAAACGACCAGGTCGCCCGGACCGAAGCTGACGGACTCCCGGCCGTCCGAGATTGTCACCTTGCCCTCCAGGATCAGGCACGTCTCCTTTTCCGTATAGGACCAGTCGAACGTGCTCGGATCGCACGTCCAGATCGGCCAGCCCTTGCAGCGAGCGGTTTCTTCCTTCGTCGGCTTGCGAATCGCGATGTCTTTGACCGTCGGCATTCTCGATACTCCTATCCACTGCACCTTTCCGGCGCCCTGCAACCGCGGCCTATTATACTTCGCAACGACCATTTGGAAATAGCCCGCGGATTTTTCCGAAAGGCTCTGGCCATGAGCGCCGCTTCTCGATACACTCACCACCTTTATTGTCCCCGGAATCAATAGTGAGATGCGATAGGCATGAGACAGGAACAGGTAGATCGATTCAAGCACTGGTTTGCAGAATACACGCGCCGGTTCTTTGGCGAGGACGAGTACGTGAACGCTCATCTGCGGCTCAAGCAGGAGCACACCAGCCGCACGTGCGAGGAGATTCTCTCGCTGGCCGAGCAACTGGCCCTGGACGACAATCAAAAGCAGGTCGCGGAGGTCATCGCGCTGTTTCACGACATCGGCCGGTTCCCTCAGTTCGCGAAGTATCGGACATACTGCGACGTCCGGAGCGTCGATCACTGCCGGCTGGGCGTCGAGGTGCTCGCGGAGGAAGGGCTCCTGACTACGTTACGGCGCGAGGAAAAGGAGTGGATCGAGATGGCGGTCGAGAACCACGGCCGCAAGTCGCTGCCCGCCGGACTTCGCGGCCAGGCCCTGCTTTTCGCCAAGCTCATCCGCGACGCCGACAAGCTCGACATCCTCCGCATCGTCGTCAGCAACTACCGCGACTATCTCCAGAACCCCGTCAAGTTCTCCTTCGAGATCGAGCTGCCGGATGAGCCTCGGTACTCGCCGGGCGTGCTCGACGCCGTCATGAACGGCGGGGTTGTGGATTACCAGGACCTGCGCACGCTGAACGACATGAAGCTCTGTCAGCTCGGCTGGGTCTACGACATGAACTTCGCCGCCGCCCTCGAAAAACTCCGGCAGCGCGGCCTCGTCGAGGAGCTGATCGGCTTCCTGCCCCAGACCCCCGACATCGCCGCCCTGAAAGACAGAGTCCTGCATTACATCGACGAAAGATTAGGCCGCACCCCCCGCCTCAAAGAACTCTCCGGAGTCTGATTCCCGCAGCGCTTCGGCCACGCCGTCGTAAGCTGCTGTGGCGCACGTTCCATCATCAGGAGTTCGGGTGTCATGCTTGGCGCTCACATAAGCACGTTCGCCATGGGCTCTCACCTGTGCGGGAAAAGAATGTCATCGATCCAGGCGGTGTCCGCGCCGCTCTCCACGGAGCCGTTCTTGACGTATTCCCAGGTGAACGTGTGACGCCCGGCAGGGACTGGAAAAGAGACCTCCTCCCAATCTGCCTCGCCGGACCATCGGCCTTGGACGGTGGAATCGATGCGAAACTGCAGATAATCCGCGTAGTCCTCGCTGGAGACCTTGCGCCAGAACCGGATGCGTCCCAGGGCGCAATCCATATTGATCACCAGCTTGGTTGTTCCCTTGTCGCCGATCCGGCCCGCCTGGGCGCAGTATTGGCCGCTGTGGGAACGTGATCCGGTAATCTTCCACGGAGCCAGTCCGGATTGGGCCCAAAGCAGCTCCAGGAAGGTCCCACTTTCGAAGTGCTCGGCGTAGCCACACCACTCGGAGCAGAACACCAGGAGATCCCGGCAGTTCACGAGACCGTCGGGTATGCCCAGTCCTTTAGGCCCGGCGATATCCGCACTGGCGGCGCCGTTGTCCCGCCAACCATTGGCGAACGTGGCGAAGTCAAGCAGGTCCACTCGGCCATCCAGATTCAGATCAATGGAGCACTGCTGAGTGAAACTGAGCCTAAGATAGGCATAAGGCTCGCCGGAGATATAGGTTCCTTGCAGGTCCGGCAGGCGCAGCGCTCCCTCATTCTTTGCGATCAGTCTTCTGACGTCGTAGATGGGGTACTGCACCGACGGCGCGGCTGGATCATACCGCTGAATGGTGATCGGAAGCAAAGCGAAATCGTTGCCCCACCCTCTGCCGGGCAGGCGGAATCGCAGCTCGTTGGTCGTGGCCGCCGGGAAGTGGATCGACCCCTCGGGGCAGACAAGACTCAATTCCAGTTGCAGTTCCATGGCGTTGTTCTTGGGTCGGGTGTCCACCTCCAGTTCACGCTCGCTCCGCGATGCAGGGTCTAGAATGACAGACACAATCTTCGACTCCACCACGGACGGGTTGCCACTGTAGAGTACATCGGCGGCATCGATACCTTCGCTGGAGAACTCGCTGGTGCGAAGCTCAAACCGGTGAATTCCCATGGCCGGCAGGCTGGCCACGTAGTCCTCGATCTGCAGCACGTTCGGCGGCACATAGACAAACGTGTCGTAGAGCACCGGACCCTGGCCTGCCCAGGGATAAAACTCCACTTTATACTCGTGCTCCCTATTCATATAGTCCTCGACCCACGCATCATACTCGCTGATCCGCCAGAATTCCTGTTTGGCGACGATCGGTTGTGCGCCGGAGTAGTCGTGCGTGGCGGTGGCGACTTGGGTGCCGTCGGCGTAAAGCACATAACGATCGGCCCGCCCGCTGGGGCCCCTCCAGGACATGTACGCCCTGATTGTGCCCACGTAGGGGATCCATTGGCGGTCGACTTTTGCCTCCAACGTGACATGGAAGCTCATGTCCAGGTACTCCGCGGCCGCGGAGACATTCTGGACCAACAGAACGAAGAGAGCAGCCGCCATCAGGCGGTGTTGAGGATTCGGATACTCGCTCATTATTTTCTCCCTTGCTTACAGCAGGCACACGCCGGCACCATCGGCTCGACTCGCACCTTCGATCCGCTTCTGCGGCAGGACGCGATATTCGCCCACAGTTACAAGCATCAGACTGCGTATCGCCACCATGCGGACATCCGGCCGCGTGATCATTCCCTTCCGTGACTTGCCTCTAGACGTAGTATAGCACGGCCGTAGTCCCATTGCAAGCGAATCTCCCTCAAATGAACTCATCAATCTGGCGAGAGGCGATTATGGCTGATGAAGCCCGGATCCAAGGGTATCCGGCGACCTCTGCGAGGTGGAGTTCTCGCTGAGGTCCGCCGCGCAGGACGGTTTCAAGGGCATCGGTTGTCGTGCAGGCGAAGACAGGGTCTGCCTCTGATCCGCTTGGTCGGATGGACGCAGATCCTTTCGCTGGAACTATGCGGCTGGTACAATCCGGGCGTGCATAAGATAACAGTCCCTGATTCTGGCTGGCACAGGAGAGCCGAAACCGATTGTGGAGGAACGTCACATGACGAACTTGGTTATCCGATGTGGAGCCCTTGCGGCGGGGGCGGGCATCCTGTTGAGCGGGCTGGCGGTGGCGGGGAACAGGCGCAATGTGGCGCCGGTGCCGCGATCGCTGCCTGGGTCACGGGCCGAGATCTATAAGAAGATTGGGGATGTCGAGCTGCCGATCCATATCTTTGAGCCTGCGAACCGCCGGCTCGGTGACAGACGTCCGGCCATCGTTTTCTTCTTCGGAGGCGGCTGGCAAAGCGGCTCGCCCGCGCAGTTCCAGCATCAGTGTGAGTACCTGGCCTCGCGGGGCATGGTGGCGATGACCGCCGAGTACCGGGTGCAGAGCCGTCACGGGGTCAAGGCGGTCTCGTGCTTCCGCGACGCGAAGTCGGCGATTCGCTGGGTCAGGAAGAACGCCGGGCGGCTGGGGATCGATCCCAACCGTGTGGCCGCCGGCGGACATCTCGCCGGCGCCCTCGGCACGATTCAGGAATTCGACGAGGAGGGCGAGGATACATCGATCTCAGCGGTGCCGAACGCCCTGGTTCTCTTCAATCCTGCGCTGGTGCTGGCGCCTGTAGAGGGCCGTGAGGACAAGGACAAGGCCTGGGACAAGCTCGGCTCGCTCGGGGAGCGCATGGGGGTCGAGCCGGAATTGCTCTCGCCGTATCACCACGTGCGCAAGGGCCGGCCGCCGACCATCATCTTCCACGGCCAGAGCGACACCACCGTGCCCTATTTCACATCCGAGCTGTTCGCCGAGAAGATGGAGGCCGGCGGAAACCGGTGTGAGCTTGTCGGATATCCGGGCCAATCGCACGGCTTCTTCAACTATGGCCGAGAGGGCAATAAGTACTTCATCGAGACCGTGAAAAAGACGGATGCATTCCTGGTCTCGCTCGGCTATCTCCAAGGCACCGACCAGGTAGAGACTTTCTTTCGCCAGGAGAGAACGCCATGAGGCTGTTTGCCGTGATATCGTCGATAGTGTGGGTATGGGCCTCACAGGCCCGGGCTGAAGATATTCCGCGGTTCGGCGTATTCGAGAAGAGTTTCAGCCATTCAGGCACGTACGCCAACCCGTACAAGGACTTGGCCGCATCTGTCACGCTGCGCCGTCCCGACGGCAAGGAGTGGAGGCTGCCCCTGTTCTGGGACGGCGAGGCGGCCTGGCTGCTGCGTCTCTCGCCCGACCTGGTGGGCCAGTGGTCCTATTCGATCCATTCCCCCGATGCCGGCCTGAACGCCACGACCGGGTCCTTCCGCTGCGTGGAGTCGAGCCGGCACGGCAGTATCCGCCCGATGAGCGGCTATCCGCTGCACTTCCAGTATCAGGATGGCACGCCGTTCTGGTTCTTCGGCGAGAAGGCATGGCGGGTCTTCCAGACCGACCGTAGCGAGCAGCTCGACCACGCCAGCGCCATGCATCACGTCGACGTCCGCGCCGAGCAGGGATTCAACTACATGCACGCCGAGCTGGCCGGCACCGGCGGCCTGGCCTCCGGCGGCAATGAAGGCGGCGAAATGTTCCTCGACGCAAAAAAGGAAGTCATCAATCCTGCGTTCTTTCGGGAGGTCGATAGCCGCCTGCGCCACATCAACGAAAAGGGCCTGATCTGCGGCCTGGTGCTTCTTTATGCCACGGGAGACCCGTGCTGGAAGTCGCTGCCGGATGACGAGGCCCGCCTGCGGTTCGCCCGGTACGTGGTGGCGCGGTACGCCGCGTTCGATGTCGTCTTCCTGGCGACGGGCGAGTGGCACTACATGGCGGACCAGCCGGACCTGTTTCGCGCCGTCGGCCGCGAGATCCTCAAGACCGACCCGCATGGCCGGATGATTGGCATTCACCCCGGCCCGGGGTCAGGGGGGATTTCGTCCCAGGAATTCGCCGACGACGATTGGATGAGCTTCGGAGAGTACGCGCAGGCGTACTTCGCCCCCGCTACTAAGGAGGCCACGGACGCGAACCGTAACGACCTTCGCAAGTTCATCCTGGCCGCGCGAAAGCACAACAAACCCGTCGTCGATGCCGAGTACGCCTACTACCTGCGCGACCAGGACTACGACGGGGTCGTCGATAAACCCAACTCGCACACGCGAGACTCATTTCGCCGCGCGTCATGGGCGATCGCGATGGGGGGCGGGTACTTCGTGACGGGGTTCGGAACGACCTACTTCGGGGGTCGCCGCGAGGTCGGGCCGTTCCTGGTGGACAATCCCAAGCACACAGACGCCGTATCGGACTTGGACCACCTGCACAAGTTCTTCACGTCCGTGCAGTGGTGGCTGCTGGAGCCGCGCGATGAGCGTGTGAAGGCCAACGGAGGCTATGCGTACTGCCTGGCCGACGCGGGCAAGACTTACGTGATCTACGTCGCCGCAGGCAAGGGCGCGAGCCTGGCGCTCGACAGCGGGGGGTATTTGCTCCGGCGCTATGACCCCCGCACAGGCCAGTCAACGGAACTTCCCGCTCCGACCGAAGGCTCGGTGCAACTGCCTGCTCCCGACGCTCAGGACTGGGTCTTTCTCATCAAAGCCAAGTGACGCGCACGCTTTTTGGATGGACACGATCACGGTGAGGATTCAATTGTCTTCCTCGCGAGGTCTGCCTCGGGGAAGATCAAGAATATGCCACTGAAGCCGATCCGCTTATACTGAATCGGGGCGGTGCCGATCGGTTTGGCCTTGTGGCGGACGACGAACGTGCCGGCCCACTTGTCGGGCAGGCTCTGCCGTTGCGGCTCATCCACGATCCAGCCGAGGTCGAACAGGAGGCTCCAGGGCACCGGGAACAAGGGCACCATGCGAATCGTCATTTGCAGCAGTGAGGGCCGGCCGCCTCGAATGTCCACAACGCGAACGCCCGTGAGGATGTAGCCCAGGGTCCGGATTCTCGACCGCTTGAGCACGGTCAGGTAGATGTATACCACGGCGGGCAGGACCCACAAGGCTTGTGCCAGAGGGTCGCTTTGGGGATACCGCACGAGCCAAACGGACCAAACCGCGACGAGCACGACGACGGAGAGCACAATCGCGGCGACAAAATCGATACAGACGATGACCACCCGCCTCACCGGTCCGGCGTAGTCCCGCCTGTCGAAGCAGACGGCTCGGTGCGCCTCACAACTGTCACGCCCTCGTGCATCCGACATGCCGCGAGCATAGCCCGGCAGACAGTGACGATCAAGAGAAAACAAGCCGGATCGTCATCGACAACCGCCCATGCCCGGGTTGTGTATCAGCCGGGAAGAGACCTATTCGGATATGCCGGCTCGGCAGCAGGGAGGTCCTGGTCAGACCCCGACGATGGACGCTCACAGGAGTGCGAGGACTGTCAGCCGATCGGGTCGGCCGCCGGTTCCGGCGCGTATCGTTAGCCCATCTGCCGTTCGCGGCAGCCGGCCCGTTCAGCATCTTGCTGCGCAGGAGGCACACGCCGTGCCCCTGCTGACTGCCTCACCGCTGCCCCTGGCGTCTTGCAGTCCAGGGCAGCGCCGCTCTACCATTCTTCTTCCTCTTCCTCCCCGAGGTAGCCCCCGCCATTCTGCAAATCCCGAACGAGTCCCTCGTCGAAGCCCGGCAGGTCGGTGATCTCGTCCCAATTGTCGAACGGCCGGTTGTCAACGAGGGTCTGCGCCCGCTCCTCGCCGATCTTCGGCAGAGCGATCAGTGCGTCCTTACTGGCTGTATTGATGTTGATCTTCTGCTGTGAAGCCATAACGTCGTCTCCTGTTGCTGTAGCACTCTTGTTTGTCGTTCGAGCCTGCTTCGTTCATGCCCTCGATAGTCGGGCAACCACCATACGTTGCTACTGTACGGCCTCACGCTTGGCCCAAGCGATAAGGATTTCGCCGCAATTGGCTACGGGAGGTAACTGACATCGACCCCGGCACATCCTTCGATGGTTCTCTTGTAGAGATGCGACATCTTGCGTCTCCGCCGGCGTCGTTAGAGGCAGGCCCTGCGCCGCGCGCGAGCCGTTGCGACATGAAACAAGCGCGTACCGCCCTGTTTGCAGTGTGCCCGTAAGGGCATCCGGCATCCGCTGCTATAGATAGCGCCGGACACGACTGCAATAGTTCGCATACTCCTCGCCGAACGCTTTTTGCAAATGCTGCTCTTCGGCCAAAACGATCCGATGGTGGACGGCGACTACGAGTATGCCCACCAGGAGGACAACCGGGTTCAGAGTGTAGAGAACGCTGGCAAGGATGGTCGCGTAGACACCGAGGTACATCGGGTTTCGGCTGAACTGAAACAGTCCGCCAATCTTCAGACGGGTGCTCTCCTTCGGCGAGCCGATCCGAAAGGAATCCGCCAGTCCCAGTCGCCCGATGAACAGCAGCAAAAAGCCGCCGGCCCACAAGAACAGTGAAACCCACCGCAGCCATCCCGGCCCTCGCACGAGAGACAGGTTGACGCCCCAGCTCTGCGCCATCATGGCGCCCCACAAAACGAGGATGAGATACTTGCTGATGTAGAAGATCCTCCTGTCAATCGGCGGCTCGCCATCCATATCGATATTCCGGCGGCGCAGCAACGCCCCTCCGCCAAACAGGATCACCAGGAACAACACCGGAAACACCGTCACCACAACAGACTCAACCATCGGCGTTCTCCCCTAAGCCGACGTTCCCCACTTAGCGACGCCGCGTTGCATCGCGTGGCGTTTCGAGTATCGGGATTACTGATCGCGGCATAAATACGATCAAGTTCTCCTCGACTATAATAGGGGATGGAATCATGGAACTCTATCTCCCGCAGCGCGCAAGAATGGCGGCGGTTGCGAGCA
>Ga0315277_10009138_pt1 | contig 12685 bp, 7 predicted proteins | sample YL17G05_15_MG_FD_203695 | JGI IMG/M metagenome (GOLD analysis project Ga0315277, IMG submission 203695) | Sediment microbial communities from Yellowstone Lake, YNP, Wyoming, USA - YL17G05_15 | ecosystem: Environmental > Aquatic > Freshwater > Lake > Sediment | place: USA: Wyoming | collected... | reverse complement strand
GTGGTGTCCAAGATATCGCTCCCGCAAAAGGAAGGGAGGGAGGACAGAAAAGGCGTATGGGAACGGTTTTTCGGATTCTGCTGTTGAGTGTGAGCGTTTTGTGTGCTGCCGGCGCCCGCGCGGCGGAGGTGTGGCAAGAGACCACGTTTGAGGACTTTGCAGACGGCGCTTTTGGCGATGGCGGCGCGAACTTGTACGTGTCCGCCAAGGGGCGCATCGAGGCGGTCAACCGCTGGGATGTGAATGGCGACGGCTATATCGACATCCTCTGCGTGAACACCCATCCCCTGGTGGAGATGCTCGACATGTCCATTTATTGGGGCGACGGCAAGGATTTCGACATCAGGAACCACTCCTATGTGCCAGCGGACGGTCCCATGTGGGTGGCCCCGGGCGACCTCAATGGCGACGGCGCCATCGATCTCGTCGTGGCCAACTACTCCAACGGCACTTATACGGCCATGGATTCCGCCGTGTATTGGGGCGGACTGAAAGACACTGGGTATAAGGCCAAGCCCGGCGAGTGGGCTGTGTATCCTTTCAAGGGCAAAACGTTCCTACCCGCTCAGAACACGCAAGGCGTGACCATAGCCGACCTCAACAACGACGGTTTCGCGGACATCGTCTTGGCGTTCGGAGAGGGTTTTTGGGAATACCGGCCCAAGGAGAAGGACAAACTTCAAGGCCCGCCGTACTCCCGCGTCTACTGGAGTGACGCTGGAAGCTACGACCCGCAACGGTACACGGATTTAGCCACCAGGGGCGCTACAGGCGTCGCCGCCGCGGATTTCGATCATGATGGGTGGGTGGACCTGGCGTTTGCCAACGGCATCAACGAGACGTCTTACGTCTATTTCAACCGTGCTGGCCAATTCCCTGAGGAGTTCCGTATCGAGTTGCCGGCGGTCTCTCCGCATGCCGTCAGGATCGGGGATGTAAACAACGATGGCGCGCCGGACCTGCTATTTGCCAACGAGTCTGGAAATGTTTCGTATGCTTATCTGAACAAGGGGGGTGCGTTTGACCCCACGAACCGTATCGAGTTCGAAACGTACATGGCGAAAGACGTCGTAGTCGCGGACTTCAACAAAGACGGATACAACGACGCCTTTTTCACCAACCATCAGCAGTCGTGGCGGGATCAGAAGCGTTTCGGCAACCGGCTTATAGACTCTTTTCTCTACTATGGGTCGGAACGCGGTTTTCTTCCGGAGAACCGGGCGAACCTGCAAACCATCGGCGCCTGGGGCGCCAACGCGGCAGACCTCAACGAAGACGGCTGGGTCGACCTGGTCGTGTGCAACTTCCAGGAAGCCTATTCCTATGAAGTGCCCTCCTTTGTGTACTGGAATGGCCCGGAAGGATTTGACGTCACAAAGCGGACGCCGCTTTATGAACACGGCGCTCAAGGGAGTGCGGTGGCCGACTTCAACGGCGACGGCCATCCGGACATCCTCATCACGAATATGATGGGGAATTCCCGGGGGGACTACGACCCGAGCTATCTCTATCTGGGCAACAAAGACGGACAGTATAACACGCGCGACCGCATCATGCTCACGGGCCGGGAGCCCTACGAACAGGCCATGGCGGACCTGGATGACGATGGCGACGTGGACATCCTGCTGGCGAACCAGGGCGAGATCGCGCGTTACGAAAACGAGGTGTGGATATACTGGAATGAGCAGAATGCGTTTGACACCTGGCGCATCACCGGCTTGCCGGGCTTCCGTCCCGCAGCGGTGGAACTCGCCGACCTCGACCGGGACGGCTACATCGACATAGTACTCCCGTCAAACGGCAACTATCAGCTTGGTGATGATGCGCCGGTGGAACCGGGCTCGTTCATCTACTGGGGCGGTCCGGACGGGTGGGTTGTCTCGGAGAGAACCGTCCTGAAAGTCTCTCTGTGCCGCGGTCCCTCGATTGCAGACCTCAATGGCGATGGGAGCCTGGACCTCGTGTTTGCAGGCCCGCAGGCGTCCATCTTCTGGGGGGATGGCGGCCGCAACTACGGGGATTCACGCAGGCAGAGGATTCCCGATACGTACGGCAAGCTGAGCCATCAGACCGAAGTGGCGGACCTAAACAAGGACGGAATTCTTGACATCGTGTTTGCCGGCAAAGCGGTGCTGGTCTACTACGGTGACGCGGCTTTTGCGTACGACAAGAAAGTGGAAATCCCCGTGCCGGCCAAGACGATGAACATCGCGGACGTCAACCAGGACGGCTGGCTCGATCTCGTATGCCCGACGTACAGCGACACAAAACGGGGCCGCCGCACGATGGATTCGTACGTTCTTCTCGGCAGCCCGGAGGGATTTCGCGCCGACAACCGGTTGGCCTTCTTGACGGACGGGGGCACGGGGTCATTGGTCAGTGATTTCAACTTCGACGGTTATCCGGATGTCTTCTTTTACTGCCACCGAAAAGACGGGAGTGCGGACGCCATTGGGCAGTTCGGCGATCACCAGGTCGATTCGCGGCTCTACTGGGGTGGGCCTCAAGGATTTCGCGGCGACAAATCCCTCGCTATCCCCAGTATAGGCGCTCACTATGATGTCGGTGTTGACCTTGGGAACATCCGCGATCGCAGTTTCATTTTTGACTATGTGTCATCGCCACATAACTGCAACGGCAAGCGCCCGGTCGCGGTCCGCTGGGATGCCTACCTGCCGCCGCGCACCTCCCTCAAGTTCCAACTTCGGTCGGCAGCCACGAAGGAGGCCCTGCCCAATGCGGTTTGGATGGGGCCGGAAGGGCCGAGTAGTCTCTACACTGTGTCGGAAAGCCGCGTGCAGAGCCTGCCTGAAGGCGCTTGGCTGCAGTACCGGGCTGTATTTGACACCTTCAATGGCGCAAACTCGCCTGTGCTTGACACCGTTGAAGTAACGTTCGAATGAGGAGGCCCGTGGTCATGTGTGCCGCAACAACGATTCGCATGTTTTGTCTGATCCTCATAGGCGTAATGTTTGCCTTGGCCTCTTTTGCGGTCATGCCAGACCCGACCCTCATTGGACCCAAGACAGAACCTGTCAACTTGGCTGAATATAAACAAGTCTACTACGTCTCAGCGGACACGGGCGATGACGAACAAGGCAATGGAACGCGTGAAAAGCCTTGGAAGTCGGTGGTTCACGCTCTGGAGAGTGTTTCCAGCGCCGACGAGGCCAATGCTGCGGCAATCCTGGTGGCCGAGGGGCTATACGACCAGGATACGGTCGTGATGAAAGCGTGTGTCTCGCTTCTTGGCGGTTACTCCAAAGAAACCTGGGACCGCGTCATTGATCAGCACAAGTCAATCCTTTCCGGCGCCGAGGTCCGGCGCGTGGTAGTTGGCGCGGACAATGCGCGTCTCGACGGCTTTTGCATCACGGCGGGGCGTTCACTCGGCCATGGCGCGGGAATTCTCTGTGAAGATGTTTCGCCGACCATCTCCAACAACTACATCACTGGGAACTGGACCCTCGAGCCTCCGAATTTCAACCATCACCGCATTCACCAGCCAGGGTATGACGGGGGTGGCATCGCGTGTCTGTTCAACGCGCACCCCGTCATCCACGATAACCTAATCGCAGGCAACGGCACGGGCGTGGGCAAAGGAGGTGGCGTGTCCTTCTACGGACGCGCCTATCCCACGGCCGTTCCCGTGGCGGAGTTCAGACATAACGTGGTAGTGGATAATGTCTCAGGGCGGAGCGATGGAAATCAGACGCGCAGCAGCAGCGGCGGCGGCATTTCCTGCGCCCACGAGACCAATCCCACTATCGACGGGAACATCGTCGTCGGGAACCGCTCGCTGGGTCTCAGCGACACCGGAGGGATCTACTGTGAGTACACAGTGCGCCCGGTGATCTCCGCCAACTGGATCGTGGGCAATCGGGGTGCCGATGATGGAGGCGGCATCTACATAATGCGCCTGTCCGAACCCACCGTTGAAGGCAATATCATTGCAGGAAACGCGTCGCGAGGCGTGGGCGGGGTACGGATTAGCAAGGAGGGCCGAGCGATCATCAAGTCGAACTTGGTCGCGCGCAATCTGAGCGGCGGTGGTGTTCTTGTTCGCGACGGCTACGTTTCGCTCTCCAAGAACCTCATTCTGGACAACTTGGGCGGTGTAGGGTTCGAGTACAGACAGGACTACACCTACTTCACACCATCGGAGCTTGATGGCGACGTGATCTGGGGCAACGAACAGCCCGGGATCTCCGTAATCACGAAGGTGGCGAAGCGCCCTGTCGTGCGCAACTGCGTGGTCCAGGGAGGTTACGAAGGCGAAGGGAACTCCGCGACCGATCCCAATCTGCCGAGAGACGGTGGAACAGGAACCCTCAGTTCGCTCTCGTATTCAGCCGAAACATTTACTACCGCGCTGAAAGGGCAGATTCCGAACTGCGCAGCCTCGGGCCGTGTCCTGTTCCTTGGATCTCAGGCCACCGTCGTTAAGTCACGCGATGGCGACACGGTAACCGCGTGGGGATGTCTTATGCGCGAGCAGGACGGGCGATCACTCGATACCTTCGAGGTCATGCCGACGTATGGCTTCCGTTAGAACGTGTGCGAGAAGCCCGCAGGGTGGACTTGCGGTCTGCTCCACCGGCGTCCGCGTGGCGGCTTTCCGTACATGCTAACATGAGAAGATTGAGAGACCTCTTGCCAACAACCAGAATAAGCCCTTGGGGAGTGCGGTCCAACGCAATCCGGTCTTGACAAAGTTCCTGATGGTACGCTACACTTGGCCGTGCTGACATACGTATGTCATCCGGCGCGGCCCCTTGTCTCTCGTGGGGCGGGGCAACGCGCCGCTGAGTCCGCAGGGGAAGGGCGTTGCCTGGTCATCAATTGTTGCATCAGCGAATGGGCCAAGCCGGTTGGCGGAGGGTTCGCACTTGGGCTCATGGGACGAGGAACCACAATTGAGAGGTACGACTAATGCCGGCTGAAGGGCACCTGAATTTCGGTTGGATTGACGGGCTGTTCATCGTTGCCTATATGGCCATGTTGATCGGTTTCGGCGCTTATCATTCACGCCGGCAAAAGACCATCCGAGAGTACTTCCTCGCGGGCAAGCACATGAGTTGGATCCCGATAGGGCTCTCCCTCATGGCCGCTCTCAACAGCGGGATCGACTATCTTGCGCAGCCTTCGGCCCTCATCAAGTTCGGAATCATCGTGCTCACGGGAAACCTGACGTGGCTCGTGCTTTACCCTTACGCGTTTTATATCAGCATGCCGCTGTTTCGCCGCCTCGACGTTTACAGCGCGTACGAGTATCTGGAACGCCGTTTCCATGTCGCCGTGCGCTGCCTGGCTGCCGTCATATTCATCTTCTGGCGTCTGGGATGGATGGCGACGGCGCTGTACGTTCCATGCCTGGCCATCACGACCGCGACCGGTCATCCGGAGCAGCTCAAGCTCCTCATTTGCGTCATGGGGCTCGTAGCGACAGTCTACACGATGCTGGGCGGGGTGAAGGCGGTGATTTGGACCGAAGTGATCCAGTTCCTTGTGATGTTCGGCGGGCTCTTCATCACAATGCTGGTGATTATCTTCAAAGTGAATGCCACCTCATCCGAGATCTGGACTGTCATCACTACTGCGGGAGACCCGGTTGAGCACCAGCCGGTGATCACCGCCTCTGGGTTCCTTGGCTCGCTGGCTGCATTCTTCACGACCCCGATCACGTTCTCGGGGCTTATCATCGCAGGGTTAGTGGGACGTCTGACGGGCTACACGAGCGACCAGGTCATGGTCCAGCGCTTTCAGACCGCCAAGAGTATCCGCGCTACACGGCAGGGCTTCGTCATTACTGCTATTAGCGACATTGTCTGGATGACCGTGCTCACGTTCGTGGGCATCGTGCTCGTGATATACTTCAAGACCGAGATGGCCAAGGGGGTCGTCCTGCCTGACTGGGTGAAGGGCAACACGGATTACCGGTTTCCGTATTTCATGTCGCACGTGTTCCCCCCCGGCCTGACGGGACCCGTGATCGCCGCGATTGTGGCGGCGTCATTGTCCGCTATTGCCTCGGCCATCAATTCCCAGTCCACCGTGATAGTCGTCGACTTCTACAACCGGATCGTGAAGAAACGTCTGCGGCCGCCGGAGAACCTCTCTTCGGAAGAGCAGCGCGTTCAACTCCTCATCTCGAGATGCGCGGCCATTGGTGTTGGTATCGTTGCGACCATCATTGCCATGAACCTCCAGCGTTTCGGCATTATCGTGGAGATCGGCAGCCGGGTCATCCAGACGTTCACGGGGCCGTTGCTCGGGATTTTCTGGCTGGGCATGTTCAGCCGCCGCGCCAACAGCGCAGGCGTATTCATCGGTGGATTTGCGGGAGCGGCCGTTGCCATTTTCACGGCCTTCTGGCTCAAGGGCATCGTCAGTTGGATGTGGCCTTGCGTGTTTGGACTAGCCTTCACGCTCATCATCGGCTATCTGGCCAGCTACTTCTTCCCTGCGAGCGAGAAGGGGCAGCAGTGGAATTGGTTCACCATCACCAAGCAACCCTTGAAGGAATAGCCCAGGCGGTATCAGGACGCATCAATCCTTGCGCGGCCGAAAGGAGGCCGACCCAGCAATGAAAGCACAGGAGCGAAGCAACACCATCGAAATGGCCCACGGCCCCTTCATGCGTTCCATGGCGGCTTCCAGCCGACCCTCCGTTGCCGAGAAAACGGAAAGGCATCGCCTCTTTTGGGAGCGCGGCGAGGCATCAAGTCCCTTGGTGGGCTTCACGGTCGGCGCGGGTCCTGACGCTTGGAGTTACTGGGCAACCAACCCCGGCGCCGCCGCCCTTTGGAACAGGGACGAGATCTTGCCTGAGCACGTTGATCCACGCGCCTTTGTGGACGGACAGCGCGCCTACTTGGAAAGCGTGTCGGGCATAGACGACGCATTCCGAACGGCGATACCTTTCGCATCCATTCCCTGGATGGAGGCCATCATTGGATGCCGCATGGCCTCGACGGAAGCACAGTTCGTGAGCCGCAGTTTCCTCAAATGCATCGAAGAGTACGAGCCGATAACGTTTGACGCGGACAACCCATGGGCGCGGAAATACGTGGAATTCATCGAGGTATACCGCGAGTCGTTTGGGGATGCACACCCCGTTGGCCAGTCAGTTTTGCGGGGTGCTTCGGATCTGCTGGCCGCGCTGCTCGGGCCTCAGGGCGCCATCGAGGCGCTGATGGCCTCCCCGACCCTGGCAGGACAGGTGCTGACTGATCTGAACGTTGCCCTCGATCAATTCCTCCGATTTCAACGGGCGTTCATACCCGAGTTCCACGGAGGCTATGTGATCGGCCAGTACGAACTGTGGTCGCCGGGAGTCCCGCAGCGGATTCAGGAGGATAACGTCGCTCTTTACTCTCCGGAATTGTACAGAGACTTTCTGAAACCGCTCAATGTGAAGCTCGCCAAGGCGGTTCCGTACACCCTTCTCCATCTGCACAGCTCGTCTCTCTTTCTGTTTGATCACTTCCTCGACATCCCAGGAGTCGCGGTTTTTCAATTCTCAAAGGACGAAGGAAACCGCACATGGCGGGACATGCTGTCTCAGTTGCGGCGCGTGCAGGAAAGCGAACGCTGTCTATTGATAAAGGGCCGGCTTGAGCCTGAGGACGTCGTGCAGTTGAAACAACAGCTTACGCCGCGAGGGCTCTGCATCGAGCCGGTTGTCGACTCGATCGAGGAAGCGAAGGAAATGCTTCCAGCGCTCAGGAGTTGGTGAGATATGGACAACTGCTTTCTCTCACGACAGAAGGGACGCTTAGGCGCGACAGTGGCGGGAACCCTGGCGGTCATGGTGGCGTCCGTATTTGCTGCTCCGGCCCTGGCTATCGAGCATGACAGGGGCTATGGGGAGCCCTATGCCCTGCTTGGGAACCGCATCGTATTCACGACTTGGTACTTCGTCTATCCCGGTAAGCCAGACTGGCGGGATGCTTCAGGCAACAGCGTCTACGCACGTGAGGATGCAAAACTCGGGCGGGGCAAAGCCTTCTTCTATTGTGAAGATTGCCCCGAAGGCATCGATTTCATCGTCGAGAAGCCCGAACGCGGGGAGCCGGCGATATCGAGGGAGAAACCTTGGGAGGCAATGGGCGTTAGGCCGGTGAGCCTGCAAGTCGACGACGGCGTCTACCGCATGTGGGCCCGGTGTCAGGACAAGGAAGGCAAGGATCACAACTGCTATTTCCGGTCGACCGACGGTTCGACATGGGAACGGCCCAACCTTGGCCTAGTCGAATTCGAAGGGTCAACGGAGAACAACCTGTATCCCGGAGACTCGATGGGATCGGTTTTCATCGACCCGGCAGCGCCGGCGGATGAACGCTACAAGACGGTATGGCACGGGGATTTCGACCCGGAGCGTTTCGAGAAGGACTACAAGAACCGGCGGCCTTATTCGCACATGGCCCTGGAAACCGACATTGGCCGGGTTCATTCCATCCGTGCGGCCGAGTCTCCCGACGGTTTCCGCTGGACTGAACTGCGCGACCCGGTCAGCGTTGAACCCAGTGATACGGACGTTATCGCCTATTACGACCAAAAACTAGAGAAATACGTGATGTACACGCGCAGCCAAATGGTCGGTTCCCGCGCTCCGGGATTTCCCATCGAGATCCACCAGCGTCGCAATAACTTCAGTCACCGGCGCGCCATCGGCCGCTCGGAATCTAAGGACTTCAAGGCGTTTCCCCTCTCTGAAGTCATAATCGAACCGGGAACCGACATGAAACCCACAGACTCGTACTACACGAATTGCCGAAGCGCTATCCCTGGTGCGCCGGATCATCATCTCATGTTTCCCGCCGTCTATCACTTGACCGATGATACGACGAGCATCGAACTCCACACGAGCTACGACGGAAAGACGTGGCACAGGGCGCCAGGAGGCTACATCCTTGACGTTTCAACGGAGGGGCAATGGGACAGCGGTTGTATTTTTGCGGTTCAGAGCCTGGTGGAGTTGGCCAACGGGACCTGGGTCCTTCCCTACGTGGGTTTCCGGTACCCTCACAAGTTTCCACGGGGTGCATGGAGCTATGACGTCGGACTCATGCGGTGGCCCAAAGGACGTCTGATGGCGCTTGCGGCAGAAGACAAGGGCGAGTTCACGACGGTTGCGTTTGTGTCGCCGGGCGATAAGTTGCGCATCAATGCAGTCACGAGACTGGCGGGCGGCATCTTGATCGAAGCTTGCGATTTCAACGGCAAACCTTTGGTAGGGCGTTCCTTTGGCGACGCCGTCCCCATAGTGGGAGACCAGTACCGGTCACTGGTCACATGGAAAGGCCATGATACGCTGGGCGTCAAGAAAGGTGAACCGTTGGTGCTCCGGGTCCGCATGGACAAAGCTAGGATCTACGCGCTGGACTTTGAGTAGGCGTGCGTTGCGCTGGAGTGTAGGATCGAATACGATGGGAACGATGGAGGTTGGCATGGCATGCCTGATTGGCCGGATGACAATCACCCTTGTGATTCTGTGTTGCTTTTCAAGTGTTGCGGTTGCCCAGCTCCAAGGCAAGAAGCCTTGTGAGGAGACGCCTCCTGCAAACGCCAAGGCCGTGCTCTACAGTCCCGGCGTCACGAATACAGAGGCCGGCCCCATAAAGCTTGCGCCAGGACCTCACCTCTTTGTTGACGACTATTACATTGCGTCCAGCAAGAACGTGAAGCGAGTCGTAGGTGTCCCCCAGCGCGACCCTGTGGTGCCTAATCCCATCATTACCGGCAAGGAAGACGGGTGTTTTCAGCCTTACATGACCATCATCAAGGATGAGTCAACGGGACGCTTCCGCATGTGGCTAGGTTGCCATACGGAAGACATGAACACGTCGCGATCTCGCATCGGCTACATCGAGTCCACAGACGGTATCCATTGGCAGCGGCCGGTGCGCCTCCTTCCCGATCCGGCGCCCATTCAGTTCGGCGTCAGCGTCATAGACGAAGGGCCAGGCTATTCACGGCGTGAAGCGCGCTTCAAGTTCGGCTGGTACATGGATGGAGGGCTCAAGATCGCTACATCGCCTGACGGCCTCGCATGGACGCCCGTCCGGCCGGACCCCGTCCTTTTTCACAATCACGACATCACAAGTATTTTCTACGACAGCATCCGAAAGCGGTACATGGCCACGGTGTCCGTGTACCGTCCGGGCGACACATGGAACGGCAAGCGCAGGGTCACGATGCAGAGCTACAGTCCCGATCTGGTCCATTGGTGCGAGCCGCACTATGTGTTGTTGCCCGATCCCTCTCGCGACGAAGGAGAAACGCAATTCTACGCGATGGACGGTTTCCTGATCCGCGGCGAGCTAACCATCGGAATGGTCAAGGTCTTAAGGGACGAGGTGAAGGTGGACAACCCGCCGGACCCGCCCGATGCCTATGGGATGGGCTACACGGAGTTGGCATGGACCCGCGACGGCGAGACGTGGGTGCGCGACCCGGAGCCGTTCTTTACGCCGAACCCTCAGAAAGGAACATGGGACCACGCCCATGCCTGGATTGATGACCAGGTGCCGGTAGGGGAGGAGGTCTACCTCTACTATGGCGGATATGCGCGCGGCCACAAGGTCAATCGCTTTGAGGAGCGCCAGATTGGCCTCTTAAAGATAAAGAGGGACCGGTATGTGGGCCGCATGGCTTCAGGGGGGACCGGCACGATCGTCACCCCTCTGTTGCTGTTCGGAGACGGCGCCTTGACCGTCAATGCCAATGCAAGAGGCGGCGTCCTTCGCGTCCAGGTGAGCGACGGGACGGGCCAACCCCTACCCAGTTTCACGTTCGATGATTGCATACCCGTTAAGGAAGACGCCCTGGATGCGCCTGTCCGTTGGTCCCAATCGCTGGGCGCGGCGCAGGGCAAGCCTGTTCGGTTGGAGTTCTCGCTGGAGAATGCGTGCCTGTATGGTTTCTCTATCGAATGATTAGATCTGTTGCCCGGACCCGCCATTCGCGTCCGCGTTGACACAACGACGCGAATGCTGAATGATGACGCTTCTGTGCCGAACCGGTCGGACTTGGCCGAGTGACTCCTGAGAAACCTTGCCGGCCTGTGGTGTAGTGGAGGCGGTGTATGAACGCAACGATACCTGATATCAAGGAACTCGAGGCGATAGGCCAAGAACTCCGCGTGACCATCGAGGACCAGCTTGTAGAATCGGGACAGTACGATGAAATCATGGCATCGTGCGGGCTTACCGCTGAACACATTGTCGCGTCGGCCAAGACCGCGGTAGTGCGAAAGCGATCCTAAAAGAACGAGATAGGAGGACTGAACAGTGAGCGACTTGCCGGGTGGTGTTGTGGCGCCGCTGGCCACCCCATTGACGGAGATGGAAACGCTGGATGTCCCCGCGCTGCGGCAACTGGTCCACCACCAGGTGCAGGCGGGCGTCGATGCGTTGTTTGTTCTAGGCTCATGCGGAGAAGGTCCGTTGTTGCTGGAAGACATGAGCATACAGGTGATTCGCACCGCAGTCGAAACCGCCGGCGGCGCGGCGCCGGTATATGCCGGCGCGAGCGACAACTCCGTGGTCAGGGTCCTCGATCGTATCGGCCGGTTAGCAGACGAAGGCGCCGCGGCGGCCGTCCTGACCTTGCCATACTACGCGTGGAATGGTGATCAGGATTGTGCGACCGAGTTCTTTGTGAGAACGGCGGATCGGTCTCCCCTGCCGATCATCGCCTACAATCTGCCCCGAGTGACCGGATCAAGCCTCACCTTGGCTACGGTCAAGGTGCTTGCCAAGCATCCGAACGTCATTGCGCTCAAAGATACCCGGGATGACTACGAACGAATGCGGGCAGTAGCGGCATGCCCGGAGCGCCAGGGCCGGCTTTCTCATCTGATAGGCAACTCCTCGCTCGCGGGTCGTTTGATGCGCGATGGCGCCGACGGGATAGTGAGCACCCTGGGAAATTGCTATCCCCATCTGGTCGAGCAACTTTGGCAATCGCACTTGAGAGGCGAGGAGGAGATGGTCGAGAAGTGCACGAAAATCCTGACGGACTTGAGTCCCATTATGAGCCTCCCGACAACCCCGGGCGGCATCAAGTGCGCCCTCGAACTGCGCGGACTGGGCAGGGCCGTAACCGTGCGCCCGTGGCCCATGGCCAAACCTGTTCACCGGCTGAAGATCCGGGAATTGATGCGCAAGGCGGATGCCGCCCTTGCCGAACTCAGTATTCCGGCGTGGGACCCCGAATGCTCGCAGGCTACGGCGGGCTAAGACAACAATGGGGCCGCCGCCATAGTAAGGAATCGCGGGATGGCGTTTGAACAATTCGTCGCCTGGGCTGCGTGACGTCGGCATTGCATACTCTGTATCGATGGAAAGGCGCGGCTCGCTGCGAACGCGCCGGTCTTGATTGCCCAGGCTTAGTAGGAAACCTATCGGGAAACAGAACAACCCCGGTCCGAATCGCAGTTCGGACCCAGAGGTGGGGCCATGGGACTGCTTGTGCTGTTGATCGTGTCTATTCTTTTCATTGTGATAGCCACTGTGAAGCTGAAACTGCACCCGTTCCTAGCGTTGCTCGTCGCGGCTTTCGGATTCGGCATTTTGTCCGGCATGCCGCTTAAGGACGTGGTGAAGTCGGTCAACGGCGGCTTTGGCGATACGATTGGCACAATTGGGATCGTGATCTTGGCCGGATGCATCATCGGCAA